>JAEHJW020008613.1_pt1 | contig 122942 bp, 198 predicted proteins | sample 9271431 | NCBI WGS metagenome assembly JAEHJW02
GGCCCCGCAGGGCGGACAGGTCTTGTTGTAAGAGAATGGCAATGCGGAGAGTGTGGTGCTTCGCACGATAGAGATGTTAATGCAGCTATCAATATTTGTCATCTCGGGATGAAGCATCATCCTCCGTCTGCGGGAACAAGTCAGATTCGAGCAGGAGTCGTCCAGTCAGCCGTGATGGCGTCAACTGGACATGGATTCAACGACTGCTTGAATCAGGCATGAATGTTGGAAAGTAAAAAATTAGGGCAGCATATGCGGCCCCAATTTCATTCTGGTGTATCTTCTACCGCACATATCCATTCACGCACAAACGACGAACGGACGATATCTTCTCGTGTAAAGGTTATGATATCGACACCATTCATCTTACCTAGAACCTTAAGCGCTCTTATGTAACCAGACTGGTCATTCTTCTTCGTAATCAGGTCGTTCTGTGCAATGTCGCCGCATAGTATCAGCTTGGAGTTGTCCCCAAGTCTTGTGATTACGCTGCTTATTTCGTGGAATGTCATGGACTGAGCTTCGTCTATCACAACGACAGCATTATCCCATGTTAAACCTCTGACGAAGGAAGTAGCCATGAAGCGCAAGCGTCCAAGCTCTTTCATTGTGTCATAGGCGTCATTCTTGCGTAAAAGCGAGGCGAATATATCTCTGTATGGCTCTTCGTATGGAGCAAGCTTATCACTAATCTCACCCGGTAGGTGACCAATTTCTCTGCTTGCAACTGCGCTTCTAACTATTATAATTTCATTTTGTGGAGTGTCCTCTCTCAATATGTCTGTAAGTGCTAAGTATATTGCACTGTATGATTTACCTGTACCGGCAGAACCGTTGGCGACTATGTTATTACCACTGAAGTACGATTCAAACATTTGCTGTTGGCCGTAAGTTAGTGGGCGTGTCGTTCTTAAATCATGCAATGTGAAGTTTCTAATTTTTGGTCCCTCTTTGACGGCACGACCTTGATTTTCAAGAGTTTTCTGTAGAAATATGATGTTTTCGTCTTTCTTCGTGCGTGTCTTTCTCTTAGCCATAGTGTTTCCTTTAAGTGAAGTGGGGCTTAAGTGGAATTAAATCCCTCCGAAACGTAGAAACGGCGTTCGGAGCGAGTAGTCGCTTGAAGAATGTTTTGATATGTGATAGATTTACCTACTAAGACAAAGTAGTGTGACGAAGACAGCCTATTTGTGGTTAATAGTTGAATCAAATTAGTTCGCATGTTGCGTCTTCAGTTAGGTCACTCCGAACGTTTGTAACCCGTCGATAATATTTATAAGGTAAATAGAGAATAATAAAAATGCAAGACAAATTAGTAACTTACGTGTATGACGGTAAAGAAGTCTACCTGACCGGTAGAATAGCTGTACCCCAAGGTAACAGTAAAAAGGCTATGATGGTAGAGGTTATACCGGTCGGAGCCGACAGAAATGATACAACATACGCCCGATGGGTAAATATGAACGACCTTTTGGTCGTTAAAGACTTAGAAAACGAGGATGTCGAAGATTATGAAACTGAGTGAAATCGCAAGTAAGGCCAACGGAACGTATGTAGGTGCTAAGTTGGATAAAGAAAGCTGCAAGAAGATTAAGGAACTGTGTAAGGCGATAGATGTGCCAAACCGCGTAACAACGGAGAAATTGCACTCTACCATCATATACTCCCGTAAGCATGTGCCGGAACTGAAGGCCGACCAGTCGCACTATCCCATGACAGCATCGGCAAAGGAATTTCATATATTTGACACGCAGGACGGTAAGAGGGCACTGGTTTTGAAACTAGAATGTCCGGGTTTGGTTGACAGACATAACCACATCATGTCAGAATATGGAACTACATACGACTACCAGGAATACATTCCGCACGTAACAATCTCCTACGACTGTGGAAATTTTTGATCCGAAGGACTTTGACGGTGAGCTACCGCAAATTACCTTCACGAGTGAATACGTGGAAGATTTGGTCCTAGACTGGCAAACAAAGTAAAAGAAGAAAAAGTGCATGAACAATACCGCAAACTTGCTTGACATTGAAGACATCATCGCACTCCTAAAAGAGTGTGATGATGCTTATTTCAACGACGGTGAATCTCCGCTCTCCGATAGAGAATATGATACATTAAAGCGCCGCGCCTTCCTTATGGAGCCGTCTAACGAATATTTCGTTCAGGTCGGCTCCGATGTTCGTGGCGGTAAGGTTAAACTGCCTTACAGCATGGGTTCGTTGAACCAAGTCTATGAGGGTGAGATTAAAGATTGGGTTGCCAAATACGACCTACACGAGCAAGACGTTATTGTCAGCCACAAGCTCGACGGTGTAAGCTGTATGCTAGTGTACAACAACGGCAAGCTGTCCATCGCCTACAGTCGTGGTAACGGCATCGAAGGTGCGGATATCACCCGTCACATTAAGAAGATTCCTAGCGTTCCGCTTACGGTTGATGCCGAATACCTTGTTGTTCGTGCGGAAGTAATCATGTCCAACGACATCTTTGCCGAATTCTATTCGGAAAAATTCAAGAACCCGCGCAACACGGTTGCCGGTGCAATGAATCGTAAGGAAACCGAAGATTCAATTCTGCGTCACCTGAACGTAGTAGCATACGAGATTGTTGCTGGTACCGTCAGGGGTGAACCTGAGTTTAATCTGAAGACCAAGAGCGTCACTTTGAAGGCTCTACGAGAGCTTGGGTTTGACGTTGTTACGAACTACTCGGTCAAGGCTTCTACCCTAAGCGACGAATATCTAGCCGCAGCGTTCTCAGAGGCTCGTGGAGAGTCGCAGTACGAACTGGACGGATTGGTAGTGACCGTGGACGACCACGCTGCTATGCCTCGTTTGAGCGCTTCCAGTACGCTCAATCCGGAACACTCGGTCAAGTACAAGGTTCTTGACGAGAATTCCATTGTAGAAACCTTTGTTAAGGAAGTCCATTGGGAAGTTTCCAAGTCCGGCTTTATCAAGCCGCGTGTTGAAATCCTGCCGGTTGAGCTTTTTGGTACCACAGTCAAGTTTGCTACCGGTTTCAATGCCAAGTTCATTATCGACAACGGTATTGGTCCGGGAGCTAAGGTAAAGATAACAAAGGCCGGGATGGTCATACCTTATATTGTTTCCGTAGTCTCTCCGGCATCCGCTCCCGGTTTGCCACCAGAAGAACTTGGTAAGTGGGAACGCAATGATACCGGCGTCGAAGCTGTCCTTGTTGACAAGGAAAGTGAGGCAGTTGTGTTTAAGCAGGTTCTCGACTTCTTTGAGACTTACAAGGTAGACCTTTTGAAAGAGGCCACTCTAACTCAAGTCTGGCGCACTCTTCCCTCTACCAAGTACGAAGACGCAATTTGTGATATCTGTGACCTGACCGAATCTGAATGGATTAAGATTGTTGGTGCCAACGGCTCTCGTATCTATAACTCCATTCGCAATCGTCTGGGCAACTCCAAGCCGGAAACATTCTTCGGTGCTTGTCGTTACATGGGAATTGGTTTCGGAGTTAGAAAAGCTAAGGCTTTACTCGTTGGAATCAAAGACATCTACAATGATGTTAAGAATCTTACTATGGAAGAAATCTTAGAGAAGGAAGGGTTTGATACGAAGACCGCAAGTATGGTTCTAGCTGGCATCCCGCAGACACTAGCCCTTATGGACAAGTTGGTTGGCATGGGCGTCCTAGACTTTGTGGTTGAGCAGAGAACTACGGAACTATCCAACGTCAACGTTGTTATGACCGGATTCCGCGATGCTGAACTGCAAGCCGCGATTGAGTCTATGGGTGGTAAGGTCAGCTCTGGCGTATCGAAGAAGACGACGCATCTACTATGCCTTGACCCTTCTAGTAAGTCGAGTAAGATGCTGAAGGCTAGAGAGCTTGGCGTCAAGGTTATGACACCGGATGATTTCAAGATGGAAGTTGGACTTTAAATTCATGGGCCGAAAGGCCCATGATTATTTTTGGCGCTGTATAAATATTCCAGAGGTTTAAGAAGGACATAACATGCCAACCAAAAATAATGATTTGATTTTAATTCAAAACAATAACGATTGTGATAAAATCCCTCAGTATAAACAAACAATACCAGTAAATTTATACCATTTTTACATTATAGACGAAATAGGCGACCCGACAGCATTTCTAGATTTAATCAATACGTTGAAGACGGCGGAAGAGCATGACACGATTTTCATTTACCTCAACACTCCCGGTGGTTCTTTACAGACTACAGTTCAAATCATAAGTGCAATGCGTCAGTGTGCGGCGACCGTCGTAACTTGCCTAGAAGGTGAGGTATGCTCAGCAGGAACTCTAATTTTCCTAGCAGGCAACAAGCATATAGTAAACCCAAACTGCACATTCATGATTCATAACTATAGTCAGTGGATTGGTGGTAAGGGTAACGAAGTTGCTCTTAGAGTCAAGTACTCCGAGCAATATTTCAAGAAGTTGGCAGTTGATTTATACAAGGGGTTCTTGAGTGAGGATGAAATACAGTCAGTGATTGACGGTAAGGATTACTGGATGGATTCAGAAGAAGTCATTGCCCGCTTGAATGCCAGAGATGAAAGTGAAGTATGTGAACCGGATGAAGTGGCACGGAAAGCAATCTCAACTATTGTCGAACAGTACGTAAATGGTGAAGTCGAGGATAACGAGGAAGAGGCCCCATCGAGACCGACACCTCCGACACCTAAGCCCAAAAAGAAGAAAGATTGAATGAACCATGCCATCGTGCTATAATACGGTGGCATGATTGATTATAACGTCGAAGAATTAGTAAGACAGTACGTAAACTTTAGGCATGGTGTAGCCAGCCAAGGTTGGAACGTTGTCTTCTGTGAGGTCTGCGGAGACGGCTCCAGAACCAAGGGGCCGCGAGGTGGCTGGCTGTTCAGCGACGGCGGCAACACAGCGTTCTATCATTGTTTCAATTGCGGCTGCAGCGAGAGCTTTTCTACCAACAGAGAGCATGCCTTTTCCAAGGGCATGCGAAAAGTATTTGATAGTTTTGGTATACCTTCGACGGAGTATAACGGTCTCCTACTTAAGAATAAAACTGTCGCTGCGAAAGGCACTGTAAACAAACCAAAAGTATCCCATGTCTTTATTGACATGCCAGACCATTTCAGTTTACTTAAAGACTGTGACAGTGAACAAGCAAAAGCCGCAAAGAAATTTTTGCGCGACAAGTACGCTCTTTCAACTAAACACTTCTCTTTTTATTTTGCCACTGGAATCACCGCTAGTAAGGAGATGAAAGATAAGGCATATGCCAAGAGCTTATCTGGTAGGCTGGTTATACCATATTTCAAAAGCGGTAAACTAATCTACTATCAGGCCAGAGATGTAACCGGAACTCACAAGCTTAAGTATATCTCTCCGGACATTCCAAAGAAAAACATTCTATTCAACATAGACCAGTTATACCGAAGTACGGACGAGCCTCTGTACGTCGTTGAGAGCGCTCTGGACGCCATACACCTTAACGGTATAGCAACTATGGGCAACGAGCTTTCCTCGGCTCAGAGGGAACTCTTGGCGTCTTCTAAACGAAAGAAGATTCTAGTTCCAGACTTTAATGGCGATAGCTCAAAGCTATGTGAACAATTCATACAAAATGGTTGGAGTGTATCCTTCCCTGAGTATAGAACTAAGGCCAAGGATGTTAGCGAGGCTGTGGTGAAATATGGGAAACTATACGTTGCTTACGACATTGTGAAGAACATAAAAACTGCCGATGAAGCTAACATGATTATGAAGTATATGAATCTTTCCTGAATGTGATGAATCTTGCATAAATAAATACAACATAGAAGCAGCATGGAAGCTGCGACCCCTCGGAGCGGATGCGTAGCAGAGCGAACAGAGGTACGCTGTGACAAATAATGAATGCTGTTGACTTGTGAAACAAGTCTGTTAAGCTAAACTAATTACGGATTGTAAAGATGAAAGAGGGCCAGCAGGCCACGCAATTGAAATGAAGTGATAAATAAGAGTAAACGTTCATGGGTCTGTTGCTGACCATGAATTGTAAGGATTGAACCCATCAATCCGGGATGAAGCATCATCCTCCGTTTGCGGGAACAAGTCGGGTTCGAGCAGGAGTCGTTCAGTCAGCCGTGATGGCGTCAACTGGACATGGATTCAACGACTGCTTGAATCAGGCATGAATGCTGGAACTAAAGGATACTGAAAATGTTTTTAAGCGCCAAGAAAGTCGAAAGGTCTGTTCTAACCAAAGAGCAACTTGAAGCATTTCTCAAATCGCATAAAAATCTTCAGGATTTCATAGACCTCGCTAATAGCATGCGTAAAAGCGGAAAGGGCAAGGGGATGAATTATTTCCAACAGTTTTTCTTGAAAGCTAAAAATTTTGTTTAATGATACCAAACCTGCTTAAAGAAATAAAAACCTGCGAAGACTCCGAGTTATACAAAAAGTATAAAATACAAGTCAACAGCGACGGCACGGTTTACGATACAAAGTCCAAGAAGCTCTACAATAATTTAATGCAGTGGATAGATAGTAAGCTTGACTTTTTAGGTAGAACTGATACACTATCCAAATGACTAAGCACAATACCGTTTCCAACTCATACCTGCGACTGTTGTCGCAAGACCTCAATCTTCTAGAGGTTCTGTCTAACATAGACATCGAATCCATTGAAGACCATCATACAAAAGTAATTTGTCGAACCATCAAAGGTTCCGTCGAAGCGCTCTTCGAATATCTAAACTCTGACACAGAAGACCATTTCTCCGATGCTGCACCGTCGCAAGATGACATAAATAAGTTCAGTTAATAACTGAGCATATTTAAATGGTAAAAAGACCAATAGACGCATTCGTTAAGTATTTCTTAGATGTAAAGCCTTACCATACTAAGATACTTGAGATAGTCGAACGCTATCTGTTTGACGAAGACGTAAACATATCAATAAAAGAAAATATATTCTTCACGGAAGAGTGGGGCAACGAACCTCTATGTAAGGGCGTTGGATATGGTTTAGACTTCGATGACGACTGTGGCTTTTCTTCCTTGTCCTGCTGTGACCTTTTCGATTGTATTGGAGGTTATGGCCTAATATTCGATAACTCGGACTTGCTGGTAACGGCTCCGATAAGTTCATATAATGCTGAAGCTGGAACAATCACAGTACAAGGCGACCGCAGATATGATACTTACTACCAGATAGACGCAGTTACATCCAATAGTATACTCATACGAGGCAATCATGTGTCGAGTATTGCTCCGCATGCATTGTTTGTAGTAGTACCGAAGAGCACATATTTGGTGCAGGAAACCGTATCCAATGGTTTCTATGTTGCCGGTAACGTGGCACAGCAATTTGCAGCGGCAAATGAATTTAATCTAATGCGTTCTACGGCAAACGATGGTATCTACTCCGTAGTTGAGGCTAAATATTTCTCCGACTCGCAGAGAACATTTATAAGAGTTAACAGGCAAGACCTAGACGTAAATGCGCTCGGTACCATAATAGTAGATTCTGGTACGAAAAACAACGCAGCCTATCAGCGCGACAGTGTATTTTTCAATGGTACACATACCGTAATACATCTACACCCGGACTCCACCCAGATTGCTTTGCCAAACGAGACCAAACACGGTTCCGTTGTGCTTAGAACTGGATTCGTAGCTGGCAGACGAGTCTGGCTGAATAACGATCCTGATGTGGATGCTTATAGCCCGACATCATCCGAAGCGAAGATTGTAGATTGTTCGTATAACGAACTTGACGCCACCACTACGATAACAATAGATGTTGCCCACAACACCGCACAGATAGAACCTACACTAATAAGTGCCGCACAGTTAGATTTTTCTAACATAACGTCGGTGCAACTAAGAGGTTATTACTTTGGTGCAGGCTTTGATGGCTTCAAAGAATGCTCCATACCAAAGCCATACAATATTCATGCAAGCATTTCGGAATTTCTGTCTATAGAAGTAATCGACTATTCTGTACCGGAACCAACGCCAACGCCAACGCCAGCGCCAGCACCTTCACCGACACCAACGCCAACACCAGAACCGCAATCGATGTGGAACGTTCTGGTGTCCGAATCACCCCAATCTGATGGAGCTTAAACGATGCCTTACAGCCCAATACCAGTCAACAAACTTAAAAAGCTCGGCAGTACTTGGTACGCACACCAAAATAGAGATTATCACCCAAACGCTAGCGGGAATAGTTTCATTTCTTCAACCGACGGAAGTATTTGGAACCAGACCCAATTACCGGTCACTGGTGGCACTATATTAGGTATAGTCGGAGATAATAACTCACAGTTAGTTTTCCATGCACAAGACGGCGCTAATAGTGTCACAAAGGTATTTAAGTCCAATAACCACACTAATTTTTCCGAAATAGGTACGTCATATGGGCCTATTCATGCAGATGTTTATGAGATGAGTTCTACCGGAAAAATTTTTGCATACTCTAAGGATTTTAGCAGAATATCTATTGGAGTTGGCGAAGGCATCAATTTCCGCTACCCCAAAACCGTCTATTTTGGTGTTGAAGGACAATTTATATTTGTTAATGGCAAATACTGGCGACTAACGCCAACTAATGGCATTTATTCTTCACTAGATGGAGTAACATGGGACTTAATTACCCACATACCATTTGAATATGATAAATCTTATGGTATAAGATTCAGCGTTGCCAACAATAGATTTTTTCTCCATTATAGAGACCAAAGCGATGTCTATAAGCTAACCTCCACGACTGATTTTATTGAATATACCACGCCGTTTAATGTTACTATAGGTTCCGGTGCAATATGGGATGATATAGAAAGTAGATATATTGTGGCAGGTACGAAAAATACGTCCAGACCGTTCTGGGCGTCAACGGACGCTATAAACTGGACCCAAATTGCAACCAGTAACTTCGGTGGTTATAGTTATAGTTTAAAAAGATTTTTTAAAGCAGGAACATATTTCTATGCTTTAGATTACGATTATTTCTTGTATAGATCAACCGACCTTTTGGCTTGGGAATATGTAAACAGCTCATATGATGTTGCATATAACGGCGAAGCATTATTATCAATAACTAAAGTCAGTACCAACACGCTCTACGGTAGAGTTGATTATTCTTATGACTTCGGCGCGACTTGGCAAACAACTACAATAGAAGCAAATACTTATTATGGTATCACTGCGCTAAACGGATATTTCCTAGTAGCACCCAAGAACGCTACGCAGAGTACTGAAAGAATTCTACTTGAGACCAATGACGGAACAGTAGCGACAACCAATTTCTTGATACCTAGCAAGCTAAATGCTGTACTGGACGGCGATCCTGTTATTTCAGAACCATATTCGATAATTAATATTTGCCACGGAACAACATTAACATTTTTATTAAATTATGATGGACAAATCTACACCGTAACAAGAGATGTCACAAATAATATAACACTATGGCATCAAGATGACAGTTGGTTAAGTGATGACTTCACCAAAAACCGCCCGGAACTGGACGGAAATGTTAATATAGTTTGTTTAAACGATAAGGTGATAATATCTGATGGTAAGAAATATGCAATTTCCAACGACTTTGGAGACACATGGGGTAATAGCATGCCCTTACCAAACGTTACCGGATGGGCACGCGAAGTTGATGTAATTCATGACGGTCAACAATTCATATTAGGTATTATTCAAAGCGGATTTATAACATTATTCGCGTATAGTGATCTTATTACATGGACTGAGATAATACATGATTTAGACACTAGTGTTAACCGGTATTCGGAACGGTTAAAACTAGATTATAACGGGCATTATTACATATTAGAAACCGGTACCGATATTAATCCTCATTTTTTCATTTCTAGAGATTTGGTTGCGTGGGATGAAATACTATTGACCTCGATGTCACTTACATCTAATTGGAATTTGGTGAACTTGGACGAGACAAATTTTCGTAAATTCTCTCCAATAACATATACCAATGGCTATTTGGTGGGACTAAACCGTGTCGCACAAGTTGGAGGTCTTACCTTTGTGTCAGACTTCGCGACTGGAATTCAAGATGTCGGAATAGAATCGACTTATGATATCCATCAAGTCGGGTCGGTCGTTCTAGCACTATATTCTTCCGGGCAAGATTGGGTTGTAAAGAAAAGCACTGACCTTCAGACTTGGACGACAATCACACTCTCGGCGGATACCGGCATCTACGATAGGTATATTGTTGCAAACAATATCATAGCATTCGTTGGTTTAGATGGCGATAACAGTGCCCTAAAATTCAAAACCTTTGATCTGGACGGAAATCTATTGGGAGAGGTTTCAGTTCTTTCCGGAGAAGAATTAGCAAACTTTGATAATATACTAGGCATCTTTTTCGTCAATAACACATGGTTAATATTTTATGAGTCGGTTTCTGAAACCACGCGCGTTCTATCCTCAACAAATGGAACTACTTGGAGTGACACCGCATTTCCGTATTTATATTTTACTAACACTGCAATGGGCGTATTACCACAGCCGGTGATCCTCGTTGAAGAAGTAGAGGGTGGTTATAGTCTGGTTACCACTTCTGACGGTACCAACTGGACCGATATTGTCATACCGTCTGAGATTCGACTCTCCTACTCTAGTAACATCTATACTGCATACAACACCACTCTGAACGAATACACAGTGGTAATCGGTTTTTACAATGCGGAATATGAGTTTGAATATGCAATTTTATCTGGTCCGCTTAATGGATTAACTCCTAAAGTTGGTCCGACGACCGAAACTGTACCGGACATCTATGAAATTCCAGTTCCTTACTGTTTATTAAATTATTTTATACTTAAATATCCGACAACGAATAAGCTTTATCGCACGAGTGACTTCAATTCATACCAAGAAATAAGTTTTGATGTGTTACCTGATTATATAGTTGGTGGTGGCGTCGAATTACATAATCTAGGAAAATCTATAACGTATAAATCAGATAAAAACACTTTTAGTACTGTTGTTTTAGTATATGATACGAACTCGGGGGGTGGGGAAGACTCTGGGGGATGGTGAAGACTTGGGTGATGCGCCGATTTGGCGTATGATGCCACTCAAAAACGTGCTGTTGTTCTTGGTGTCGGACTAGATGCGTCTTCATCAGAGGAGCCAGAGGAGCTTTAGATATCCTTCAAATAAATACCTTAACATCGGAATGTAAGGTGAATGTCTAATTTATTGCTTCAAAGAAACATAAACACGGGAGAGCTTATTGCTCTCCCACCGAATACTTTTGCGAAAAATAAAATATTTCAAGTTAGTGTTCTAGTACCTCTGACCGAGCTTACATTGTGGCATGATGCTAATACATTAGCAGTTATAACAAGATGTTACGATGAATTTGGTGCAGCGGTAAAGCCAATCGTAACGCAAACTCTCGACTCTATAACCTTCAATTTCGCCCAAGAATATACCGGATTCATAAATTTACTTTATCTATCTCCGAAAAATCCGCGAATATCTGGCTACTTTCCGGATGCTACGCAAGGTGAACCATACGAAGCGCAACTGTTTGCTCTTAGTGGAACTGCACCGTATTCATTTTCCATTTTATCAGGCAATTTGCCGGTCGGACTCACGCTCAATCCTAGCACCGGACTAATATCCGGAACTCCAGATTTTACTAGCACAGGCCAAGTAAATATACTTTGTGAAGTGCGCGATTTCTATGGCACGTCTTCGACCAGAGTTTTTAGCTTTAATCTGCTTGAAGGGCTGTTCGGAAGAGTAACTAAAGCGGGCTTCAGAAGAATAACCAAAGCTGGAAACATAAGAATAACTAAGGCTCAATGAAATGACGTATAAACGTATTTTTGATTTAGATTCAGCTCTACCGCTGACCGGCACGGAAATATTCGAAGCTGAACAGGACGGCATGGCCGATTCGGTAAAGGTTACTACCAATCAAATAGCGCAAGCTGTGCGCGTAGCACTCTCAGGGTCCGGAAAGTCTTTTGATGCTGACTTGCTTGACGGACAGCACGGTGCTTACTACCTTAACGCCTCAAATATAAACGCTGGCGTCCTTCCCGTAGCCAGAGGTGGTATCGGTGTCGGCGCATTGGACGCGAACTCATATCTTTTTGCCAGCACCACATCTTCCATAGCGTTTAGAACCCCTGCACAGGTCAGGTCTGACATTCAAGCCGAACCGGCCTTTTCTGCTGGTACGGTCACGCAATATCTAAGAGGTGATAAGACTTGGCAGACGTTGGACAGAAGCGCAGTAGGACTTTCTAATGTTGATAACACTTCTGATTTGGCCAAGCCGATAAGCACAGCCACTCAAGACGCTTTAAACCAGAAGGCGAATTTGGGGCACACTCATTCTACCGCAGACATAACCAATCTTTCCAGCTACACTGGTTTTGATTCCAGATATTTTACAAAGGCTGAGCAGAATTTACTATTCGCTGCCGTAGTTCACGGTCATACCATAGGTGAAATCAGCGGTCTACAGGATGAATTGGATGCAAAAATTTCGACTACCGAAAAGGGCGTCGCGAATGGTGTAGCCTCGTTGGACAACAATGGGAAGATTTATGTATCCCAATTACCTCCGATAGCTATAAGCGACACGCATGTTGTTGCAGACCAAAGCTCAATGCTTTCTTTAACGGCAGAAGTTGGCGATTTAGCCGTCAGAACCGACCTTAACAAGACATTTATATTGGTTGCCGACCCGGCAACTGACCTCGGCAACTGGCAGGAGATACTAACCCCTACCGGTGCGGTATCCAGTGTTTTCGGAAGAACCGGTGCAGTAACGGCTCAGGCGAACGACTACACTTTCGCGCAAATAGGAAGCAAGCCTACGACTTTAGCTGGCTACGGTATAACTGATGCCACTCCATCTTCTCACATAGGTAGCGGTGGAACGGCACACGCCAATGCAACGACTTCGGTAGCGGGCTTCATGTCAGCAGCCGATAAAGCAAAGCTTGATGGGATTGCTACTGGTGCAGTATCCGACCACGGTGCCCTCTCTGGTCTGGACGATGACGACCACGTACAATATTACAATGCTACTAGGTTGGGAGCTTACACTGGATTCGATTCTCGCTACTACACCGAAGCCGAAACTGACCAGCTTCTAACTAACTTGGGAGCTACCAAGGAAAATGTCGGCGTAGCCGCGTCCCTTGTTTCTGCTCACGAAGGCGCGTTGGACCCTCACCCGCAGTATCTCACCCAAGCGGGGGGTGACGCACGTTACCGACAGAAAACTGAGAATGTTGATTGGTCAGAGCTAGACAACGTTCCAGCAACGTTCACGCCATCGGCACACACCCATACGACCGCTGACATAACGGATATAGCCGACTATGTAAAAACTGCTATAGATACGAGAGCCTTCGTAAGTACTGGCTTGATAAGCGGTGGCACATTAAGCATCAATGCGCTAGACAATACAAAATTTGACGTTTCTCGGGCAGTGGCAGTATTTGCCGACTATTCTGACCCGAAAGCCCCAGCTTCAAGTATGGTTACCACAGGCCCACATGTTGGTCTAACCGTAAATAACTTACTGACATCAACGGTTACATACGTTGGTATTGCTAACGATGGAAGTATTGTTCAGCAATCAACTGAATGGACTAACAAGCAGCGTAGAAGTATAGTGCCATTGGGTCTGCTAGTTCACTCCGATAACACAATAGTAATTGCCACTAACGACATCTCGGCCACGGTCCTGTCGCCGGTGAACCAATTACATGACTTTATGGAAGCTATTGGTCAGTTGAATATAGATGGTAATGATTATTCTGCCAACGGAGCCAATCTTCTTCTGAATAAAACCTCTGGTAGACTATTTAAGTTAGGTGCAAACTTCAACGTTGACCCGGAAGACCCGCATGTGGTTCATATTGCAGGCCAAACCGCGCTTACCTTCAGATATAGACTTCGTGACTCTACGGAATATGCCGACACCACCACTCTCGACCCGACCCAGTATGATAATAATGGAGTACTGACTACAGTTCCGAATAATAAATTCACCATTCAGAGAGTAGTCCTATTCCAATCAGGTTTGACCAGAATACAGTACGGTCAACATGTTTACGACACGATAGAAGACGCTAAGGCCGCTCTAGCTAACGAGTCCTTCGTGACGGAGCCTGACATGGCGGAAAACGGTTTCTTGAGAGCATACTTGATTCTTAAGAAAGAAGTGACATCTCTACAGGATACCGCAAACTCCTTAATAATCAACCTAAACAAATTTGGTGCTACTACGGCTACTGGTGTAGCAATCACTGCACAGGCCGTCACAGACGCTCTGGGATACACTCCTGCAACAAGCGTCCACACTCATGCCATATCAGACGTTACAGGTTTGCAGGAGGCCATAGACGGTAAGCAACCACTAGACAGTGACCTAACTGCAATTGTGACCCTACCGTCGTCGCCGGGCTATTTGAAGAAGGTTACTGACGGCTCTTGGGTTCTAGAAAACATCAGCCCAGTTACCGGTGCCGCTGGCTTGACTGGAGAAATTCAATATAACAATGCTGGCTCATTTGGAGCATCTTCGGAGTTCAAGTATACCAGAACACAGACTGCACAGCAGGACATTTCTACTTTAAATCTTGGAGTGTTGACAGTAACGGCAGAGAACACGGACACTGGTAACCTACCAAGCACCAACTCTGCAACGTTTGCCGTGTCTAAAGACGGAAGAACTGCCAGCTTGAAGTTGTATGCATTAGACTCTTCTGTAGCCACCGATGATAATACCTACTTTGAACTAGACCTGAACGGTGTAAAGCTAGAAGGTAGAGGGAGTAATACACCGAATGAAAGTTACCTGCGCTGGAATGGTAACACAATATTCCATACTGGTAACGACGGAGCATTGAGTGGATTGGATTCTGACCTATTGGACGGCCAGCATGGTACATATTACCTTGACTGGAATAATTTTACTAATATTCCCTCGACTTTTGCTCCATCGGCACACACTCATACTACGGCTGAGATTGCAGACCTATCATCTTATACTGGCTTTGATTCTCGCTACTACACAGAGTCGGAAGTCAACGCTAATTTCATAGCGGTAACAGAAAAGGGTGCAGCAAATGGTGTAGCCGCACTTGGTTCGGATGGAAAAATCGAGAGTTCACAGCTCCCTTCAATAGCAATAACGGATACATTCGTTGTTAACAGTGAAGCAGCTATGACGGCTTTGATGGCTGAGACTGGCGACATAGCTATAAGAACAGACCTAAACAAAACTTTTATTTTAACTGTAGATAATCCGACTATAGCTGCAAATTGGCAGGAGATACTAACCCCTACCGGTGCGGTATCCAGTGTTTTCGGAAGAACCGGTGCAGTAACGGCTCAGGCGAACGACTACACCTTTGCTCAAATAGGAAGCAAGCCAACCACCTTAGCTGGCTACGGTATAACTGATGCCACTCCATCTTCTCACATAGGTAGCGGTGGAACGGCACACGACAATGCAACGACTTCGGTAGCGGGCTTCATGTCAGCAGCAGATAAGACTAAGTTGGACGGTATAGCACCGGGAGCTACTGCAAACACGGGTACGGTGACTTCTGTTGGTCTGACTAGTACATCGGCAGGTATAGTCATTAGCGGCACTCCAGTAACAACATCGGGCAACATATCTATAGAGCTATCGGCAAATCTACAGTCATGGAGTGGCATTGCACCTTCTTCAAAGGCTGATGATTCGTTGGTAGTTCACTTGTCTGGTACGGAGACCGTAACTGGTAGTAAAACATTCACTGCACCACAGACCTTCACATCGAATGATACAAATGCCTCTGTCACTTTGACTTCCAATAATGATACGGCGTCAACTTCAAATAGAGTGATAATAACGAGAAAGAGAACCGCAGGTGCCGTTCTTGCTGGTGATTCTCTAGGCTCACTTCGTTTTGGTGCAAACTACGACGCAACCAATAGCAGACAAACAGCTACTATCGAAGCATATGCTTCACAGAATCATGGCGCTGCGGCTGGTGGAACGCTACTACAGGTATCAACTGTATCCGATGGTGCAACAACACTTTCTGCTAGATGGCAGTGGTTAGCATCCGGTAATTATGTACCAGTAATTAACAATGCATATAGCTTAGGTGATTCTTCTAGAAGAGTCTCCGTGGGGTATTTTAATTCAGTTGATGTTGCATCTACTGGCAGTATTAACATAGGTGGAGTGTCGTCTACTTTCGTAGCGTCTGCGACCGTAGCCTCTGTAGCTACCACACAAATTGCACAATTTGCTGCGGCATCCTTCCGCTCGGGAAAAATAATCGTAGAGGCTAGGGATAGTGTCACAGGAGAGGTTCAAATATCCGAGCTTCTTGTTGCCCACAACGGTACGACAGCTATGTCAACTGAGTATGGGGTTGTGCATACAGGAGCTTCCCCTATTGCGGCGTTTGAGGTTGATATATCGGCAGGAAACGTAAGATTACTCGCAACTAGAACCACAGCAAATTCTACCACCTATAAGGTGAGTATGATTATGTTGGCCGTGTAAGGCTTAATCAATAAATACTTGACTAACACATTAAGCGTGTAGAATAATGGCTAACAATAAGAAGTTTGTAACTAAAAATGGTTTGCGAACACAGAACGTACAGATGGCTTCAGCGAGTGAAGCCCATGTGATGGACTGGGCGTTATCGGATTCGGACGTATTGACTTTAACTGGTACTGCCGGTACGCTTCTAACGGTAAACGATACTGTAGCAGGCAACACTCTAGTAGTCAATGGTAATATATTAGCCACATCTATATCTGCTACATTGACCGGTAACGCAAGCACAGCTACGGCACTTGCTACACCAAGAAGCATAAACGGAACAAACTTCGACGGTACTGCGAATATAACTACAGCTAACTGGGGTACTGGCAGAACTATAACTATCGGTTCAACCGGTAAATCAGTAAACGGTTCGGCTAACGTAACGTGGTCTCTTGCCGAAATTGGTGCTGCTGCAACGTCACATACCCACGCCATATCTGATGTAACTGGGTTGCAGACTGCTCTTGATGGAAAGATTTCTTCTACTGAGAAGGGTGCTGCAAACGGCGTTGCTCCTTTGGGTGCGGACTCTAAGATACCAGCAACTTACCTACCTAGCTACGTTGATGAAGTACTTGAATATGCCAACCTTGCAGCATTCCCCGGTACTGGCGCAACTGGAATCATATACGTTGCTCTTGATACTAACAGGGTTTATCGTTGGTCGGGTTCCGCTTATGTAGAAATAAGCCCATCTCCGGGCAGCACCGATGCCGTACCAGAAGGCGCAACCAATCTATACTTCACTGACGCAAGAGCTAGAGCGGCAGTAGTACAGGACACTATTTCCGATGCCGTCACTGACCGCGCACCATCCCAAAATGCCGTATTTGATGCTCTAGCCGGTAAAGCCGCTACTTCGCACGTACACTCTGCTGCTGACATAACTTCCGGAACATTAGCTGTTGCAAGAGGTGGTACTGGCTTAGCTTCTTATACGGCTGGTAATTACATATATGCATCCGGAGCGACCACTCTAGCACAGAGAACCCCGGCACAGGTTCTTTCCGATATCGGTGCTGCATCCGCATCACATAACCACACGCTGGATTCACTATCTAACGTAACAATTACTTCTAATACCAACGGAGAAATACTGCGTTGGAACGGCTCAGCATGGGTTAACAACACTCTAGCCGAAGCTGGCATTGCCGCTGCATCGCACACTCACGCCATATCTGATGTAACTGGGTTACAGACTGCTCTCGATGGAAAAATTTCTTCTACTGAGAAGGGCGCTGCAAACGGTGTCGCTCCGTTGGGTGCCGATTCCAAGATAGCATCTACCTACCTACCTAGCTACGTTGATGACGTACTTGAATACGCTAACCTCGCAGCATTCCCCGGTACTGGCGCAACCGGTATCATATATGTGGCGCTAGACACTAACAAAGTTTACCGCTGGTCCGGTTCTGCCTATGTAGAAATAAGCCCATCTCCGGGCAGCACCGATGCCGTACCAGAAGGCGCAACCAATCTATACTTCACTGACGCAAGAGCGAGAGCGGCAGTGGTACAAGACACCATCTCCGATGGTGTCACCGACCGCGCACCATCCCAAAATGCCGTATTTGATGCATTGGCTGGCAAGGCCAACACCAATCACACACACGCCATCGCTGACGTCACCGGGCTTCAGGCTGCGCTCGATGGTAAGTCGGTCTACTCGCCGAACGCGACAGCCTCCACGCTGCACAACAACATCACGCTCCCTTCCGGCTTCTACACAACGAGCGGCGGTCTTTACGGACCGGACGGTACCACCCTTTACGCCTCTAGCTGGCACCACGTCCTTAACCTGCGCCACGCCGACGGCAACGGCTACGCTACGCAGATCGCCACCGCTTTTGGCCACAACGGCGGCGGAAACGGCCTCTACTTCCGAAGCGCGAACGGAACCGCTTGGTCGCAGTGGCGTAAGATTTGGCACGAAGGGAACGACGGTTCAGGCTCGGGTCTCGACGCTGATCTACTCGATGGTAAGCACGCGAGCGAGTTTGCTGCTGCGTCCCACTCCCATACCATCGCGGACGTCTCTGGTCTACAAGGGGCGCTTGATGGCAAGGCTGCCGCGTCACACACGCACAGCGCCGCAGACATAACCTCGGGCACTCTTTCGGACGCACGTTTGCCTAGCACGATGGGAGGCAAGACGTTCCTGTCCCCAATCGCCGCCCCCGGCGTTTCCATCGGCGACCAGTTGGGGTACATCTACCAAACCACCGCCGCTGGCGGGCTGGGCGTCCGAGTCGGCACCGTTGGTAATGAGAAGTGGTTTGGGTTTGACCCTGACGGTCGCTTCGTAGCGGCCTCGGGCGGTGCTTCCTTCAGCGGCGACGTGGTGGCTACCGATTTCGTCCGCCCATCCGATGAGCGTCTTAAGACGAATGTAGTTCCTTTGAACGCCAACGCTAAACTGGCTCCAGTTAGATTTACATGGATAGAAGATGGTACGCCGGATATTGGCTTTCTGGCTGGTCAGATAGAAGAAGCGTATCCCGAAGCTGTGAAATTGTTTGAAAAAGATGGTGTTGTCTATAAAGCAGTCGCTTATGACAAGCTGACGGCTGTTCTTGCAGCACGGCTAAACTATGCTATGACCCAAATCGAAGAGCTTAGGAAAGAGATAGATGAAATAAAGAAAGCCAACGGTTAAAACTTAAAAATCGTTGGCTTGCCTTCTATCTGTATTGGCACTTTAAAATGCTCAAAGCCATTCTCTTCGATGGCTTTATTGCTGTCAACAGGCTTTGCACCCTTTGACCTATCTATAGACCACGTTAGATGGTATATACCGGAGTCCGGTCGGACAACCTTTCCATTAATTTCTACTACAAAGCATTGCACTTTGTCGGTTACACACTGGCCTATTACGTTTATTTCAGCTTCTGGAGGCATTTCGCTACCTTTGCCGAACATGAATGTAACGTGGTGGCCGATAAAGTCCGGATGGACTGGCGCATAAAAGTTCTTCAGCTTTTGCAAACTTTTATCTGATATTAGCCAACCGCTATACATTTGTTTATCTTGATTCTTGTATGATTTGTCTTAATTGAGAGTAGAGCGTAATTATCTTGTAAACTTCTTCGTCTTCCGATTCACACTGCTCTTCATCTTCCATGCATTCATCAACGTCATATCCGTAGTCTTTTAGCAAGAGTTCAACGTCATCTAAGACGTTTTCTAGGTCGCTGAAGAATGACTCTTTTCTTAATTCGTTCTTCATAATTATCCCAGTAACACCTGCAATCCGTCATCAGTTACTGGCACTATGGCAACGTTCTCCTGTACGCCTCGACTTAACGTTGCTACAAACTGCTCCGCAACGCTTCTTGGAACTGATTCAAGTAGTACATTACCTTCGTAAATGACTCTATACTTTATTGATTCATGTTCTGTGAGATTCATAATTTGTTCCTTATGTTAATCTATATAGTACACTTTGGTCTTTATGTGACCAAAATCACTAGCTAGTTGTTTTACGATTGGTTCAACTTCATCAGTCCAAGAAAGACCTCCGAGCTTACTACCAATTTTTGGCATGATTAATTCATCAATACCATTCTGTGAAGCATACTGGTATGCCTTTGTTAGTGAAGCGTATATCGCTTCCGGGGAAGCATATCGCTTGCCATCGTTACCAAACTTCAACTGTGTGTAACAGTTGCCAACGATTAGCGTATCGCTAACCTTGACTGGGACGAATTCTCCGAGAAGATGACTTCCCGGAGGATACTGGCAGAACGTCTTATATACAATAGGCCAAGCTCTGCGTATAGCTCCCGCAACGCCTGACCCGAAGCCACCGCTGCAATTAGTTCCGTGTACGACCAGACCCCTAGTTACGGTGGTGATATCTGCGTTTACGTATTCAATCATTTTATTCTGGAAATCCTAGTTACTTGTCTTGGAGCGTATCTTAGCAGAAACTCCGAGACAGGTAAATAGCGGATGCTACCGTCAAATAATTCAAATTTCACTTCTGCGGCATCGTCCACAGAAATTACATTCACCGTAGCTTCCGGAACATTTATATCGAAGTAAGTAGCTTCGCCGATGATTACTCCCTTCTGAACAATGGTTGGAGTTACTTCCGGAGGCGACGGTGGCGCAGATATGCTATTGGAATGCTTGTTGTCGGTTCTCACCTTCTTTAATAGGTAATATCCGGCAGTGCCGAGTATACCAAGCAGTACCAAAAGTTCTGTAATCATATTAAACTCCTAGGAGCTTCATCAAATCCGTGCATCCACCGACGTACTTGCCGTCAATGAAGATTTGGGGGACGGTTCTTATCTGAGTGCCATCACCCAGCTTCTTCTCTATCGTTTCCTTTGTAACACCGTCTACGCCTAGGACGTATTCGACGTAGCTAATTCCATTGAGCTTGAGTAAATCCTTGGCTCTGACACACCAAGGGCATGATGGTTTTGTGTAAATTTCAGCAGTTTTCATAATAATTCCCATGTTGATAAAGCTATTTAGAATCGCTTTTTTGTAGTGCATAAAAAAGCCGGACGATGTTACCATATCCGGCTTTCTTTATCAATTAGGAATAAAACTTAGTCTTTATCTTTATCTTTATCTGACTTGCCTTCTGGTGGACGACCGGTAATTTCACGCTCTTCCTTAGCAAACTGCTTGATGTCTGACAGCTTAAATATGTGGTCACGACGACCCTTTTCAGGCTTGTAGCTCTTTAGTCTGCCATCCATTACGAACTGGCGAATTCTGGACATAGTTACGCCAAGCTCTCTAGCTGCCTGTGCTGAAGTTATATAATCACCGAGTTTACCCGGCTGTGGGGTTTTGCCCATGTCATCATTCTCAGAATGGGAAGCACCAGTTTCAAATATATTTTTCAATTTCATAGCAACTTCTCGCTTTATGTTTGTATATTTTATTTATGACTAATCGCGAATTTTTAGTAGCCAAACATCGTTACCGCAGTCCCAGAACCTATCCCAAGAGTTAAGCTTCATGTTTTCCCATTCGCTTAACGAATCATCAAACGCATCAAGCATACTTGAAAGTTTGTGCTTTTGAAATTTTATTCGATTGAAAACAACTTTGTAGTTTTTTGTATAAAAGTATGATGGCGCGGATTCAGATATTTTATTGAAACCTATAAGTTTATATACTTTACCGTCAAATAGATGTTTGTGTGAATAGCTGATTATATTTTTAGGATTCCGCGTATTGATAAAATGTTTAACCATACGGGACGCCCCGCCAACTATCGTACAGTTTAATTTATTGCACATTCGCAAAAGTTCATAGTCATACTTGCGATTGAATCTACTTCTTCCGAATGTAGCAACGCTAACTAGCTCATCTTTGTAAAATAAGCCAATGCTATGTTCCGCACTCACATATCCTTGTATATGGTTTTCTTCTAAGAATTTTCTAGAAGTGTCGGAGTCAATATATGCGATTTTGCATTGTCTAGCATAGACTCTTCTATTTGATAGGTTTATGCTATTTAATATTATAGATTTGACTATATCTTTTTTATCTTCCCATACGTGACTGAATATATGGATAAGCTTTATACCTTTGGCTTCGCAGGCTTTCGTCTTACTTATATGATAGGTTTTATCCTTTTTACCAAAACGTTCACAGTGAAAGAATGTACCGTTGCATTCTATTGCCAGTCTATATTTCGGAATGTATATGTCAAGCTCTTTTGATATTATTCCATTGTGATTACACAGTATGTCATCATCCGGTAAGTGCGTTTTTATGAATTCATAAACCTCGTTCTGAAAAGCGGAGCGATTGCCATGTCTTTTCGGTATGACTCCACAGCTTGAGAATTTCTTTGCTATAAATGATTTGCTTACGCCAAGGGCGTTGGCTATTTCTGTCAAATTATACTTAGAATTTAATTCTATCAAAAGGTTTATGTCATTCACAATATTTTGACTGTTGTCATTTATGTGAGCTTGCCTGTGGCTCGATCTGTTGTATTTCTTTAGATTATTTGCGCGTATCTCTTCTAAAATCTGGGGAGATTTTAGTGGATTGTCCACTCCATATCTGGAGAGCATGGTTCGCACGTACTTTTGTCTATACTCGGGGCTCTTTGAGTACCATTCAACGCCATACTTAGCTCTGACCGTATTCGAGATTTTCTCTTTGACATCTTTACGGTGCATACAGTTTTTATCGCCAGTTTGTTTGAACTCTTCGACCTGACTTATATGCTCCACCCCATACTTGGCGACATTAGTTTGCTTGGTTTTTTCTTTTACCTGCAAGCTTTTCGCTGGATTAGGGACGCCATACTTTTCTAGACATGTTTGCTTTCTCTTTTCTAGAGAAGATTTGGCTGCATAGCGACTTCTACAACTTTTAGAACAGAAGCGATTTTTCGTTCCTTCCGGCAATATATTGCTACAGTCGGGCTCTTCACACTTTATCATTTTGTAGAACGAACATTGAAACAAGAATAATTGGCTATCTCGTCGCTGTTTATGGAATACACGTTACCCAAAACATCAGTTATGTAATAGCTGCTGAAGGGTTCGGCAGTTTGTGGAACGTCTATCTTGTTCTCTACCTGACCAGATTTGTAATAGAGCAACTGTGAAGGGATGTTGTACTTGCTCTCGCAAAATATTAACTCTTCACCTTCCTTGATATACGTCGTATGGTCAGGGTTGTATGACTGCTGAGCGGGCATACCGCAAGCGGCCAGAAGGATAGCTATGGCAAGAGCGTATACAATTTTCATGAGTTTTCCTCTATGTCCCTTTTGTAAGTCTTGATTTTGGTGATTAGGTCCAATGTCAGAGATTCTAACTCATCCGACATGGATTGTGCAAGGATTTCTATGTCCGATTCCTGCAACTCGGACATTCTGACCATAGTTATCAAGTAACTGGTGAGTGCGTTTTTAGCTACGTTGTCAACGACTTCTCCGTAGCCGAATGATGGGACTTTATTGACCATCTGTACAACGTCTCTGGTCAACTTATCCAACTTCTTTTCTTTGTATTCTTTAGCGTCCATATTTCACCTTTTTATTTTATAAAGTTTTATTTATCTCTATAGGTACTGATTATACCCAAAACGCCCATCGTCAGAACAAATATTGACGGGGCAATCAGCATTGTTGTACCCGTACCGAAATTCATTACTGCTGTATATAGGCCAAGTATACCAGCAATAGATATGCCAGTAAACAGCAGATAGAGAATACCTTTTATTGTTATGACGATATACTTCATTTGACTTATTTGTCAAAAATTTGCAGAAATGCGACGTTTCTTGCTATTTAAAGCAAAAGCCGCCTTTCGGCGGCCTTTGCTTTAAAGTACGCTAGCTAGGGTTAGCTTTTCGTACTTGTTCTCCGCATTCAATGGCTTGAATACGTAGGCGGTACCTTCTCGTATATCGTGATTTTCGTCACTATACAGTATCGGAGTGGTGCCCTTCTTGGCATACTTGAACAAGTCATGTACCGAAGGCAAGCTGATGAGGTATTCAACATACGCTGGCATAATATTCTCAAGTAGGCGCTGGTTGTAGGAAGCCGAACCGACTTTTCCGCCAAAGTCAGCATCCATATAAACGAGCTTGCGCTCCTTTACATCGACATAAGCGACATACTTGGTGAGCGCCTTCCCCGTCAAAGGAAACACCATTTGCGCTCTGGCTGGCTCGTAGAGCTTGCCCTTCTCAGAGTTTTCACCCATCTGCAAGGTAGCAAGCACATCAGTAGCCTCAGAGAATGGAATTTTGCTGTAACACAACACGTTCCATACAGCGAAGCGCACACCACTCTTGGCTAGCTGGTCCAGATAGAGGTCAATCATCTGGCACCCTCTGCCCTTCAAGTCCTTGGAATTGGTAGGGTCGCCGGAGAAGACGGCACCGTTTACACGGTGGTTGTCATTCCACGCACAGACGCCTACTGACTTCCAGTTGGAGTCGAAGAAGTTCCATCCATTGTCAAACCACACGCTGCCGTGCGACTTCTGCTCCCAATAGCTTGCGCTACGCAGGAACTTGATGTTTTCCGGAATGTCAAAGGTTGTACCTCTGCCATATTCGGCCAACTTCTGGTCGTTGGTCTGCAACTTCACAGCAGTCAACCTTTCGTCAAGGTCAACGCCGTCAGGGAACATTTCGTTCAGCTTAGAGTTCAACGCCACCTTGATAGCCTTAGAAACCTTCATGAAGTCGGTCTTGGCAATCTTAGCCTTGTTGTTGTCTAGCACCTTAGCGCGGCTCCAGTTGCCCTTTGGAGGGACAATAAACGTAGCTCTGTCATTAACAGTCTGTAGGTATGTGTGAAACTTGACCAATTGCAAGTTGGACAGCTTCGGAACGATTTCACAGAAAGCGTCCACGGCCTTAGTGCCATGTTGCTTATAGGCAGCGTGGAAACGGCGCATGAACTCACCCGGACGGCTCTGGAGGGTTTCCAGAAGTTTCTGGACGCCGTACACCTTACCGTCAACAATCTTATTGAACGTCAAGTGAGAGTCGTTATACAGCGCATCGTATGCCTCAGTTACGTGAGTAAACTGAGGGTAGTCGCCCGGATGCAGTCTTTCCAATAAACGCTTCCACAACTCTGGACGGCTTGAGAAGTCTTCCTGCAAATTCTTGCAGGAGTTCAAAAGCTGTAGTAGCTTCTTTCTAAGTGGGCGGGGGAACTTATGGAAGCGCACAGTTGTACGCAACGAAATATCCTGCTCGGAAAGAGCCGCGCAGAGGCGCAGAACGTCAGTAGCGTTCGACATGTCGAAGCTGGTTGACTTATACTTGCTGATGGCATGGCGAACCAAGTCGATACCATTCTCCTTGAAGGAGAACTGGTCAACGTCAATGAAGAAGTTGGCATGGTCGTACAGCGCCATAGCAGCTATGCGCTGGTTGTCAGACCAACGAGCCGGAGATTCGATTAACGCTTGCGTTAGCTTATCTACGGTCGTCTCGTCGGAAGGGGTAAGAACCTTCAACTCAAGGGTTTCCAGCATAGCCGGACGCTCCTTAGCCTCTTCCGTGAACCAATGATTCGGCGCACCAAGATACATGCATATCTGGTTGAACCAGTATTCAGCAGCCGACATTTCAAGCACTTCCTTTGGGAAGTTCTTGTAGACGACAAACTTTTCCATGCTACGGTTTGCACCGGTAACACTCTTGAATACAGGCTCGTAGGCTTCCCAGAACTTTTGCAGTTCGTGAGGAGCAAGCGCCGACAGGGTGTTTAGTACTTCCACCGATGGGGCATAACCATAGGATGCCATGTTGGCTAGAATTGTGCCAACAAGCTGACGATTGCGCTTCATGTCAATAGCACAGAAGTTATGGAACTGCTGAGCGTTGATATAGCCGTTTCTTACGAAGATTTCGTTAATCGTTGCGTTCATATAGTTATGTCCTTAGTGGAAAGAAAAGGCCAGCTATGAACTGGCCTTTCGGGATTATTGCGGGAAGCTGGTAGCTTTTTCGTTATGATTACAAGTCATGATTTTAGAAGGAAGCTAATCAATGGCCGCAAATTTTAATAGGAGTCAGGAAAGCGAGTAGGTATTTCTGAGCCAATTTAGAGTTAGAAGGAACCTAGTTCATGGCCTGACCGTGTTTGTAACTATACTACATGATTTAGTGGTTGTCAACTACTTTTTCGTATTTATCCAGCATTTACGAGTATAATTACTCGTATACGTAGACGAATCGACCGCGAGGGCGCTCGTAAGTCTTAACGGTGCCGATATAACCATGATGGTCATACACGACTTCGTAGTAACGGTAGCGAACGCGCACCGGGTAAGTTTCCATGCGGCAGTCACCGGCACGACGACGGTATCCACCACGGTCGTAGCGATAATCTCGCTCATAGCGGTCTTGGCCATGTCTGTCGCCAATTGCGGCACCAGCAATGGCACCGATAGCAGTTGCAGCAACCTGACCGTTACCGTCGCCAATCTGGCTTCCAATAATAGCACCGATAACAACACCAGCTACTGGACGACCGTCGCCACGGTGACGACGCTCGCGGTAGTAATCTCCGCGCTCGTCAACGGGCCATCCGTTACAAACTTGCCCGTAACGATATTCGGTTCGGAACTCATAGCGTTCGATAATGTCCACGATTGGTGCGCGATGCGGGCCGTAATCGTGGGCGATAGCTGAGCCTGAAACGAGCATTAGTAGAGTTATAATAATGTACTTCATATTATTTTCCTTTATTTTCTTTCTTCTGGGCCTTGACAGTATATACAAAAGTCATTCCAAGTGTCGGCGGCATCATACTCACAGTATTTAGTAGGCGATTCTTCGCAGAGCCAACCCATGTGGCTGTCGCAGACTAAGCATATCGCAGACACGCAGCTCTTTGCAATAACATGGGCACAATAAAGGGGCCGAAGCCCCCTTATATTGTTTATACTATTTGGACGGATGCGCCGCAGTTATGACAGAACTTAGCCGTCTGCTTCGTGTTAGTTCCGCACATCTGACAGCGTTGCAACTTTTTTACGGTTATAGCTTCCTTAACAACTTCTTGGCCCCTAATCACACCCACCATCTTGAGCGTCATGGTGTGTTTATTACCATCACCCCAAAAACCAGTGGTCATTTTGAACTCTTGTTCGACTATAGAACCCGGAGCGGTGATTCCGGAAATGTTCCGTGTCGAGGCCGACGCAGAAGCCGACGCCGTTAGGGACATAGCCCCATCATTCGCGTAGTTGTATGCGGTAGCGCTATACATTGTCTGTACGGCAAATTGCGTTGAGTATGGGTCGTATGTAGTCCTCCAAGTCTGGCTATCGTAATCGCGTAGCAGTCTTATGTACGGGTAAGTTTGATATGAACTGAAGTCTCTTTCGAATTCATAGGTGACAGTCAACAGACCATCCTCGGCTTTATTGCCACGGTAGGCTTCTATTTGAGCAGTTTTTTCTATGAACTTGAACGCATTGCCAGCGTTGAGATTGCCGTTCTTTATGAACCTTTTCAGTTCCATACTTTCACCGGCATTTATGATGAGGCTGACGCCTTCTGTAGCATCCTGACCGTCAATTGAAACCTTGACAGATGCTCTTTGCGTTGAGAGATTCTTTAGAAGAATCGTGTATTCGGAACCGAAAGGTAGAGCCACGGTTCCATCAAACTCTCGCAAAACTTTACCACCGACCTTAACGGCCATTACTAGATTTTTGCTAAACATATGTTTTCCTTTGAGGCGTAGTACCTAGACGCCTAGTTGATTAAGGTACTTTTTGCATAGTAGCATTTCTATTTAGTAAAGTCAACCACCATTGTAACTAGTTGTACTTTCTTGTGATAGTGGGTCAACTATAACGACTTGTGGTGCTGGTGACAGACGTACCATTATGTTGCCTTTGTGAACGTCATAATCGAAGCGATTATTACTCTTCTTGATTTTATTAACTATTGCTCCGGCAGCATTCAGTAGATTGTCCTTGGACTCTAGACGCTGTTTACAGACCATTTCTATACACTTAGCTAATGTCGTTGACGGAGTTGAGAACCTGTTCTTATACATCCGAATCTGTTCAGGGTAAAAAAGATTGTTGGTCATGGCGACTATAACTTCTTCTGGGAGTTCTTCTAGACGCTTTAATCTTTCTATTTCAATCTTATACTTGACGCGACCTCTAACGTCTTCAAGAGTTTTGATTTCATAAACTCTTGGAACAAACGGGTTCTCGGACGCTATATTATTGTCCGCAATATAATTAATGTAAATTAAATACGGGTCGTTTTTAGGGTCTTCTGAAACGTAATTGGCTTTAGTTAGAGTGTGCGGCTGTTCTTTATCATAAACGCGACCATAGAATCCAGTCTTTTTATCGCTGGCGTCCGAAACCCTATTCATTCTACGCTCGTTATGTAAGTCGTCTTTGAATTGGTTTTGCGATTTTCTATGGTCCTTGTTTACTTGAATTAGTTCTAGAAGTGATTGAATTTTCATTAGCGTCTCCGCTAATATTTATTGCATCACGACTCCTCTTTAGCGTGTCAAAAACAAAAATGGGGTCGAAGCCCCATTTAAGAACCGTTTGGTTAACAAGGTTGGTTAGACCCCGGATGATTAGGCTGCTAGAGCGTAGTCGTATAAATAAAGGCATGATAAAGAAGCAGCACGGAAGCTGCGACCCCTCGGAGCGGATGTGCAGCAGAGCGAACAGAGGCACACTGTGAGAATGAATGTTGTTGACTTGTGAAACAAGTCATGCTAAGCTACACCAATCACGGATTGTAAAGATGAAAGAGGGCCAGCAGGCCACGCAATTGAAATGAAGTGATAAATAAGAGTAAACGTTCATGGGTCTGTTGCTGGACATGAATTGTAAGGGTTGATACACATCAATCCGGGATGAAGCATCATCCTCCGTTTGCGGGAACAAGTCAGATTCAAGCAGGAGTCGTCCAGTCAGGCAATGTACCGTCAACTGGACATGGATTCAACGACTGCTTGAATCAGGCATGAATGCTGGTCTAAAACCATGAAAGGTAAAAAACCTTGGAACTATAGTATGCCTAGCCCGAACTCTAAGAGCAACGGAATTGCTGGTGCAAAGAAGCTATCGAAAAAATGTCTTGGGAGAAAGCGCTTTTATAGAGAAGACGGAACTTGGACTTGGGTTTACCCAGAATAAACAAAAGGGAAGGCAAGCCTTCCCTTTTGTGCTATTTGGTTATTAGGATAGCATCCTAAGAAATTCTCACGCAGCGCGCTTAATTTCGTACATATCATCGTTTGCAGATGTTGTTTTACAAGCATTTAGCGACATTCTTGCCTTGTCGGGATGAACATTCTCAATATCTTCCGCAATCGAGTCTAATACACCCCCATCAAATGCACCCTGAACCTGATACTTACTCCGCAACACCTTTCGGTTGCGGTGGTTCGTCATCAAGGTACATTTGGTGGAGGTGGCAGGGTACCGCCCCCTGCGTCTTGCGTACCTTCTATCAAATGTTTTGGTCATTTAAGACCTACATCCATTGATTGTATTTATACACCGACTTCGTATATTTGTCAAGCCTTGCTTTTCATATACTCGTCAAGCTTCTTTATGTACAACATTTCCGGGGCAACTGCCGAGCTTAGCATTTCTTCCATTGTGGATGGGAAGCGTTTTTCAAGCTCTTCTAGAAGCCACTTGAATCTATACTCAACTGAACCCGGCCCGGAGGACATTAGAAGAACTCCGGCTTCGCGATGCTACGAGTAAGAGCCATCAAGCCCTTCTGCAAGTCGGTAGCGCCGATAGCAACCCAACGCTGGTCAACGCCTTCGATACCCTTGATACGTTCAACTAGGTCACCCAAAGTCTTACCAACTTCCTTTACCTCATTCATGTGAGCAATTTCAGTCTCGTTTAGCTCTCTGTAGCCTTTAATCTTTCTATGCTGGTTATCCATTTTATTTTCCTTTTGTTTGTATATTACTTTCGCTTTATCAAAAAATAGCGCCGTTTTTCAGGAGCCTTTCTTTCAATCTCTGGAGCTTGATGTTAATCATATCTTGCACGACTTCATAGCCTCGCATATGTGCCATTTGTTCCATCATTATTGATACGTCTGCAATTTCACTAACCCAATCTTCATTAGTGTCTCTTCCTTGGGCCTTGCGCCCCTGTAAAGTGATAAATTCGCCACATTCACCTACGGCCATAAGCTCTTGGGCTTCGACACCCCAAACTTCTATGCACTTTTTAAGTATTTCCTGCTGTTCTTCAGTAAATTTCACTAACATTCTCCAAATTATATTGCTTCTACTATTTCGTTTATTAGACGGTGAACCACAATACCTTTGTAGTTCAGTTTTACGTATATGTCATAGCCGTCAATCTTAATCACTTCTCCTAGGCAATATCTTCCGTGAAGAGGCATGGCAACTCTTACCTTACTGCCAACTTTACTCACATGTATTTCCTAAATGCTTCGTGTAGCAATTCTGGGATTTTGGTGTAGTCGCCAGCGAAGTGTGAAGGTGCAGCAGACCATACCATCGCATTGGTGTATGGTTCATTGCCCTTTGTATAGAACTTGCGAGTTTCAAGAACGTAAAGATAGAAGTATATGTACGCATTGGCTTTCTGAATATATTCTAGAGGTTCAATGTAATCTTCAAGACCGAAGTCTATAATCTTCTGTACTGTACGTTTCTCGCAATCCAATTCAACTTGGAGTGAGCGTATAGCCAAATCTCGCGGATTTTCTACGTCCTTGCCGCCAATCCATTCAAAAAGTGCGTCTGAGCTATCCGTTCCATCTGGCATGACGATGTTTTTCCATGCGTCACAGTCTTCAAGATACTGGTCCATGTGAGACGACTCGTGCAGCAGTACCGGAAGCCACTGCTTTAGCGGCTTTCCGGTAGCGACTGCCAGAATTTTTTCACCGCTCTGGTCATTCCCACAGAAATAGCCGGAACACGGCGTCTGTGTGGTGTCGCCAGAATAAATTACAGCGTCTTCCTTTGAAAGAATGAATGATATGCCATTAGCGACTGCTTTGGCGGCGATTTCAGCTATGGCACTTTTTACCATAGGGTTGGCTTCTCTAAAGATTGCGGTATGTTTCATTATTAGTCCTTGTTGAATTTTAGTAAGTTTTCAATGTAGCTTCTGTCTTTGGTAAACAACGGAGGCTCAAAATCTATCTTGAACTTTTCCTGAGAGTCCGGAACAATGCAGATGCCGCGCTTATACCTAGTCTCTACGTCATTCCAGTTAACACCGTGTTCAAGCATCAACATATCCTGCATTGCAGTAACACTCTTTCCGTGTAGCTGCTTGTGTGAGAAATATGCTTGTGCCAATGCGCTAACGCTGTTCCTTGAGCAGTCGCTACCTCTCCAGATGAAGTAGTTGACTACCTCGCTTTCTGGAATGTTGTATGCACGAGAATCGAACAGGGCGTAGGAAGAACTTGTCTGGTGCTTGAATATCTGGTTGAACTTAGCTGTTGCTATGCTTGCAGAAATACTAACTACCTTCTGGACATTATAGCCGAACCAGCAGTCCGTGTTTAGGTTCTTCCAGTCCTGTAGCAGAATGGAAATTTCGTCGGATTGCGTATAACCAAAGATTGCGCCTTGAATCTGTTTGCATAGTTCAAGAGTAGTCTCGGCCATAGCATCGCTAAGCGTCTTATCGAAAGGTTTATTCAGACCTCTTGTGAAGGTGTGGAAAGCCTTGCCATCAATTCTGATTATGACAGGCGTTCTCCGCATCAGAGTATTCTGCGAAACTGCCTCGTAGGCTTTCATTCTATCGCCAAAACTTTGGTTGCTCATGTTACTTGCCTCGTAGCATCAATTAGAGCGACACCGTCTTAACCGGTAATTTCCCTTATGCAAGGTGCTTATCATACGCTAAGAACTCGACAGTTTCAAGATATCCGCCGAGATAATCGCCGTTGACGAATACTTGCGGTACGGTATTAATCTTCTTTTCTTCACCGACGCGCTCTTGGATTTCTTCCTTGGTGTAGCCATTGGATAGACTCTTCTCTTCGTAGACCAATCCATGATGGGCTAGAAGGTCTTTAATCTTGGTGCAATAGATGCAATTTTCTTTTGAGTATACTTCAAATTTCATTTTCATTTGTTTCTAGTTTCCTTTTGTTTAGTTGTTATCGTCGTTTATAGCAACCTCTTCTTCCGAGAACGGAACATCTATGAATTCATGTTCAGGGGTGTAAGGCCATTCTGTTATATAGAAGCGACTGCCATTCTCTCCGCCGCATGTGAATGTTGCACCGTCAGGTTCGCGGAAGATGTATCTATCCATTTGATAAGAGATTACGTTTCCATTTTCACTGACTTCTCTAAAAACGTTACTGGCTCTCTTGTTCTGATAGACTACACGACCATCATAGTTTCCTATATTCGTCCACTCGCTATCTTCTCCAGTTAAAGGAGCAATGGTCTCATAGCGGGCTAGCTTCTCAAACATCGAGATACAATAATTGGCAGAGAACCCGCTGTGGCCCTGCTCGGAGAATATCTCAATTAGTTGAAGGATATCCTTCGTCATTGCCGCATTCATTTTATCGGCTGCATCTTCGGTCATACCGAGAATTCGGAGTTCGTTTCTTGCGTGTTCCAATAAGTTTGACATTATTTTTTCCTTTAGTGTGAATTTAACTTTTTATCCAATTACTTCATACGCTCTTTCATTTCTTCAATTTTGTCCGTGGAAGAACGCTTAATCTTTTTGACGTATGACTGCTTGCACTCCGAGCATACCATCTTGAACACGAAGAACGCACCCTTTACTCGCATTGAAACAGGTTCATCCAGAGATGATGCACACTTGCATTTCATATTGAAAGAATATTGTATGGTGGTAGTACGCCACCATTATACGTGCTGGCGGCATCTAGAGCAACTTCCAATTTCTGCTCAGGTGTGAGGCGGCTCTTTGTTCTGTTCAAGGTATACAATGAACCTATTGCAAGTTCACTTCCACATCCTATAGAATTAAATGGGTCTGCCACGATTCCAACTTGGTAGTCTTCGTATATCTCGTATAGCTCACCATTGTAGGCAACTAACATTTGACCGCAAGTTTCTTTCTCTGACCTTTTATTCTCGCCATCGAAGCCGTTAGCTTCAAATGTCTTTTGCATCTTCTTTATGAAGTCAACGCACATATATTCGTAATCTGGTTTACCTCGTTTATGCACTGGTGGCTTGAAGTGGAACCTCATAATCTGACCCATTCTAAATGAGCCAGCGTATCCAATCAAGAACTTTCCGTTCTTAAACACCTTGGTATCAGACCTTACGTTAACCGATAACCCTGCTACGGCAGCGGAATCGCCGCCAATGTAAATCTTATTCTTCTCTTTCAATGCAACAATACAGGTCATATAGTCCGCTCAGTTTTTTTTGGCATTTTAACATACAAAAACTCTCAAGTCAATAACGACTTGAGAGTTTTTCTACCAGCATTTACGTCATCAATGATTTATTGTGCAATTAATATCGCACGAGCAGCACATCCAAAACCATCATTTGGTTCATATTAAGTGTATAGTGCAATAATTTGCACGTTCTTTTTCTTGGCAACAAGAGCAGCCTTTAAGCGATTAAATCCGTCAACGATTTCGTCGTCTATGGAAACAGCAAGAGGCAAATTGAAATGCACTATGGTATCGGAAGTCTCGGCTCTCTTGATTCTTCCGAATCTAGGGGACAACACTTGTACGGTTTCGATATCGAGTGTTTTTATTTCGGCGCGCTTAACCTTGGATAAACCATTAAGGGTAGCGTATTCCAAATCAAGAACGTACTTAATTGGTTCCAGAATACCTTCACCCATGTCCATAAGCTTGGTGATATCTTTTATCAAGGCCGAATGGTTCTCAAACTTGACTGCACTGATTTCCTCTCCGTAATAGCCCTGAGAGACTATTACATCATATTTGCTGGCATCGTAGCAGCCATGAATACGCATCAATCTGTCAATGCAGTAAGCTTGGATATTGTTTAGTTTAACCTTCTTCATGTTCTGGCGAGGTTTCGTCGGCAGTTCATAGACTATAACATTGCCCAGTAAGCTAGATGTTATCGGCCTAACGCATACGTTAGACACCGTGCCGCACCTGTGTATGTAATCGCAGTCGCAGTTGTACGGATTGTCGTAATCGACAGAAATGTCTAAGTCATATCGGGACAAAACAAACTGAACGTCATATTTACTCATATTATTCTCTCATTGTGTGGTGGATAGCTTCGTGCGACTTCTGCCCGTCCATCAATCAGCCGTGATGGTGTCAACTGGACATGGATTCAACGACTGCTTGAATTAGGCGTGAATGCTGGTTTTCTCGTTCTCTTGGCGAGAGCTTCTGCTCTCAGTAGTCTAAGCTGCCTCTCAAAGATTTTCTTTGCATATGGAGTCTTTAGCACTATTCCGAAGCGCTCAAATCTGCGGTGTTCTTCTCTTGAATACTTCCCGCCTATTTTGTATGGGACGCTTTCGCTAAAGCCTTGGGTGTTGAAATATGAGTATACGGCATAATCCTTAAGACGTAAAGCGCCTTTATGGTCAATATAGGTATCCCCTAAAAGCCATACTGATAATTTTTCTATTAGCGAGTACTTTCTATCAAGTATTTTCGGGAGAAACCAATATTGCTGCAACATTTTATCGCCTTCGTCGTATATGTTTCATGTTAGTTCGGTAAATTCTTTATACTGTATTGTGTAACGAATTCAAGCATTTCTCTGGCATCAGCGTCCCAATCAATATCGGTAGCCACTTCCTTCTCAATTTGCTCTTGAGTATAAATGTCCTCCAAATACCCCATACCAAATTCACGTAAATGAGCATTATAAGTTTCCACTTCCTCTTGGGTGGCGTCCCTGTCTTGATAAGTGTCGTAATCAAAAATCTTACCATCAATTAGAATGGAATCCATATGACCGAATTCGCTCTTGAATGCATCGCACACATTGCAAGACCCATAACGACCTCGCACCCAACCATACCTGTTCTGGAATTTAACCAATGCAAGCCAGTCTCCCTGATGGGAGCTAAACTCTTGGTATTTGATTACTTCAGCTCCGGCGGCCTCAAGCGCACTTTTATATGACATTTTTATTTCTCCAAATAAGAAAGGGGAGTCAATACTCCCCTTATGGTACCACATGACCTATAGGGAATCAACCTTTCTTATTTTTAATTTCTATTTTTCTGAGTACGAAACCGAATATTCCACCGGAAATTGTACCGGAAATGAAATAATATATCAGTAGCGTATGCTCCACAAAACTCAATATTTTTGCGATTCCGTACAGAATTACCGACCCTATCATATATCCCCACAGAAATAATGTGTATTTCTTAGAGAATTCACTATTAATCAGAAATTTATCTGCTATTTTAGCGAAAATTACGGCTAGGGAAATTAACGCCAGACCAAAAATCCACGCAAATTCCACATAATTAAATACTTGCATCAGTATTCTTTTCGTTTCCGGCTTCGAAAATATACGTCTTATCGTTTAAAATCAAAGACTTACCAAAGCTATAGGCGTAATTCTTGATAATAATACACAAACACCAAAACCCTATGATCGTATATGCCGCCATAGCCAATAATACGATTGAAATTAGTGCGCGATATAAGCAATCCATTTATTTTGCCTTTTTATATAGTTCTCAGTTTTTACAGTAATCTTCGCCGGTGACATTGCCGCCAGTCAAAGGCCATCATCCAAGAGAGCTTAGTGCATCCGGATAGTCGCACCAAGAAGGCTGCAAGTATTTTTCCGAACCCGGTCAATAATCTGTGTTTATCTTTTCTCGTTTTTCGGAAACTAATTGATATTCAGCCACAACTAGAGTGATTTCTCCGCTGTTGGCGTAGTCCCATAAAATCTTTCTACGAGCATCTGCCAAATTTTTAGCTTCTATTTCGGTTTGCCAAGTGCCCCTATCAATTATGTAAACGGTTTTATTCTGTTCAGCCATGATTATTCCTTATCGTCAAAGCCATCGACCCAGATGATATCGCTTGGCGGTGGTGAGCCTCTACCAACCCAAGAACCTACGAAATGCTTTCCTTCCGTAAATCGTCTGTTTACAGCTTCCCAATCTTCATAGTCTTCAACTTCATTAGTTTCGGTATTTGTCAAAATGTAATACCCTTCGGAATTTTCATCTTCCGTATCCTCAACGAAATCGACTTCAATTACAATGTTAGCACCAAAACCTTTTAGTGCCAGACCGTTTCTATAATCCTTCGGGTCGTAATTATTGGTGAAAGATGTCTTCTGTGTGTTTTCAAGAGCAAGTGCGCTCCAGATCGTATCTTCTCCGGTAAATGACGGGTCTAAATCCTTCATCTTTATCAGAGGGTACTTTTGTTTAAGTGCCGACAGCACGGCACCGGCAACGAAGCCACCAATAGAAATGATATCGTTTATAGAGAAAAGTCTCTGGTCTTTATACGTCAGTGGAGTTGTCATCTAATACGTCCTCTAATATTTCTAATGCTATCGAATTGAGGATTCAACGATAGCTTTAAGCGTTCTGTCTTCATCTTTACTCTCTAATAGTTTTAGCACAGCCCTAGACGCTTTTAGAAAGAAGCTGTGGTCTTTCTTGTTCTCACCGTGCATCCTCTCCAATATAAACGCAGCCGCACGGACGCCATAGCGGAATCCCACAGCAAACTCCTACAAACGCTCTCCGGCCTTCTCGCAGCCTTCCTTCGTCATTGGAACCATGTAGGCTTCCCTACGCCTCCAACTGTTGAACATTATGTCGTTTATACCGTTCATTCCTTTTCCTTGAATTTGATAATCACATCCCTATTACGGACAGTCTGGCACAGCTTCTCACCAAAACAGATTTCTCCACTCTGCAAGTCGTGCATACCGACAACCGCACCTTCTTCATTGAAGAACAGTAATTCTCCACGGGCAAAGAATGTCGCATGGTGGAATTCAAATAAAACTTCCCCAGTAGGGATATGGCTAACAGTATTCATCGGTGTTCCTCAAATATAGGTTCGGTTAATAGTTTAGCTAGATACGGACCTATAGCAATCATAACATCGAACACCGGAAATAGCAAGGAAATAAAACCAAAAATAGCATGGCCCCATGTCTTGATGACTTTCTTTTTGAGAACGAGTCAAATTATCCTTTCTTGTAAGTGCTAGGCGACATCACCTTATGAAACACATGAAAAATCGCAACCAACGCCAGTACGATATTGAGGACCGGAACGAGCGCAATAAACCACATCGAAATCATCCAATCTTCATCAGTCGCATCAATGATGGTAGTATCCTTGTTAACGAAAATCCACAACAGATACCAAACGCAGATAACTATACCGGAAACCCAAACAATCCAAAACATATTATTCTTTCCTCTTTCTGTTCAGCAAATTACAACCCAGCAACGACACCCATAAACAGTTTAGCAATCGGCAACAGGCACAGCAAAGTTAAGAACGTCATGCTGCCAGTATCCTCAGAGTCTATTGAACACGCCTAGAAGCCACACAGCCACACAATGAACAGGAACATTAGTCTCTCCAATCTTCCTTATCGGGGAACACCGGAGAGGAGAACCATCCACAAATCTTACCCATTCTCTTGAACCTAGCATGCCCGATGATTCTATCGAATCTAATACAGGTGAACAGCACAGCCATGAGCAGTCCCATGATAGGCATTAACCCAACGAAAATCCAAAAGATAAACCATCCACGGGAATCTAGCATTTCACTGTCTTTGGTCACATAGAAGTAGCCAAGCAAAGACCACATCCAAACCAACCCGACTAGCCACATGATTAAAAGAAACATGGATTAGTTCCTCCCTCTAAAGGGAGAATCGGTAAGCCAATCTTCAAGCTTCATATAAGCGAAGGCTATACCAACGCCGATGTTGATGAAGGGAATGAGACATGCAATAGCAACTAGGAGCAATCCGATTCTAGTAGAGATAACTTCATCGTCCTTAGTCCAGATGAAATGAATGAGGAATCCACCGGAAAAGATAATTCCGCCGAACCAAAATAAGAAATCGAGAATTCCCATGAGCAAAGTTCCTTTATAGAGAAGGTGCCTATAGTACACCTATCAGTCTATAGGAGTCAACTCACGAACAAGCAATTCATCATCAAGAAACAAGTAGAATAACCCAGCAACGGCAATGAATATGTTAATCAGTGGGAGGAAACAAAAGACACCAAGCATGACACCAAGATATTGGTCTCGCTCAGAAGGTTTAGTCGTGTAGAGATGTAGCCAATAATCGAACAGGAAGCAATCACACCAGCAAGCCAAAGGAATACGTTCATACATTCACCAAATCATTCAAAGGGCGACGCATCAAACCAATCTTCAAGCTTTAGGTAGGTAACGAAAACGAAAGCGACAATATTGAAGGCAGGAAGCAGACTCCAGAAAAACAACGCAAAGAAGGAGAATCGAGTCTGCAATACAGAGTCGTCCTTTTTGATGAAGAAGTAGAGTAGGTATGCCCAGCACAGAATCAAGCCAGACAACCAAAAGAGAAATGTAAACATATGTGGCCCATCCTTTTATCGAGTGTGCGGATGATACACCAATCAGTCTATAGGAGTCAACTCACGAACAAGCAATTCATCGAATAAATGACGCCTGTAGACAGGAACGATAATCTTGTCCAATCGAACATCAGCTACTCTACTGCTATAGCGAAGGAAGATGTTTTTCATGACACCAGTCTTAGGTAAGTACCTAAAGGAGCAAGAGACGTAACCTTCTACATTGACCATAGCCACATTGAACATGTAGGGACGGATGTCAGTAACTTCTATTTGGGTAGTGAGGTCAAGTAAGGCAGCTTCTATTATGGAGAACTCGTAGGCATGTTTCATGTTCCAATTGCACTTATTGGCATCAGGGAAGAGTTGTTTCAATAGAGCGTTGAGAGCATCCCCACCCTCCATCAAGTAGTCGGCCATATGGAGCTTAGGGTAGATTTTCTTGCCCAAGTATTTTTTGGTATTGAGTTTAAGGTTGATGATGCTGGTTCCACCATAGTAGCGGAAAGAAGCAAGCATGAATTTGTTATCGTAGACGTACACGGAACCGTCGTGCAGTTGTTTGGTATAGATGGTCTTTTTAGTGTTAGTAAGGAGACGGTACAGGTCTTTGAATATGTTGGTCTTCTTCATATGAGATTATTTATGAAGCCTTCTAGCGTTTAGCCCTCCCCTAACGCATGCGTTAGGACTTTTGGGTATATGTATGGTGAATGAAGCTAAGATGTTGATTTATAGGGGCTAACGCACGCGTTAGGACTTATTTGGGTATACACTATAAATGATGATTGTGACAAATGATTGATGCGGGTGCGTTTTGGAGGCGTTCAGAAAACAATTACGTAAGTTGTTGATTTGTGGTAGAAGCCTTATAAAACAATGATTGTGGGCATTTTATGCACTATTTTGGTGCAAGTTGTTGATTGTATGGGGATACTGGTGGGAGATTGTGGTAGGAAGTGGAAGATTTTGGAAAAAGAATTTAATTCGTGATGAAAGGGTTTTGGTATAGTCTGCGATGAATGAACCAAAACACTCACGAATCTTGCACCAAAATCGTCCAAAATCGTCCAAAATCTTCCAAAACCGTCCCAAAACGATAGAAAGTTGCGTCGTCTGAACAGTCTTGGCACAATGTTGTTGCGTCTATGCACCAAAATAGTGCAACTATGCACCAAAATAGTGCATAACTATGCGTCAGACCGAATTTTATACACAAAATCAGCACATTCTAAGTAAAAATGAGCAATTTTATGCAACAATCGACCAACTTTTTGGCATAAAAGTGACCAAAAATCTATAAAAATCTCCTATTTTTGAGCAAAAATGCCAGTAAAATCAACAACTTATGACTACCGGCAGCCAAAGTTTAGCAGAGAATTTAATTCTTGTCAAGTATTTTGGCTATAGAATGCCAAGACAATGCAAGTCATTCTCATTTACGGTCGAGAACAATCTACACGCCTCGATTACGATTTTACCACAGTATTTAATTCCTGTCAATACCGTCATTTTAAGAATAAAATTATTGTTTTGGTCTAAATCTTATGCTAGACTGGGCTGGTGGACGGTAAAATCTGTCTCCCTAAAGGGAAAAAGTGAATAAAAACTCTTCTCAGACTACTGTTTTGGTGCTAGACTGGGCTGGTGGACGGGGGAAGTCTGTCTCCCTAAAGGGAAAATGACACTAGAAGTGCTTTTTTCGGTGTTGTTCAGGGTTCTGGCTTGTCTCCCTAAAGGGAAAAAGTGAATAAAAACTCTTCCAAGAGGGTCATTTTGATGCTAGACTGGGTTGGAGGACGGGGACATGACTGCAAGAATGCTGCGTTTTACTTAAAAATCTTGCACGAATCTATTGGTAAGGGTAAGATTTGTGTCTATCGTCCTAAAGGGAGAAAGTGAATGTCGCGCCATAGAGTCGAAATTATTGATGCTGATGAAATACACGATTGGGTTGAAAAGTGCCTCCAACCACTACTGCCAGATAAACACATTTCCATTCTGCCTTCCAAATACGGGGCTTGTGTAGGTGAATCTAGGTGGTCGTGTGATGTTGGTGTATACAAGGCTATTTCCTTAGAAACCCTTCTCATGAAGGAAGTAAAGGAGTATAGTCGTGGCAACTATGTTCACTTCTATGTGGACGATATCCTTTCTGCCATGTATGCTTCTGGTGCGCTTGAGGCTGAACAATATCGCGTCGAATACTCTTGGTAAACTCCTAAAGGGAAAGTGAATGTACTAACGTCTCGTTAAACTATTCTTGACGCTGCCATTTAGAATCCTGCTAATGTAAAGTATAATGATTTCTTCATGGATATTAGTGTCAACGTCAATCTACTGCTGCCAGAGCCGAAGGGAATACTTGAATGGCTATGGGCACTACGAAGTCGATGCACCTCTCACAATGACCATTCAATTTCCAGTAAAAGGATAAGACATGCAAGACCAGTTCACTGCTACCGAAGTTCGTGATATTATTCCTGATATCATGAAGGCCGTCCTTGACCCGACGCACGTTCTCTATCGACCGCTCATGGATATCAGTCCTATTGGCTACGATGTGACTAAGTTCGGTCGCGTTAGTTCAAACAAGGTTCGCCGCTACTATGACGGTAATACTATTCTGAACAGCAAAGACGGAACCCGCTGTATCTCACGTAATCTGGTGATGGGTAAGTGTAGAGTAAATCTCAGTATCAATCGTGGATGTGCGTATGTCAATATCGGTGGTAATAAGTATGGTTATAAGTTCAATAACGAATACGCGCTGAATATTCAGGTGTCGGACTTTGAATTGGCCCTGCCATACATTGGTGAGAAGTTCTACACCTTCTCCTTCCGCACCCGCAAGGTCAAGTATGACGGTTCCAAGAGCTTCCGCGATTTCCTCGTCCAAGATATGACTGAGGATTACAATAACTTCGGTGCCAGCATTCTTGACGACTGGAACAAGAGGAAGGATGAAATGCGACGCCTTCTGGTCGGCATTGGGAAGTATAAGTGATTCCGTAATTTAATTGTTGACGAGGTGAACAACTGTGCCTATCATGTGCCAACTGTTCACCAACCATTGAGACCAATCATGATTCTTGAAACTGCTCCTGTCACCAACGATATGATTGCTGACCTTCTTGTGGAGGAAGTCAATAGGCTTCGTCTGCATGAACGCTTGCACAAGACTGTGGACTCCAAGCAGAAATGGGATGGCAAGCTCGACCCGTCCATGTTCTATCACAGCGAGACGAATGTCGGCCACCCGTCTTACCATACGCACAAATACGTCGCATATATTCCGCTGACCTACGGTGCGATTGAGATTGAGTTCGCCTACCGTAATCACGTCTCGGATGCTTTTTGGTATGTCAGGTTCTCTTACCATCTGGCGCAGCCTTCCTCCCGTTGGCAGCTTCTCTACAGGAATATGCTGGAGCGTGGCACTTATAACTATTCTATTCAGAAAACTGTCCGCAAGTTCAGGAAGGCTATTGCTGACAGGGCAAAGAGCCTCGTGGATGGAATTGAAGCTTGGTATGCCGACTCCGTCCTGAACCTGGCTAAGTTTAATGGTAGCACGAAGCACGACGCCTATTTTGCTTATTTGGTCGGTGCTGTCGGTCGCGTTCGTATGGTTAGCCAGCTTCACGCTGACAAGGCTAAGATTCTAGGCGTCCCCTCGCATGGAGAGCGTATCAACGAGCTTGCGAATGAAATGCTTGCCTTGCTGATGCAGCAGCGCGATATGGCTCCGAACTTCAAAGAGGCAACCTTCTCGGAAACCTATTAAAATAGGTTGCTTTCCTGCCGACCCTGTGCCACCATACACAGGTCGGCAGGGCTTTGCCTCCGACAAGATACTATGAAATATATGATTGACATTTCATAGGCTTCTAGTACTATATCCACACTTCCCAACCACAAGGAATAGATATGAAGCTCGCTACCTCTGCCGTTCCCGTCGAAGTTTCGGGTGGCTCGACCACTTCCTCCTTCTCCATCGCCATGAATGGCAAGGCGTTCCGCGTTCTGTCGGACACCCTGTATCAGAATAAGATTGGTTCCATTGTCCGCGAGATTTCGTGCAACGCCTACGATGCTCATGTCATGGCTGGTAAGCCTGACCTTCCGTTTGTCATTCATCTGCCTGATGCCTTTGAGCCGTGGTTCTCTGTTCAGGACTTCGGTGTTGGCCTCAGCCCGGAAGATATTACCAACGTTTTCACGGTTTATTTCCAGTCCACTAAGGACAATTCCAATGATGCCGTTGGTGCCTTTGGTCTTGGCGCTAAGACTCCGTTCAGCTACACCGACCAGTTCACCGTGACTTCGGTTAAGGACGGTATGCGCCGCATTTATTCCGCGTTCATCACGGAAAGCGGTGTGCCTTCTATCATCGAAATGGACGCCAGCCCGACCGACGACGTTAACGGCGTAGAAATTAAGCTGTCGGTCAAGCGCGAGGATTACAATAAGTTCGCCTCGGAAGTCGCCAGCCAGTTGAAGTTCTTTAAGGTCAAGCCGGTTATCAAGAATCGCTCCACGTTTGCCTTTGAAAATGTGAGCGACAACCTTGTTATTGATTCTGCCAACGTGGCTATTTCCAATGACAAGCCTGCTTACGGTCAGCCGTGGGCGCACGTTATTCAGGGCAACGTCGGCTATCCTCTGGACATTAATCAGGTCAAGGAAAAAATCAGCGCGGACAACCGCCGTCTGCTGGATTCCTTGTCCGGTTCGCAGGTGCGTTTCTACTTCAATATCGGCGAGATTGGTGTGACCGCCTCCCGCGAAGGTGTGGAGTATAACGAGCATACCATTGCCAATATCGAAGCGAAATTGACTGCGGTTCGTGCGGAACTGACGGCCTATATCAATAGCAAACTCGCCAGCCAGAAAACCGCGTGGGACAAGGCTTTGTTCCTTAATAGTTCTCCGGCTATCAACCGACTGGCGCGTGGCGCGGACATTACTATCCCGAATGTGAAGCGTAATAACTCCGGTTATTACTACTTCGATTTCACGGATATGCTGCTCGACCATAACAAGAAGGACGGCTATGGCCGAGCCACCACGATTGGCATCACGAAAATGTGGTATCCGGGTAAGGCTGCCCGCGAATCGTGCCAGCCGACGATTCAGCCGGGTTCTGGCGAGAATATCGTCATTGTCCTGCGCGACACCGCCAATAAGCCGAACATTCGCGCCAAGCATTACCTGTCGCAGTTGGGCAGCAATTATCGCCTTCTGGAAATTGATATGTTTATCGACGGTGCTTTCGACGATAAGTTTATCAAGCGCCTGAGCGATATGCTTGGTGGATTTAATGCGATTAAGCGTTTGTCGGAGATTGAGCCGCCTGCGCGTGAAGTGATTGGTGCCGATGGTAAGACGGTTCGCGCCTCTTATACTCGCCCAACCTATTATTCGCATATCAAGAACTCGGGCTTCAATATTCGTTCATGGAAGCGTGAGTTTGATGGTCTGGACGAGAATGACGAGGATACCGCCTATATCGTCATTAAGAATATGGAACCGCTGAATCGCGCGGACTGTGAATTGGTGTGTAAGTATGAGAAGCTGATTGAAATTGTTGACAATGCGCTTCCGCTGGTCGGCATCCGTGAGGCTGATTTGAAGAAAATCGAAGGTATGGCGAATTACGTCAAGCTGGCTGATTACGTCGAACAGGCCGCGAAGCGAATTGAAAACAACAAAAAGTTGTATGTGAAGTGGCGTCATGCTATCATTGGTTGCATCGTGTATAACACTATCTCTGGCCATTTGATGCAGGATAGCGTTATTAAGGCTCTGGAAGGTGTGGCCCCTAATGCCAAGCCGACTAAGCTGCTGAAACTCGGTAAGCGCCTGAATGACATGCTGGCCGCGAGCGATTCCAAGCTGGAAAAGATTGCGTTGTTCATGGGTTGGGACGCTTCCAAGGTTGTCACCCCTGCCCGTCAGAGGCGTGCGAAGGATTGCTACAATAAGGTGATGGAGCGTTATCCTCTGCTGCGCGTTTACTCGGATTGGCAGGTTCGCCAAGTCATTCCGGTTGAACACCTTGCTAAATACGTCAGCGTAATGTAAGAAAAAATGGGGGCTAGGCACTTGACCTAGCCCCCGGTTCCTGATAAAGTATTCACACACTCAACCAACGGAGATTCAAATGTCCAAAATTAACTACATCCTCGGTGGCGATAGCATCACGGTTTTCCTTGATGGCAATTCGTACACCATTAACAAGCAGGCCCACACCTATGAACTCGTGTTGAAGGCCGTGCGTGATGGTAATGTAGATGCCCTGCGCGATGCCATCAATATCCGTCAGGGTATCGTGAAGTCGCTTGTCGAGACTGGCGGTAGCAAGGTTCGCATTGAAGAAGATGCGATTTATTACGGTGACCGCGAGGTCACTGGCCTGATTGCCAGCCGCATTTTTGAAATGTTGCGTCTTGGCCTGTCGGTCAAGCCGATGGTACGCTTCCTTGAGAATATGATGGAGAACCCGTCCAAGCGAGCCGTTGATGAGTTGTTCGGCTTCATTGACGCTTGCCGTCTGCCGATTACGGAAGATGGTCACTTCCTCGCCTACAAGCGCGTTCGTGACAATTACTTTGACGTTCACAGTGGCACGATGGATAATAGCGTGGGTAAGATTCTGGAAATGCCGCGCAACATGGTTGACGAGGATAAGAACCGCACTTGCTCGACTGGTCTGCACTTCTGCTCCTATGATTACCTTGCCCACTTCGGCGGTGAGCGTATCATGGTGCTGAAAATCAACCCGCGTGACGTTGTTGCTATCCCGGCTGACTACAATAACAGCAAGGGTCGCACCTGCCGCTATGAAGTGGTTGACGAACTGCCGGTGAACGAGTATCGTATGCCTGAGCGCACCATTGACAATGACTATACCGACAAGTACGGTTCGAGTGGTGCATGGGATGAGCCGGAAGTCGCGGAAGAGTCGTGGGAAGAGTCGTGGGAAGAGTCGGATTACTCGGAAGAGGACGACATTCAGGCCGAGATTGACTTCCTGACTCCTGACGAAGTGAGCGAGATTCTGGAACTGTATGCTGTCGGCACCGAAACTGTGAAAGATATTGCCGATGATTACAGCGTGTCGGAAGATGCGATTCACGAACTCGCCCGTCGCAAGGGCGTCGGCTACGGTTCGGCCAAGGTGCTTGTCAAGCCTGTCAAGGCTTCCTCGGCTAACACCACCAGCAAGCTGACTCCGGCTGATGTTAAGCAGATTCGTCGCCTGCTGAATCATGGCGACTCACTGGCCAGCATTGCCCGTCAGTTCGGTGTGCATCCTCGCAGCATCGCCCGCATCCGTGACGGTGAAGCGTGGAATGACGTGTAAAACTCCGTGGTTGGGGTTAGGAAGGGGAGCATAAGCTCCCCTTTCTTTTTATGTAGACTCGAAGTATTCCCTGATCTTAGACTCGACCAGAGACATGGGTGCCAGTAAAGGTTTCTTCGTTATTGTTATAGTGACAATCTGGCCAGAGATGTGGTATGCTCCTTTCACACCAGAGCCAGCAAAGCTCCCGGAAGAGGAGTCGCCGCTGAACTGGCCTCCGTTCTCGGTTACTAATTTTCTTACCTTTTCAACTACCGAAGCTGGGTCTTGGCTTAAGGTTATTTGGAATGAGTGGGACATATTGAATCCTTTTTCTTTATTTATGGAGTGACATGTACGCAAGAACTATCCTGATACGCGCTCTCGATTGCATCGCTGCCGAGGGATATGTAAGTAAAGATGCTGCACTGGTTGCTGGCACTCAGTCTACTGCCCAGAGAGTGGCTAGCAGTCTGGAGATAAATCCGGAACTCTCTTCTCATGAAGTGGACCAGTACGGACCTAGGGCGGATGAGATTATCGCTTGGATTATGAGCTACACCGGCGACGATGAGTACTTGAGTAAATGCAAGTGGGCGGTTGAGACTGCCGACAGTACCCCAGCGAAGACGTTTGGTTATATAACGTCTCTGGTCCAGAGCTATGCTAGATACTTGTCTTCATCTATTGGGCTTGACAAGGTGACTGCTCCTGATTCGTTCGCTGGAGACCCCGGAGCTAGGCTTGAAGACCACGAGTGTGAAGTTATAAATGTGCAGGCCCTTCAGGGATATCACAAGGTGTCTCTCGTGGACCGCAGTGGACATCTAATTACGTACACCGTTAACAATAATGCAAAGAAAGCGTTGACTATCCCCAAGATAGGCGATAAAGTATCTGTATCAGCTTCGGTGTACAGGAACAAATTTAGTACTCCGTTCGAAACTACGCTATCGAGACCAATAATAAAGAGGATATAATCCAGATGGAATTGTCGTAAGACATTTGTTTCTTTATGTAACGATGTATGCCGCCGACGCACAAGCCGTAGTGGTGGCATATCTCATTTGCGGATTTCCACTCCATGAAGCAGCACGGAACAGGTACTTGAATCAGGCATGAGTGCTGGTTATACCAAGAAGGCGTTATGACAAATTTTAACATTTTTATAGATTCTGACGGAGTGTTGGCCGACTTTTCGGGGTACTGTGAAACCCATTATGGAAAGCTGCCTGAAGCTCTTTCTGGTTCGGAAAAGGCCAAGTTTTGGTCGTGGGTTCAGCGCCACAACGACACGGTAGAGCCGTTCTTCGAAAGTTTGCCAAAAATGAAGGGTGCCGACGAACTCGTAGCCTTTTGTAAGGAGAATTTTGCCAAAGTGGCAGTTTTGACTGCTTCTGGGTATACTCCGAAGAATGGTGCTGAGCAAAAGAAGCGCTGGTATGCTCGTATGTTCCCCGGAATGCAAGTCATCGTGGTGCCAAAGTCCTCGGACAAGGCTGCGTATGCTACTCCGCGCACCATTCTGGTTGATGATCGTGCCAAGTCCATTGACCCGTGGGTAGCTGCTGGTGGTATCGGCATCCTGCACACTTCGGTTGATGATACCATCGAGCAGCTTCGCGCCTTCCTAACGTGAGCGTTAGGACTTAATGGCCCAAAGAGAAAGGGACTGCTTCGGCAGTCCCTTTCTAATTGGTTTGTTCTGAATGGTTGATGTGGTCAGATTATGGTCATATGTCAACGTCTTTGATTGGCTGGAGTGAGTCATCAAAGTGAGGTAGTACATCCATCGGGTCGGCACAGTATACATGGTCCGACCAGAGCCACTTACATAGAAAGAACGGTGGACCGGCCTCGCCACCTAACAGGCAGACTATCCAGCATTCATGCCTGATTAAAGCAGTCGTTGAATCCATGTCAAGTTGACGCCATCACGGCTGACTGGACGACTCCTGCTCGAACCCGACTTGTTCCCGCAAACGGAGGATGATGCTTCATCCCGGATTGATTGATGGGTTCAATCCTTACAATTCATGTCCAACAACAGACCCATGAACGTTTTACTCCTATCACGTAGTTCATTTGTGTGGCCTGCTGGCCCTCTTTCATCTGAACAATCCGTGATTGGTCTAGCTTAGCATGACTTGTTTCACAAGTCAACAGCATTCATTATTTGTCACAGCGTACCTCTGTTCGCTCTGCTACGCATCCGCTCCGAGGGTTCGCAGCTTCCGTGCTGCTTCTAGGAGTGGTTCATGCGACGTACCCTTTTATGTTATTTATTGTGGGCACGAGCGAACTCACATCCTGTACCGTAGCACAGTCTGGGCGAGTACTTCCAGCTAATTGAGAATGAAATACAATTACATTCTGAAACTAGATGGTACTTCTTGAGAATGAAATACAATTACATTCTGAAACTAGATGGTATTCTTCGCGCATAAATATAATACCATAACAAAATTGCAAAGTCAAGTATTGACATGGGTTATTTAATACTGTAGACTGGGCTGGAGGACGGAGACATAGTGAAGATTCAGACATTGCTAGAGGGGAAGATAAAGGTTCCCACGGACGCTTACAATCAGCTAATGATAGCGGTTTGCACAGATATTTTTTCTCGTATAGTCACATACCTGAACAGCCCAGCAGGTGATGATTACTTCGACAACCTATTGAAATTCAAAGAGTTAATCAAAGAGTACCGCAAGGCATTTGGTCACTTTGAGGTATATGAGGATTATACAGCAAATTACGCAACCACCCACAAGCTGTACATTCGTATGGACGAGGTTGACCCGCGATACCTGAAGAGAAATCCAAATGCAAAAGGTAAGGTATATACAATCCTCGCAACTATCACTGCATCCGATAGTGACCAGACTCCATCTGGCGGATACTACAAGAAGCAGAGAGCCAAGGCTGCTAAAATCGAGATAACAGTTCCAAGTCAAAAGACCATCGAGCAAGTGGCAAGGGCACCAGAGTTGTTCGAAACAATGATGCATAGAATTGAAGGTGTCGTTGAACACGAGTTGATGCACGCCATTCAGGACATGGCATTCAAGCAGATACCAGACGAGCTTGAGTATTATGACGATAAGGAACGTCTAGTTAATGACAAGTATTATACTAGCGAATTGGAGTTCTCTCCACAGTTGGCATCCAACGCTAAGGATTTTATAGCTTATGCCAAGGATTTGTCTGGTATGGGATACAGACTAGATGGGGAAGGCAAGAAGGCTTTGTTCATGAATTTCGTAAACCCTACGGCTAATCCGCCAAGAGGTCTACCGGACAACACGAGTCCGTTCTTCAAGACCCTATATCAGAAGGACAGAGCCAAATGGAAAAAGGCCGTAAAATACTTTTACGGCCTCGTCCAAGGTAAGTTTTAAGGGATTATCACTCTAATCCCGTCTTCAACCCACGGGTTGACACGTAGAAAGGTTCTACCGTTCTTGTCTGTGATTAAGCAGCAGAACGGTTCGCTCTCATTCTTTCTTTGAAAAGTCAAGTTGAACTTAACCAACTCGTTCGGAACCGACACATTTAACGCGGAAAGAAAGAATTCCTTACTCGTGTCCATTTTTAATCCACTTTGAGGACTTCGCCCGTGTCGGTGAGGATGAATACATCCTTACGATTGCGGAAGCGAACTTCCGACTTATGGAATTCAAGCAGATTGCTCAGCTTACCTTCTACGTTTGCACTCTTCGAAGGGTCGAAAGAGTAGCCTGTGCCCATGCTGAAAAACGTATAGCGCTTAGGGCGGTTAGAGTTGTACTGCTGTTTCTGAGTGACCATTATTAATCCTACATTATTGGCCTATTCTCCCTGCTTGTTATGGGTATCAGGTGGGAGGGAGATTACCACCGGATGCATGTATCTTACTACGGCAGAAGCCCGTTGTCAACAGCCTTATTGATGCAGTCTAGGCTATTCAGGATGATTACATCATCATCATTTGGATTAGCCGTTTTCTCGGCATCTGCCTTGCTGCGACTCGTGTGAGTGATATAGCCGTCCCCAGAGAGGACGGCATACCAGATACCTTCTATGATTTGATTCTTAACCATTCTTGGATGCCTTTTCGTAGAAAATATGGTCCTCGATTTGAGCAACCACATCGTAAGCCTTCGCCCAACGGGGGCTCACATAGGTAGCGTGATACATCGTAGCATTTCCAACCGGGTTGTCAATAGCACCAGTCATGACTTGCAGAGCGACTTCTCTAGCCTTTTCCCAAGCCTCGGCTTCGCCGGGGTGACGGGTGTTCGGAACGTCAGCCTTGCCATCGCAGACCCAACTAAACTGGCAGCTATTACGAATATAATTGCCTTTGCTGTCACGCCGACCCTGATAGACCACGCCGCAGATGGTGTTCGGATAGCGCGGCGAAGCGACACGATTCATAACAGTATATCCAACAGCGGCCATAGCTTCGGTAGTGTCCTGATTGCGGGCCTCAAAATATATATTCAGGGCCATGCACTTAAGCTGACGTTCATCCACTTCCACCACTTCGCGGACGGGAACATCCTCAACAGGCGTATAGACTACTTCATTAACAGGCGGCGGCAGCGCACGAGTGTAGACTTCGCCACGGGTTTCGTGATTGGCGAAGATAGCGAAGGCAATTACCATAAGGCAGCCAGCGACGATAGCACCAAGAAACTCATTCGTTTTCATTGGGATTTTCCTTTCGTTGGGTTGATGGGAAAAGCGTTCACAACGGAGAAGATAATAATACCTTCCCCGTTCCACGTCAACCATTTAGGAAATAAATTACTGAGCCTTTTTGGCTAGAGTGAGCGCCATGCGGTGAATGTCAGATGCCAGTTCCTTGGCGGTATCGTTGTCCTTGAAGGTCACGGTGACATGCTCAGCCAGAGACTTAAGTCTGGCAATATTATCATCGAACAAGTGCGGGTGCCACAAGAGACTGATTTCTATAAGTGCTAGTTCCTTGGCGATGAAATACGAAGCGCGATTGTCGTACTCGCGTAATTCTAGGGTAGAAGCAATAAGAGAGTCTAACATAATTAGACCCCCTCTTCAAACTTTTTATTATGCTTTGGTTTGCGCTTGTAGTCGTTCTTCTTGTCCTTCATCGGGCCACCCTTGTTGACGGCTCGTGCATGTTTAGCGACAAAATTCCTGATCCTCGGCTTACCTTCCTTTTCCATAATCTCTTCCCCTTCACCGACGATACGCTTCTGCGCTCTATATCTGTGGTTAATGCCGTCGCGCCACTCGATATCCTTCTTAGGTTCGGTCGGCTTTTGAGTCTCAGATTGTACAATAGGTTTGCCGGATTGTATAGCATTCCATACAGCCTCGGCACCTACGCTTTTCAGCAACTTAAGGGCAGCTTCTCTGCTGGCCTCGTTTGTCATTCCATATGCCTTAGCAACGGTGGCGTTGGACTTGGCATCCTTGACAAATGTTACGAATAGCTTGTTGCTACCTTTGACCTTGGAAGTCTGGTACTGTAGGGTTCTACCGAAATAGTTGCCTAGGTCGCGCCAAAGGTTGAAAACGTTTAATCTCATGGATAAATTCCTCGTCCAGCATTCATGCCTGATTCAAGCAGTCGTTGAATCCATGTCCAGTTGACGCCATCACGGCTGACTGGACGACTCCTGCTTGAATCTGACTTGTTCCCGCAAACGGAGGATGATGCTTCATCCCGGATTGATTGATGGGTTCAATCCTTACAATTCATGTCCAGTAACAGACCCATGAACGTTTTACTCCTATCACTTTGTTCAGTTGTGTGGCCTGCTGGCCCTCTTTCACCTGAACAATCCGTGATTGGTGTAGCTTAACAGACTTGTTTCACAAGTCAACAGCATTCATTATTTATCACACTGTGCCTCTGTTCGCTCTGCTACGCAACCGCTCCGAGGGGTCACAGCTTCCATGCTGCTTCTATGAGGTATTTATCCAATGGAAATCATTTTCGACTTTTAACTACCGCCTCATGATGCTGGTCGCAGAGGGTAGCATACCAGCCACCGATTTTACGCGTCTTGCCCTTGGCTCCACACTCCTGACAGATTGTGCGCGACAGGGATTCAGCGAAATCCACCATTCCTCGGCAATAATCCAGCGTCGAGGAAGTTATATCCTCGCCATTATTATTGTACGCCTTGTCGTGGATGCCGAAGTAGAATCGAAGCTCACCGAATTTTTCCTTAATCTGGTGAACCTGAACGAAGTCCAGATTGGTCACATAGGCGTTGCGAGTAGCATCGTGCCACTGCCACTTGCCCATGCTGTTCAGTAGGGAAGTCACAAGCTCAACCCAACCCTCGGGAACATAGGTTCCACTCTCGGCGAAGAGTTTTGGATACTTCTCGTTCAGTTCTTCGATGGTTTTCATCTGGGCATTCTCTCTGCGATTCTTGCGAGGTTGATTAATGCTTTTTCGTCCGGTGTCCAGTCTTTCCAACAGAAAGGCTGAATGGCGTCGTCACAAGGGACAATCTTAGAATACCACAAGAAATTCTGTTGTCAAGTTATTTCATTTTATTTCGTGCAATCTCCGCCGCAGCGGCTACAATTGCATATCGAGTTGCAGCATACGCATCCCCATTGAATTGACTAAAGTCAATCCAATCGGTTTCGTATTCGCTGTTGTGCAGCTTGGCTTTTACGGCCCAATTTAGAAACATAACATTGATCTTTAGATTCGTAGCTAAACGAAAGGCATCGCCATTATCGGCCAATGGATTCCAATCGGACGCATCTAAAGTAGCAATATCAATATTGCTTGCATCTGCCGCCAATTTAAGTAAATCTTGATATTCAAAGGTGTCCATAATATATTCCATTGATTGGGACTAATACTATGTCAAGTTTCCATCTGTCCTTCTTTAAGAAACAGATGGCTTTCGGCTCGTGCCAGAGCTTACTCGGCGATGTGGCACCATCGCACCCTTGACTACTGAAAGACATTGATTGGGACGTGTACATTCGCCTTGCGAGGGAGACGCTCTACCGCTGAGCTATACCCACATCTCAACTCTATCTAGTGTAGCAGACTTTTTTAGTTTGCCAACACTATTTTATGACTTAATCTATTACTTTTGTTCATCTTCCGGAATTTCGATTTCTCGCCACGGCTTCGATGCGAGAATCTTGAGACCACGGATACCATTGATGGTCCCCGGATACTCATATTCCTCAAAGACGAATGGACGGTCATTCACACGAGACATGAACTGTGCCGCCTTACCGCCCTTAAACTTACCGACCGGCTCACGAGCACCGAAGCTCGGCCATGCGTTCTCGCGCTTGGATGTACCCACTAGCTCACCCTTTCCGTTTTTGATAATGAGTACCGAATCCTGATCGAACTCTTGACCGAGTGCAATCAGGTCACGCTCAAGCGTTTCTGCGCCCTTTTCATCACGCGGAGTGACAACGAACGAATGCTCCGAAACTTCCTTCTCGTCCTCTGAACCGTAGTTTTCAATATAGCTACCGCGAACCGCAGTCACACTATAACCGAGGGACAACAACTTGGCAACCAGCGAACGATTACGCTGCTGATTTTCCTTCTTGGTGTATTCAGAGCGATATGCAGTAATCACACCCGCAATACCAGAGGTCATTTTGGAATGGAGACGGCTAAGGCTCGACTCACTGATGTTCTTGAGGTTGGAAAGTTTCATGGCTGTTCCCTTATTTGTTCGTATATTTATTCGTCCGGTGTCCAGTCTTTCCAATAGGAAGGCGGAATGGCGGCGTAATCTTCAAGCATCGTGTTAGTGTAGGAAGGATTATATCCCCTACGCTTCATCTCGTCAATACGCTGAGAGTACATTTTATGGATGTATCCAAGCTTGTTATAGAAGAATTTGACATGGCCGGTGCCAAGGGTATACTCGGACGGGACGACAAGTTTCTTTCCGGCTTCGACATGCTTGCGGACAAGCTGGAAGATGCGCGGAATTTCCCTGCATTCAGCTACCAGATGCTTTTGGTGCAGCGTTTCAGGGTCAACGCAACTGATTCGGGCTATTTTGAATATCGAGGATTTTCATGGTGCCCTTCTTCACGACTAGAAGCTGATTCTGTGGAAACAATTTATTCCATTGTTCAAGCAATTCTATCTTCTGCTGGTCGGGGAGGGCTGTATCCGTTTCCAGTATGAACACCATGTTAGGTGTAATTTTAATCGTTTCCATCTATCACCTATAAAAAGGAGGACTTCATTCTTGCACGGAGCCATAGCCCTCGGAAAGTGTCTCTCCGTGCCCGGCATACGCCCGTAGAGTGACGTATGCCGCTGCTAGCGAGTATTTTAAGTGGTAGGAACCTCTACCCTACCCCATCATTCGCTAGCTACCGGCGATATGGGTAATCGCGGGCCTTTGCTTAATACCTACTTCGGTCTAGCTTAACATGTCTCGTTTCACAAGTCAACACACGGTGTGCCTCTGTTCGCTCCGAGGGGGTCGCAGCTTCCATGTTGCTTCTTGGTGGGACGAATGCCGGATTAATCGCACCGGCAGCGGACGATCCTATTCCCCGTCTAAGTCACCGCCTTTCTGGCGTCTATCCGACAAGAAGCAGTGTCGGACCCTGCGTGTGGTGGGACGTGTAGGGATCGAACCTACGACATTCGCCTTGTAAGGGCGACGCTCTACCGCTGAGCTAACGTCCCGTGAATTACACCCATCGCTGTGGTAAAGAGTTCAACTGGACGCGCATCTATTTTTAAGAGATCATAGCATAGAAGCGTTTCGTTGCCAACTCTTTAGGCAATTTAAATTGGTCTCCGCTGGGATTCGAACCCAAACCGACCCTCTGCTCCCAAAGCAGATGCTCTACCAAGCTGAGCTAAGCGGAGTTATAAATCAAAATTGGAGCGGGTGACAGGATTCGAACCTGCGGTCATTGCTGACTCTAGTTTGGAAGACTAGTGCCTTAAACCACTCGGCCACACCAGCTTAAATCTTAATTTTGGTGGAGCCACAGGGAATTGAACCCTGTCCCCGAGCTTGCAAAGCTCGTGTGCCACCCGTCAACACCTTGACCCCATTGTAAAAATTTAGGGTGAACCTCAATCCCCTATACCCACTGGCGAAGCCCACCTACAGACTCCTAGTGGTTTTTGCACGAATACCATATTACACCAAATACAACATTCGCGTAAAGAATTTGGTCGGAGTATGAAGCGAATCTCAATTCATTCACACTCCGTTTTGTGTTGCACTATGTTACGCTGGTATTTATTAAGTGTCAACCCTTACTTATTAAATACCGCACATGTTCGCTCTCCAATCAAGGCGGCTAGGTTAAGCCGCCTTCTTCGCCATGTCAACCTTATCTTCCATAACATGCTGGAAGAAGCGGTCAAACGTCTCTTCCTTGAACATTTTGCGAACCTTATCGTAATTCTCCCAAGCGTACTCGCGGAACTTACCGGAAGTGATGGAAGTACAGACCTTTTCCAAAGCCATAACGAAAGCCTTTTCGTAGTCTGTACCGAACGGAATAATGGAACGCTCAAGAGCCAACACGCAGCTTTCCTCATAGACGGCATTCAGGCGAATCTGCTCGTCAAGTTCGAAAAACTTTTTCATATCGCACATGACTTCCGCGTTCTCACTCTGGAAGTAGGTGTAAGCAGGACGCTCACCTTCCTTCACGGATTCGTGAATGGAATCGTGGTCGTACACATACTTCACGCCGTCACCATTGAAGAACTCCATTTTGCTCTTGTTCAGCTTGGGATGCTTATACCAGTACGTCACCTTCTCGCGCTCTTTCAGGAACGCCTTATGCTCTGGACGGATAACAGCACCGAACTGACGCAGGTTGCGGATATCCTTCATCGTCTTGAGGAAGTGCGGGCTGTTCTTGAGGTAACGGTGCGACATTTTCAGCATGTAGCACACATCAAGCGAAGCGTAGGCCAGACCATCGGCGTAGATAGTCTGGGGGTCAGCCAGAATCAGGTCGTGGAGCATCTTGGCGGTAGAGCCGTCCCAAGTGATTTCCGCTTCCATGATGTTCGAAAACGGAATGACGGAATCCTTCGCCTTGAAAATCAGCTTACCACCCTTGGCGGACGGATACTGCTCGGTGATTTCCTTGAGATTACCCTTGGCGAACTCCACGACTTCATCGTAGCCGCCCACAATGTCCAAATCAATGGGCCTGCGGTACTTGAAGCCCTTGAGGGCGTGAAGCTGGCGGTTGATAGCGTGGGAGCCGATAACACAAATCATGGGAAGTCCTCAAAAGAATGTGGGGCGATGTTTGAATTATACACCGCCCCACAGGTTTGTCAACGTATTTTATTAGCAGAAGGTGGAACTGTTCTGCCAACCGGCGTACTCGTAGTCCGGGTCGAAGCGCTCGTCGTCCTCGTCCAAGTCGTCGTAGTACACGCCATTCCAGTAGTCGTCAATGGTCAGGCGCTTGCCGTTGTTGCCGACGTAACGCTGGCCCATTATGTCGAAGCTGAGGCCGTGCTTGTCGGCAATTTCGCATGCCTTCTCGATTGCGACCTCGGCTTCCTTTACAGTGACTTCCAGTAACTCTTGCGGATTGCTCATTTTATTGCTCCTTTAGCAATTGTAGGAAGAACTCGACTGCCACTGCGTATTGGCAACACCGCCAATGGGCTGGTTATCCACAACATGAGACTTGCGCTTGTAGTGGCTGTCCTCATAGTACCAGCCGTCACCCGGATAGCAAGCACTCGACTGCCAGCGACCACTATGGGATTCGGTATCACCCTTCGGAGTAACGAAGGTGAATGGGATGTCAAACTCAGCCGCCAAGTCACCGGCTGAACGCAGAGCGTTGGTGGCAGTATTCAACAGTTCGGAAATGCGCTCTACAGCAATCTGACGCGCACGATTCTTCTCTTCCTCGGCTTCTCGCTGCTTGCGCTCACGGGCTTCCTGAAGGAGCTTTTCGATTTCGTCTGCCGACAGCAGTTCGGCAAGAGCCTTAGCATTTTGATTTACGATACGCGAAGTCATGGCTTTTCCTTTGTTTGGCCTGCCCGGAGGGATTCGAACCCCCGACCATCGACTTAGCATCCTACTCCACATTTCTGTGGCCGTCAATATGACGTTGTAGGCTGGACTATCTCTTAACCTTCTCAGGTTGACAGCGTATAGTCTCTACGCATCCCGTTGTTAGGCGGTTTGCTCGGGATTTTCGGTGGAGTAAAACTCCCTGACGAGGTTCCCCGATATGGCTGTCTCCACGTTAGCTGTTCTTCCATTCAATTGTATATATCTTGCTAACTTTCCGCTACATGAGCGAGAGCAGCAAGTATATTCGGAGCCTTTCTGGAGGAAGGTTTGGTTCTTCCATCTAAAGAAATGCTCCTTGCACCACGGACACGCCAGTTCGCACACTTTTCTCGGAGTTTCGCTCCGGTGAAGTTTTGCGTGTTCGGTCGCATCCATCACTTCTAGATTATCTATTCGATTATCTTTTCTGTTGTGATTTTTATGGTGTACAATTTCATTTTCGTTGAGAAGTCTACCCAGATGATTCTCCATTATAACTCTATGATGGAGTACATAACCATGTTGATTTGCTTTGGGATGCTCCCTAACAATCGCATAGTCATAATCACCTTTGCTAACAATCTTCTCAATCTTCCAGCTAACGGCTCCTAATTTTTCTTCCATATGCTCTCCTTTTGGAGTATTTATGGAAGATTTGCAAAAGGTCGATGCTCTATCCAGCTGAGCTACGGGCAGATGTTCATTGTGTAACGGTAACTAGTGTATCACTCCTATGTGCAAGTTGTCAAGTGAGATACGTATTTTGCTCGACATAATCCACGACATACAGCTTCTTGTCGGGATTCTGAGACTGAATCCATGCCCAACTGCGACTGAAGTCGCGCAATTCGTCATGAATATCAGCAGCAAACTGCAAGTCGTCCATGCAGTGAGGGTTGCCACCGGAAGCCTTGAAGCGTTCCAGTAGAGTGCGGACAGTCACATGCTCGACAATGTTCCAGATAGTTTCTTTGACGACTTTCATTCGGCACCCGGAGGATTAAGAGTAGAAGGATAGATGGTATGTTTGCAGACCTGACACGAGAATGAATAGAAATCTCCGTCGCGCTGGTCATACGTGCGCTTCACTTCGGGGTCGCTGAGGGTGAACTCATATTCCGACTTGCAATAACTGCAAGTCGCATGACGAAGAACAGTCTTGGGGTCGGTACCACGTTTAATTAGTTTCATGTTTAAACTCTCGGCGGGACAGGTTTATTCTTGGGGTTCCAATAGACAGTAGGATAGAACGTATACCCCTTCACTGTCAATACGGGCCACCATTTATCTCTAGGAAGTGGCTGCTTTTCGTACCAGTATCCGCGCCCTTGGCAGCAGATAGTCCAATCACCACCCTCTCTGGGGTGCATCTTTGAGCCGCATTCAGCACAGAACATTACGGCTCCCCGTATTCATCTTTGAAGAACGCTAGATGGTGAACAGTCTCGCACTCAGTCAGTTCCGAAGGCTTGGAATTTTGAAGGATAAACTTGAGAAGGGTTTGCACGGCACCCTTCGGGGCAATATTCGCCATTCTGGCATAGTCATCCAGATTATTCAATGCGTCAATCGCTTCGGCAGCGGATACCTTAGTTGATTCGCTCATAGTGAAAGCCATTCTCAGTTGTGTAATACAAATGCTTGATACCTGCATCGGTCAGCGCATTCATGCAAGCTCGACACGGACGGCAATTAGCAAGAGTCCCGTCATGGGCCTCTCGGTATACATAAATTTCACAACCAGAAAGGTCATTGTAGCGCGAATAGATGAGCGCGTCAATCTCTGCGTGAAGATTAGGCACGGGTGCCAAATAGAACGTGCGGGAGTTGTGCATATTCTGAAATGGATGGGTCTTACGCTTATTGTATCCCTCTGATACAACGTAATTACCCTTGACGATAGCAGCACCAATAGCAATCCTACCACTAGTCATTCGCATATAGGTAGACTTCTCGGCATTCCTCTTCGCTACGTGAAAATAGCGCATCTGCCTTCGAGTGGGCTTTATTATCGTAGTGTCCTTGTACATTTTTCCAGTCTAGCAAAAAAGAACCCCAGTGTAAATCCATTTTAGTGGATTAGGGACTGGGGCCGTGTTATTGGAGCGTCTGGTGGGAGTCGAACCCACGACTTGAGCTTGGAAGGCTCTAATTTTACCGTTAAACTACAGACGCATTTAATTCATTCTTCCAGTGTACGCCTCTGCGTATCTTGAAAATCGCACTTCTTGGCTTCCATTCTTCCATAATAATTTGGAGCTACCGGTGAGATTCGAACTCACGATGAGCAATTAAGCTGCCGGATTACAAAACCGGTCCATTCAACCTCTCTGGCACAGTAGCATTATATTCCTATTTAATAGTCTTGCAAAGAGAAACTCTGCGAGTTACCAAGAGAGGAGAGACCAAGACAACTCGCAGAGTTTTCTGAAGTTTCTATCAACGAATGATAGCGTTGCTCTGGCGGTCAAAAATGGCGAGGCCACTCTTGCCGGACCAGCGCTTCCACTCACGAGCCGCTTCACGGGTAGGAGCGTTCTTGAGGGTCTTGCCAGTGGAACGAGAGATAACGGCGTAACGAGTTTGCTTTGAATTTGACATATTATTTTCCTTTGTTGTTTTTCTTTCAGTTTTTTCGTTTGCAACATTTCGTTGCTGAGGGTGTATTATTATACCAGAGAATTCCAGCATTCATGCCTGATTTTCCCGCAAACGGATGATGATGCTTCATCCCGGATTAATAGATACAAACCCTTACAATTCATGGTCAGCAACAGACCCATGAACGTTTACTCTTATCACGGATTGTTCAGTTGTGTGGCCTGCTGGCCCTCTTTCACCTGAACAATCCGTGATAGGTCTAGCTTAGCATGACTTGTTTCGCAAGTCAACAGCATTCATTATCACAAGGCGCTTTCCAAATTAACCTCTACCGACTGGTTATTACTCTTGCGGCGGTGGGAATAGAACCCACATTTCCATTGTTTGCAGGCTAGTGCAGGGTTCGAACCTGCCGAGGGGTCGCGAAACACCCTCTGTGACCATACTTTACCTAGCCATTGAATTCTACGGTTAGAGCCTTTTCATCACCGTAAGTTTTTTAACACAAGGCACTTTGGCCAGTCATTAAAAACACCGTTCGTCAGACTGGCAATTGAGAACGAGTGTTTGAAACAGTAGTTTACAGCTATTATTCCGTGGTGTCCCAGCATTCATGCCTGATTCAAGTACCTGCTCGAACCCGACTTGTTCCCGCAGACGGAGGATGATGCTTCATCCCGGATTGATAGATATCAATCCTTACAATTCATGTCCAGCAACAGGCCCATGAACGTTTACTCTTATCACCTGAGTTAAGCCGCGCCGCGAAGCGGCGTCGGCTTGGACGAATAGTTAGGGCTCAGCTACTGACCTGAGGCGCTAGACTTGCCGGCTCCAGTACCCGTGCACTGGAACTCCTTCGTGACCATCCAGCGAGCGCAGCCACCAAGGCCGCCAGGTATAACGCACTGACGCGTTACGCCACCGAATGCCTCTGCACCGGTATAGCCCCACGTCTTGCAGCGCTGGGTCGCGAGGTCGATGGCCTGCTGGTCACTCAGTTGAGGCTTCTCGAAATCACCCATCTCAAACGATAGGCGCACGACGCCGTCAGAGCGGCTGCCGCCCGTAGCAGACCAATCTTTCGTAGTGACGCAGCCGGTGAGCATCAGAGCGGCGAGAGCAGATGCGACAAGAACTTTCATGATTCCTCCTTTGGTCGGTAATACCACAACAAGATAATAGGACACTCCGTATGAGCCCTAACACGTAGTTCATTTGCGTGGCCTGCTAGCCATCTTTCATCTGAACAATCCGTGATTGGTCCAGCTTAGCATGACTTGTTTCACAAGTCAACAGCATTCATTCTCACGGTGTGCCTCTGTTCGCCCCGAATGGTCACAGCTTTCATGCTGCTTCAAGGATTTCCCTGAGAATACTAGCCAAGTCGGTGTAGAGGTCTTCAAGATGGGTCTTTTTACCATCAATGACCGAATAGACAGACATGACTTCCTCGTCGAACCAGTGGGTTCCACCGTACCCGACCGAACGGGTTTCCTGTTCAATCAGAACAGTGGCGTTCGATGGCAGATTATACTTCTTGCGGCCCCACTTGTCAATTGCAGGATGGATGCTCATTTGATTTCCTTAAGAATTAGTGATGGTGAACCGCGATCCATCTATCACAGTGTGCCTCTATTCGCTCTTCTACGCAGAGAGAACAGAGGGGTCGCAGCTTCTCCATGCTTTTGACCGGCAAGGTAGGCTTCCCTTAGAGCAGCCTTAATGTTGCCGACGGAAAACTCGTGGAAGTCAAGCGAATCCATGTTCCTAGTTTCCAGAGTTTCCAATCCTAGCGTGAGCTTGGCGATAGTGTCAATAGTCTCGTCCATATTATTCAGTCTCTCTTCGGCTTCGGTCTTGGACTGAGCAGCAAAAATCTTAAAGATGCTCTTCATTTATTTCTCCGCTGAGGGTTGAAGTGGGACTAAATTAGCGCGTAGCTGTTAAGGTGTCAATACCTAGCTAGCACTTTTAAAGAAAAACCCTCGTTTCGCAACGAGGGTTTGTGTTGGTCGGGCGTGTAGGACTTGAACCTACGACCCTCTGCTCCCAAAGCAGATGCGCTACCAGACTGCGCTAACGCCCGAATTGATTTGGTACCGCTGGTCGGACTCGAACCGACACGCCATCACTGGCACTTGATTTTGAGTCAAGCGTGACTACCAATTCCACCACAGCGGCATAGCGGTGTTACGTATTTCCAGCATTCATGCCTGATTCAAGCAGTCGTTGAATCCATGTCCAGTTGACGCCATCACGGCTGACTGGACGACTCCTGCTTGAATCTGACTTGTTCCCGCAAACGGAGGATGATGCTTCATCCCGGATTGATTGATGGGTTCAATCCTTACAATTCATGTCCAGTAACAGACCCATGAACGTTTTACTCCTATCACTTTGTTCAGTTGTGTGGCCTGCTGGCCCTCTTTCACCTGAACAATCCGTGATTGGTGTAGCTTAACAGACTTGTTTCACAAGTCAACAGCATTCATTATTTATCACAGTGTGCCTCTGTTCGCTCCGAGGGGTTGCAGCTTCCGTGCTGCTTCAGTGCGTCAACAATTTCAATCACTTTCAGGTTTGCGGCCTTGATGCGATTGAAGTTGAGGGAGAGTATGTTACCGTGAATGTCAGTGAATGTCAAGGCTGCTGGCGGATTTGCAGTTGAAAGTGACCTGATAGCTTCGATAACATCACTCTTGTCCAGTTTACCGAATTCCAGCGTCGTGTCAATTCTCTGACCGTCAATGTCACCAACAATTTGGATTTTATTCGTCTTCATTATTGCCCTTCCAGTTCCTTGAGATAGGCTTCGACCTTGGCGAAGGAACGGATATACTTGTTCATTCGCTCAAAGTCCTTCTCACTAACACCCTTGAGTCGGGTAATATCGGAGTTGTCGCGCAAGTCCTCGCGCTTCACTAGGAGTGCGTCACGGTTGCCACGCATCCCGTCAATGTAATCATCGTAGCTCACACCCTTCTGGTGAGTCAAGAGTTTAAGCCCTTCGATTACACGGTCGGTGAACCCTTCAGCCTTCAAATCTTCGAAGGTGAGCTTGCTGTCCTCGATTACATCGTGAAGGATAGCGATTGACATGAGTTCTTCGTCATTGGTGCGGAGGCGCATGGCAATACGCATCGGATGGAGGATATAGGCGTGACCGCCCTTATCTCGGACTCCAAGATGCTCTCGCGCAGCAATGAACATGGCTTTGTCAAACATTTGCAATTACCTTTTGGTTTTTCGGATTTTGTGAGCGGGCCAACACCATTTCGGTTCATCTCGTGAGCCGTATGGTTCGTAGTTGTAGAGGGCCATCTTAACACGCCTCTTACACTTTGGGCAACGATATTCTTTATCATTTGAACATGACGCTACAGACGACGCATCCACTTGAGTTGGAGTCGTCATGCACCAGTCTGGGCCTTGTCTGTAAGTCATCCGAGAATCTGTCTCAGTACCTTAGTCATTGATTCTACACAGAAATTTCCGACTTCCGAGTAGTCAACCCACTTGAAGTCGTCCATTTCTGGGAACCTGTCATCTACCTTCGATTCGCAGCGGCATGATTGTGGGTCAATACCAACAGTATCTTCATATAAAAATAGGTGAAGGTTCTTCTTCTTTGTGTAAGAAAACAGCCCTAAGTCCTTGATATCATTCGCTTTTAGCGATATCCCAGATTCCTCTTTGAGTTCTCTTAGGGCAGCTTCTATTGCAGTTTCACCGGGGTCAATCTTACCCTTGAAGATATCCCAATGGGTGCCGTGTGTTGAGTGTCCTAAAAGGATGCGCCCGGCATTGACAATTAATACTCCCGCAGATATTTGCTTCATTGCATAACTTCCTGTTCATGAAGAATATACTATGTGGGAGTTACCATGTCAATCTTCATTTTTTCCAATTCTTTTTAAGGCCGGAGCCGGTAAGCTCTTGGGACTTCTACCCCTTCCAGCCATTTCACCCGAGCTAATTAGGTGTTGCGGAAGTGTTCTTAAATAACAGTTGGTTGGCCCGAACCGTAACATCTCCGGACTCCGGTATAAACCGAAGCTGGCTGCATGGTTAAGCCTACTAGGCCAACACAGTTTAGGCGGAGACGGTTACAGTGTGCATCCCTGCCGTACTGCCGTTACGTCACTTTAATCGCTCAAATTCTAACGAACCTAAACTGCTTTTACAACTGTTAAGTGAAACCCTCGCTCTCTGAGATTCTGGAGGATATCGTGAAGGGCAATGGCTTCAGCCTTGGTCAGAACGATGAGGTTCATTTACTTTCCTCGATAGGATTGATTTGGTGCGAGGGGTCGGGTTCGAACCGACAAGGGATTTCTCCGCTGGCTTATGAGGCCAGTGCCACTAACCGATTTGGCGTCCCTCGCAATGTTTAGTTATGGTAGCGCAAGGTTTTATGCGGTGTCAAGTACTTCTACCATCTAATACCATCTCTAGCAGTTCTTCTTTATTACAGTGTTGGTAGGACTGGAGGGACTCGAACCCCCATGCGGATTGGGTACCGCCATTCGATTATGAGTCGAAGCCTTCTAACCAATTCAGGTACAGTCCTATTGTTTGACTACTTTAACACAGTTTAGTACAGTGTCAAGATTTCCTATGATTTTTGGTGCATCCTACGGGAATCGAACCCGCCTCTAGGGATTTAGAGTCCCGGCACAGAGCACTATACCAAAGATGCGTTCCGTATTATAAACCGAGTTCTTCGTTGGTGTAAACAGGTTCGTCCAGACTAATATATCCGACAGTATTGTACTGTTTGAGTGCGGCACGAATGACACCGGCACGGTAGCCACCAGACTCACCATCAGCGAACATTCGGAGTGCCGTAGCCGTAACCCTATTCGGGAGGAACTTCAACGCATCATAGTATTCCTCATTCAAATAGAAGCGCACCACAGCATCCACCTGCTCGTAGCGATTCTTAGGGTTGCATAGAGCTTCTGTGAGGTTGTAAGTCATTAGAATGGATTCCTTCAAAGTCTTCTTCGATTTCGTTGTAGTCGGCTTCACGACCTAGCCCATGATAAGCGTTAACCAGCCCAATTGCAAGCTCTTTTCATGATTTGGTCTGCTACAGATTCCTCAACACCTTGGGCGATAAGGTCTTCACGCATTTTTTCGATAGAAGGGTTGTTCATATGTTATAATTGTTTGGTAGGGGCGGAGGGACTTGAACCCTCAATGCCGAAGCCGACAGATTTTAAGTCTGTTGTGTATACCATTCCACCACACCCCCTCAAGGTTATATAGTAAGTAGGAGGGTTTTGTTCAGACTCATTTGGACTTCCTTCTGGATTCTTCGGCAATTGCCATGTTGATGTATTGTAGCACGATAGACCACTCGTCTGCACGGATATGTGCGCGTTCCACAGGGATTTTATTTCCCGAAGTGAAGCGCATCTTCATATCAGCGACAATCTGTTGAATCGTTTTGTTTTTTTGTGTCAGTCATGTCCGTATGCCGCCCCCCCCCTAACTATATTTCGTTTAGGGGGCGGCATCCTATCAGCTTAGCCGCCAGTATGCAAGCCATAAGTTTCCATAAAAGACGCCCATTCATCAGACGGCTCGGGGCAGTCCTCTTCGTCCACATCATCCTCGGCATAGTTCCACGAAACATCTTTGACTTCATACTCTTCCATGATTTCTCCGTTCACAACATCGGTGTACCCAGCGAAACCCATGCCACCTTCGGAATAGGCAATACGGAAGGACAGGAGCGGATATTCTTTACTGACAGAAACCACAAACGCCAGCGGGGGCGACCAAGCGGTATCGAACCACATCTGGAAGTAGCCAATGGCTTCACCTTCACCAAAGGTCACATCACCATAAAACACATCCCACTTCGTGCCCCAATGGTTCACATGCCATTTATACCAAGTGTCGAAGCCGTTGCCGGGATTGTCATACAATTCCTGCGGGCAGGGGTAGAACTGCGAGAAGATGCCCTTATCGGTCTTCTCGGCACCACGAATCTTGGCAACAAATTCTGCTAGCTGCGCCTCGGCCTCGGGATTTCCAACCTCAGCCTTGACGATAAGAGTATTAGACGACCAATTGGGCATTGTATTTTTCCTTAAGTAGTGGATTAACGGGTGCGTTAGGACTTAATGGCGATGGTCAATTTCCTTCACCACAGTCCTGACAATGGTAACACCTTCATTTAGGGAGTGCAAATGGGGGTAATGTTTTTGTTTATAGATTTCACCACGTGAGTCGGGCCATACTTGGACTCAACCTTATTGCTTTTTCTCGTTGAGATACTTCTTGCGGATTACCTTCTTCAATCCGGGATTGATTCGGTAAGCGTGTTCCATAATGTTCGCACGGATATAGTTGCGGGTCAAGGAAAAGTCGCGGTTATATGGGTCGTCCACTGCAACCAGTCCATGTCTGTCGGCATAATTCTGAAAATCTTGCTTCTCAGTAATCAGGAATGGGCGGATAACCTTGGCATCACTGACAGGAATAATCTTTGGATTTCCGTGCAGGCTAGACCACACCCACGTTTCCACCGCATCGTCAAGGTGGTGACAAGTGATGAATTGCTCGGGGAATGAGCGAAGGAAGCGATACCTAGCACGCCTCCAGAAGTCCTCTAGGGACTGTCCCTTGTTCGGGCTACCCTCGGGCATCCTACCAACGATAATTGGCAGAGAGAGCAATTCAGCGCGTTCTAGGCACTGGCGCTCAATATCGTCGGAGTATTGGCAACCATGATTGAAGTGGAGCAGCGTCAGGTCGTGTTTGCCGCGCTTGAGGAAGTGTGCAGCTACCAACGAATCAACCCCGCCCGAGAAGGCGAGGTTGATTTTACGCGGGATTTTCGTCAGGAGCTTGAGCATGGGAGAATGTTATCCCATGCTCGTGCCAGTGTCAACGATTTACGTCACATTAACCCAGACAACGATGTTCATGGTGCCAAGGCCAAGGACGGTCAGAAGAATCATCACTTGTCATACCAGTGATGCTGCTGAATATACTTCATAGCGGCGTCAAAGTCACCAATTTCCGTATAAGTGGTTCGATAGTAGCGGGTGAACGAAAGGATAACGGTGTTATCCGGGCGAACGTAGAACTTGTAGGTGCCGCCCTCGGACAAGGTATGTTCAAGAATGCCCACAGGCTTGCAGCCCACGATAATCTTGTCCTTCTCGTCCTTGACTTCCGGGATGGGAAGAATGTAAGGGAGCAGCAGCTTCAAGCCTTCAATCTGCTTGCGATTCTTGTCGCAGTCCTGCTTCTTGAACATCACCCCAACGGTACGCTGGCTCGTGGCATCCCAGTAGCCACCGTAGTTTAGGCCATACTCGGTCAGGAGCGAAACGTAGCGGTCGTAGCCAACCTTGGTTTCGGGAATTGCCTGTAGAATCAATGAGATATCATTCTCAGCCGCCAGCTTGCGGGACATGCTTTCCTCGTTAAGAGCCTTCCACTTTTCGTAAGCCTTATGGCAAATGTCCTGTGCCTTAGCGAAAGCCTCACGAGCTACCGCAAGTTCGGCTTCAGCGTCAGACAGGTTGGCCTGCAACTCTACATCGGACAGCATGGCGAGAGGGTTGGACATTAGAATATTACACCTTGGTTTTTGGTTCGGTCGAAAATGGCAATCAACTTGCCACCGCTGTAGAGCATGATACTACGCGAGGTGACTCTGGAAGTCAAGAAATTATATTTCTTAAGTGCATTGGTGCGCCATTCCAGCTTGTTCGCGTAAAACATGCCCTACAGCCTCCAAGTCAGTTACCAAATGTCCGTCATTCTTCCTTTTCCAGCGTGGAGACAAACTTCTTGACAGTCGGCAGCTTGTCAAGGTCATAGCTCTACACAAGCTTAACCTGATAATCCAGCATTCATGCCTGATTCAAGTAGACGTTGAATCCATGTCCAGTTGACGGCACATTGCCTGACTGGACGACTCCTGCTTGAATCTGACTTGTTCCCGCAAACGGAGGATGATGCTTCATCCCGGATTGATAGATATCAATCCTTACAATTCATGTCCAGCAACCGACCCATGAACGTTTTACTCCTATCACGTAGTTCATTTGTGTGGCCTGCTGGCCCTCTTTCACCTGAACAATCCGTGATAGGTCTAGCTTAGCATGTCTCGTTTCACAAGTCAACAACATTCATCTATCACAGTGTGCCTCTGTTCGCTCTGCTACGCAACCGCTCCGAGGGGTCGCAGCTTCCGTGCTGCTTCATTGGTTAACCTAGCTGAAGATGTGCCAGACCATCATTATACAAGGGAAGCCCCTCGGAATCACCGAACGTGCTGGCATTGAAAAGGAATTCCAGATACACCTTCTTAACATCACCCTCCACTTCCTCGTCAGTGGCAATGATGACGAATCCCATCGTGCCAGTGAATTGCATTTCCGGGTCAATGAAACTCTTCAGCAATTCTTCGATTCGCTGCTCGATAAAGGTCAGGGACGCATCCTTGAAATGCTTATTGTATCGCTGAACCATCATGGCGCAGGCGGTCAGTTCGACGGGATTGTAGACCAGAACAGTTTTCATTGCATTTTCCTTATGGTGAGATTTTGCCGATTGGGTTAAAGAAACGTTGGATGATTCGGGAGTCGAGGTGGCGGTGGAAGTTCACTGCCTTCAAACGCGCATATACCTTAGCGCAGAACTCGGCATAAGTCAATGCTACGTCGCCAATAAAATCATCATCTTCTGGGGCAAACGACAGGTCGAAGTCCGCGAAGGATGCGATGTAAGTGGCTGTTTCTACTGGGATTCCGAACTCAACTAGCCTCGTATGGAGCAGCACGAGGAACTTGTAGTTGGAATCATCCAGTATATCTAACCTATTGATTAGATTCAGTTTTTCATTCAGTGAGGCTTTTAACTCGGCAGTTGTCTGCATTTTCGATGTCCGCTATAATGAATTCGTTCTTCTTCTGAGCGATTCTATCATGAATAGACGCGCAAATCAAGTTGACGCGGTTCTTCTCGTTGAGGTTCCACTTCTTAGAAAGATTGTCGAGCAGGCGCTCGGCAGTCTCCAAGTGAGAGGGCATAGTGGCATCGTTCACGATTCGCAACAGCTTCTCAAGCTCGTCGCAAAGTGGCTGAATGTTATCGGGAATGACTTGGGGTTTAGGAACGTGGTCGAGAATCATCTTGAGTCCTTAAGGAAAAACATCACGGTAATTATACGCCGTGGCATTCCAGTATGCAACAGTCCACGGAGTAAATCCATTTGGGTTAATCGCAATCAGGTCACGGGTCATGGTTCTGACCAGTCGCCTAGAAAAATGGTCATGATTGCACAGGACGAAATGGCGCAGCACACGGGAGATACGCTTCATGTGATGATTGTCTGGCGCATCAACCACTTGGAAGAACTTATTAGCGTCACACTTCAGATTGTAGGCAACGTGGTCTACGCCCGTGAAGCCGATACTTCCCAGATACTTGTTCGCCAGAAGTTCTTGATTTTTATACGCTTTTCCATTAGACTTGAAGTGGGCATGGCAGCCGAAGAACAGACGCCCAGCCCACGGGTTGTGGGGGCTTGCAGTGTCAATCGGGAACGCCCACTGAATCCACTCGTGGTCAAACTCCAAATCCTGTTCGGTGAATTCCAGATAGTCCTGCACATTGCGACCACGGTGGTCTCGACTCTTTCCCTTAAGGAAATCGAGTGCAAGCTTCTGAATCTCGTCGCGAGTCAAGTTCGCAGTGTTAAGCATATTTGATTCCATATTTGCGGAAGAAGGTGGTATTGCCGCGACAGTATAACTTCGCTGGCTTACATAAGTCAATTGTTTTCAGAATCAAATAGTTAGCGTAGCCTTTGCCACGCTTCGATGCTCGTGTGTAGATATGGACAGATTTCTTCCATTTACAGCCACAGCAGGCTCTAGCGTCTAGGAGTAGAACCCAACAGACAATCCGACCTTCGTCGTATAGAATGATTGCCGTCTCATTGCGGCGATACTTGAGGCGAGCTTCCTCTTGCCAGTAGGCAGTTTTTAAGTAAAACTTCATCAAGCCCCTGTCACCAAGGTTCAGCTTGATTAGCTTACGATAAATTTTTTTGTCTAATTCAGCGACAGGTATTACACAAAGTTCCAATAATAGCCCCTACCCAAGTTAACGGGTAATCACAATAGAGCTATAAGGTAACGTATGCGTTAGGACTTAATACCAGCCGTGCTGGTGTTTGTCGTCGTATTCGTTTTGCTGCTCGTCCTCAAGTTCTTCCTCAAGGGTGTAAAGCTCATCTTCCAGCTCCTCAATGGCATCTTGGTCGCCAGCATCACGAGCATTCTGGAGAGCCTTTGCAGTCTCACGAATACGCTGAATCAGTTTGATATTGCTCATTTTTGTGATTTACCAGTTTGAAAAGTATTTTCTGTAAAACTTTCTTGTCAGTTTCAGGTCGAGTATATCAGCTTCTTTTTCCCAAGGCAACAGGAAATCGTCGTCTGTTCCTTTGTACGGATTGACACCAAAGGACTTACCTTTCCAAAACCATTCATTTTCACTCGTCGTCCTTAGCGAACCATTCTCCGTTTGCCAAACATGCACTAACTCGTGCGCCAGAGTCCTAATAGTCTCGGCACTGTTGATGTAGTCTGCAAGTCTGCAAACATAATAGTTCTTTTTCTTGTCGCCGTCAAGGTAATAGTCCTTAATTTCCATCATATCACCCGATAGCGGCTCATTGGCAGCTTCGGAAAGGATTTGGTCAACGACTATTATCTCGCCGTATATTCTATCAATTGGCTTAATTTTGTCAAGCTCTTTCAAGAAAAAGTGGGCAGCAACTTCTATTAATTCAATATCTTCGACTTTAAGGCCAGATTCCGACCTTATACTTAAAACATGCCGCGTCTTTCCCATTAATTGCACCTAAAATATAGACAATGGGAGCGATAATGCTCCCATTGTTATTTATCGTGCAATTGTAAACGGTTGCTTAAAATCCCTCAAGCCCTTATCCAAAATCTTTGATAAATAGTCAACTACACAAAGGAAAAAGTTATGTCAGTCAAGAAAGCGAGTAAACTATGCGGACGTTGCAGCATCACAAAGCCACTTGTCGATTTCGGAGAAAAAGTCACGGCAAAAGATGGGAAGCAAATATGGTGCAAAGAATGCACTAGAGAATACTACAATAAATGGAGGAAGAGCAACAGGGATAAGGCTAAAAGATTGGAAGAGCAGTCTTTCGGACGATTCTACACTACAATTCACGGCAGGGCTGTTCATATGCTAAATAATGCCAAGAGACGAGCTAAACAAAAAGGCTTAGAATGCGAGTTGGACGTTAACTGGATTGAAGAGCGATTGATGAACGGATTATGCGAAGTTACTGGCATTCCATTGATTATTGCCGAGAATGGCGGCAAAGGGCACGTAGCCAATAGCTTTTCGCCTTCCATAGACAGAATAGAACAAAACGGGCCATATAGCAAGTCGAATTGTCGAATTACTTGTTGGATATACAACCGTGCAAGGGGCGCTTTCCCCCCGCACGATTTTGATATTTTAATTGATTCCTTGGCTGCGCTTAGGCTGCAACAGAAATCGGAATGATTTTATCCTTAAATCCACCATTCTTATCCCTGACAAAACCAAGGCCCATCTTACGGGCATCACCCTTGGCACTAAGGGCCACAATGTGACCGCCCTTCGGGTCGCGGAAACGAATATCGGTTTCGTCGCCGTCAATCACCGGATAGCCACCCCAAGTAGCAGGCTTAGGTTCATTTTTACCAATATTAAGTACAACAGCCACGTTATAGCCTTCCGACAGAGCCTTGATTGCATCCGCATCGTTTTCCTCAGAAAGCGAAAAAGTCAAATGATAATTCGGCAGAGCAAGGGCAGACTTGCGGCCAATGACCTTGGAATAATCATAAAATTGAACGTCGCTGAACGCTTCCATAACGTTGCGGTAAACCTTGCCGTCACGCTTGCAGGCAATCTTTTCCCATGCAATATCGGAAGTGCCGTTAAGGCGAACGGCAGGTTCCATGTTCAGCTTCTTAGCCTTTTTGACAAGGGCCGCAATATCGGCCACCAGCTTTTCCATGAAAGAATCGCGTTCACCGAAAAACCACTTAGTCTTATTGATTCGGGCATTCTGCACAGAATTATAGACGCCACGGCCAGCGGTGTAAAGGCAGGCAGCACGACATCCGGGGGAAGCCTTTGGACAGACTTGATGCCCGGAAATGGTATGGGGAGCCAGATACAGGATGCCGGTCAGGACGCCCTTCTTATTTCCCTTGGAAGTCTTAGCGTCGGCGGAAACGGACAGCAGCTTTTTAGACTTGATGAACATGAAAGGTCTCCCGAATTGATAGGAACATAATAGCACCCCATCGGTGCCTTGGCAAGTATTAAATACAGAAAAGAGGGCCGTAGCCCTCTTTTCTTTTGATTCCCACGGTGGTAGGATTAGGCCGACTTGCGCTTAATCACCGAGTAATAAGCCGCAGCGGTGTCCTTCGACAGCCCGAGGGTCTGGAACTTGGCAATCACTTCCTGACGAGTCAAATCGGCAGGCAGGGTGGCGAACATCGCACGAGCGCGGGCAAGGCCGCTGTTCGGGTCAACTGGACGGCCACGACGCTTCTGGGTGGTGGGCTGGGTGGTGGTCTGGGTGGTGGAGGTATTGGTATCAGTCATAACGGTTTCCTTTTGTTTTGTGAGAGTTTATCGGCTGGGCCAATCCCTACCGATGGGCAAATAATAGCACGCTCCTGAAAGATTGCAAGCATATATTTCATAAAAATTAATTCCGGATTGCACCAAATTGGTGCAAATAATTGCTTGACAAAGAATATATTTCTGGTAGACTGGGATGGAGGACGGGAAATATGTGCAGACAAAAAGAAACCCCGGATTTCTCCGGGGTTTGGGACTAGGCCCGTTCGCTCACTCATCGCATTGCGAGTGGAGTCCACCGACCTTGCCCGTAGGTTTCTGGCTCAGCGAGACAGTTAGGACTCCTTTGTCATCGCAGACGTATGCTTCCTGACCGGTGTGCTTATTCCTGAACCACTGTTCAATACCAATGCCAGTCTCAGGGCCATCAATGTAGTCCCAGTCGTAGTAGACGGTATCAGTCTGTTCAGCAATAGCTTTTCTAAAACGCCTCATGTCAATCCTCGTTCTTGAGTAGCCACTTGTTGCTAATGGCCTTGAAGGAAATGCTCGGGTCGGTATTGCACTTGAACACCAGACCTTCGCGCTGTGAGTTGTTAAGGTAGCTGAAACCATCGGCCATGTCAAGCAGCTTCGGAATATTATTCTCGGAAATAATATAATTCGGAGCGTGAACAGGGACATGATTCAAACCGTTGGCACGGCAGAACTCACGGCGCTGAACCGGAGTGAAGTAGCGACGGTTATCAATGTCATAGATGTCAAAGACATACAGTACATGCTTGTTCAGCTTATACTGATTGCCCTGAATGCCATGACCGATAATTTCGCCCTGAATGGCAAGGTTGCGACCATCACGGAGCAGGATACCATGAACATCGAACGCCTTGGCGACATTCCAATAAACATTACCTTCCGTGTCCTTGAGGTCAAGGTTGCGGCTGCACACGCCAAGCGGCTCCTTACCTTCATCGGCCAGAGCAGAGTTCTTGTAGATAGTAACGGAAGTGCCGTCCAGCTTCTCCGTCACTTCCCAATCAAGGCCAGCAGCGACCCAATCACCCAAATCTTGCTTGAGGTTCTGGATACGCTCTTGGTCGGTCTTGGGGATAAAGCTCGGGAAATTGCCACGAGCGAAGCCAGCAAGGCTCGCGCTGATAGGCTTTTCATACTTGAGAATGCCGAGGGCTTCGGTAACATCCATCCCAATGTCGGCCCTAGTCACTTCAAACGGCAGCTTGGAAATTGGAAGAATCAAGCCTTGGCTGAGTTGCTTTCGCAATTTCACGGTCTTGAGACGTTCACCCTTCACGCCTTCATAGACGCGAGGCTCCTGTCCCTTGGATAGAAACGGTGCAATTTCGTGAGGAATCCAAGAATCAATCTCGCACATAATGACGAGATCGCCGGTGCGATATGCACCAACGCTGTCAACGATAGTCCAACCGTCAATAACATAAGTGCAGATTCGGTCAGCTTCCGGGATAGGAAGCACATCATTGATTTCTCGGATTGTTGCAAGCTTTCTCATTTGTGTTTCCTAATCATTTAGTTGCGTTACGTAATAGTAGCTAAGCCTCTACGAACTTGGTGATTGTGGCATAGAAGTTGCCACTACCACTCCATTGCCTTTTACATTCCTCGGCATGTTGTTCCGTGTCGCAATAGTAGGAGACATACGGCAGGGCATTTTTTATGTGTCTAACTTCGACTACCCACAAGGCACGCTTCTCTTTAACCACCGCGTAGTGATGCGTTCCCCAATTCCATGTAGGATGCTCCGCCTCAGTCCATGTGTACTCTTGTTTAGAGCAGGTCGCAATCCTACGGCCTTCGGCATGGGCCTGCATCACTTTAATCTTACCCTCAACAGTAGTTGTATCAATTCCCTCAAGTATCATTTTCATTCCTCATAGCTGAGCACTTTCTAGGCGTCGTGTTTCTCGTCAGTTGGAGTTTGAATGATAGCAGGGACTGGCATCGGACGCAAGTCCACTTCCTCGGCATCTATACGGAATTTGACTTGTCCATTGGGGAGTTGATACAATTCACCGATATCTCCCCACCGCATAGCACAGTTGAGGCTCCTTATCTGCTGTTCATTTAAGGACAATATCCTCCCATCTTCTAGCTGCATCTTGGCTTTGCCACCAAACTTCCAGATAACCTTAGCCTTCATCTTTAGGGAGGTGCCTGAAAATGAGATAGAGGATGAACACGAAAACCGCGTTCGTTACAAGCCAGTGGATAATGTCGAGCAGAAGATTATACATGGATTACCAACGGTCGTAGTCATCCGCCGTCATGGGAACATCTTCGTCGTCGAAAATGTCGAGCGTGTCGTCATAATAATCCTGCTGCACCACATACTGGTCGAAATTGAAATTATCTTCATCCATTGTTCTGTTCCTTGTGTCGGTTGATTGCGCCTTTTATAGCACCAATAATGAACTTACGCAAGAATTTCTTTATTTGATATTTCGTTGCGTAGGTCGTTCTGGAAATTACATTGTATTCGAAGTCGAGGAACGAGTCAATCCTTTGACTCGTTCGCCTCTGTACGTCCCTGAACATTACATCCTTGAACATCATCGTGACGGAGAAGTGGCGAGTGTGAAGCAGTAGCACGTTGTCTGCTGGCTTCTCGATTCCGATTAGTTGATTTCTCTTACTCATTGCCTTCTTCCTCGTCACGGATTCCATACTTCTTGTAGTTCTTCACCATGAAAGCCTTGATATCGGCGTCCTTACCGAGATAGAGGTTCATCGCCAGCGAGAACAGACCTTCCTTGTTCAGTTCGGCCCGACCCTTGATTGCGTAATTTTTACGGTCAAGAGCCTTATTCTCGTTGTAGAAGGTGTGAACAACCTTGTGAATATGGGAGTAAATCTTACTCGCCTTTTCCTCCATGTCAATGATTTTGGCAATGGAAACCGGGTCGTCATGGAACAAAGCGCGAAGGTCGTCCGCAGTCTCATTCACGCACGCTTCCCATAGGGAACGAGGATTATTAATAGAATCCTTCAGGCGATGCAGGACGCAATACGCTTCCGTCTTGTGCTTCACCCACAGGCCATTTTCGAAGCAAATGACAAAGCCTTCGATGCCAGTCATCTTCTCCGCATCCATCATGAACTGGTGCGGGTCAGCCGGAATGTCGAACGACTTGACAACATTTTCTTCACCGAACAGACGCAGCATTTCCGCACGGTTCATGTATTCGCCAGTTTGCATATGGCGAGCGTTCAGTACAATCAGCTTCGGTTCAGTGTAGCCAATGACAATCTGATTGTCCGGCGACACCCATTCAAAGTTCACAGTATAGCCGTTCGCCACAGCAATACCTACACTAAGAGCGAACGCCGTCTGCTGATTCAGCCAACGGTAAGCATCAACGGCCTGCTGCGAACGGAAGGAAGTCTTAGACTTAAGGAACCAATCTCCCGAACTGTCAATGACAGTGGAAATCAGCGAACCGTCCAGCTTGTCCATGACAGCGACAATCTTGGACAAATCCATTTCCGTACCCCAGCCAAGGTGTTCACCGTAATTAAAGAACTTTTGCATGGGCAGGGAAGCCAGACGCCATTCGCCGTCACTATCCAGACGGAAGGTGTGTCCGCGACACTCGGTAGCGTTGCGCTTCTGGAAGTCCGTGTAGGACGCCATACGGTAGGTAAAGACGCGGTAGGTCTTGGAGTCGAAACCTTCTTGGTCAACGTAATAGAAGGCTTCGGACTCGGCACAGAGGGCCATGAGGTCGTCAAAAAGGGTAGCGAGGTTCGTATTCATGGGAACAGTATAGCATCCATCTGATTGGTGTCAACAGAAAGACAGAATTTATTTCTCGGCAATTCGAACGCCGCGAGTGGCCTTGACCCGGTGCGCGGCTGATGATGGGACTGCCGGTAGAATAGTTGACACTCCCCATTCTTGTGCTATGATGCACAAAACAAACAGGTGCCACAATGAGCAATCATCTGCAACAGAACATCAAGCAAACTTACGACACCAAATTCGAGCAGGTTGACGCCTCCGTGCGGTTCGTGTTGCATGACTATCCGGCAATGTATGAATCCCTAGGAAGTTTGCCGTGTCGAGTGAAAAATGCCATTCTGACGATGGTGACCGAATGGCACGAACCTGCCGGATACCATTTCAAAGTCCTGCGTGCGGCGCTCCGTCAATACCGGGATGTCGGGTGCATCCTGACCGACGAGCCGCCGTTCACCGACGAAGAACTCGTCTGATTGAACTGTTCCGGTGGCAACACCGGAACTTCATCACTCTCTCCGACCACCAACCCATTTTACAATATAATTTAATCAATGACAATAGTTGCACACGCACGATGGATTGTGATATAGTATGTTGACTGAACGGAGCGAATACCATGAATGACCATATCGAAGTGTTGCGTGATTTGCGCGAGCAGTATGCGAGCAATCCTAGCGTGACTTCTGCCATTGACACCGCCATTTCGCTCATGAGTGCAAAGCCGGTGCTCTGGATCAGCCCTAACGACCTCAACAACCCAAACTTCATTGGCATCAATGCCGTTAAAGAGGGCCACGAGCATAAAGGACGCTATTACACTCTCCCCTCTACGTGCGGCAACTCGACTAGCATTCCGTTGTGTTGACACACGCACAATGATTATGCTACAGTGCCGATTCCAACATCACAATAAGCGCGCAGTCATCATGCACAAGAACAAGATTAAACTGCACACCGAACGCACGGCATATCACCGTCCAGACGGATCGTCCTTTAATGGCGAAAGGTACACCGGGCAAGTCAACGGTCAACCCGTGTCAATTGAACGAGAATATGAAACCTTGACCCCTAGAGGGAACCTTATGAACGGGCGCTGGGTTCTCAGGATTGCGGGTGAAATCGTCGATTTCGACTGCTACCGCAACGATTTGGCCGAGCGAAACGGATTTGACCTCTATTGAGGACTCCGACCCACTTTGTAGGGGTGACAACACCCCGCCTAACCCTTATCTCCGACCACTAAGCTAGGATTCTATTCTAATTTCACGCTTACACAAGACGCTTTACTCCATACTCCACCCTCGGACTGTAATATAATATAAAATGGGTGGAGGCTGGTGAGGGTGTTGGTAGACGGTGGACAACAAAAACCCCGCTGGGGTATCAGCGGGGCCTGTTGCGAACCGGGTCAGTCTAGGTCACGAAGTCTCAGCAGTTCGCTCCTAGTGACGACACGAATGTTCCGGAACGGTTCTCGACCGGAATCGAACGCCTTGTGCTTCTCGTTGAAGTCCAAAATGTGGGCACGTTTCTCGGCAAATTGGCGGTTTGTATAGGCGAAGCCATCGTCCTGTTCGTAGTACCCATCAATATCCCATGCCCATTCCCGCAGCCTGTAGTTCCAGACCGTTGCCACGTCACCGTAGGATTGTGAATCACGAACGATGTAATACATAGGTGTCAGTCCAGATAGGGGAGGGTTTCTTCTTCCCACCGTTCCAGCAAGCGGGGGTCGATGCTATCGTCCTGTTCCATATTGGCGGCTCCGATGTCGATTTGGAATGTCAGCATTGTATTACAAGCGAGACCCTAAGTCAAGCGATATGCAACATTCCATCGTTGCCTTCATACACGGAGACCGGAGGAACGTTCTGTCGCACCAGTTCCGTAAGACGTTCGCCGATCTCATTGTCAACCAAGACCTTGCGGTCAAAAAACCCTGCGCCGTGGCCGTTCTGGGTTAACCATAAATCGACCCCCGCCAAGTCCTCATCGTAGCCCGGTAGTGTGATAGCCTTTTCCAGTTCGCACCGGGCCACAGTGTAGAACATGGCACAAGTGCGCGTTGCGGCATCTTTGGCACCTTCCGAAAACTCACGACTCTTGGCCGGTTGACCTTCCTCGCCGGTTTCAAGCCAATGTGCGGCGGCAAGGTACGCACGAACGAAGCGTTGGAGGCTGAAAGTCATGACAAGCCCTCTTGAGGTAGGAAAGCACTATAACACAATTGATTGTCGATTGCAACATCTACAACTTCAATATTCTCCCATGCCCGCACCGGAGAGCCAGTCCATGTCAGCATTCCCGCTCCCGAAGCGTTCGTCGGAATCGTCGAATTCCGGCTCATCGTCCTCGGTGTCCACGCGTTCACCCCATTGATAACCGCACTGACGGCAGCGGTAATGAGCAGTGCTCCCGAGAACGCCAAGCAACATCCCGGTGCCGGGGCAGGTCGGGCAGTGAACATTGGTCATTGGTGCGCTCCTGTTGCTGTTGGTAGAGTCATCATAACAAAACTGGACGGGATTGCAAGCAGACGCCTGAATAGATACTAGCGATAAATAAGGAAAAGGAGTTCCCGTATGCTAATACAACTAATCTTGGAGGAACTTGACCGCTGGAGTCGAGCACCCCACCGCCAATTCTCCCAAGAAACCCTCTACCATAAGGACATTGGCTTCCCGGCAGACGTGAAAATGCCACGAGGGTTCCATCCTGTCATCACGCTGAGATACGGCCCTCACGCCAATGAGGAAGCGATGCGGGACAAGTATGGGAATATCAGACTACCCAAGCGTGTAGACGTTCGCAGGGGCGAGATATTCGAGATTGGCGTCAGAAACAATGTTGTTTCAAAGCTAGGAGTCAGGTTCCCGTATGATGAGACCCGAGACTTGATCCTTATTATTAACCCCGCCGATGGCTTCGTGCGCACCGTTTGGTTCAATCTAAAGAGCGACAAGCACAGGACGTTGGATCACTCAAAATACACGAAGCCGAGAAAGATTGCGGCGACTACATAAGAAAGGAGGGAGCCTTCAGGCCCCACCCTTCTCATTCAGCGGAATATTTCTCTTTCGACAGAGCAAAATTCCTTCAGAATCTATCTCATAGGTGTAGCCGTCTCCGCTACCCGCATTGAAAAATGTTGCCCTTGCCCTGCTCTTGTTGGCTTCCGAAAGGTCGTCGTAGCTCATAAACTTATTCCATTCTACCGTGTTGAATGTCGCGCTGTCTATGGTTTTCATCGCATTTACTCGTGTGTAATAAGGACTGGCACATTCATGAATGGTGGTGTCTTGCGCCATTACTGAAGTTCCTGCGTCATTTCGCGCACGATGGAGTCTTTGAGTTCAATCATGGAGTCGAGTACTTCAATAAAATCCCATTCCTGAAACGGATGCCATACGCACATCACTTCCTCGTGCTGATATTTGAACACGGCGTCCTCGTCGTCAAGTTCAGTCCACGCCCAAATTTCGTCAACATTTTCCTGCGTCTCGACGTTGCAGAAGTAATGTTTTGCGGCGATACGCTTTGCAGCCTTTTCGATTGAATCGAGAGAAATCTTGTGCATGGTGGCTCCTTATGCGTCTATGGTATCAGGGGAAGATGATAGATGCAACGAACGGAGTGCCCATTTTGTTATAAAGCTCCCACGCCTTGACAATCTCTGTGGGCGTCGGCGGGCGTCCATCCTTCTTTTCGTTGCACCGCCGACACGCCAATACAGCATTGCCAGCCAGACCGAATCCCAGATGCTTGGGGAACAGATGGTCAATAGTGTAGCCGCCAGCACGTTCCGGATTCTCGTGGTTGTAACTGACATATCGCATGAACCTGTTGCAGTAGAAGCACTTGCAGTTCTGGAAAGAGTACAGAACCGCAGCCGACGAATACCGGAACTTGTCCTTGGAGTTGTCTCGGGTTTTGACGATTGGGTACATGGTGAGAATTATATACGCCAAGAATGAAATGTCAAGCGTTTACGCAAAAAAAAGACCCGGAACTAGTCCGGGTCGTGGCAGCTAATAGCTCAGATGGTGGGCTTACCCGCCGAAAACGAGGCGACCATTCTTCTTGTAGTTATCTTCAGCTTCGCCCATGACGCGGATGAACTGACGCTTACTGAACCCACGGAGCGATGCGAACGCTGCCATAATCTTAATTGACTTACTCACCTTCAGTACGTCGGCCTTCAGCCCAGTACCCTTCTTCTTGATTTTTACCGGTGCTTCTTCTTTCTTCTTACCCATTGTATCCTCAATTAAGATTAATAAAATATGTCCAGTTTAACCTGTCCATTCGGGTGAGTGTCCCACTGGCAAGTAGCACTCATCCCTATCCCCTTTTACCTGCACGGAGAGCCTGCGTCCACCGACTTTTTCGTACCAAGGGCGTGGTGTCTAAACCCGATGATATTATCCCTCACATCTTTGGGCTGGATGACGTATGGCTAACCCAGAAAAGCCCCTGATTTTGGTCTAGGAGACCCCTTGTGGCTGGACGACCTCAAGGCTTGAAAGACATCTTACCACATTTTTCGCAGTTGTCAACCCCTGTAGACCGGAAAAACAACTGCATCTTTCGGGATTGTGTAATGCTTTGTCCAATGCCTGATGAAGTTTTCAGTTCCACCGGGCTTTGGATTACGTCGTGCGTTGATTATACAGGCTTCCGGGTCGTTTGCAAAGTAATAAAAGTTAAAAACTCGGAAGTCTGAATCATCTATGAAATGCTTATTGATGACTTCCTTGATTCTATCCTCTGACACACCACACATACGCGGATCGGTGATGATAACCATTCGCGGCTTCGCTTCATTGAACTTCTCAACGCCACCCATGAAGTCCCTTGACAGGTCATCCAATAGAATGGCGTTGGGATTCTGCTCAAGCCACGCATTCGCAAGTGTAGTCTTACCGCTACCCGGTAAGCCTATGATTATTTTGAAAACCGTGCCTTGAGTGCTCCTGTCCATTATCGAAATAATTGGCTCTTGAGTTTATTGCATTCCTCTCGCCAAATCTTCTCGCTGGTGATGAGGCTGATGGTCACGTTAGCATACACCATGAGGACTTCACGAGTGTTTTTATCCAGCATAACGAAAGACTGGTCTGCTTCGTTGAACTCAAAGATGAGTCCCTTGCGGTTGGCAATCTTCTTGATGGTGTCTACGCTAACGTGATTGGTGTTCATCGGGACAGGTGGACTTCGACAGTGTAGGCGGTCGGCAGGTGAGCGATGCGGATGACCTTGAGGTACATTCCATGAATGCGGACTTCTTCACCGATGCGCGGAATGATGGGAGTGGAATTCGTGGCGACGCTATAGCCAACGATATTGCCGTCGAGTAGGAAGTTGACGATAATATTGCGAACCATTACAGAACTCCCATCATCTGAAGAATCTTAACGACAACCCAGACCGCACTGGCAAGCAGGGCGAGATTGATGAGAGAGACGACGATGACGACGATAATCCAACCGCCGAACAGCTTCTTAGCAAGGGAATCCATTTGTTTCCTCCAGTTGGTGAGAGAATTGTATTTCAGGACTGGTAGGAAGTCAAGGATTTCTTACCAGATAAAGAGATAGAGCATCATGTAGGCGAAGCTAATGCTTGAACCTATTACATGGGCGTTGAACTTGGCGTCAACGGGTTTGCTAGCAATAGCCTTGCAGAGACTAGCGAACAATTCAACGGTGAGGTTAAACCAGAAATATATAAAAGCGAAGCTTGCAACTACGAATAGAAGCGAAGATAGGAAGTGCATAAAGTCCTCAGAAGAATCACTATTATTTAGGATTCTCTGGAAATATGCAATATCCTTTCTTCGCTCCTATTAGGGGTCGTTCAGCTACGGTTCACCAACGTGAACCGCTACCGCTGTCCTCGTAGAAGCTCACGCCTTCGCCATAAAAGCCGTTGGAGTAGCCTTCCCAGACAAGAATGAGGGTGTTGTCACCAGTCGAAAGGGTGAACGTGGTGCGAGTGCCGCACTCGTAGGTGCTTGAACAGTCCGACGTATCGGAATTGGCGTAGCGAATCGGAGTGCCGATGATGTTCGAAGGATTGCCCAGAACTTCCTTGAGCGAAACGCTCTCGCAGCATTCCTGAAAGTGCTGCATTCCGTAGGTCTTGCCGCACTCGGTCTTGATAACCACATGGTCGGAATCCAGACCATCAATAGAAACGATGGTCTTGCCGATGAGGTCGGAGAAAGTGGCGTAGTCGTACATTTTTATTCCTTAGTCAAATGGATAGGGGCTATGCTGCCCGACGAAATTCTTGGTCTTCATGCTACGCATCGTGGCATGGCGAGGATTGGCTTCACGGGTGAAGGTATATCGAACCCAACCATCCTTGACTTCATGAACCCTGACGTATCGTAATCGTCCACGAACGGATTGTCAACCTGATAGCTGTTGATGTAGACGCCCGGAACGATTATCTTTAAGGCTTCGGTTTCCTTGGCAGCTTTGATTTTTTCCGCATTGCGCTGCAAAAGGAAGATAATCGCATTCATTGAAGCAGCACGGCAATGAAAATGAGTAGGAGGATTGTGTTGAGCATGGGATTTCCTTTAGGTAACGTATGCGTTAGAATTTTAACTCTAGTTTCCAGAATTCATGTCCTATTTAAGTAGACGCCCACGCCTTGATTGCTTTGTCTATATCAGCCCAATATACCGAACGCCCTTGCGGCATTCGTAGCTTTTTTGGTGGGACAATCTCTCCCCTAAATTCTTGAGGGCTTAGGGTTCTACGTCTCACCCAATATCCAACAGCAACGAACAAATCTTTAATGGCTTTATTATAGCCATCATTGTCACCAATTACCAGTGCTTCTTGGGCATTAATCGCAGCCATTTTGGCTGCATTTCTCTGAGTTTCCGTAATTTTCGGCATTGGATAGTCCTAGATAGTTTTCTTCGTGTGACGGTAATGTATCATGGCTGGCATAAAGCAACAAGGGAAAGCCCCCATTTCTGGGGGCTTTCTAATTAAATTAGACCGGCCACATCCTCGCGCAGCACGACCTCGTTATCAATCACCAGTCGCTCAAAGTTATCCTCCTTGAGCGAAAGGGTCTTGATACCGACCGAACGCTTGTTGAGGACGCTTTCGATAGCATTACTCATCAGCTTCGGGGGCTTGCTGTTAACGACCTTGCGGACGCCTTCAACGCGAGTCACCTTGCTGTTTTCCAGATAGGTAAGCATGATGCTTGCCACAGTCGGGAAACCGTCGGTCAGGACGGGGTGCATCAGACCATCCGGCCCCTTCTCGGTCACATAGTTGACCTTGACACCTTCGGCAATATGCAGGTAGCAGCGGTCATGGCCCTGACGATGGGCGTCCGAACGGTCGCCGTTGAGGGTCTTGGTGAGAGAGTTCACCATTTCCTGCAAACGCTCATTGAAAAGAGCTTCCTGCTCGGCCACGGTCAGAGCCTTGAGCTTCGGCTCACGAGCGATAGCATCCTTCACATCATCGAACGTGATGGATTCCAGAGCCTTGCGCTTGCGCTCATAGACCTTTTCGGTCGAGAATCGCGTCACCATGACGATATCCTGAACCGGGGGGACTTCGTAATTAGAAGCGGGCTTGTAGCCGTAGACGCGGGCGAATCCGCCCTTGCGGGTGTTGGTGAGGGCTTCCAGCACATCGGCCTGCTGACGAGTAGCCCAAACCTTACCACCGGGAACAACAACGAGGGTCTTGCTTTGCATAGTGCTCTCCTTTGAGCAGTCGGGTGAGCGGTTATAGTAGCAGAACTGGCGATGGAGTCAAGCGCATATTCCTATTACTTCATAGAATAAGACTGTTGACAGCGGATTTATTTCTGGTAGACTGGGCAGGCGGACGGAGATATGATGGAAGCTACTCAATCGAGTAGCCTGTTCGCTAACTGTCTGGCTCTTGTGATATACCTTGGATGAACTTAGGCGTTGATAAACTCCTTGATTTTGGACGGCGCTTCATGCTTCCAGACCAGAGCCAGACGTTCCACCGGATAGCCACCGGGGTTGCCAGTCTTAGCGGGATAATCCTTCGCCTTGGAAGCATCATACTTACCAAGTTCAGCAATCCAGCAGATGTCACTGGAATCCGAAGTGAAAGTAAACTTCTTCTCATTCACCTGAAAGATGATGACGGTTTCGTTGCGGCGTGAAGTGGGGCTCTTGCGAGTATACTCCACCACTTCACCCGGCTTGTCGCTCAGTCGCATCAGAAATAGTTTGTTCATGTGCGTATGCTAACCTAGTTTGACTTTGGCGTCAACAGTTTTTTCACTTTAGTCTTTCAGCGAAAACCACAGACCACTCGCGTTTCTGCTCGATTTCGCACTTGACTTCTTCGATAGTTTCGTGCGAGGAGCGCCAGTAAGTCTGAATCTCGTCGCTACCACCAAGCAAGTCAACGTAGTATATATTGTACAGATTCATTTCACTTCTTCTTGAGGAGTTGGCGCATTTCGTCGCGCTGCACACTCCTCCAGTGCGTGCATTGCGTGTATCAGCAGTAGCTCAGGACTCGGGTTGTCCACCGTCAGTAGCTTCCCGCACTCAGCCCTGAGTTCTTCTAGACCCATCCAAGAGTTGACACGTTTGGCGTAGAAGTCTCGCCATTCCGAATAAAGTTCAGTCATTGCTGTTCTCCTGTCTGGGTGGGGGAGGGGGTGGACTTGCACTTCTCGTTGCGTAGTGGCGGAATGCCGTCATAACGCAATTGCTTTCCGTCAAGTTTGCAGAGCGACAACACCGGGCCGTCCATGTAGTACGGACACCGATAAGAACATCGCTGAGCGTCAGTAACGATGGGTCGAGGCATCATTCCGGCTGCTCCTTCGCCAGCGCAGTATCGGCAATATGGTGGATGTCGGCCAGTAAGACGGTGAGGGCGAATGAGTTGGGATTCATCGCAGAATTAATCGAGCTTAGGCTTCGGATATCTTTCAGTGCCTTCTCCATCCCCTCGGCGTTGAACACAAGGGATTGAATCTCTCGTCGCAGTAGGGCTTCTATGCGGGCTGCACCATCCGCGATCCCTTCGCCGGGGGCCAATTGCGCAACCGCCCATATTTCATGCGACAGCTCAGACAGCTCCTTGCGGTTTTTCTCGTAGCGGTCCATTGATGTTCTCCTTGGTTTGAGTCAGATATCCCAGTATTCGGCATAAGCATCTTCGATACACGCACCTTCGTACACCCAAACAATATCCGCACCGGGATATGCATTTTCGCACTGTTCCTCGGCATGGTCGGTCCCCTCTGCTTCGCAGACGAATGCGAATGGGGCTTCGCAAGGCTCAAGCGAATCGTCACGGTACAACACAATGTACGTTTTCATGCTTTTGTCCTTTGATGCAATCACTTGGTGGGGATGCTATGTTTGAAACTCGTCGTAGGTTTTATGGCTTTCCCTTCAACTCCCAGATAGCGTCTCGGATGTCCACCAGCGCGTTGCGGGTCCAATCACATGCAAGCTCACCAGCAGGGGAGTTGCCGACCGGAATGCGGTACTCCTCGATGACCTTGATTGCTTCCTTCAGCGCAGCATTGCGGACGAAGGTGGCGAACTTCGATAGTTGCTCCGGCGAAATAACAAAATTACCATCGTCCCAATTAGTCGGCGGGCTTGTGAACCCGTCGTACCCGCCAGCCTCACGCGCCAATTTGATGATTTCTTCGGTGTTCACGGCTTCTCCTTTCTGCTGACACCGACGCTGAGGCGCGGGTCAAGTTCATCGTGTTTGTTCACGCTGATAGAATAAGGGACGCTTGATGGATTGTCAAGCGTCCCTTTGGTTTAATTACTTGAAATAGAAGTGACCCTCTGGGGGGCAGTTGAGTTAGTCGGGATACTCTACCACATACCCTTCCGGGACAGAATCGAGCAAGCCATTGGTGGCGAAGTCGGCCCCATAGAACGGCCCTACAATCTCCTGTTCACCCCCTTCAATGAGCGTAAGCATGTAAACATCTCCACGAAGGTAGGCGTCATATTCTTCTACTTCGGCCAACAGCAGACGAGTGGCACGCTCGCGCACCGAACGTGTGACTCGCTTGACGCCAAAGTTTTCACGAATCATATCGGCGGATGCCACAATGAATCCAATTTGCCCGGAATCCCACGGACACGAGAACGGCTCGGTCGAAATGGTAATGCCGCCGTGGTCATACAAATAAAGGTTGAGGATGACCCCGCCCGGATAATCCTTTTCAAGTCGGCTACGCAGTTCGTCCCATGAATTAAACTCATTCACGGAATAATCGTGGCCATCCCCCAGCCGATACCGCTTGTGAAAGCACACCATCACCCCCAGATTGTCATTATCGCGGGGATTGAAATCGTCTGCACGAGTGATAATAGCACGCATGATTGTTTCCTCAATCTCGGATGTTAGGGTCGATTAAGCCTTCCAGAGAGTGAAAACAGGATAGCAATTAAATGCTATCCTGTCAACATTTATTTCTTAGAGGGTTGCCATTGTCCTCGTATTCGACGCCGCAAGTGTGATGTATTTTCATTAGATTCCTTGAAACTGGTGGGTCGGGTGGGACTTGAACCCACGACAACTCCGCTTAAAAGGCGGATGCTCTACCAACTGAGCTACCGACCCTGAATCTGAATGTTAGATTACACCGAAACAGTGCAGACTATACAACATGATGCCAACCGCCGCAACCATCGCAACGATATTGGTATGGTGCTTGCCACGCACGTTCAGGAAGTCGCAACCAGCTTCCCAGACTTTGACTACGAGGAAAGTCAGGACAGCAGCAATGACCATGCTGGCGATGATGGGAAACATCATGCCACTTTCCCAGAGGGCAGCTTCACCGGGGTTGCGGTAGACGACGATGCTAATCGGCTCGGACATTTGCGTTCTCCAGTTGATGAGAGAATTATATTTCAACCCTTCCTAGGTGTCAACCCTTTTTGGCAAAGAATCGCTTGAGGCAGTAAGCGATGCCGAAGGAGATGCCAATGATGATGAACACTCCGAGGAACGCGGGCCAAACCAGTACCATTGCGACGGCGACCATCATACCCACCAACATCGCACAGAACACCTTGAATGTAGTCATGGGAACGTCACTGAAGTCGAAATAGAAACGTCCGTCTCCCAAGTCGTAGTGAAAAGCAACGAAGAACCCGATAGTGCAGATAATCGAAAAAATAGCCCAGCAAATGTGTTCTATCATAGTATCCTATTGATTGTAAAGAAAATTGCGGCAGCTACGAGGAAAATTTCAAAGGCTTCCAGAGCCATGTCCTTCATCAATTTGCCAAATGTGTCACGTTCACACATCATCGTTTGACAATCTCATCCCAGAATGAGGGCATGGTACCTTAATTACCATGCCCTGTCAAGTCACACTCCGAGAGCTTCGCGTTCAGCCGCAGACAGCTTGGCGAGTGCGCGCTTCCTGATTTCTTCCTTGGAGTTGTGGAAGAAATCGTCCACCGATTCGAAGATTTTGATGGTGACAGGCTTGGTCATGTACTTGTAGTCGTCGGGCGACTGCACACCCATGACACAGTAGCGGGCAAAACGCTTGTCGCTCACGATAGCACGAGCGATTTCGGCATTGCGGGTATAACCATGCACGATGGTATGACCTTTACCTTCCATAGTGTCGGAATTGCTCATGATTTGGGTGAATTCGACGATTTCCATTTTTGGCTCCAGATAAGGTGAGAGAATGGTAATACAACTACCCTTCGCCGTCAACCCTTTTTCTTATTCTTTCGCTCGATGAGGTATTCCACTAGTTTGACGGAAATTATGCCAATGACGCCACAGACAACCCACCATTCCAAGCTACCAGTCTCCATCTTGCGGAGACCGAACAGAGTCGAAACAAGTTCAACGCCACCCCAGAAGGCAAGGGCCACGAAGAATATTGCGAGAGTCTTGGTGAACATATTAATTACTCCAGTCAATCATGGTCGAAATCATCTTTTCGGCGGTGATATTGTCCGCATTGTAGAGGCGGTCGAGGGTGTCATCCTTCGTCCTGTCCATCTTGTGCAGGTCGAAATGATTGAAGAAAGCCTGACCAAGACGCTGATGCGGGAAAGCGCCAGCGTTCCAGAGCTTCTTGAATTCGTCATAGAGGGTCTTGGAAATGTTCATGGCAGCATTATACCCCGTCTTGGAAGGAAAAGTAAAGAGGGTTCCGCTGTCGCTGCTCTCTCCTTGAGTGTGACCATAATACCACAGGAATAAATCCTGTCAAGCATTAATGTGTGAAAAGGCCAAGCCACTCGGAAATATGACTGAACCCCGGAACCTTCGTCCACAGGAAGTGTTCGATAGGGAACGTGATGGTCACACCCAACCAGAATGCAGGCTCCGTCAGGATATTCTTGCACTTGTGGTAGCACTTGACAACGAACCCCTGTTCATCAACGTGAACGTGAGGCGTAGAATTACAGTCGCTCATTTTATTTCCTTTATACGGCCTTTTTGCTTCATACAGCATGGGATGCTCTCCTATAGATAACGTATGCGTTAGGACTTATTGGGCCACTATACGCTATCAGTGAATGTTTTGCAACACTCACCATGTCTTTGGGCGGAAGAAAATCTTCCTGTCATTGTACCACTTGCAGATTTCAGACTGGGAAGCCTTCTCCATGCCCGGATTGTGCTTGAAGAAATGCTCAATCAACTGCCGCTGGGTAGCAGAAGTGAACGGCAGCGGGATGCTGCAATCGAGCCAGCCAGTCTCCGGGTTGCGTCCCTCAACACAATACTTGCCGTTGCCAGTCACCCCAGCGAAGGTAGAAGGCTTGACCATATGAGTCATGTCCACGTTGCGCCAATCATTCGCGTTCATGTTTGTCTCCGTGAAGGTGGCCATTAAATCGTGCTCAACCGTAAACGACAACCATTTTCATTTGGAAATACCCTCGACTGTTTCATTTGGAAATACCCTCGACGGGTTCAGAAGCCAAAAGCTCCGGCGCGAATAAGATACCATATACAAAAATGATTGTCAAGGGGTTGACAAAGAATATATTTCTGGTAGACTGGGCTGGAGGACGGGGAAATAACGCACCAAAGCGTTCAGGTTCCTGAATACATTCATAATCCGTTCAGAAAAAAGTGCTTGCAATCGCATGTCACCCCACAAGTCACCCCTTGCATTTAATCCATGATAGGCGTATAGTACACCCATCGGCAGGCAATACCGCCTCCGACAACTAGGAGATTCCCAAATGGCTCGTTTCATTACTGGCACCATCGCGCAGCTTTCCGGCAAGCTCACCCTGAACGGCGTGGCCCTCGGCCAGCCCGAGCTTTCCGTCATGACCCGCGTCTTCAACGGTTCCATCTTCAAGCGGGTGGGCATCGTGAAGCGCGAGGGTGAACGTGGCCGACCGGCCATCATCTGGCAGGTGGACACCGAGAGTGCCGCATGGTTTGAATGCGCCGACACCACCGACCTGACCGTGAGCGACGACGAAGCGCCAATCGTCACCAAGGCGGCGTAAACCGGGAAGGGGAGGGTTGACAGACCCTCCCCTTCCGTGATTTAATACTCCCACAACTGGAACTGAAAACCCATGTACATCACCCAAGTCGTAGAAGTCAAGCTCCGTGACAGTGCCAAGGATTCGCTTTCCTACAATGTCGTGGCCTCTGTCGAGGAATGGCTGAAACAGTGGACTTGCCTCGGGAACTTCAAGGCAATCATCAGCGACACCAGAGAGCAGGGAATCGAGAAGTGCCGCAAAATGCTCCGTGCCGAACTGGTGCCGCCGTGGCTGGCACTCAGGGGCGTCAAGCCCGAACACTTCAGCTTCGAAGTGTCGTCACAGAAAGTGGACAGGGATGGGCGTTTCTGGCTCAGCGCCAGCCTCCGAATTATGCGGGACTATCCCATCTTCTAAGGAAGGGGAGGCGAAAGCCTCCCTTCCAGTCTATCGTTAACCCGTCCACCTGCCCAGTCTACACTACCAGCATTCATGCCTGATTCAAGCAGTCGTTGAATCCATGTCAAGTTGACGCCATCACGGCTGACTGGACGACTCCTGCTCGAACCCGACTTGTTCCCGCAAACGGAGGATGATGCTTCATCCCGGATTGATTGATGGGTTCAATCCTTACAATTCATGTCCAACAACAGACCCATGAACGTTTTACTCCTATCACGTAGTTCATTTGCGTGACCTGCTGGCCCTCTTTCGCCTGAACAATCCGTGATAGGTCTAGCTTAGCATGACTTGTTTCGCAAGTCAACAGCATTCATTTTTGTTCGCTCCGAGGGGTCGCAGCTTCCACGTTGCTTCTGGGAGAATGTAAGTCAACAGATTTATTTCACCAAATTCTGTTGACATGGCGAATAAAATGCGTATACTACTCCCATCAATCGCGGAGACCAGCCATGACGACCCCGACCAAGTGGACGAAGGAAGCAATCAAAGCCCGTCTGGAAAAGGACGACAAGTGGCTCGTCCGTGGACTTCTGGCAATCTACGGTCGCCAGACCGCCGAGGAACAGGTCTGCGGCCAGACGGTCGAGGACAATGGCATCGGCTTCAATGGCGTGGATGCCGAGATTCTGACCAGCTTCGCTCTCCAATACAAAGAACGTGGCTTCCTGACTCCGAAGCAGTTGGAAATCACCCGCAAAAAGATGCCGAAATATGCAGGACAGCTTGCTAAGATTGCCAACGGTGAGGTATAATTCAATCATGAAAGCTTATCACCATACCGAGGACGGACAAAAGTGGCTCCGCATCATCACTCAAGACGAGGAATGGGATGAACCCATTTCCGGGTGGGAATTGGTGTTGGATATGCGTGACGGAAAAGCATACTATCGCCACAAGGATGGCAGGGAAGCGGAAAGCGTTTGACACCATTCGCGCTTCACGCTACTCAAGCCTAACATGAATGGCTAAGCAGCCAAGGGGAGGGCGAAAGCTCTCCCCCTCTATTGCATTTCTAATTTAATTCTGGTAGACTGGGCAGGTGGACGGGAGATTGACCCGCATTCTGGCGAATGTGCAGAATGCTGACTAAAATAATGCTTGACTATTTCCATTCCTGTGCTATTATACTCCAATGACGACCAAGACCGACTTCGAGTTCGCTCTGATTACCGACGGACATGCCATTATCAAACTCGACGACGAGGAAGTGAAGATCGTGCCGGAAGGCAACGGTTATCATTTCAACATCAAGTTTGTCAAGCCTGTCTATGGCAAGACGGACTTCAAGGTGTCCCGCGACCAGTTGTTTGACCTCTACTGTGAGAGTCGCCTCAAGTTCTACAAGCAAGCTTACATTCACGTTGAGTTGAAGTCTGCCCTGTACGATTGGGATTGACAACGGGATTTATTCCTGTATACTACTCTCATCGACCAACCGGAGCCGCCCATGACCCTCCAGCCCGTCACAACCGAACGCCTCGACCAGTTCATCGCCAACCTGAACGAAATGTATCGCCAGCACTACGCTGAGAAGGGTTACACCTTCGAAGCTCCCCCGATTTTCATTACCCAGACCGGAAGCAAGAATATCAAAATCGTGGAGAGGCGTGACGGTGGCCGCCGTGACAGCGGTGGCGTCTACTGTTTCATCGAGAAGGATACCGGCAACATCCTCAAGGCTGCTAGCTGGAAGGCTCCCGCCAAGGGTGCCCGTGGCTCCATCTGGAACGATGACTGCGATGTGGGCGTGAACAAGCCCTGCAATGTCTACGGTAGCGGGCTTTACGCCCGCTGACCGAAGGCTTGACAGCAGAAATAAATCCTGTATACACTACTCCCAACCATCAAACTGACGGGAGGCTACTAATGCGTGACGAGCAAATCTACACCAAGAGCGAGCGAACCGTAAAGAAATACACGGTGGGATATGCGGTGGCTCGTGTCCGCGAACGCCTCAAGGCCAAGGGGATTCACCAATACTGCACCAACTACCTGCATGACAAGGGGTTGACCGACCTCAAGGAACCGATTACACTCCAGCAGGTGAACGAAATCATCGAGGCAATCTACATGGATTCTATCTACTACGCAAACTGATTGATGGAGGCTTTGGCCTCCATTTCTTTTGGTATATTTTTATCTCCGTCCACGCGCCCAGTCTACCTAATAAAAATCATCCTGTCAAGCAATTTATTTCATCGAAACCGCTTGCATTTGTTTCTGGCTTTGCTACTATATCTGCACACCGACCAACTACCCACGTTGCCATGAATCCCATCATTCGTGCCCGCGTCCGTAAGTGCCTCGCCGCCATTGCCAGCGAAGTGTCCCGCAAGGTGGATAATGTGAACCGTGGCGGCTGCGGAGTCTACGCAGTCGAACTTGCCAAGCGCATGAAAAAGCTCGGCTTCACCGATATAAAGCTGCGGGTCTACGGCTTCCCTGAGCCGAACAACGGAAGGCTGGCAAACGTCGCCAGCGTCGAGCGCAAGGTTTTCGGCAACAATCCCCCCGATAACATTTACGATTGGAACGACAATGGCGTGTACTTTTGCCATGTTCGCATGGAATGGGGTTCCCGCGTGTGGGACGTTGAAGGCGACGAATCCGCAAAGACCGACAAGGTTTGGAACGAGTATTATCCCCGTCATCCGGGTTTCATCTCGCTCAAGGCCATGAATCGCCTGTCATCGAAAAAGGCGTACTGGAATAAAAGGTTTGACCGCGCCCAAATCCCTCTCATGCGTCAAATCATGGACAAACATTTCGCTGAACTTCACACCTTCATCGAGGAACAAAATAATTTGCCCTTGGTAGCTTGAAACGCTTGCATTTCATTCTGGAATAGGTATAATGATTCCACCAACCAAGGAGACGCCCATGAATAAGACCCTTCTGCTCCAAGCCATCAATGCCGGTGCCGCTTATGGCAAGACCCTGAACGTGGACTGGTATCCCTGCGGCTTCGCTGGCATCGCCTACAAGTGCCGTAAGAATGCCAAGGAATCCAAGGTTCTCATCGAATGCGGCTTCCGCTGGAGCAATTGGAACAAGGAATATCGCCTCAGTGCCCCGGAAGGTTCCCAATCCATGACTGCAAAGGAAATGGTCGCCCAGTATATCATCGACCGTCTGGAAGCGGAAGGCGTCAAGGGATTCACCATCTACTCCCAAATCGACTAAGGGAAAGGGGCTCCGGCCCCTTTCTTTTTGCCTACTCTTTTCTCCGTCCACCTGCCCAGTCTATAGGATTTAATTCGTTCTGTCAACAACTTTCGTTCAAATTATTTTCGTCTGACCTATTGCATTTCACTCTGGAATCCGTATACTAGTCACATCAACTCAGGAGCCAACCATGATGACCGCAACCGAGCATAGCAACCAGTTCAAGGCCCAGTTCAAAGACTTCCGTATCGGCATCATGGATGGCCGTGATGTCATGCTGCGCGTGCCGTCGTTTGACTGTGGATGGTACTGGGGCTTTGGTTATCTGGGCAACCACCGTTGCCATTTCCATCTCGACCATCTGGAGAGCATGGACCCCAAGCTGGCGAACAAGAACCTTTACGACCAGCTTATCGGCCTGTTCGGCGACTCGCTCACCATCCCGAGGGAAAAGCTGTGGACTTTCTGTGAAATCGTAAAAACCGTTTACACGCTCAAGGAAGCTGCGGAAGTGTTCGGGCGCGGCGGCTCGCACTATACCAAGAACCCCGACGAGGATGCGCTCACCATCCCCGAATATGTTAGCCGCATCAATAACGAACTCATCCCCATGCAAATCCGTTCGCTGTGGGAACTGCTGACTGTTGACAACAAGGAATAAATCTGTACAATAGGCAGCACATCAAAGGGAAAGGCTCTGGAGTCTCTCGCAATTTAACGTATGCGTTAGGACTTAATTGCCTATTGCATACTGGAAAGAACTCTGTATAATGTAATCCGTCGCTAGGCAATTCCGCTGACGCGACACTCAACCCAAGGAGAAGCGCAATGTCCCGTTTCATTACTGGCACCATCGCCCAACTGTCGGGCAAGCTGTCGCTCAATGGCGTGGCCCTCGGCCAGCCCGAGCTTTCCGTCATGACCCGCATCTTCAACGGCTCCATCTTCAAGCGGGTGGGCATCGTGAAGCGCGAGGGTGAACGTGGCCGACCGGCCATCATCTGGCAGGTGGACACCGAGAGTGCCGCATGGTTTGAGTGTGCGGATACTTCGGGCCTCGCGGTGAGCGATGACGAAGCTCCGGAGTATGCCAAGGCTGCGAACGCCTAAGCATACCACAAGGGGGAGAGTGAACCTCTCCCCTTCCCACATCACAAAGGAACGCATATGGAACTCCTACTTCTCAGCAACGCGCTCGCTTTCGGATTCCTGTTTCTGGCATGGAGTAGAAAGGCGTGGCTTGACATTTCCATCAAATTCGGGCTGCTCTGCCTCACCGTGGGCAATCTGTTGGCGGCACTGGTCGCCTTCGGGTTCATCGTCCGACAGTAACACAAAGGGAGAGCGTTCGCTCTCCCTTTCTTTTTGCCTTCCCTATTCTCCCGTCCTCCAGCCCAGTCTATAGGATATAATTCACCCTGTCAACAACTTTCGTTCAAACTATTTTTCGTCTGACCTATTGCATTCCATTCCTCTTTCCATGATAATAGTCCCATCGAAGCCAAGGAACTCACCATGTCGCTGTCGCACGAAGCCGTCAAGTCCCGAATCCTCGCCAAGCATAACGAAGTGGTACGTAAGGCACGCGGACTGTTCTACGCATTCCGTCCCGCTCCCGAGGTGCAGGTCTATTTTTTCGAAACTGGCCGAGACGTTGGCAAGGCTCACAGTGATATGCGCTGCGGCTACAATGTCCACATTTTCGCTCAAGACTTGGAGCGTTTCCTGAACGATACCGTTCCCCACGAAGTCGCCCATATCGTTTGCATGTATCTCCGCACCGACATGGGCCACGGTGCGGAGTGGAAGCGTGTGTGTCGCATGTTGGGCGGCAACGGACAACGTTGCGTTGCTCCCGAGGGCATCAACGTGAAAATGGTGCGCCACCGCAAGCGGTACGAATATCGCGCCACCTGCGGAAGTCTCATAATGGTCAGCGACGTAATCCACGGCAAGATTCAGCGGAACGGCAAGGTCTACGTCCTCGCCCGCACGAAGGGCAAGATTCTGGCCGAGGGATTCACGGGTCGTTCAGAATAACACGAAGGGGAGGGTGAAAGCTCTCCCCTTTCTTTTGTCTTTCCCATTCTCCCGTCCACCTGCCCAGTCTACCAGAAATAAATTAGCAAGTCAACAAAAATATTTTCCTAGAAATGTATTGACAGGAATCGCCCATTAGGCAACAATACGCACACACCAATCGACGGACATAACCTAAATGGCTACTGCGACCGTTTACGAGATTGTCACCGAGAAGGTTCTGAATGCGATGGCTTCGGGTTCGGTGCCGTGGCGCAAGCCGTGGGATAGCTCCACCATTCGCCCTTGCAATGCGGAGACTGGTCGCCGCTATTCCGGTGGCAACATGTTCCTGCTGTCAATGCTGCCGTATGCCGTGCCCGCATTCCTGACTATGAATCAAATCAAGAAAGCTGGCGCACGCATCAAGGAAGGCCAGAATAAGGCCCATTTCCCAGTTTTCTATTGGAATTGGGTGGAGAAGGTGGACGACAAGGGCGAAAAGACCCGTTTCCCCCTGCTTCGTTATTTTCTGGTCTGGAACGTCGAGCAAATCGAGGGTTATACTCTGCCCGACCATCTGGTCAAGCCTGCTGCCCGCGAGCATACACCGATTGAGGCCGCTGAACGCATCGTTGCAGGCTTCGCAGATGCCCCGGAAATAGTGATTACCGAAACCGACCGTGCATATTATGTTCCGGCGCTGGATAAGGTCAACGTGCCCAAACTGTCACAATATGCCAAACCGGAATCGTACTATTCCGTTCTGTTTCATGAACTCGCGCACTCCACCGGCCACGCATCCCGCCTGAACCGCAAGGAAGTGACCGACCCGATTGCTTTCGGCTCGCACGATTATTCATTGGAGGAAATGGTCGCGGAACTCACCGCTGCCTTTCTTTGTGCCGAGGCTGGTATTGACAATACCGTCGAAAACTCCGCTGCCTATATTGCAGCATGGCACAAGGTTCTATCTGCCGACCCGAAGCTGTTTTGGATTGCCGCAGGACGCGCCCAGAAAGCCGCCGATTACATCTTGGGACGTGGTAAGGACGAGAATCAGGACACCCACAACGATTGATTCAGGAGCAATCCTAGCACATCAAAACGGGGAACCCAGAAGGTTGAAGGGTTCCCCGTTTTATTCTACGGTACATGCTTCCCGTCCGCCTGCCCAGTCTATAGGATTTAATTCGTTCTGTCAACAACTTTCGTTCAAATTATTTTCGTCTGACCTATTGCATTTAATCCATGATAGGCGTATAGTACACCCATTGGCAGGCAATACTGCCTCCGACAACTAGAGATTCGTCCATGTACCAGTGCCCTGCTTGCGACTCGCACGACTTCAAGTTTCTCGGCTCGCTTGGCAACCGAGACCACCTTCGTTGCTTCGATTGCGGGATTGACTACTCCCACGAGAACACCGAGGAATGGGAAGAACCCGACGAGGATTATGGCTTCGATGACACTGACGATGGCGAGGCTCTGGCATCTGCTGGCTTCGGCACCGACGAGGACTATGGCTCATTCTCCGATATCGAGGACTATTGACGTACAGATTTATTTCTGTATACTACTCCCATCGACCACGGAGACGCACCCATGACCGCCGAATCCATCTTCAACAGCCCCTTCTTCTCCCCGGAGTTCCGCAAGTGGCTGATGACCGCCGACTTGGAGGATATCTATAGCTTCGTGTCCGACCACTACAAGGAACGGTACGGAATCCGCCCCCGCCATTTGTACAATTGCACCCGCGAGGAATACGCCCAGTATTTCATTATAGAACACGAGTTCGACATCGCCCGGAAGGAACACGAGGAATGGGAGGCCGACGAGCGCAACCACCCCCTGACCGTCGAGGAACCCGAACCCTACCCTTACGAAGAATATGATGTGACATGACGAAAGTCATGTTGCATTTTATTCTGGCATGCTGTAGACTGGGCAGGTGGACGGGGGATAGTAGCAGATTGTTAGCTAGGACTAATATTGTTCAGAAATCGTTCAGAAAAAAGTGCTTGCAATTCATCTAGGATTGTGGGAATATAATCGCACACCAGCCAAGGAGCTTCCGCCATGACTATCCAGACCCGCACCCTTGTCACCGTCAACGGCCAATCCGTCTGGGCGACCCGTGAACAAGCCGACACCCTCGCCATGCTGGAACAGACCCGTAAGGGTGGCTTCGCCCGCGTGTATGGCTACAAGGCCACCAGCGGGCGTGTGAAGCCGACCGTTTATGATGCCACCGTCACCACCCGTTTCAGCTATGCCAAGCTGCTGGAACGCAAGCGCAACGTCCTGAACGCCATGACGCTGGACGATGTTCGCCCGTTCGTGAAGGCTCCCAAGCTGCTGGCGATGGACGATGCCGCGCTGCTAGCTACCTTCAACGCCCGCAAGGCCAAGGAACTGAACAGCATCGCCACCACCGAGGCAGGCAATCGCACCGATGCCCACCGCGCCGCCCATGACCGTTGTTATATGAACGTGGACGCTGGCATCGTGGTGCATTATGTCACGGCCAAGGGCGATGATGGGCTGATGCATCCCACCTTGCTCGACGGCTTCCCCATCGTGGACAGCATCATGTTGAACGTGTTGGAAGTGTCCCGCACCGTGCGAGAGGCTGGCGAGTACAAGGTCGTGAACAGCGGCGTTGATGTCCTGATGTCCAAGGCCATCGAAGCCGCCATGAAGGCCAAGGGTGTTCGCAGCCTGTCGCGTCTGTCGCTGAAAGAAGATAACTTCGAGCGTCTGGCCGTAGATGGGAACGTGGTGCTGCCCGAGGATTGTGTTGGCCTGATGGCATAAGGGTAGGGCTACCACACTAGGGGCAGGGTGTCAATACCCTGCCCCTTTGTTTTACCCTAGGGTGTATCTCCCTCCGCCATCCTAGTCTATCACAGTCAAAACAAGTTTGGGAAATAATTGACTTACTTTTTTTCGGCCTCTTGACAAGGGGGTATAGTTTTGCTCAACCGCGAAGGATGTAAATGCCAAAAATTTTGAAATCATCCAAAAATCGAAAAGCTCCTAAAACATTACTAAAACCCAAAACAGTTCTTCTACAGGTCAAACAAGTTTGGCCTTCTGTTCCCAGAGAATCAACCGACCTTTTTAGACAAGTGTCATTCTAAAATTTTTTCCGCCAGAATTTTTATGCCAGCCTAGTAATTGTCCTGACAGACTCAACCACTTCCTTGTATACCTCTACATGGAGCTTTGCATTCTGTTTAGCCATGAAGAACTTGTCTGCGGCGTCTTCGTCATGGAATGTCTTCACGTTCTTCTGCCCCGTGGATGGACCGTAGTATACATGATAGAGCGTTTCTTCGTTTTTAGTGATTCCAACAGTTCTGGATGGTTTCATTAGTATTTTCCATTTAGAGGGATAGAAGTATAGCATGGAGTGGTTGTGGTGGGCAAGTGGATTGTGGTACACTGTCAGACTATATTAATCTATTTCTTGGACATGAGCATGAACATGAGTGAAAATATCAGGGAAAAAGTGTATTGCAACCCCGATACCGGTGCAATCATATGTAAAGTCACCAATCAAGAAAAAAGCTATTTCACGAAGCGTGGCTACTTGTATATAAAACTAGGAAAGAAACAACTTAGAGTCAACAGGGTTGTTTGGATGCTTGAATGCGGTGACATTCCTAAAGACATGATAGTTGACCACATTAATGGAATAAAGACTGATAACAGGCTTTCCAATCTACGCCTTGTAACTGCGGAGGAAAATGCGCAAAATGTGATTAAAAAGCGCTCTAAGCATAATTTACCTCCCGGTGTCAAGGAAATGACTGACCGAAAGAATAAGAGGTTTTATGTCAGTGTTAGTGTGAAAGGTAAGAGAATATCTCTAGGTCACTTTGAAACCGAAGTAGAAGCTGGGCAGGCGTACATTGATGGAAAGATTAAGTACCATTCCCATGCTAATCCAGAAAGATTGCAGCTGGAATTAAATGATTGGAAATTTGAGGAACGGAGGGTCTCTCCGAATAAATAAGTCCAACAAGGTTTTGAATTATGAAGATTAGAGAATTGTTAGAGGGTCCGGTTAACACTTCGTTTAAGACCAGACAGCTTTCCAGAGAAATGCAGGGTTACAGAAACAGGCGCGGTCGCGGAAACATCCACTCTGGTGTGTTTTCTAACGCCACGGCTGACCCAGACCCCCACATGATACAGAAGTCATCTAACAAGGCTTTGACGCCAAATTTTAAGGAAGGATTCAGGTTGTTCATTGAGTTCATTAACGAGAATGGTTACGCCGACAATCCACACATGCCAAAAGTGTATAAGGCCAATAAGATTGTTGGTAAGGATGGCTATTATCTGGATACCTATAAGACAGAAAAGCTATTGACGTATAAAGATATTAGCTTGGAAGAAATCAAGAACTTGATGTATTCAATTTTACCAGAGAGTGAAATACAAGAATGGGTTTCTGAGTCCAATGACAAGATAGAATGGCTTGGTTATCTCGCTAACGAAATCGGGCGCGAAGTTGTCAATCCAACAAAAAGATTTAAGCTAGAGTCCTTGAACGAAGCTTGCGCTATTGTCGCAGAGGCATTAGATAAGTTTGGTGTCGATAGCGATTTACACTATGGCAACATTCTTTTCAGACGCACCAGATATGGGTTGCAGCCAGTCCTTAACGACCCAATTTACATCCCAGACTAATATTGACTCTGCTGAAGCATGATGTTAAGATTATTGAATTCAGCAGAGTTTAGTCATGTCAGCAAGACCATATAAGCCATTCAATCCGGAAAGCATAGGAAACACCGTTTCCTGCTATACGCTTGCACGTATGCTTAATGAGATTGGTAGCAATAGCTTGAATAGAAGGGTTGCTGCTCATATCAGTAGATACTTCAAGGAAGTCAAGGACGTTGCTGCGGCTATTGATTGCCCGAACGCCAGAAAGTATGTCGGTGAGATGCTGTTGAGGGAGATTAAGTTTTTCAATATTGACATTCTCTGCCCTCCGCACATTATCAACGTCATAAAGAACGTAAAGTACTGTTACGTTAAGGACTTGTTCATAAATGAAGTACCTTTGAACTATTCCAGACCCGAAAACGTCAACTGTAGGCCATTCTTTTGTCAGGATGAAGATGGCGAAAACGTAGGCGTGAATCTAACCAAGCCAGAATTTGAATTCGACGAATAAATACTTGACTAGAATGGAGATTACACATGCAATTACTCAAAGAAATGTTGGGTATGGGCCTTAGCGTTCAAGTTAAGAAAGAATTCAAAAATAAGGGTGGGGACGTTTTCCCTGTAGGGGCGACTGTTATGTGCGAGTTCCGTGACACCAATGTTCGCGTGACACTTGGCGATGCTGCTGTTGTTATGCCGTATCAGGTCGCGTCAAAGTTTCTGACAAAGTTTAAGCCTGCTCCTTCAATGAAGGCGTTAGAAAAGATGATGAATGACGGCGTTGCAACAACTCCACTTGGAAGCAGAACCGAACCGGATGGTTATGGCGTCCACGGTGAGCCTAGCTGGCTGATTGCGATGAGATTGATTTAACCTCATCGCCCATAACAGAATACTCAAGGCCCATGTCTTCATGGGCCTTTTTATTTGCGATTGACAATTGTAAATCATTCGTGCTATAGTCTCTGTCCTAAAGAGAGACAAACAATGAATAAAATTGCTATCGTTGACATTGATGATACCTTGGCAGACATGCGCTCCATGATTTGCGAAGTTCTCAATGAACACTGTGATAAGGATTTGCATTGGTCTAGATGGAATACTTTCAGAGTCGAAGAAATGTATGGTATATCGTATCACGACTTTTTCGACCTCCTGAAGAGAAACTCTATCATAGAAAGAATGCGACCACATGACGAAAGCGCAGAATTTATGCGAAATCTAAAGCATGCTGGTTTTCATGTCACACTTCTAACAGCTAGAGCATGGCACCCTGAATCCAGAGAAGTGACTGCCAGATGGCTCGATGAGCATGGCATAGTTTACGACAATCTTGTAGTCTGCGGTGTTGAGCATGACAAATCCGAAATCGTTGACTCTATGTACAATGGTGTGGACTTTACTGTGGACGATTCTGCAACACACTGTAGGAGCTACGTTAAGAACCAGAATATAAAGAACGTATTTGTCTATAACATGCCTTGGAATAAATGCCAACTGTTAGATGCCTCTAGGGCAAAAAGAATAGACAACCTCAATCAAATACTTGAATTGGTATAAGGAATTTCAATGGAAAAGAGTAACGTAGAAAAATTAAACGATGTTATCGGTAAGGGTGACAAGTATTATGTCACACTTGGCCCGGAAGGTCATAAACTGTCGGAAGAAGAGATTACTGATATGGAGGTCCGCGATGCACAATGAAGATGGAATGTCTCATTTCCGAGGTCCGGACATGGCTGCTCCGGAGCATCAATATATCCCCAAGGGTGTTGGTGACGTAACTTCAAACAATAGAGGCACCGCAGCACGATACAACTCAGGAAAAGCTAGAGTTGACTTGTTGCCATTGTATATGGTGGTTGATAGCTTGAACTGCGACGACTTCAATGCAGTCCAGTGGGATGTTTTTCATTCCCTACGAGCTATCGCTGAGTTCCAGAGAAGTGGCGAGGAGAGGTATATTGACGACGCCATGCAGCATCTAAGCAAGTATTGGCTTGAGTGTGCCGATGTATTCGGCTACGGTGCCAAGAAGTATGCTCCGTGGAATTGGGTTAAGGGGATGGCTTGGTCTGTACCAATCGGCTGCGTTGGTCGCCATTCATTTGCGGTTTTCCGTGGAGAAATGAACGACCCGGAATCAACGTTGCCGCACGTTGGACATATCCTGTGTAACGTGGTAATGTTGAAGGCTTACTTCACTGGATTCCCCGAAGGTAACGACTTACCCCCGAAGGGATTTAAGGTATGAATCCAAAAACACTTAGACGAAATACGCTTGGTTTAAGCGGTGAGCATGATAGCGAAGTATTGTGCAAGGAGATTTGTGCTGCACACAATGCCAAGATATCACGCGAAAGAATTAACGTATTAGTGTTACAACCAAGTGGTATAGAGATTATTACAAAACCTCGTGCTGATGGTAAATGAGAAATGGTCAACGCAACACAACATGGAGATATAAAATGACTGATATGAAGATTGAGATTGTGCTAGCCGATAAGAGCCTAAAGATTAATCCGGAAACTTATCAACCTTATATGCGGCTAAATATTGGTATTCCACTGGAAGCTTCTACTGATGCCATAACAACAGAGGGCGAATCCGCCGTTTATGAAGCTATTGGTAGGGAGCTTGCTGGACTAATAAAGCGACCAACCATAAAATATTGTATCGTTAGAGACAACATAAAATACTACTACAGAACCGAAGAGGATATGAAAATCGCTCTCGCTGGCGGTGGCATGAAACTTATGCACATGGCGGAAGCTGCTATTAACGTCAAGTCTAACGAAGTTCTCAAGTGTCGCTACACAATGGAGCAGATTTTTGACAATCTAGACCTTGGATAATGTCGAAAATATAATGCTTAAACAGTCCATGACCACTTCAAGCTGCTTCTATGAACGGAAGAGATGTTACAGCGAATAAATAACTGGATATAACAGTGAGATATTTTATGAAACTTAAGACTTCGTTATCGCTTATGCTTGAATCTCTATTAAACGGAGACTTGGAAGGTGCTAAAAACCACCTTTCTCAATACATGACGCGCAAAACTGCCGGAATCGTAAACGAATATGGCTATGGCTATGACTATGACCCCGGCTACGAGTACGACAACTACAACGACAACGACTACTTTAATGGTAGTGAAGATATTGAGGAAGTGCTCAAGTTGAAAGTGGACGGAGTTGAAATCACAGCTAAGATATACGGCACCCAAAAGCATGCCGCCCACGAAGAACGTGCTTCTTTCCATGACCCCGGATACTACGAGATATACGAATATGGTCCAATTAAGTTAAGTTCGCTCAATGCTATGACAATAGCTGGCAAAACCGTATTCGATGGCGTAGATTTGTTTGAAGATGCGACCGCAGAAGATATGCTGAGCAGCGTTGACGATTATGCTCAAGATTTGTATGAATGCATTCTTGAAACTCATGAAAGCGTAGAGCCTCTTCCACAAAACATAATGACGCTGGTAACCCCGGAATTCTGCGCTAAGATAGTTATTGCATTAGCTAAAGAATTGAAGTCGCGAGAGGGTAAAGCTTAATAATCTCTATCGAAAATAAATTATAAAAACCTCTTGAAATGCAAATTCAAGAGGTTTTTTGTTTGTGCATTGACAATGCAATTGGTACCTGCTAATATCTTGAGCAACAACAGGTACACGATATGCGTCTATTAACTATGCCAACCATGAAGCCGCTGCTCTATTGTTTTCACGGCGTTCTGGACGAAAGGGATGTAAAGATTCAACCCCCCCTAACCGAAAAGTTGGATGACGTGAGAGTCTATGCGCGAGCTTGTGTCGCAACTGTTTAACATTAACCCGGATGATTTGACAGAATGAACTTTGCCCAACATTATAAAATTCTTGGAAACGGCAGTGCCGTAACCCCGGACATGAAACCCGGAATGTTCGTTTTCGATAATGACCAGATAGACATTCTAGGTTTCATTTACAGTGTAGAAGAATATAGCTTAGAGGTAGTGATGTTTGAGCCCACGGCTACAAATGACAATAGTAACGTATTGGTCATCGCACCATCTATTACTGTAGAAGAAGTGTTTGCAAAGCTAAGGTCGGCAATCTCTAAAAATCCGAAAGTGGTACCAATCTGGCAGGAATACTTTGGAGCAGATTTTTCAGCTTGGATTGAATAACCTTTCATACTCGACTTTATTGGAGAGTAATGCATTAGTTATTCCCTTGTGTCCACTACAAGAATGTAAAATTAGTTTGACTTTATCTGGGAAAGCTTGTTTTAAGCTAGTAGCATCAGTAATATCTCTAAAATGCTCACCTTCCAGAAGCTTATCGCAACTCTGGACTATTACAGGACAGGAAGGAGCACCATACTTCTGCCAAGTTCTCTGTATACTTGAAAGTTCCGGGTCAAAGCCTGCCGGGTACCGTGGTATTTTACCTTCTACCGGATAGTCGGGGAAAGTTGTTTGTGGTGCAGTTGCGACAACCTTATCCGATTTAATCCAAGAGGACATCATAAGGGCACCATAGCCGCCCATAGAGAACCCTGCCATACATCTAGTCTTTATGTGGGGCAGAGTAGCTACCAAGTTGTTGATGGCCTCAGAAAGCTCCATAGGAGTCTTGGCGTCGTCTCCATATTCCTGTATGTACCAAGTTGCTTTATCTGACCTTATGAATATTGCATTACAGTTTAGCGATTCAACATTAGTCATACCGGCAAAACTGCCGCCATATGAACCAAAATATATCAACAAGTGGCTTGAGGCTTTATTTTCATGATACGCAACATATGGAGCGCTTTTATCGTCCTTGATGCGACGTATCTCTGATACGTGTATCTTAGGTATTTTCATAAGTGTAAGTTCTTGTCGGTATTTAGAGTCCAAAGAAATTGACATTCAGATTTGTATGCAGTAACATACCAACACCAAACGAGGAAATATAAATGGAGCACAATGAACATTTTTCACCTGACGAAACATCAACAGTGTGTGCGTCTGCTTCGATACCGCTGCCAAAACAAAGGAATCTGTATTTCACCAGTCAGGTTGACCAAGCATCAATAGCAGAAATGAGCAAGTCGATTTTGGAAATAAATGCCAACGACGAAATACTTCGCAAGCAATATGCTATTTACGACATGGAATATAAACCAAAGCCAATCAAGATTTATATTGATAGCTACGGTGGTTATGTTTACCAGTGCTTTGGTCTACTTTCCATAATGGAAACTTCAAAGACCCCAATTCATACCATAGTTACCGGCGCAGCAATGAGTTGTGGGTTCATGATTGCGATTCATGGCCACAAGCGTTTCGCTTACAAGTATGCTACGCTTATGTATCATCAGGTGTCTAGTGGTGCTTGGGGTAAGCTAAAAGATATGCAAGAAGATATTGAAGAAACCAAGCGCCTACAGCAAATGATTGAGCAAATGACAATCAAGAAGACTAACATTTCTCTGGAAACGCTGAAGGATAACTTTGAGAAGAAGCGCGACTGGTATATGGACGCGGAGACGGCCCTAAGAAACGGCTGCATAGATAGCATAATTAAGTAAGGGAGATGATGTTGTACTCGTACCTATTCGCTACGTTGATAGCAGCATCCCGGTCGGGGATAAAGAAATATATTTGTATTCCGACAAGAGAAATTGTCAGAACGGTTATTATGCTGAACTAATAAGCAATAATGCCGTTGTTGATGCTGGATGCTGGGCGCATACAAACGGAAATCCGCATTTTTTGGTACGATGGAACAGCGACGGTAGTGCTACCAGACACGAAAAAGAAGGAACTAGACCGATTATATCGGTCTAGTTCTTATCTTAAATAGTAGGTTTTGAAGATATCGTCCGAGAGACCTATGTCTATGATTACTAGTCGGCCCCGGAAGATACCCCAATTAGAGAGTCTAGTATAATCTACAAGCGGGTGGTCATAATTGTAAGCATAATCAACAAACGCCCGCACCACTTCACTCTCACCATTTATTACATTTGGATTGCCCCAATAACCACCTTTTCTACCGGTCACTTTATATGCATATGCCACCAAGTCTTGTGGCATGCCACCAGTCCGCCTCTTGAATTCCGAGGGCGTTGCTTTTGACGCATATTCAAGATGTATCCAAGTAGGCTTTTGTGAATCCGTATCATAGTCAATCATAGGTATGGCTATACCTAAGTTTGCCAAATACCAATCACTAAGGACATCTACCTCATGCTCATTCTGAGCCATTCCCTTAACGTTCTTGGCAACCTTTAAAACAGTGTCTCTGCCCTGATAAGGAATCTTGAATGCGACTCTTGAGCTACCGCCACCTAGGCGCTTCGCTCTTTCTTTAGCATAATTAATTCTCTTCGCGAACGAATTGCGTTCGTTGTAAATCTCTTTATCCCAATCATCTGGTAATGGAGCTTCCCGCAGGAACTGCTTGAATGTTAACTTCATACGTAAAGTCTCTTTTTTAGTCTAAATATTTATACTGTGGAGATTGAAGATGAATACCGTTCAAGAAGTTATCAACGACATTTTACAAAAAGAGGGTGGATTCGTTAATCACCCCGACGATAGAGGTGGGCCAACCAACTTTGGTATAACCCTTAAGACATATCAGAAATATAAGAAAAACGCCACTATCGAAGACCTTAAGCGCATGCCTAAGACAGAAGCGTTCACCATTTATGAAACAGAGTATTACAGAAACACAAAAATAGACAAGCTAACACCTATTTCTAGCCTAATATCCGCAGAGGTATTGGATACCGCAGTAAACATGGGTCCGGTCGTGGCAATAAGCTTTCTACAACAGTGTCTCAACGCATTCAATAATAAGCAAGAATTTTATAGAGATTTAGTGGTGGATGGTATTATAGGTGACGCCACCATTCAGGCGCTTACAGCGTACAAACAGCACAGAGGGACTCTAGGTGAGGTGGTCTTATTGAAAGCCCTGAACTGCTTACAGGGTGCCAGATACATTGAATTATCTCAAAAAAGAGAAGCAAACGAGTCATTTGTATTCGGCTGGATAAACAACAGAGTCCACTTGTAAAGTTCGCGTCCATCTTTTTGGCGGCTATATACACCCAAACAAGAAGGAATCCATATGACGACGAACACGGGTATTATGCCAGTAGAAGGCAGTGAGATAAAAGTTACCACCGGAAAAACGAGGCACGAAGCTTTACTTAAGTACAAATATTCACTTAGCACGTTCATAACGTTGGACTTCGTGCTACCAATATTCTACGAAGAGAATACAAAACCCGACTATACCAGGGAGTATTTCTGTTTATTCTTCGACAGAACCGACAAGAAATTTAAAGTCTTATCCTATGTAACCGAAAAGTCAGGACGCGAGGCGTCCTACGGAACCCAGCTTTCTAAGCTTCTAGATAACTGCACCGTTGTCGAAGACTCTGAAGATTTTAAGAAATTGGCGCTGGAGAGCGTGACACTCTTTGCCAGAGAACATGCATTAGTTATGGAAAAACTATTCAGAGGTTATTCAATCAAAAGCTACATGAGACAGTTATATAGAGTCGTTCAACGTTGCTCGAAACACCCGAAGACTGTCTCAGTGGATGGTAGGGAGTATGAAATATTCGGTCTAAGACCAATGAGAAAATCTGATAACTATACGTATCATACCACAATCGTCCCGATATGTAGGAGTATTCAGGCACTCAGGGACATTCTGGGCAAATCTTCTAGTGTTGGCACTATTCCTACGACCAGAATATTCGTGTATTCGGATTGCCAAGTCGTAGGGTTTATGGATGTAAACTTTATTCAAACAGCTAAATCTTTACTGTCACAGTATAGGTCTAAGTACGGGTTGTATGAAGACGCTGTCGATAAATTCGCTAATATAAAGGCCGCTGTAATCAAAGTTGTAGAAAAGCTCCGTAATTAACGGAGCTTTTCCATTATATCGACGCATTTTTTGAAGTCCTCTATAACGAATCCAGTCTTCATTTCGGTCAATAATCGCAAAAAAAAAGAAAACCCCGCGAAAGCGGGGTTTTCTTGTTGGCGGAAGGAGAGGGATTCGAACCCTCGTTTCCCGAAGGGAAACCACGTTTCCAGCGTGGCGCAATAGACCACTCTGCCACCCTTCCTTATTTTGGTACCCATTGCTTACGGCGCTTGGAGTTGTGTTTCCATGACTTTTCGGTGCGGTATACGTTGCTGCAATAATCATCCCAAGCATCTGGTATATTGTTATACCTTCTCTTGGCTCTGACTATCTGTTCGCCGTATTCGTCAGCGTGAGCGCAGGCTTGCTTTATTTCTCCGTGGGTTCGCGGGCGTCTGTAGTAGACCCAAACTTCATTTCTGAAGTCGTGTCCCCATCTCCCCATACCGACGTAGATTTTTCTGTAAGCCTTCTTTATCTTCTTTGGAGAACCTTTGGTGTAGACAAGTCTAGAATTCCTGTCGAACTGTTCCCGTCTCCACTCCGCACCACATCTCCCGTTCTTCCAAACGCGATTGAGTTTGCGGCATTCGTCTACCTCTTTTTCGCCAACCACATCACCCAAATCGGTCAATATAACGAATTTGGCCGCTGGGTGTTTGGTCGTATAATACGTCCTACGAAATACACCGTCAACTATATCATATCTAGAATGTATTTCGCTGTATTCACCTTCGGTCTTCAGCGTGTAGGATATCTTTGGGATGCCCCAACGCTTAACTTCGGCGTTTACTTCGCAGTACACTATGGCGTCATACAAATCTTCGAACTCGGAGCAGAACTTTCTCTGTTCCTTATCGAACACCCTGTACTTTACTCGGTGTTGCTCTACTTCTTTGGTTTTGTATCGCATTTGCGACTCCTCTGCTTATTTAACTACATAAGCATGGGGTCACCTTTGAATAATTTATATTCGTCATTTAGATTGTATCCTGTTGTTTTCGTTGAAGTTCTTTCATGGCGGAAGGTGAGGGATTCGAACCCTCTCCCCACTTTCGCGAGGCTGATTTAGCAAACCAGTGTGACGCAACCTACTTCACCGACCTTCCAAGTCGTATGGCGGAAATTGATGGCATCGAACCATTCACCCGCTAGGGTGACTACTGCTTTCGAAGCAGCTTGAGGAGCCAACCTCAGCAATTTCCATTAATTTTGGCGGGGGCAGATGGATTCGAACCATCGATCACAGAGTCGGATTCTGTTGCCTTACCGCTTGGCTATGCCCCATCATTTATAAGACATACTAGCATTCAAATCTAAGAATGTCAATATGTATATTTTGATTTGAACCATAGATAACATATAACGTAAATGAGGTTCAAATTGTAAGAAACGAATTCGACAAACTGGCTAGGGATAATGGTACCGCCCCATTTCCTTGAGTTTCAAAGACTCATGTGCTTACTTTTACACCAATCCCCAATATCTTAAGCCGCTTCTTTCTCTACAGCTTCCATGTGCTTTCTGATATAGCGCATGAATAGCATCGCTTTGTCCTGCTTTGCAAATGTGCCGTCGCCAGTATCATCAATTGGAACTGGGAACATAAAACCACATTCGGTAGAGTACCAAAGTTCGCCCTTTCTGTAGTATTCGAACTTGACCATCTTACCACCACTAACCATGTCTTTCAAGCTATTCATAACACTTTCCTTTTTAAATTTGTGACAGAGAGGCAACCACTCCTAGCAGTCTCACGTACCATATATGGCGAGGTATAGGGGTTCCGACCCCCTTTCACTGAGTAGACAGCCCAGTATTTTAGCCATTAAACTAATACCCCATTTTGGTACCGTCAGTGGGACTCGAACCCACACGCCCCGTAGGGCACAAACACCTCAAGCTTGCGGGTCTACCAGTTCCCCCATGACGGCATAAATTCTTATCGGTCGTCGTCAAGGGACTTTTCTCGCACCCGATAATGCGCTACCGATTAACGATGGTAGAACCGTTGCAACTGCATTTGGTGGTAGAATGTACGCTCATGAAACGTACTGCTTGCAAGACTTTCTACCATTGTTCTTGTTTGGTACCGGTGATAGGATTCGAACCTACACGACTTTCGCCAATAGCGTTTGAAGCTACCACATCTACCAATTACACCACACCGGCATTGTTATTTCTTTCTTCTGAGCTTTCTTCGCTCTCGCGTCAATATTGCATGGCAGTTTGGACACAATATCTGTAAATTACTGATATTGTTATTCCAGTGGTTAGAGTCTATGTGGTCGAGTTCAAGAGGAACCTCTTCACCCAACCATTCCGACAATCCACACTTTTCACACTTACATTCTTTGTACCCTTCCTGTATAAGTCGATTTCTTAGAGTATGCGACTTTATCGGTTTTTGGTTATTCAAGTACAATTCCAATGGCTGTCTTTCAGAGATTAACATCATTCCTTTCTTGAAATGCTTTCCCTTGAAATGCGAAAAGTCTATACCCTCTTTTACTACTCTAGCTTTTAAGTGCGATTGCGAGCCAGTTGCGGGTTTAATTCCGACCTTTCGACAGACTTCCGCCCAAGTATAAGAACCCAGTACAGCTTGTTCTAAATCTTCTTTTGTGTATTTTTTGTTATGTTTTGGCATACATGCTTCCGTTGATGCACGTATTTATGCCAAACATATCTGTTTGGTACCGCAGGTCGGAGTCGAACCGACACTGCCCTTTCGGGCGCTGGAACCTAAATCCAGAGGGTCTTCCTATTCCCCCACTGCGGCATTTAATTCGTTAGAGCGTAAAGGTTTTCCGGCGCACTTCCCCAGTCTGTTGGTTCTCATGTTTTACCGCCAGCGATTCTTGGATATCCCAGTTATAGCTTGTACTTCGCCATAACTACCTTTCTTGGTGCCGTCATTCACTCTAAATTTTCACACCGTACAAAGCAAGCATGATTTTTCTTCTATCATCAATGCTTCTGTACGTATTTCCGTATCTTAATAATCCCATAATATTCACCTAAACTTTTTCGGCCAGATGATTGTAGCACCAAGCTCTCTCGCTGGCAACATCACAACCATCTTTTTATCTGGATTATTTCGATACTCTTCTATTTCCTTGTCGCGCAACTCTCTGCTTATTTTTTGCAAGTCTTGATTTTCGTATATCATATTGCGCTCCTGTTATATGGTGGTAGTGGAAGCGCTCGAAGCTTCACATAAGTCCTTATGAGGGACTCCTTCTTCCTCTTGAAAGTACACTACCGTATTTGGAGGCGGGTGTACGAGTTGCACGTACATCTCAAGGTTATGAGCCTAGTATTCTACTATTAAACTAACCCGCGTCAATTTGGAGCGAGTGGGGAGAAACGAACTCCCTTTAGACTTTCGCCTCCTGCTTGGCAAGCAGGTGCCCAACCAATAGGCCACACTCGCATAACTATCTTGCTTACCTCCCTGCAAGGACGCCATTTCGCTGCGTCGGCTTCAACCTTAAGGATTGGGTTGTCGCGCTTCGATTTAGAGCTAGAAGCTACTCGACGGTAGAATGACCGTCCGCATTTGGCACTCCATGAGGGTTCCGACCCCTCTTCATTTGATTGAGAATCAAATATCCTAACCAGTAGACGACCAGCATTCATGCCTGATTCAAGCAGTCGTTGAATCCATGTCCAGTTGACACCATCACGGCTGACTGGACGACCCCCTGCTTGAACCAGACTTGTTCCCGCAAACGGAGGATGATGCTTCATCCCGGATTGATGGGTATCAATCCTTACAATTCATGTCCAGCAACAGGCCAATGAACGTTTTACTCTTATCACTTCATTTCAGTTGTGTGGCCTGCTGGCCCTCTTTCACCTGAACAATCCGTGATTGGTGTAGCTTAGCATGACTTGTTTCACAAGTCAACAACATTCATCTATCACAGTGTGCCCCTGTTCGCTCCGAGGGGTTGCAGCTTCCGTGCTGCTTCATGGAGCGTTGATGCATTCCAGACGGGACTCGAACCCGCACAGACCTGATTGAAAGTCAGGGCGCTTTTCCTATTTGCATACTGGAATATATTTGGAGGCGTCGGTAGGGATCAAACCTACGTCTGGGAAATCTCCCTCGGATTTGCAATCCGATGCATAATCACTCTGCCACGACGCCTTAAAATAGACCCGATGCACTCTCTCACAAATAGTCCCATTACTATTTGCAGGCTTACGCTGTCGGGTGCAGCCCCCTATAAAATTGGCGGGCAGTGCAGGATTCGAACCTGCGTCGGGATTTCTCCCACGGATTACTTGCGGCTTAGCGGAGTCGAACCGCTACTGACACCTTTAAGTCATATGCCTACAGTCCGTTGCCTAAACCACTCGGCCAACTGCCCATATTATGCCTAGTTTTTGAAAGAGCAAATAAAAAGGCCAAGTTCTCGTTAACTTGGCCCGTGTGTCTGTTTACTTAATGGGTGATTAACTTACTTAACCATCGCCAAATCCTGTAAAGCACACAAGCCTCTGTCCCTGTTCATCTAGGGAGCAATCACTATTCAGATTTTGTGACATGAGGTTTTGCATTTGTTTATTCCGTTGTTAACATTATTTAGTGTTGATGTCGAAAAGTGTAACACGTTTTTGGTGGTTGTCAAGCGTTTCTTTTTAATTCTACAAAGTTTTCGTTTAAAATTAGGTTAGAAACCTTTTTTGAGACGAGTTCTTAGTGTCTCTATCAGTCAATACTTTGACTAATTCTAACGTATTTTTAATCATTAATTAGTCCGTTTGGTTCCAATGCTGCATTCATCCAATGCTTGGAGGTTTGTACGTGGTTCTTTCTGACGAATTTTCCGTAGAACTTGGAAAAGTCTTCGTATGGGATGGCGTCTGCCACTCTTATTACGTATCCTTCGGATTCGTCGCCACTATTGCTACGATTCTTCCACAGTGACTTTATTAGAGCTTCGTCATAAATTCCATCATAGAGGACTGGAACGTGAATCAATCCCATGAAGGAAAGCCACTTCAACGTTTCATCCCAATCCAAGCACAAGTTAGTGTCATCCCATACCGAGAATGCCATAAAATAGCTCGGCAAACTCTTGTAATGAATGGAGTGTTTGGCATAAAGATTTTCCCCGCACACTCTCCAGCCGTCAGGGATGTTATTTCGCACAGAACCCCAAAGACCCTTAACCCAATCTCTAGAAGGGTGGTGTTTGCTATCAAGACTTCTGGCGTGAATGTGGTCGGAATACATGCTGGTATTCTCTCCATCCATTTTTTCGGTAACAATAACCCTGCGCCCCTCAAACTGAGAAGTCGTCTTGTGAACTTTATCATCGCTATTTACGGATTCACTCCAAGGCAAATGCAAAGTTCTAGGGTATTTTACTAGGTGCGCGTTCATTTTATTTCAACTTTATGTTGTATCCCAGACAATTATCGTATGATTCACCAAAAATTGCAAATATTTTCTGAAAATTATCAAATGAGAGACCGTTTTTCGCAAGCCCGCGACAACTATCCACTATACCAAATCCGATGGCAGTTGGCATTGTCTTAGTTGGTACGGAAAATCTTGAAGGTATTCTAGCATGGTGTCGAGAGTTCTGCAAGGTATAAAAGAAAAAAACCCGCCAAAAGGCGGGTTTTGAATTGGTGGAGCTTGAGAGAATCGAACTCTCAAATCCAGCTTGCAAAGCTAGTGTTTTCCCATTAAACTAAAGCCCCAATTTAATTGTCAATAATATTTAGATGTAAACTCAAAATGTTCAATTTGGTGGGTTCCGTGGGATTCGAACCCACATCTACCTGAGTAAGAGTCAGGAATAATAACCGTTATATCAGAAACCCAAATTCTTGCCGTCTTAAAGTGTGTACTAGTAACACTACCTTATAGCCAAAGTGGCCTCTTTCACTACGACGGCATAGTGACGTATACGATTTCTGTTATCTTTCGATAAGTCGCTGTGTTGGAACCGTAACCTTCACAGCCAAGCCCTTTCGGGCGACCTAAAAACCCTCTCACAAGTTTTGTTGGATACCGTTGCTGGTATGTCAGTCATTATACCGGAATCTGCCAACCTGTCAACCGTTAAGTGTTTGAATTTAGAGAATATTTTGCATGCACGTAAGCTTTTCTATAGTCCTCATGGCTGTTCACACGATTTGCGACTTACAGTTATTTTGTGGTATCAATCCAAAAAACTTAGCGCGCTTTCTTATAGCATTATCCGAAACCCCGAACCTTTTAGCTATTGTAGTGAGTGGAACTCCAGCAGAAAGTAGCGCCGCCAATTCTTCCTTTTCTACATGAAACTTTCTGCTATTTATTATCTGTTGCATTCTATCGGCTTCAGTATAAACCTGCTTAATCCGCTTTATTCTCTTTGAATTTCTGCCGGAAAATGTGGGCGACTGAGAATGGCAGTTAGGACAAAGCCAACATAAATTTTCTAACCTATGGTCATTGTTAACGCCATTTATATGTTCTAACTGTAATGTTAGCGTTTCCGCTTGCCAATGACCATTATTGCTGCATTTTGCGCATTTATATTCTAGAAGATTTTGTTTCAATATCAATTTTCTGACTACTGTTCTACTGGCAGTAGAATTTTCGCAAAACACATTAGCATTTGATAATTTCCTGCGATTAATCCTCTTGTCGAATCGTAAGTCGAATTGTAAATGATTGGCAACAGAATATAATGTTTTTATTGCACCGTTATTCGGATTTATACCTAAGAGTTCGCATAAGTGGGAAATGTTCGTCGCTTTTTCTTTTAACTCTGCAAGTCTTGCATATGAGAGTGACCATAAAGGACTTCTTTTATTTCTTGGCATCGAACTGCTCCGGTTATGGAGATATTTATACGGTTCGATTATTGGTGCCGCTTGTAGGATTTGAGCCTACATCACCCTCATTACGAGTGAGGAGCTTTACATTAAGCTAAAGCGGCTTTGTTCTTAGAACAGAACTGGCTTATCGGAGAACTTGGTCTTCCAACGGAGAACGCACCCACCGTTTCCGGGTGTTGGTACACAGTGGACCACATTATCGGAATCTACTACTCTATGTGTAGTGTTGCCGACGTAAAGCGACTTGGGTGCGTCTATGCGGTAAATTCTACCACCGAAGTCGTATTCTCGATAAAGCTCATCTGTAATGTCTTTTGGTTGCATTATTATATCCTTATATGGTGGAGGCACTCGGACTCAAACCGAGTTCTAAAGCTTGCAAGGCTAAAATGTTAATCATGTTACACCATGCCCCCGTAAACTGATGATATCGCATGTGGATACTAACATGCAACATCCTAATTGGTGCTGATAGTAGGTTACGTACCTACGTCTCCTTCTGTACCGGAGAAGGGCTTTACCTTAAGCTATATCAGCGTTGATGTGGTTGGAGTAGCAAGAGTCGAACTTGCATAAAGCGATTATCGGTCGCTGGCTCTACCGTTGAGCTATACTCCAATTATACTTTAAAAGTGTCTTGGTACTGGGTATTGGAGTCGAACCAGTGAAGAGATTTCTCTCACGGCTTATCGGACTACTCACCTAATATGCCGCGTTAGCACTAGGTTTCCATCCTCAAGTCATGTCACCGGTCACATCATACCAAAACACATTAAAATTGGCGGGCTTAGCTGGGTTCGAACCAGCATCCAAGCGTTTAGGAAGCGTTTACTTTCTCCATTAAGCTATAAGCCCTTCGATTTGGCCCGGTAGGAGGGAGTCGAACCCCCATGTGTCCAGTTAACCTTTCAACTGCTTCGTAGGCAGAGGGTATACTACCGGAAAATTCTGTGCATTCTCTCTTGCTGTCACTAGTTCGACTCTTTCACATATGATTTCGGTGGTTGGTCTAGTCATTACCGTTATTCTTCAATGTTGGCTGATAATAATGTGGAAGGTTATCATATCCACAGTCATTACATTCCCAGCCAATGTCTAAATACCAAGAGCCACAGCGTATGCATATTTGCTTATCTGGATCTATATCACCTATGTAAATTTTTTCAGTAGACATATGTCTGTTCCATTATATTGGTGGGTCGTGTGGGACTCGAACCCACTATGGTCGGATTAAGAGTCCGATGCCTATCCACTTTAGCTTACAACCCTTTTACGCATTCTAATTGCTTTCTTTAATTTTTTCAACTCTTTTAAATGAAAGTCAAATTTACCAGATGTAAGGTAAGCCTTCATATCTAATCGCAATGAACCGTCTCGGTCAACGGAATAATATGTATCTGGATTTGTTTGTCTTAACAAAGCAAAAAATTTTTTATCGCATTTAACATTATATTATATACACTTTATTTGGCCCGCTCGGAGGGACTCGAACCCCCATCGTCCTACTTAGAAGGAAGGTGCCTTTTCCAGTTAGACCACGAGCAGATTCATTCTTTATATTCTATCGCACTTACACCAGCAATTCCGTCAATAACTACAGCGTCTTCGGTTGCCAGCCATATACCGCCAACTTTCGTGCCATCATCTTCATACATAACAAAAAGATCTCCATTCTTTATTTCATGCATTCTAACAATGTGCTTTTCGTTGCCACAAATTCTCTGTATTAAACGTAAATTGCTCATGATATTCCTATTATATGGTCGGTTGCGTGGGACTCGAACCCACTATGGTCGGCTTAAAAGGCCGGTGCCTATCCACTTTAGCTTGCAACCGTTAATAATTGGTGGAGGTACTGGGAATTGAACCCAGTCTTCAAGCTTGCAAAGCTAGCGTGCCACCCGTCAACACCTTGCCCCCATATTATTTTTGTTTGGTAGGTCCGGAGAATTTCGAAATCTCGACGTTCCGGTTAAAAGCGGATGCTCTGCCTCTGAGCTACGGACCCGTATTTCTTAGCTTGCGGACGCTTCCATCTTACCGAAGGCTTCATCCAAAATGCTGTCAATCTTTCTTAGTTCACAGATTGCCATTGTAGCATACGATATTAAGTCTTGTCTAGTATGCTAATTAACCGGCGAGTGATTGTTGGCACTGGTCTACTCTAACACTATCTCCGAACCCTGTAAAGGGGGTCGTTTCAATTGTTCCATCTAACAGACCATTCATCACTAGAAGTACATCATCGGCCATTTCTTCGAACGTTGTTCCCGGCTCAGGTACGGTAAATTTTATATCTACTACACCACGCGCTTTAAGTCTTTCGGAAAGCGCGTCTAGTTCTTGCTTGTATTGCTCTCTACTTTTCATGACACTTTCCTTCTGATTTGGTCCGCGTTGTAGGATTCGAACCTACGACCCCCGACTCCCGAAGACGGTGCGCTAGCCAGACTGCGCTAAACGCGGATATTAAATTGGTCAGGAAGCCGAGATTTGAACTCGGGACGCCTCGCTCCAGACGAGCTATGTTACCAGACTACACCACTTCCTGTTAATATTGGTCAGGGCATTCGGATTCGAACCGAAGACGCCGACTTCCGGAGCCGCCATGTTACCAGACTACACCATGCCCTGTTTTAGTTAAAATGCTATGTCAGGATGTTCGGATTTGAACCGAAGACGCCGCACTCCTGATGCGCTATGTTACCAGACTACACCACATCCTGACATAGCATTCTATTTTAATATGGTGGGACCGGTTGGTATCGAGCCAACGTCTAGAGCTTTTCAGGCTCCCGCTAATCCATCTCAGCTACGGCCCCAAAATATGGTGGAGTGCCTAGGAATCGAACCTAGCCAGCCTAAAGGCAGGAGATTTACAGTCTCCCCCGTGTCCATAACGGTATAGCACTCCATTGTAAAGATATTTTGGGGTGACTGAGGGAGTACGATTCCCCAATTTCCGCATTCACAGTGCGACGCGTCTGCCAATTCCGCCACAGTCACCCCAAAATACCCTTACGAATATTTTGGTTTACATCTAAATTTTGAAAGAACAAACAAAAACCCCAGAATTTTTAGTTCTGGGGTTGAAATCCTAAAGAGATTTGGGTTCTAGCGTTTCGCTTAGAAAGCCCCTTTCTCGGGCAAAGCAACCCCGTGACCGGTTCTAAATGGCCATTTGACAATATAGCGATGGGCGGGTGCCTTGTTCATAATTATTCCTTTGTAACTTTATTTAGTGTTGATGTCGAAAAGTGTAACACGTTTTTGGTGGTTGTCAAGGTATTTTTGTTTTTTTTGTGTAAGTTGTTCAGCTTATGTTAAGCTTAAGAGCTTTTGTATACCATCATCCAGTTCTTTCTTAGTAAGATAGCACACTTCTATATTCTTTCCACCAGCTTTTACGATAGATTCGGTGATTATGCCAGCTTCATGTCTATTGATGTATTAAGCTGCAATAATTGTATTCTTATCGCAACGTTTACCCAAAAGCGGTCAACTGGTACTATTTCATTCATAAAAACTACCTTTCTGGCCGGGTTCATTACTGTTTGTACATTCTAATTCATGGTCCGTAGCATGTGGGCATCGCTTGTTGCCGCAGAGGTCGCAGACTATAAATCTCGACTGAAAAAACATAATCTCTAATGCGTCGTTGTATACATCCAAAGGCGCATAGTAGCACTTTCTGCATTCACACTGTCGGGACATACTGGTTAGGACTCCAATATTTTCTGTATCCGTTTTAGTTTTATTGCAGCCATACCATCGCCACTCCTTTGTATAGCGTCAACCCTTCCATACTTCATTTCTATACAAGACATAAGAACTTCTCGCAAGAATGTCATATTAGGCTCGTATTGGAGTTTACTCTTTGTATATAGTTCGTCCAATATTCTTTCTTTAGCCAAGAAGCGCTCTTTCACACGTTCAAGTGTCCATTCACCCCTGCGTATAGACTTAAGCATCTCGGCGCAGCGAGTTATATCCATATCCCCTTCTTCAAGGATTTGCTGGCACTGCTCAGCTAGGCGGATTATATGGTAAGCGTGTTTAGTGTCAAACCCAAACTTCTCTACCAAATCCTTTCGGGGAGTGTTCTCCAACTTCTTGAACTGAGCATATGCATACCCTCTGAACTTGTGATAGCTTCTCTTGTTCAAAAAGTGCTTTCTATTCTGGCGTATGTAAGTTCCGATGTTGTCTATGTGCAAGATGCAGTTTTCCGGAACCCATAACATATCAAGGACGTTCGGGTTGTTCTGAGCGGCAAGGTCGAACACCTTGACGATGGAATATATCGCTATGTCGTAGTTCTTAGTCCCAAAGTCTATGTGGTGCTGCTGGAAGGTTTCAAAGTTTTCAGGAGCATCACCAAATCCTCGGATATGCCCATTAAGATGTGGGAATATCATTCCAAGTGGAGGTATGCATATAGCATGTACGTCCATGTCGGACGTATCCTGTGCCACATTATAGGCGATACTTCCCATCATGACTTCATAGTGGGTGTCCAGACAGAAGTCGTGGGTTGGGTTCAGTAATGAATTTTTATGAAGCTTTTTTATAACGGACATGATTATACTCCCATGTCCATCATGATACTCGGCAGAAGCGTATCCGTCAAGCTTAACTAGACAATTCTATTATACATTTGACATTTGGGTTTGCCATAGAAACATGCTTCATGGCTAATTGCACCGCATTCATGTCACCTTGCCTCATACCTTCAAAGAACACCAAAGAATATTTACCGTAACAAGAACGCTCAAAAGCGGAAATAGTTTCCACTCTTATATTTTCAATTATGGCTGTCATCATCTGATTAGATGAAGTAAGTGGAGTTATACTGGCAACATCCAGAATATAATCTTTTACGTATGTTGCACGATTTATATTTTCCGAGACTATCAACACTCGTTTAGGGTGTGTGTCATCTTCTGACATATCTCTTACCATATGGGTAAGAATATAGCTGGCGAGAAGTGTGCTTGTGCCGCTTCTGCGATAAGGCGGTCTAAAAACGTGCGGGTTTAGATTATTCAAATCCGCCAACAGTCGCTCTTGATATGGTTGTAGCTTAACTAGGTTGCCTTCCGGAAGTGCAATTGTGTCTAATATCATATTACGCTCATTTTTGAGCATACTATCAGCGAGTTACTTCTTTGTCAAGATTTGCAGAGGATTTTTAACGATGTGATAAGCGTACCCATCTAAATCGCCAAGGTCGCCCCACCCAAGTCGCGTTTCGATATTGTATATGCCTACTATTCTGTTAGAACCCGAGAAACCGACGTTAGCGTTTAGTTTAAATGTATGGTGTGTGGCTTTGTCTCTGTGTGCCAATAGCCTCAAAGCTTTGGTCACTTCGTTCTGGCTGGCCTTAAGTGAGGTCTCGTCCCAGTTGCCACCAACCTCAGTTTCAATGTAGAAATCTGCCAAGTTGTTCAAATGTTTAACTATAGGCTCAACGGCATTCTTCTTGGCACGGTCGTCCAGCTCCAAGTTTGCCAATACATCACGCGCATGCGCTGAGATAATCTTATCTATGACGCCGGATTCTACAAATTTTTCAACATCGTAATCAAAATTGCTGTCCAATGAACTTTTAAGTGCCGAGAGGAAACGTTTCTCTTCAAGAACGGCAGTGTTCATTCTATCTTCGTCAAGTTCGACCTGCTTTGGCTGAATCTTACATACCAAAACGATAGCTTCGCCCATCAAACTCTTTGCTATGAAGACGGCATCTTTGGCACTTCTAGTAAAATATATACCCTTCAATGGAGTCAATGTATACCCAAATTCCGAGGTTTCATTTGACCCGTAGCCGTCGTCTTTAAAGTTTGGTACAAGCCCATTCTTTAATATGGATTTTAGGTTGTCAGCCCTAGTGGCATGATATGCATATTCGGGTCTAGAGAATTTGGCTTCGGATAAGATGTTCTGGATTTTCATAAGTTCTCACAAGTTCAGAGTATTTATCCATAAATAATGATACTTTAGGAGTCACACATGAAAACAAACTCAGTTCTAAGAACTAGCGACTTACATCAGAATGTAAATGCGTATAAAACAGCTTCAAGAGAATATTACAAGTGCTATGTCGTAGGTGCTGATGGCACATTGACACCTTGCCTGCTAACAGAAGACGACGTAATCAAAGGCATTGACCGTGCGGTTAAGAACCCGGAAGACGTTTTGCCACTAAGCTTGCCCCAGAAAATTTACCACAAGCTACTAAATCTACTCGCATAAAAAAATGTGACCGCATTTGCGGTCACATTTCTATTACGAGATTGTCATTAAAATCTGCGTTCTCAAACCCACTATACCCAATGTATCTGGGGAGCGGATAACCCTTCGGATTACATACGACTCTAGTTTCATAAACTTTATAATCGAAACTATCGTGCATATGTCCGTGAATCCAGACATTTGGTACGAAATCCGCCATTATGTCCGTTAAATCGGTCACGTAAGCAGCATTCAAGGTATCACCTTTGTACTTGTCGTGAATGGAAAGGGTACAAGGTGAATGGTGAGTGACCACAACATTAACTTGATTCTTCAATCTCTCAAGTTCATTTCTGATGAAGTCAACGGAATTAAGATGCATGCTTATCGTTATGTCAGGCGTTATTCTCTGGTAGTTTCCGTATCTTATCTTCCTGTAATCATTCAACCCATTCTGAACGGCCCAAACATCTAGCGGATTTCCTTTGTTTATGCTCGTCCACAGCGTACTACAGATGAAGTTAACTCCATCAATATTGACAGTAGAATTATTAAGAAAGTACACGTTGCTCAGATGTGCAATAGCTTCCTTAAGCTTACTCTCGGATATCGTCAAGTGCCCGTTGTAGTATTCGTGATTTCCGGGTACATAAATGACATGCTTGAATCTAGCAGCCATATCCTCAAGGAACGGAAGTAGAATCTTTATTTTTTGAATCTCACAAATATCGCCCGCCAGTACTAGAGTAACATCACTCTCACCGGCATAAACCTCTGGTCTGTATTCTGGACACGACTCAAGATGCAAGTCGGACATTGTTCTGAATTTCATTATACCTACGCCTTTAAATAAATAATAATTGTATCACAGGAGAATTTGGTATGCAAGAGAGAGTATTTGGTAGAATAGAGAGTCCGGATGCCCGCGATGAACTTTTCCCGGTGTCTAGCGTTATTCCGGCAATCCCGCCGCAGTTGCGCCAGAAGTATTGGTGGGCTGACGGTTGGTGGGGGGACCAAGGTGCTACCAGTCACTGTGTAGCTTACAGTTGGTTGCACCTACTGGAAGATGGTCCGGTAATTCAGGACGGTGTTAACCCTACGAGAGCAAAGCCTCTAATAGAGCCATCAAAATTGTACAAAGAATGTCAGCTACGCGACCCTTGGGTTGGAGAGAATTATGCTGGCACTAGCGTAAGAGCAGGCGCAAAAGTTCTGAAAGATTTAGGTTTGATAAAGGAATACAGATGGGCTAACAACGTAACTGACGTTGTAAACACCGTTCTAGCAATTGGTCCGATGGTCGTTGGTACTAAGTGGTACACAGATATGAACACTCCGGACTCAAGTGGCGTTATGCGTATCTCAGGAAGAGATATGGGCGGTCACGCATATGTAATCAATGGCGTGAATCTTGACTCGGGTATGCTAAGAATCAAGAACTCTTGGGGTAAGAATTGGGGTAAGGGCGGCTACGCTTTCATGAAGATTGATGACTTCGAAAAGCTTCTACAGCGCGGCGGCGAAGCATGCATCGCGTTTGAAAGAAAGCTTACTGAAAGCTTAGACTGGTCTAAGGTAAGAGCGCCCGGCGTTTATAGAGATTGATTGACGTAACAAAGATAATTACGGTCTGAAGGTGAGAATGGTGCCGAGAAATTGGCACCGTTTTCGTTTATACGACTAATGGTATAACCAAAAGGTTTAAGTATACGCTCAACGAAAGCTACTTTCTCTTCTCTTAAAATCTCTATCAATAAAGCCAGCATTCATGCCTGATTCAAGCAGTCGTTGAATCCATGTCCAGTTGACGCCATCGCGGCTGGCTGGACGACTCCTGCTTGAATCTGACTTGTTCCCGCAAACGGAGGATGATGCTTCATCCCGAGATGACAAATATTGATAGCTGCATTAACATCTCTATCGTGCGAAGCACCACACTCTCCGCATTGCCATTCTCTTACAACAAGACCTGTCCGCCCTGCGGGGCC
>JAEHJW020004818.1_pt1 | contig 118484 bp, 102 predicted proteins | sample 9271431 | NCBI WGS metagenome assembly JAEHJW02
CAGCAACCAACAGTCACATTCACTGGCGGATACCAAGTCAGGTTAAAAACTGAAATAGCTGGAGGTTCAAGCAATTTCAATTATACATGGTATGATGGTTCAAATGCAATTCCAACTTCTGTTTGCGGAAACTCCAATGTCTGTTATTACAGTACCTCAAGTTCTGGATTGCATTATGTTTACTGTCAGGTAACGGATACTACAACAGAAGAAGTTCAGGTAACGCCGATTTCGGCTATTTCGGTTACAGGTGGATTATCTACGTCGATAACGCCATTGTCTCAATCTATAATCGCTAACCAAACATTCGAAATAACAGCAACTGTCAGTGGTTCTAACTCTTCTCCCAATTATATTTATTCGTGGTATTCCAACACAACGAATACAAACAGTGGAGGAACGGCACTTAATATTTTCAATTTAAGTTATTCAACGTCTTCCGATACACAAGGAACTTATTATTATTATTGTGTTATAACTGACACAACCTCAGGAGTATCAGCAGCAACGCCAGCAGCAACCGTCACAATTTATCTTCCTCAAACAGCAACATTGACTTCTAACAGCAGCACAGGAACCGTTCTGATCGGAAACAGCGCGATATTAACAGTAAGTACAACGAGTGGCTCTGGAACATTTACATATGTCTGGTATCAAATCGATCCAACTGGTTCAGAAACTATATTAAGCGATACTGGAACCTCTTACACGTTTTCTCCTGCTTCTGGTTCTACCACGGGAGCATATTCATTTTTCGTTGCCGCTGAAGATACCATAACAAACTACATAACATACAGCAATACAATAGTTATTCAAGTTTATAATTTCAGTGTTTCGATAACTGCAACACCAAGCATTGTTTATTCTGGAACATCATTCACGTTATACGCTACGGTTTCTGGTGGAAGTTATCCTTATTCTTACACATGGGACGTTTCTGGAACTCAGGTTTCTGCTGCTTCTTCTTTTACAACTTCTATTACTGCAAATACAACTTACGATTTAACTGTTGTAGATAATAATGGATATAGCACAACTGCTTCTTACGCCGTTACTGTTCAACCTTTCGTCGCAACCGCAGCAGCAACAGCAACCACACTGATCAACACAATCACTTCTCAGACTTCAACGCTATCGGTTACACTGAATCCAACACAATCCTCACCGACATACCAGTGGTATCAGAACGGGAGTGCAATTTCTGGAGCAACCGCTTCATCCTATACATTCAGTGGAAAGGGAACGGCAACGGGTTCCTATTCCCTCTACTGCTTGGTTAATGGAAGTGTCGCATCCAACACCCTGATCATCACTGTCGTTTCTGGATTGAACATATCCGATTCCTTCAGCAGTTATGAACCGTCGCTGATTGGACAGACAAATGCACAGAACAATCCGAGCATACAGACAACCACGGCATTTATCGTCTATGTCGCGGGTGTCAATGTGAACGCTTACAATATCAAATCAGCGAAGACGATGAACTCGGCAGGTTCCCTTAACTTTACAGTACCGAAAAATCAGCAGAACAATATAGCTCTCGGTTATGGCGTTACCTTCTATTACAGGAATAAACTTGTATTCACTGGAATAATAAGGAGCATAGAGAAAACATCGACATATCAGTATATGTGTACCGCGTATGACGGCATGTGGGAGCTTGCAGGTGTGACCGACCAGACAGTAACTGACACACTGAGCAATCTGGTGAAGAAATATGCAGCACAAACATCCATGAGCACACAGAATATATCTGGAAACGAAATCACGGATACATACACGATTAACTTCGGAGGGAAATCTGTCTTGCAGAAACTCCTCGAGCTGATCGCATTGTACAACTACAACCTCATATCCGACGAGAATAACGCCATTTGGATGGTCAATTACGGAAGCTCACCAGAATACACCATAACAGAAAACAAGAACTTCCTCGTTTACAGCAAGAACTTCAATGTCGTCTCCCAATACGGTTCACTTGAACTGACAGCAAACGTGGGTAATGAAGTTTACAATACGTTCAGTGGTTCGGGAACGCCAGTACATACCATTGGAGGTTCTTGGTTGAGTATAAGCACAACCGCAAACATGAAATCGCTGATTGAATCCCTCGGAAGCACTTACTTACAGGGAAATTGGGAGATACAGCTAATCACCTTCAACTACTATCCACAACACTTCGTGAATTCTGATGGAACGTTGCAATCCTTCCAAGTGAACTTCGCGGATGGAACTGTCCTCAATGAACTGATTCCGACGGGAGTTCAGGTTCAGGGTAATGGTGTACTGATAACGCTGACGACTTACAGTGACGTGATCATATCCATCCTCAACACATTAATCGGTTAAGTGCTTACACCCACCTTAAATCGATTATAAACGATTGCATTATAATAACCTATTTTAGCTGATTCCCTGCATAGGTACAGCGAGAGAATACTGGAAGGTTCCATAAGTCAGTATTACCGCTATTGTGTAGTTCCCTGCACTTGTAAATTCATGTGTGATCGTCGGTGTGCTTCCAAGATATGTTGCATTGATCTGTTGAAGTGTGTATAACGTCGGAGCATAAGGAATGAACTGATCGACGACATACCATGAGTAATTAAGGTCGTAGTTGAATGTTCCATAGCTGAAATTACCCCATGTTACGACGAAAGTTGAATTTGCGTAAGCAATCTTGCCGATTGAAACATTAAAGGTTTCATTGACGTTTGTCGTGACATTCGCGGGATTTACATATATATTACTCATTGGAAGCGAAAATATATTCACGCTTTCATTCTTCGTTACATTGAGTGCATGTACACTGACTGTCGCATTTATCACGCCTTCATGATTGATAAGGAATAGCGTTGTCTTATGTAGTGAAGTCAGATTGGATAATGTATTATTAAACATTGTTCCATTAAAATTGAAATTCTCCAAGACTTCGTTTACTATCCCCTTATGTATTGTCAGATTCACAGATGCTACATGATTGGTAACGAGATCGTACTGAAAGATTATTCCGCCGCTTCCGTTTGGATTCAGCGTTCCGTTTGCATTCAGATACAAACTCGGCATGAAGACATTCGTCGGGATCAATCCATTAGAGTTAGAACCGATTGCTGGCGATGCTCCCTGCTGATAAGAACCAAACGATTCGATTTGCAGATTCAGCTTGAAACTGTTATGAGTCGCTGTCGTATTGTTGTTTCCATTATGACTCGGAGGAGCTACTGTCGTATGTTCATTTAAAACAACATAAGCAACTCCACCTATACAAATTCCTGTGACGATCATAACTGCTGCTATGATTGTCCAAATGTTTTTACTTTCCATTTTTTCCACCTCTCCATATTATTACTCCTATCCATATAATTGTTGCTATCAGTTCTGATATTCCAGATTCAATCAATCCTATATCGATAAACGCAAACGTTATAATCGCGAGAGCTGCGGAGGTCGCAACACTCGTTTTTCTCGGAACATAAGCATTCCTGTCCAGCAACATCGGTATCATCATCAATCCGAGAAGGAAGACGACAACGGCAATTATCCAGTTCATTTCCTGTAATGTTCCAATCATCTTTCCTTCCTCACTATTTCATGTTTCATTATCTTGCTTATCTCTTCCATGCTCATTGTCGGAGATATTTGATGCCTAATTTTTTCAAGATAATTTCTCGCTTTATCCATGCTCTTAGCTTTAACAACACCGCGTAATAATATTAAATGATAAGGCATAGACAAAGAAATATTACCGTCATAATAAGAATAAGGTTCACTTAACAATTTATCCATTGTATCTTTTTCCAAAAACAATTAAACCATCACCCATTTCATTTTTATACTCATATAACTTTTTAAATTCTCTGGTAGAAAGTATTAATGGTTTATAAAAATCTAATTGATATTTTCTACAACTATCTACTTCACATCTATCTACTTCTACCATTTTACTATCTTTTAAATAACCTACTATTGCCCAATGATGCACACCCCTATTTAATCTTGCCATTTTTACTTACCTTTTTCAATAATTGCAAATGGTTTATATGCACTTTATCTTTTTGAAATTTATCCCATTTCGTAAACATAGCATAAACTCCATCTTCTTCGAAGAAAAATCTCCTGAAAACATAACCGTTGCTGTCCAGTAATTCTATAACTTCTGATGGAAGTTTAGATGCTTTCTGCATATTCAGTTTCAAATCCAGTTCTATTATATCGAACCCTATCATGAAAACATTGCAGTCAAACACATATTCTCCATATTTCTCTTTTATTTCCTCTATTAATTCCGTTGTTCCTTTCGTCATTTTAATCACTTTCAAATTCTTCTAACCGTCCAATATATATAGAACCCAATGCAAATATAATATAATACACTCCTCCTAATTTTCCGAAATAAAATAGAATACCTGCAAAGATAAACCATAAAACTGCAAGACCATACATTGATAAAGATAATATTTTATATTTCTTCATTTTATTCACCCATGTCTATTGCACCAATAGCCAATGCTGTGAATCCTAATCCTATATACAACGTTATAATCATAAACACACTACCATCTATAAGTGCTTGCACTCCCGTTGCTACCGTCAATGCTTGCATTACTATAACATCCACCCACAATAACAATCCAGTTACTAATCCTATAAATAACCCAAGCTGAAATTTTGACATTTTAATCCCACCATTCATAATGTTCCGCAATCATAGGTCGCTTCTGCTTGATTAAACCGTATGCTTCTCCGCTTTCCATATCCTCATGTATTTTGAGATATGTAGCAACTACAAACGGTGAACGATCAATCCCATGCCAGCAATGAACAAGAACATTCTTCTCTCCCAACGTTTTCAACAGCGTCGCAATCATATCAACTGCCACCACGACCATGTAATAATTAGGAATATCGTAAATTTCAGAATTTCCGTTATCATGGTAAAGGGGTATCACGTAAGTCTGGTGAGAAAACAATTTCCTCGCTTTCTCTTTCGACCATCCTTTATATGATCTGGTTCCCGCGACGTTCACTATCACAAAATCTTCAGGTGCATTTATAGCATCCTCAATGTCTCCAAGATACAATCCTTTTATTATTTCATCCATTTTTACCACTTCGAATATTTATCTACCAGATATAAAAGATAAGAAATAAGAAGGAACATCATAGGAATTATCAACAATAAAAATTCTTTGCCTAAAACATTTGAGATAAGAATTATTGCATATGAACCTGCAAACACAAAAGCAAACCACAAAAATAAATTAAGGACTAACATCCATCCTTCCTTTTCGACGTTTTCCATATTTTCTTTCATCCATTTGAAATATCCCAAGATATATCACCCTTCATTAACCAATGGAAATTTGTTTCCCTTCTTTCTGACTATCCTAAACCTATCGTATATCCTCTTCCAGAATTTCTCTTCCTTTGTTATTATTTCTTCCATTCTTCTTCACACTCCATATTCTCTGGTACTAATTTAAATTTTCTAACGTTTTTGAAAATATTATATTTCATTATTGTTTCCCTCATTTAATTCCTCCAATGTCCAAAAATCCTTATATAAGTCAGGGTATCCCCTATCCCGATACTTGATTATCCGAAGCAGTGATCGCTTCTTCTCCCGACGAACAACCCGAACCGACGATTTCTTCTTTTTTCGATAAATATTCCGAGTATCTACTTTTGACTGCTCTCGGAGTCTTCGCATTCTTGTTCTGTCGTACTCCCTTTTCTTTTCGGCGTTCTCTTTTACGCTTCTCCATTTTTGTACGCGCAATCTGTTTTTTTCTCGCTTTTGCTTTAATTCCAGTTCTGACTCTAACGTCACCCTTTCCAATCATTCTCACTCCTGAATAACTATTCTGTTAAGCTCCCACGCCAGTTTCCTGTAATACTCTTCTGCTTGTTTCAGCGACGCAAGATAATGCATTGAACCAACAGATTGTGGCGATCTTCCCTCTACAAAATCTGCAACGCTTTCAGGAACTCCCTTGCTTATCATGAAATTATAAAAGAACTTCCTTAACGATTTTGCATTTATTCCAGATGCTGATACTGACATTCCTATTTCAGATGCCGATATATCTTCTATTTTCTCTATCCAGTTCATAACATCTATGGGAAGAAACATACTGTAAGAACCTTTCTTCCCTCTTTTCCAGTTAAGAGGATACCTGCAAGCATACTTACCAATCTGAACAATAAGGGATGGATCAAACTCGTTTATTATTTTCGTAAGTTCCGAAAGCCGTATTCCAGACATAGCAAGAATCATGAAAAACATCCTTCCGTTTCCTGAAAGTTTATTGACTGCTTTCTTAATCTCCTCTGTCGTTGGAATATAACTATCCACCTGAACCTTACGATTCGGAATAAGTTTCCTGTAAATATCAGATGATTCCTTATTGAGTTTCCCGACAGTTTCCAGATACATAATATATTTCTTCATGAATGGACGGAAGTAGTCAGGTGCTTCCCTAATGAGTTTTAGGACATCATTTCTGTTATCAATTTCGTTCCTTATAAATTTCGACAGATATGAAACAGTATCGCTGATATATTTGTCGCCGAGCTGTTGATTGGATAACCATACGGTAAATTGCTCCTCCTCTTTCTGGAACGCTGGAATAACATCTATGGTTCCATCACCGAAAAATTTTGAAAGCTGATTGCTCATCCATTTCGGGAGATTCAATCCATATTGATCCGCTTTAATTGCTAATTCTTCTGGAATGTTTACTTCTATTTTCAATTCTCCTTACCTCCTGCATTAATTTTATCTGTTCATCTACGTGTTTCACTTCACATTCAAGAGAGCAGAAATTATCGAATGTTCCTTTTTTCTTATATTCTCTTCCGCATTTTGTACATGCATTTATATTAATTTCTTTAATCTTTTTCTTATTCTTTTCCATGTTTTCCATTTTGTCTTCCCTTGATTTTTCTTTCTTATTTCATCCATTATCCACTGTTCAGTAAGCAGAAATGCAATTTCATCCACTTCATCCTGTTTTTCGTATTCATCTACTGGAAATGTTATCTTCAATCGCAAATCATATTTTCGGCTGTAAAGAGAGAACTCATCTGATTTACGAAATCCGTATTTTCTCCTCAGTTTTTTCAGAACCTCTTTCCCTTTCATCTAATGACCGAAACCGTGGCTCCAGAGATCAACGAATACCGCTATTGCAAACGCAAATATCAGTATCGGTGGTACTATCATCAGCAGGAACGTTTCAAGCGATGCAAATCTCGCAAATAAGACAGCATCGACTATAACTATCCACGCTGAGATCATTATAGCAATCAATCCGTATGCATCATGAAACTGTCCTTTCAGGAATGCTTTCGCTTCATACTTATTAACGGATTCCTGTGCTTTCAATTCATTCGGTTGATGTGTTGTTACGCTCATCTATAATTTCCCTCCTTATCTTATTATACACTCTCTTCGCAACGGGGTATAAATCCTTCAAGCTTCTCTCATTCAGGTTCCTTATCGCGTTGTTGTCTAATCCTCTCGCAACGAGAAAATCTATTTCTATCTTCAAGAGAGCTGCTGCGAAGAATCCAGTAAATTCTGCTCTTCTATCGGTGTCGCTTCCCTCTTCTCCTGTAAACTTTGCGTTGTACTTGAGTTCCAAATCCATAAGTTCCTTATATATTTCCTCAAATGTCTCCTTGTCTTTTTCACTTGGCATTTATAACACTCCCTTCGTTCAAATCGTAAATAAAACGAATTGCCATCGTTGCTACCTGTTTTGCTTCCTTTTTCATTCTTTCTCCCGATCCTTCTTTCTTGTTCCCTTTAATTTCATCCCATAGCTCATCATGTTCCTCGTCGATTACGGCGAATCCTTCGTGAGCTGAATGGAATGGAGGAAACTTGTTTGTCGCAAACTTAAATTCCTCAATTATTTCGTATATAATATTTGCAAGTTTCTCATCTTCTATATCTATTTTATATCTCATTATACCACTCTCATCATAGTATGCAGGTGAATATCCCTGACTCCATTCTTCTGCTGTTTTACGCTTCTTTCCGTTATCTTCAACTGTATTCCGCATTTGCATTTGTACCGTATCCAGACTGCCTTTCCTCCACGAGCTTTTGCTGTTCCTTTCCCTATCTTACTTCCATGCGTCATTATGTTTCCTCCATATGAAATATCTCATCTATTATTTCAGACGTTAAGAATCCTATAATCATGCCAGCAACCAATGCTCCAAATTCATATTCAGTATTTATGAGCGCGATAGAACCGCCGATAAGCACACCTATCACGAATCCTGCAATTACTAATACTTTTATTACATCTTTTCTAATTATGTTCCCCATTCTTTTTTACCTCCTCATAAACTCCTTCCATTCTCTTGTTTCCTATATCAAACCACTTATCATCTTTTTCCATCCCGATAAATTTCCTCCCTTCAAGTTTAGCAGCAACTGGAATAGTCGCTGTTCCGAAAAACGGATCAAGAACGACTCCATCAACTTTACAATGCGTCTTGATAATGCTTCTGCACACCTTTAACGGTTTCTGTGTGGGATGCCGCACCTTCTCTCCCTTTTCGTTCACGTAAAACAATCTCTCCTTTCCTGCAACCACAGGGTGATCAAACACATCAAGCATTTCCTGTTGAGTTCCAAAAATGAAATTTGGATTGCTTCGCGAGTTTTCTCCCTTCATCATCCAGAACATTATTTCGATTGACTGTCGGTATCCTGTCTTCCTGAATTGCGTCGGAGGATTGTTCTTTCTCCATATGAGCATCTTCTTGGGATTGAATCCTATCTCCTTTCCCATATTCCTGTAATCCCCAACCTGCTGCTCGGCACACCAGACAACAAGCGATCCCTGTGGAACGAGCACACGATATGCTTCTTCCAGAAATGTTCTCATATCAAATGAATAATCCCACTCCCCGAAATCCATCCTTATGTCTCCTCTTTTGCCGCTTCGATAATCCCTGAATATCTTATCGTGTTCAGATATTAGGTAAGGAGGATCGGTAAATACCAGATCGATAGATTCATTTGGTATCTTTCCTAAAAGCTCAAATGTATCACCTTTTATAAGTATGTTCTTATCTCTTATCATATTAGATGAATCTTGCTTTATAGAATATTTATACATACCATCTTCTGACGGTTTAGGCACAAACATCAAGGAATATCTCACCTCCTGCAAATGGATAATTATCTATCTTCGCGTTTCCCCAACCATATAGAAATTCTACAAAATCCTCGTAGAAAAGATTACTGAACAACTTCAATTCTTATCACATCCTGCACCCTCTCTTTCGGAATAAAACTGGAACCGATCTTGACTGAGCGTTTCGTCAGTGTTATTTCATATCCCCTAACATCAAAATGTACCAACTGCTGTAATTTTGCATCCGCAACAACACGCAGCATTTTCGGGGATTTTAATATAATAGCGAGTTCACCCTGCATCCCGACATATTTTCTTGTCACTCCTTCCATATTGCTTCCAAACACTATTTTTTCCGTAAATATGTTTGTATCTGTATCATCGTGTATATCTTCTATTCCAACCATTTAACTCACCGCTTCGTGTATGAGGAACGCCATGTTTGCAACATCCCTGCATCCGTCTTTAACTCTTTCCTTTTGTTCTTCTGTATAATTTCCATTATGAATTATATTATAAATTTCCGAAAACAATTCTCTTTCCTCATCTTCAAGATGCTTGAAAAGATTTTTCAGATCAGTACTTAACAAATTCCAATCGAAATTATCGTCAGTCACGCTGTTTCCAGTATGTCTGTTTGCTCTTTCCATGAACTTATTTATCTGTTCACTGTTAAAATTATTCAATCTTGTTTTTAAATTATCGCCCATTTTGTTCACCTTATCCTCTTTTTTTACTTCCACATCCACAATTCTTTCGTTCTTTCCCAATATCAATGTTATGTCTTTAGCTTTCATTTTAATCCATTATCCATTCTGCAATTATACTATCCATTATTATTATGGCGATCATAGGAATAATAAAATAAACGGATCGCATAATAAAAAATATTCCAGCAGCTAACAACGTGGAAAGAATCCACAAAAGATATAGTTCAGTGAGTTCTGACATTTTTACCACTCCGTTATTTCTTTCTTCTATTTAAGTAGTGTGCTGAGCGTCGCCGAAGTCTCCCGACTGCGTGATTTTCTTGTTTCTCATGCGTTGCTGATCAGGTTTTGTAATATGTTCCAGTCGCTTGATTTGCTGATTTGCATCGATCATGCCACCAAATCCGACACTTCCAAGCTGATCTTTTTCGGTATCGGTATCCACATCATCTACTTCCTGTTCATCCTCGGTTGTTTCCTCGGAATCCTCAGGTTCCTCGAGGAGCTGTGTTGCATCGTCTGATTCTCCTGATTGAGATTGAGCTAATGCGAATGAGGGATTATCAGATTTCTCCTTGTCTTCATACTGATGATAAAGCTTGCCGCATACCTTCTCTGCTACTTCCTTCGAATAATGCTGTCTCTGCTTTCTCAAACAATCGTTGAAATCTTTAAATCCCGCAAATGGCATTTACCTCAGATTCCTTCAAGTATGATGAATGCGTCGGTTGCGACGGCAGCCATAGATACAGGGAACGTGATGCTTGATGCTGTCACCGTCACTGTCATTCCAGTACCGTTTTCAACTGTATAAGGAACGTGCGCGAAAGCAACAGGGAATGTAATCACCTGAGCTGTCGCGGTTGTGTTCTCATACCCATTCGCATAGATTATAACTTTCTTATATCCATCCCCGATAAAAGGTTCTGAATAGTCAAGACTTCCAGCAGAAGTTCCAGCGAGTGTCAGGAGATCGTTTGCGAATCCAGATTCACCAACTGTTATACCATTAGGAGCAGCAGCACCGATAGATACTGCATCCGCCATTCTTGCACCGAGGTCTTCCCTCTGCGTATCGTAGAAATAATCAGATTTCTTTAAGTTTGCCATGACGATAGATAATGAATAAGTTTATAACATTATGTTGTCAGCATAATGATATAACGTTCATAATCCTCCACACAGGCATTAGAACAGAACTCCTTTCCGTGTTTTCGGATAATTCTGTTCATCCTTCCTCCACATGCTTCACACTTCCTTCGGTTGCTCATGTTGTTCACGTTGTAGAGTGTTTACATTTCTGACATGTAAATAACTGTACCTGCTCACCATTCTTATAATTCGTTGTGGTTACGCGGTATAGAACTCCTGATTTTGCCAAATCCTTATCGTTGCATTCACATCTGCATCTTATCATGCTTGTTGTCTTACAATATTGACACATTTTATTCGACTCCAAATCTCAATGACACTTATATACCATTCTGTTTATGCTTATATCTGTATCCAACTATGATAGTAAGGAATCCTCCTATTATAATGCCTCCTATCCAAGAAACTATTGAAATAATATTGACAAACAATATATTCCAACCACTCAATGATGCTGTTACTCCATAAGATAAGTGTCCAGTGATAGCATCGTTTATAAACAACGCAATCAATATAGAAAAGTACAATACGAGAGAAATGGCTTTTATCCATTTTCTTTCCACGCACAACGCAAATCCTAAAAACATTCCCATAAACAATCCGAAAATTGCATTATAAATTAATATTTCTACTACACTCATATGATCACATCGAAAGAACTCCAGCGAGGAATGCTAAACCAAATACTGCATAAGGAACAGTATAAACAATAAGATGCCATTTCTTAAATTCTGTATAATCTACTCCATAATCATTTGAAACAAATCCCCATCCTATCAGAGCAACCAATGAACCTATCGTTAATGAAGCTGAAATTATAGCAAGCGTAGCATACTGAGGAGAATTGATCATCCAGTATTCTATATTGGAAAGTAAATGTATATCCATATTAAGAGAACCGTTCAATTTTATATACGTAGTAAGAGTCAGAAGGGATGCATTGTATAAGCTTCCCATCTTAAGCTGCAAGTTATATAATTGCGATGCAAGTACATAAGTACCCTGTATCTGTTTTTCCAAGAAGCTGAACGAAGTCGTCGGCATCGGATAGAACCATGACGGATTTCCAGAAAATTGACTCACAATAGCTTCGCTTTCATTTATGTTCTGCATAACTGCACTCATATCTGAAATTCCGACAGATGCTTTCAATTCTGATTGTGCTTGATCAATGTTATATGCTCCCGATGCTTTATACTGGTATCCGTAAAATATAACCATAGTTCCAGCTACCATCATAAGACCGATTATAAACATTGCAACCAATATTTTTAACATTTTCATATGTTCCATATTTTCACCCTTTCTTTTCACTTTTTACTATATTCAACGAATTGCATACAAAACAAGTCGCGAACACTATTTTTTTAACATCAAGTTCATTAGATACATTTTCTGCTAAGCAATAATAATGTTCTGGATAAAATCCTTTCATCCCACAACTATTACAATCATAAAGTTCTTTGTTTTTGTTTTCCATATTCTCACCTGAATGTACTTTCGTTTAATTTTGCGTCGCTTATCATGCGTTCTTTTATTATCTCCGCATTCGGGATAAATTTATATCTGTGTGGTCTTTGCGTGTAATCTTTCTGTATCATCCGTGAGTACGCCATTCCAGTAAGTGCGCGAGCAATACCATCCCAAAATTTAGTGATTCCGTTTGCATATCTTTTCTTGTCAGATTCTGTCAGTGTTATATATTTTGATATAACATTCACTGCATCATTGGCACTAAACCAGTTATTGTTTGTCTCCTTCATGATCTGATCCGAGAATTTCAAAATCAGTTCCTTGTTCTTCCTGAAATCACCCGTCTTTATCATACGAGCTGCGTAAGGTTCTGTATCCTTCGATTTCTTTCCTGTCAGTATGGTTGGTACAATCGGTACAGTCGATACAGTAGAAGCGGCATTCGTTTCTACCATCTTACTTCTCGGAATTATAGTCATAGATGAAATAATATCTCTGTCTGTCCTGTCTTTTCCCATATTCCATCTGATAACAAAATCTCCTTTCATTTCCCATACCTTCGGAAGATTTAAAAGATTCCTTACGGTTTCGAAATCCCCGAAAAGACTGCTCACTTTCTCTGTGACAGTCATATCCTTTATGACAATCTCATTCATTTTTTCCGAATCTATTACGATCCTTCCGTTATTTTTTGCTTCCATTTTCCTTACTCTCCTTTTTTTCTACTTTCTCCAATCCTTCAAATCCTTCTTTAAACATATATTTCAAATTTATCATAGCCTTTATCCTATTCAGAAATACATTATCGTCACTATTTTTCTCATAGAGTTCGACGGCTACTAAAACTCCGTTGTCGAAAAACTCTCCCAATCTTCTCATTTCCGCTTCCACTTCCGCTTTCATATTTTCACTGCTCCATCCCGACATTATTCCATTCATATGTAAAATTCATATGGAATAACTGAGGAAATCTTCCCCAAATTGCACGCTCAAGTTCCTTGAACATATCACTGTCATAAAATCCGATTAACTCGTTAAAATCGGCATACGATAAACCATCGCGTGATTTGTCCAGTATCTTTTTAAAATTCCTGTTCATAACACCATCCTCGCTTTCTATACCAAATATTCCCGTACTCATTCCTGCATTCTTTTCGTTTTCCATTTTTATTCCTCGTTAAAATCCGTTTGCTTTTCTGTATATAATTCGAATAAATTTCATAATATCCATGAAAAGCTTCTTACTGCTTATGCTCATATTCATAGCGATCCGAGTCCAAAAAAGTTTCCGAGATTACCGAAGAAAAATTCACCGATAAACTCATCTTCCCCGATTTTGCGTCGCTGTATCTTCCCGTCTTTCACCAATGAGAACAAAATATCTCTCATCAGTTCATTATCAATATGCACAATACGGCATAATGAATAAAAGTCTATCTCCTTCCTGTTTTTTATTGTATCGTAAGTCAGGGATTCTAATTCTTTCCTATCCATTCTCTCACTTAACCTTTGAAAACATTTCTCTTATTTCTTTCCAATACTGAACTAACTCATAAGGTTTTCCCTTTTCACTAATACTGTATTTATGCAACGTTGATTTGAATCCAAATAGTACTCCGCTCCAATATATAATCTGTGAATCATCGGATTGTCCTTCTGCTGATACGGCTTCATCGAATGCTTTTTGTGTCAAATCTATAAGCTCTTTCAGTTTCTTTTTCGAAATCCACATATCGCTGTTTCTCCTACAATTACCACTTTTTTTCTGCGAGAGAATCCCTTACCCAATGATAATGATTTCCGCACAAATAAATAACTTTTACTGGAAATTGCTCGCTTCTATATGTCTGAACCAATCCTCCGCATTTTCTTGATATATCCTTCAACATACATATTTCTGCCATATTATTCATCCTCTTCCTCATAACTTTCTACTTCAAAATCCCCTTCGTAGTTATAATCTTCCTTGTATTTATTCCCGAAGGTTATTTTTGCTCCGAGTGCTTCCCACAATGCATCTATTATCAGTTTTGTGTCGCTTTTCGCTTTTGTCGGTGCTACCTCACGAAGTATGATCGCTTTTGCGTCGGTTGCTGTCTTACCTATCCCGACTATATCATGATCGTAATATTCCTTTCCGTTTACTTCGACGAGAAGTACCTTCCTTGTCACTACATATGCCATCTATTTCACACTACCCCTTCTCGATTGATTTCCACCCCATAGGTTGATAAAAAGTACCTTCTGCGGATAGTTTTACTATATGAGTATCAATAAACACGTATGACCGTTTATATGGATTCCTGATACCATCTTCTGCTCTCCTGCAAACATAATAAGAATCGTCGCCATCGTCGTAAAGATGATCCAATTTCTCATTATGAAGAGGACATTTCGGTTCTATTGATATTACTGCCATTTTTTCACTCATCCTGTACCTGCATAGTAATATGCATGTATATCATTTCTCACTCTTGTTATGATATTAATTTCTCTAATGACTGGAACTATTTTACCTTCCTCGTTCTCTTTTGTTTGAGATAATTTACTGAGGTAAAACAAAACTTTCCTCCGCGCCTCATTTTTATTTTCCGCCATCAGAACAATGTGAGATAAATGTTCTTCGGTATAAAAATAAATTCCATCCCAAGTTTCATTTATTTCGGCATTATACATTTTCATTTCAATCACCTTAAAAATTTGTATCCCTGCAATTTCTCGCAGGGATTTCTTAATTTACGGATATAAAAGAATCACTTTCGATGCAAGTGCCGTTCCCTTTGTCAGTTCTGACAACTGGTGAACCTCTTCACCCCTTTCCCTGAAAGAATATCTCACTCTCTTGACGGTTGTTTGCGAGGACGGTTTATAGAGACACATTTTCACCATATAGTTCCTATTATGTCCGAATTTTTCTACAAGATGCTGCTTGAATGCAAGTGCATCCTCATTCTTTTCGAATACACAGAGTGCTCCACATCCTTTTTCTGGTTTTGTTATTTTTCCGACTGTATATGATACAATCGCATGTCCTATTCCTCTTGGAATTACTGCACTAAGGTATGTTCTGTATTCGTATCTAACTACCTTAAATCCTTCCTTCCATATTCCTGTTCCGAACTCATGTGCTCTCAAAAGCGGCATTCTCGCCGTAATTGTACCCACATTCTCTGTTGCTGTCTGTTCTGTTGCCGATTGCTCGACTCCGTTTTCTACCAAGTTTGGCATTTTTTTCCTCTCCGTTGTTTTATTCCCTAATTCATTCATCGTAATTTCTGTATCTTTATACATATCAGATATATGTCTTTCGAACCAATGCATCGTCTCTCCCATCGCTTTCCAGATAAAATAATCAATTTCCGTACTCACGGGAGGGATCACTCCAATGATTGATATTTTTTCCCTTCCGCGTTGCATTCTTACGTTTCCTATATCTACTTCAACTTCAACCTTACTGCTCAACTGATTCATCCCCTATCATAAATTTCAACGAACTTCCATCCTCAAATATGAATGTCATGAATCCACTGAATTTCTTTGCATTTATCGATTCTGAAAAATCCTGAAGTCTCCCCAAAAACGTATGTAAAGCTTCCTTCTTTTCATCTTCTGTCATTTCAATCGTCTCCGAAGCTTCCATAAGTTCGTGATCCGCTTTCGAATCCTCTCTCGTATGCTTTCTGAATCCGTTCCTTTACTGCTCTTCTATAATAATCATATGTCTTGTTCTTCTCCTCGTCGGAATCATCAGACTCCCGTACAGTCTCCGCTATATTCAAATCTTCCATGACTTCATCAACTAAAGATTCTATCAAATTTTCTTCATTTTCATCCATTTAAACCACCTTCTGAATCCTCCTAATTTCTTTTCCAGTATCCATACTCTCTTACCGCTTTCCTCTGTCCTTTCTATTCCAGTTATCATAAAACCTGAATGCAGAAATAAAGTCATAGAGGGAACGTTGGTAATGCCGATTTTAACTTTCAATGATTTCCATCCGTATTCCTTCGCTTTTTTGATTGCTTCCCTGACAAGTTCACTCCCATGTCCAGAATTTCTGTTCAATCTGTTGGTGACTATCCATAGTTTAGGATCATTCTCATCTATCATCATTCCTCCAGCAGATAAAATATATAAGCCGTTTACATGATTAGCGGTTTTGATAATTAAAACAGATTTCAAATCGAAATGATCCATTTGATATTTGAAAGATAGAACGTGTCCTTGGCTATTATCCTTGACAAATTCTACTAACTTGCTCATCAGTTCTATGTAATTATGATCATTTTTCAGTATTGTTCCTGTTGCTTTTTCTTCTATTTTCATGCCATTACCCACTTGTTCGCTGTTTTTTCTATTGATGAGTCTTCAAGCGTCATTATAGGTTTTGTGTCTAATCCCCCTCTATCAAATTTCCTTGATGATCCAAACGCTTCAACTTCAACCATTGATGGCAAATTATATTTATGATTTTCGTAAAAATTGTTTATTTTATCTTTAAGCATTTTAACAACAGAAAGATAAGAAGTACCTGTATAATAACTCTCTTTAGGTATATCTCCCGAATACCAATCAAAAATAGAAATAAATGCTGCAAGATTCATGCTGAAATCATTCACTGCTTTTTTAAATATCAGTCTCCTTTCGTATTCTGTATGTCCTTGTGGAAGAATAATAGGATGAGCTGTTTCATATAAATCTAACTGATTTAGGAATAACTGATAATTAAACCTTCCAAGCAAATCAAAATTATACATTTCAAACATTTGAGAACTGACTATATTAAAATATGCAAGGGGAGTTTTTCTTGATCTCATGCCATATCCATAATCTATCATCAGTGAATGTTTATAAAGAATAGAATCGTCTTCCAATCCTATATACCTTACATAAGATGGTTGTTCCTCCCAAATTTTAAATCCAGATTTATCCAGAACTTCGTATATCCTTTCTATTTCTGATTTTTCAAAAATTACTTTCATTCTATTTATACTTCTGTTATTATAAATAGGTTCGACTGCAAGTTTAAATTTCATATTTATCAGCTTCCGTTTTCTCTACTATGATAATCGTCGTCATTATCGTCGTCGTTATAATCTCCATCATCATCATTCCTATCGTCGTCTGAATCATTATCATATTGCGATGGAACTTCTAAAAACATATTTCCATTGTCTCCTAACCTAAAACGAGATAGAATTTCATTAGTTTTGAATGATTCATCCTGAATAACTATCCTCTTGAATCTCGGAGTCCATGACGGATAGTTATCCTCATACATATTTAAGAGTTCTGAGTAATTAAGATTAGGATAGAGTTTCTTCGCTTCTTCGATATAAAGGTCGGGTCTTATTATATTTCCTCTCCCGAATCTATATACTTCGTCGTAATAATTAGGATTGTTAGACGACGTTTCATATCTGTTCCTTGACATATTAGTGTAGAACTTCAATCTTATGATCATAGTGACGAATGAAAGGATATACATTTCCATGATTACTTTATTCGAAGGAAGAACTGATATATCGTCCCTTATGAAGAATCCTTTTTTAGCTACGGAAGGATCATACAATAGAACTTTCGCATTGAATTTTCCACCAGTGAAAAGATTTCTTGCTCTCCTTTGCGTGAAAAATGCAAATGTGTTAAGACAATATTCCTTAACATCACTGCTTATTTTCGTTGTCATGAACTGCTTCTTTTCCTCAGAATATCTCGATTTTGGCACAAGTAATGCTTTCAGAACTTCCCATTCTCCACTCTCGTAAAAAACTTTAAGTTTGGAGATTTTTGTTCTTTTATTCTCCGCTATTTCGAATCTCATTTAATCACCTTTACTTTTTTCACAGAATCCACTATGGCATTGATTTCCTTTCTTTTGTTGTATGATGCAAACATTTCATCGTTGAATGATAAAAACCATTCAAGAGTCTTTATTGCTTCATCGTCGTTATACTGATACGGAAATATCCTGAACTCTATGGTTTTGTATTGCTTGAACGGATTTATGTTCACTGCATAATATCTTGAAGAATCCTTGTAATATAGAATTTCCTGAGCTAACATTCTTCCAAAATCAAATCCATTCCATGATGAGTAATGATTTTTCAGTCTATCCTGATATTTCCTCGATGGAAAATTCTCCTTATATCTGGAAATGAACTCATTCTGATAATTCTTCGTGGATACCATATGTAAACCGAGCTGCAGATTCGTAAACTTTACATGCAGATGAAATCCACACGTATTATTTGTTCTTGCTCCGATTCCGTATGTGTCGTGAAGGAACTGATAAATTTCTCCCTTATCCTCCGACCAGTATCTTATTTCCAATCCGCGCATTTCCTTGTCTGCAACATCGACGCTTCCGTCTGTTCCAATTTTACATCTCGGATTAGCTGAATATCTGGAACGGAACTCATCATACTCTTCTCTATCCATTCCGCATTCAAGTTCTAATCCTAAACTGTGTATGCTTTTACTTATCATAGATCACACCATCGCCATCTTATATTCCATTTCCGTGATTACTGGTTCTACTACCTGCACATCGTCGTTGTATGAAGTCAGAAATACATTAATAGCTAAAATTCTCATATAATCCATTTCTGCTGTTGTGCTTGGTACTTTTCCAGTCGCCATTTCTGTCGGACTTAAGTTTAGCTGTGACACTGCTATGCTGCCAACTCCCTGTATGTTCAGAACGTAGTTTGAAAAATGATTCCACTCCTGAGCAATCTTGGTTTTTTCCGTATCGGTGAACTCAATACTTATGTATTTTGCACCGACTCTTTTTACTCTCATTTTTACCACCCTGCTTAATCTGCGTAATCTTCCCAATCTTTATCTGGTTCGTTTTTGCTTCCAACCTCTATATACCTGATTTTTCCTGCGTTGTCTTCGAACATATCGTATTCTATCCTCCCTCTCATTATCGTTCCTATATAACCGTTCTCTTTCCTTGCTTTCGCGTACACCGTGGTTTTGTTCATAGAATCGTAATACTTCTGTGCTGACTGGTACGCGACCTGTGAGTTTTTTATTTTTCTGCTCTCGTAATCGTCGTAGTAATCATCAACAACAGATGAGGACACTCCATAATTTCCTGACCAGCGATATTTTGTTCCTCCGTACCCTGAAAATTCCGCTACCTTTTCCTTATTTAGAAGTTCTCCGTCAAGTATATGATAAACAGTGTCAGGTTCTATTCTCTTTACTGGAATGATTGTACTATCAGATGCTCCGAGGTATCCACCATTTAGCTTTGCTAATCCGTATTCCGCAAATGAAGTTCTATAAACGGATATTTTATTAGGATATTCCAGAATTTGAAGTGCCATGTATCCAGTGACTCCGAACTCGTTGAAAACATCAATGAACTTCCATCCAAACGTCTTATATGCGTGGAGGATAATTTCTGAATCCACTGTTGTTTTGAATTTTGCTCCCTTCTCCTCTTCCAGATATTTCTTCATTTTGTCGTAATTCTGCAATACTCCATTATGAGAAAGCGAAATAGACTTACTCTGGAAGGGATGGGATGCAAGATCATTGACTCCTCCACCTGTTGCTGTTCTGGTATGGAAAATCAATGCGTTAGTCTCTATATGTGGTTGATTCTCCAATATCCACCTTCTCGCTGCCATTTTTGTTTTGTGTGTCACTATGGAATGTGAATCCTCGTTGTAGTATGAGAATCCGAATCCATCCCTTTGTGTCGTAGAATATGCCGATGCAACCGTCGCGAGATAAACAGATACATCATCTTTTCTATCCAGTGATATGATCCCCTGTCTGCACATCTAATTCTCCTCCTTTTTTACAGTCTCTACCGTTATGTCTAATTCTGTTTGTTCTGCTTTATTTCTGTCCTCGTCTATCTTCCTGATTCTATCCATTTCTTCCCTCGTATAATCCATTATTTCCGATCTCCATCTGTCCTGATCCCATATTTCGCTTGGTGCTTTAGCTTTCTTCCTTTCCCATACTTCTGCTGCTATGATCGGATATTGCCTCATCAACATTCGCAATTCCTTCATTCCAACTTCTGAGGGATGCGTTGCTACCTCTACAAAAATCTCCTGAATAGATTTCTGCAATTTCTTTGAGTTATCCTTCTCCTTTTTTGTGACTTCTTCGTTCACAGTCAGAGATACTTTAGGTTTTTCCTCCTTCTTCTTTTTCGTCTTCTCCGTCTTTATTTTCAACGGCGAGTAGTGAACTAACAACGCTTCTATCTTCGTATTACATGCCATGCACTTGAAATCTTCTCCATCGATCATCCATTCAACGGGATAATGTGAAGTGTCATAATCACTTACCGTCTGAGGAAGCTCTACATATGAAGTACTCACGGCATTTATCATCAATTTCAATCCGCAGTTGCACTTCAAGTTTATGTATCTCGGAATTATGAAATCATCTGAGGAAACTCCACAAACAAACGGATATGCACTACTTGTCCGTGATACGTCAGATTCCCTGTATAACATAAGTATGCTGTACAAATCGTTGCTTGAAGTATAGGATAAACCATCTATCCATACAAATCCCGATAACTGCATACTCATTATGTTTTTGGGATCAATCATCATAGACGTAAAGAACTTGACATTTGTTCCAATTCTCTTACGCTTCACCCATTTCTCTACCGATTTGCTGTCGATTATGTCAGATTCTGTTTTCGAAATCCAATCTACAATTTTCTCGGTATTGGAATTACCGTGAAGGATTCTTGACAAATAACTCGCTATGTTGAATCTCGGTATGATTGCCGTTATTCTGTCACCTTCTCTTTTGATTTCTATTTCCAAATCTGAATTATCCGCATTTATCAGATTTTTACCATCCATCCCCAACTCATCAACCAGTTTTTTCATGATCGGATGAGTGTTAGGATAATACCCTCCGTGATTCGGAACGAGCTGTTGAGCTTTTATTATAAAACTTTCATAGGATGGAGGTTCTTCTATGATATTAGAAAAATCTGTTCCTTTGATCGTTCCTAAAATCTTTATGTCTGTCATTTCTGGTACGGTACGCACATCAAAAAATTTATCTACCTTTTTCTGCACATAAACAGTGGTAGTGTGTATGCTTTCTTCCGCTATGAATATCTCTCTAATAGATTTCAAATATTTTTGCTGCATTTCAATTCCTCTTATTGTTTTAATATTTTCCTTGTTTGAATATTTTCGCTGGAATCTGGTATGATTGTAATACCAGTTCCAGTCAGGTCTATAAAACCGACCTTATTTAAAATTTTTCGGCGAATAGATACATTCGCTATGCTGTTAGTTCTTGATTGCATAGCTGCAGTTCTCCTCATGTTTGTTTGCTTCCTCGACGAGATTTTCAGATTTAGGATTTTCCTTCTTCATTGTCTCGTATAGGACGCATAGATAGCATTCTCCCAATTTCATCACCTTACTTAACTTACACATATTATAAAAATGTTATGTGTTTAACCAAATAACGCCGATAACCCCCTTCCTTCTTCGCGTGCTTCTGCTTCCTCGTATCTCTTTTCCTCTTCCAGTTCCTTCTTTGTTGTTTCATACCACGAGGATAACGAGGATGCTATGACAACTGGTTCCTTCGCTATTCTGTTCATCGTTGCTATGAGCCATCTTAAATTTCGTATGTATTCATCGGCAGTAAAAACATAGGGAAGGAGTCTTATTTCTATGGTTTTATGAACATTCAGGGATTCGAGGTTCATTCCACAGTATCTTGTTCCTCCCTGAATGTTCCTGTCTCTTATGGTATTATCCATAGAGCAATACTGATTGTTCATCCTTAACTCATATCGGATAGAAAGGTAGTTATCCCTTATGTATTTCTGGTATGCTTCCTTGAATTTGAGGAACCTTTCGTATCTCTTGAATCTTGTATGAACTGCACTTGGAGGTACATTCCATCCGAGGTGTATGTGATTTCCGCAGGATTCGTTCTGGATGAATCCCTTCTTGAATATCTCTCTTACGAAATTTTCAAGATTGGATAATCCTCCTTTTTCCAGCTTCACATATCCCTTAAGTTCAAGGGGAACAAGTCTGATATTTTTCTCATATATGGCTACGCTTCCATCCTGAGCGACATACGAATCTCGTATTTTATATTTCTTTGCGAGTTCAACATAAAAATCGGTGACCTCGTCCATAAAAGATAAATCTCTATCCGTGAAGACAGAGTCGGAAAATGATCCTTCAAGTTCTATTCCAACGCTTACTATTTTCATGTGCATCACTGTTTAATGGTTTAAAGGTTTAACGATTCCATTTGACCGAGATCGATAGTAAATCTCTTGATTATCAATCTTGCAGTTTCTTCTATGATTTCTGCAATGCTCAGTTCTTTTCCCTTGTCCATCATTCCAGCTATCTTTTGAGCTGCTTCCTCTTTTGATGCTTTAGCAGAAGCAAGGAACTTCCCATATACGTTGCTTATCGATACCATGCCTGTTCCCATCGGCATCAATCCCCATTTTGAAGGAGATTTGAGAACCAAATCGATTCCCCGACGTTCTGCTTCTCTCTTTGCTTTATTGTAGTCGTTCAGATTGTAGAGATCGTAGTTCCTCGGATTCAACTGCACATCGTCTATTGCTCGTCTCCTTCCGCGCTCTTCCGAATCTCTGTCCGATAGCATAGCACCTGTCCTGATCTGATCTCTGTCGCGTTGCTCAAATACTGCAACCTCGGCGAGAAGCTCAGTGACTCTCGTTCTCAAAATCTGATTCTCGGTGATTGTTTTGTCAATCCCGACTTTCAGAACCTGTCTGGTTTCTACCATACATATTCACCGTTTTTATTCGGTTTTCTTTTGTTCATGCCGTCTGTCGGCTTAAACTCATTGTTTTTCGTTGGAAGCGGTAAAATGATGCTTCCGTTGTTGATTTCATTGCATACTGATATACATGCCGTTTTTTCGTGGTTTATTTCTGCTTTTACCAGATCAATAGCGTATTTCACCTCCAAATTGCACTCATACATTTCGTTTATTTCTGATTGAGTGCATACCATAGCAGATTCAACGGAAAAGTGAAGTTCAGGACATACGAGAAAATCAGTATGCTGAGCTGTACTGAATATAAACAATATTTTATGACATATAGGACATGTCATAACTTTGTCGCATACCCTGATGGCTTCACTTATCATATGAGATCACCTTAAATCCATGAATTTCACAGTTTTTCCTAACTTTTTAGCGTAATTACCTGTCCACATACCTCCGTTCCAGTCGTCATTAGATAGAACATATAATATGTCAGATTTTTGAGCTATTCTCATATTGCGAGCTTTAAATCCGTCAGGTTCCCATCGTAAATTATTCGGAGGATAAGGAATCATACTAATCTCAAATTTATTTGCTATCTCTTCCGCAAATATGTCAATACCTCCAAGATGACAATGTCCTGATACTATGACTATGTTCATATGAGGATGCGATATGATTTCATATGCTATGATTTGACTAATCCTATCCCTCGCTTTTTTCTCTGACAATTTGTCAAATTTGCGACCATCTGATCCGACTATGCCAACGTAGAAGCTTTCTATTACCGTATGAGACACCTTACCATATCTTCCTTATATCTTCAAACTGTACGCTTTTTTCGTATTTTGCAGTCATAACTCTGCAATACCCTTCTTCGGGATATATGATCGTGACTGTGCCAGTTTTGATCATCGGTTTTCCCCAATTAGAAAAACCATTGAAGCTGATTTTGGAATTGACATGCAAATCTTTTATGTCTATTTTTATCATATGTCATACACCGTTCCTTTCGCATATGTGAGCTATCTTTATTGATTTTAGCTGTCTCATACAATCCGTGTATGTACCCATATATATGAGATCATCAAAATTCCTGATCTCATACATGCGTTGTTCTGTTGCAGATTTTACTATTTCCATCTATGCCGCATCCCCTATATGAACGGTTATACCGTTATGTGTGTCTGATCGTATATGATTTATGAATCCCTCTAAATTCGGGATTATAGAAATTCCGCATTTATCGCAATATGTGGGAAATTTGATTCTCTTAAATTCCATGATGATAACCTCCGAATACCAACAACAACAACAACAACAGATAATGAATGATCATGCCAGTATATGAGAAGTCAAAAAATGTAAAAAAAAAAAAAGGAGGAGAAATTTTACTGAGCGGGGATTACTTTGTATGTGTATCCTTTCTGTTTGTTCTTGATCCGCTTGATCTTTAGGGAAGTGCTCACGTTATACCATTTCCCGTTATCCACGGGATAGTTAGATTTCCCCTTTGCATCATCAAGAACGGCTTTCATGTGATTGAGTACCGACGCTGATCCAGTCTGAAGGATCACGGTCTTTTTGTGTACATCCGCCATCATGATCGCTTGTGTGTATTCTGGATACCTAACATGAAATTGTCCATCCTGCATGTATCCCGTGGCTTCCCTGTGTATAAATCCGAATCGCGTTACGTCTATGCGATCTGTCTGATCGTTTTTCCATGCGGATTCGTCTTTTAGGGACATTTTACCTATGGAATTTACCATGTCCCATGATATGTCCTCAAGGTTGCTATCTGGTGCGATTTCAGGTTCTTTACTCTGTGCAGGGACTGATACGTTCCCACTGTTCAATATCCCGAATACTTTCTTTACCAGTTCAGGGGATTTCGTGAGCATGTCAAGAAGCTGCGTCTCTTCTTTGCTCAGTTTTGAGGTTTTCGCCGTGTGCTTTCCCTTCACGCTTTCGGATTTCGTGCTTCCTTCTGTGGTGCTTACTGTCTGCTTTGTGTTTTTAGACATTTTTGTCACCGACACTTTAACCGATGTGGGTATATAAACAGTGTGAAATCACGCCGAACCGTTGTTTTACGGCTTCAGCGTCGAAATCGATAGTATATCTCTATATCATGCGCGTGAACTAATTCGGGATTGCTTACCGTCGGGAAATCGGCTTTTAGACGGCATTTTTGAGAAATCGGCACTCGCTATTTTCGGGGTGTTTTTTCCCCTGTTGAGTTTTTCCCTATTGTGTGTATCACGTAAACAGATTGTAGAGACAGAAGAACGGCGACGGGAGGGGATGAGGTGATTTTATCGCTTTTTTCTAACTAATATTTTATGTAAAGCATAATTCTGGTGAGCGTCTGGATGAATTTCAAGGAAATCGATTTATTGCTTTATTCAAACAATCGAATTAAAATATATAAACCTCAAGTCTTTTTCGGAGCTAATTTTGATTAGAGAAGTCGCATTATCAATGGTTTTACGAATTAACGCTAATCTCGTACCGTTGGCGGATGCCGTTAAATGCGTTAAATTACGAATCAAAATCGTTAGAAATACAGTGTTTAAGCTTAAATTTGGTTAAATTACGAATTTCGGAATTGCAGGGAAACCGTGATCTGGAATCCCAACCTAAAACCAATTGTTCAGGGATGCCGTGAAATCCGAGGTTGGCGAGCAGATTACTGATCTGCCAAAAACGCATTTTTCAGAACGGAATCGGGAGCAGATTTACACACATCCCCAAAAAAATTTTAAAAATTTCGACCAGATTTTTGCGTGTGAATAATTATCTGTCGGGGTATAGAATCACTCCACCATCCCTATTTTACGGCATTATACAGTATCTATTATTTTAATATATAATAGTGTATTATCTTATTATTAAAATATTAATGTCATGATCATGATCTATCTTTATTTACTGATACCTATTTAAAGTAACAGTGATAATAGGTAATAGTAATAATAATAATAATACATGTTCATGTTTATATTATAATATAATAATTAACAATAAGAAAGGAAGATAAAGATATTCAATTCATCCTTTCTTGTACCTTCCTTATACCTTCCTTATATCTTCCTTATACCTTATTGTACTTTTTTGAATATCATTATATCATTATACGTGTTGTTGGAGTTGGAGTTGGAGATAGAGATAGAGATAGAGATAGAAATAGAGATAGACTTCCTTATATTTTTCTTATACCTTAGTGTACCTTATTATAATATAATACATGATCCATGATCCATGATCTAACTTTAACTGTTACTCTAAACATTTAAATACCAATTTTGCATCAGAGTTTTAGGATGCTTTATGGTGTCGAAAATTAAAGAAACAGAAGAAACCGCCGCCGTCGCCGAGGAACCCGAACCACGTCTGAAATCCCACGAAATACTGCATGTCGGAAGTCTCAACTACGATAATCGGCAGGGAAGAATTGTAATAGAAAGCGAAGAAATCGTAAACGTTCCGAAGAACAAAATTTTGATTTTTCAACCAGTTCAGGAACTTCTTGACGCTGGATTAATCGGAGGAGCAGGTGCGATCATTGGTGGATTTTCAAGAAAACTTGTCGTGCAGTTTGCAAACCACGGTAATGTCTCATGCGGAAACAGGGTAAGTTACCAGAAAAATACAGGAAATCTCGGAACTACCATAGTAACGGAAACAAAGGAAGCGTACTGCAAATCTCCCAAGCTGGAAATAACAAAAGGAACTCCATTCATGGAAATAGGGTATGTAAGCAGGGATTAAATGTGCAGCACTTGTCTCAGTAAAACAATAGACGATTGCGGTTGTAAGGAATGCAGTAAACCGTCGAAAATAGTTTACGGAGAAGAAGAAGGGTTCATGGATTTCTGCGTTGTCTGTGGACACGAATTAAAGAAGGAAGGAAAGAATATGAAAGAAGAAAACAACGAATCTCTGGTTCTTGTGTATCCACATTTCCTGAGAAAAGTGAGATACAAGAATTTTTGGGAGAAACACCCGACATTTGAGCATTCTGAAATAGTTTATATTTCGGAATCAACAGAAATTGTCAAAATAGACGAAAATGTAATAAAGAAGAAACTTGAATTTTTTGAAAATCAGTACGGTCTTGAACACCTCAGGATTGTTGCTATGGGATATTCCCCGTTTGTTGCGGCTATATCTATCGTAGCTTACGAAATGAATATTCCTATTGTGTATTTCAATGACGACGGTTTGAATTATATATACAGAGAAACAAGGAGAAGATGAGTATGGATAAAAAAACGTTTGAGAGCGAAATGCAGAAATTAGGATTCGAATGGGATAATTCAGTTTGGGCAAATTACGAACTCAATTTCTGGTGCGACAACGATATTTTGAGAGTAAGGGATGGTTATGTTCATGCACTTGAGCAAGCAGAAACTTTATGTAAGTATTTCAAATACGTTGTTGAAAATGAAGAAAAGGATAATGATTTTCAGTTGAAGCAAATAAACAGATGGTCGTCGTTTATAGAGGAAATAGAATCATCTATGGATAATGATGATATTAGGGAATTAATTGAAAATACTAAAGCAGCGTTTACGATGGTTGAATTGGTTGGAGCGAAAGGAGCAAAGGAAGAGGTAAGAAAGGAGTGAACAAAATATGGGAACAGTAGTAGATTATAAAAGCATAAAGAAAGACAGCAGGAAAGACAACGAGAACAGACCGAAAAGCGATCCGCTTGATCTGGTTCTCAATAAGAATTTGATTGTATCGAAAGCAGAAATAACGGTAACGAAATATGGAGATCAGGCACTTCTCTACACCGATCTCGGTACATTCAGAAGCACGTCGAAGAGAATAGTGGAAGCAACAAAGGAATCGATTATTCCTGCATTGGAAAATGGCGATCAGATCAGGGTGAAACCTGTCAGGAGAGCGTACCAGAATGGAAACAGGGGATACGATTTCGCAGGAGACGGCGAGTAAGGTTTTCGAACCTGCTCGCTTCTGGATTGTCAAGCGTAAGAACCGTCATTTTCATGTGGTATCACTGAATGAAAGTGTTTATTCTTGCACTTGTCAATCTTTTATCTTCCGTCATGAGGAATGTAAACATATAAGAATGGTTCAAGGGAAAGAATGGAGCGAAGATTATGAAGTCATTTTTGAATAATATTTCTTCGATTGTTGGAGATTTTATTCCAGAAGAGTATTATTCTATATATGCAAGAGCGTCAAGTGGAAAATCCCTGTACCTGCTCGAGGAATCTGCCAACCTGATAGCTCAGGGAGCGACAGTTGTTTATCTGAACACAGAAGCAGGATTTCAGGGAATTTATGATAACTGGCATGAAAAGTTTGAACAGAAATTCAACATGAAATTTGACGATGTGCATTTCAAACTATACAAATTATATACAGTAGAAGAATTGATGAAATTTCTTGGAAATCCCATAAGTATTCAGGTGGGAAAGAACGGAAAGATTTCTACGCTTCTTGAAGCTACTGACGAGAAAGAAACAGGGGATACGCTCTGGATTCACATTTCACACTCAAAGAATGTAGTTTTTATTCTGGATTCGTTTTCTGCTTTGTTCAGGGAAGACTATAATACAACGGTGACAAATTTTTCAGCAAGAGCAGATGCAACTGGATTTCTATTCAAGACACTGAAAACATTGATGAAGAAGACTGGTGGATTTACTATAATGTCTCATCATGCATCTATCGATCCAATGAATTTGTATCACCAACCAGATAAGGTTCGCGGTGGTTCTGTTATTTCTTATTACAGTAAATACATGTTGTACTTGGAAATTCCAATAAAGGGAACAATGAAAGATTTCAGGAAAGTTTATGGAGTCAGGGTATCAGGAAGAAAGGATTGGGCACAGCAATCGTGGTTGAAGATAACCGACGACGGCATCTTCGATACGACAAATGAGGAAGCGGAAGAACAATATAATAAGAAGAAAGGTGAGTAAGATGGATAAGGAAATGGAAGAAGAATTGAAAAGAAGGGGATATTTGTATTATCCCGACGAAATGGTAAAAGAAGGCGGTGCGTGGGTAAACGAAGCATCCCAATTTGAAATCACATCAATGTCATTGGAAAAGAGTTCAGATACAGTGGAAAAACTCAAACAAAATCTTGATACGATGGAAAGATTTTTTGAAACCATGAAAGAAAAAAAGCAGAGAGAAGAGGAGGTTAAAAATGCTTGGAAATATACCATCGACGAGGATAAAGATTTGGATTTGGAAGTAAGAGAAGCATTAGTGATGATGAAGTCAAAAAATATCGATGCTAATACAATGCTTGTTTCTTATTTTAAACTTGTAGATATTATAGATTATTATGCAACGAAACGTTCAGAAGTTACATATTCTGATTTGAGGAGGTTCATTCCAGTAATGGACAGTGTTACTGTTAATTATCCTGAATATCAGAAATCGTCTTTTTCATTGCATACAATTTATGGGTATTACTTGATGGCTGATGTGAATCTTGATAAGAATGAAATGATGTTCGAAAAGAGAAATATTGAATTAATTAAAGAATAAAAATAGAGTGTTCAACATGATCGAAATAAAAAATGGAAATGTTCTGGATGAACTGAAAAAATTAGAAAGCGAAAGTGTGGATTCTGTTATAACGTCTCCACCATACTACGGATTGCGTTCTTACGTCGGCTCAGAGACGATTTGGGGTGGGGTAAATGAATGTAATCACGTTTGGGAGCGAGTTGAGGTAAGATTCGGCAAGGATCATCAGGGATACAATGAGAAGCGATCTTACAGGAAATTTAACAACGGTGGTGGAATAGGAAAGAACAGGATGAGAAAGGGAGTTGATAATTTTCAGAAATTTGATGATCCTGAAAGTTATCAATGTTCTTGCGGTGCTTGGAAAGGACAGCTCGGACTTGAACCAAATCATGACATGTACATAGAACACCTCATGTTAATTTCGGATGAAATAATGAGAGTTCTGAAACCGACAGGAACAGTTTTCTGGAACATGGGAGATACTTATTCAGGTTCTGGTGGTGCTGGCGGTGATTATAATAAAGGTGGATTGCGAGAGGGACAACCAAGATACAGACAGGGATTTTCTGATATTAAAAAAAAATCATTGATGATGATTCCTGAGCGTTTCGCGATTAAAATGATAGAACATGGATGGATACTCAGAAATAAGATTGTCTGGTATAAAAGAAATGCGCTTCCGACTTCTATAAAAGATCGTGTTTCCGTGAAATGGGAAAATGTATTTTTCTTTGTTAAGAGTGGTAGATATTTCTTCAATAAAAATGGCTTAAGAGGAGATGTTTGGGATATTCCCAATAAACAGCATCGTTTTGCTCATTTCGCCGTGTTTCCAGAGTCATTGATAAAACAGATAATGGAAATAGGAAGTTACGAAGGATCGACGGTTCTTGATCCGTTTGCAGGTTCAGGAACCACAGGAGTAGTAGCAAAGAAGAATAACAGGAATGCAATTCTTATTGAGATAGTTCCCGAATATGTAGAAATCATGAAAAACAGAATAAGTGAAGTATTGGGATGATAAATATGGATATAAGAGAAAAAAACATAGTCTATGACTGGATGCGTGACAGTTTCTTTCCCCGTACATATGGATATTTTGATATTAATGGGTTTTTCCATAGAGATAAAATAATTTCATTTGAACCAATATCAACGGTAAGAGATTCTTATCTATCTCTTTTTTCGGAAGAACAGATAGAAAAAGAAATGCTTGACACATTTTATCTTGACATTGACGCTCATAACGGCGAGAGTCTGGAAGACAGGAGAGCGACAGTTCTTGATGCTTTTGTTGATCTTGGAATAAATCTTTTCACTCGTTGTTATTACACTGGAAGAGGGTTTGCTTATTTTCTTGATTTCACTGAACCAGTTTCATCATCTTATTTCAAGAAAGCATCACGGTATCTTATCGGTTATCTTGAACTTGGAGACGTTGTCGATGTTTCGGTTATAGGCGATTATAATAGAATGGCGAGAGTTCCATCGACTTTCAATACAAAATCTAATTCTTGGATGGTCGAAATACCTCAGGATATTTCAATTCGCACAGCTAAGGAAAATTCTACTAATAAGATTCATAAGTTTTGGAGAGGAAACAAGGTAAATTTTAAAAAACTAATGGCAGAAATAGGATTTAAGGAAGAAACGGAAGAGAAGAAAAGAAATATTACGAAATTCGGAAAGATTCCAGAGACAGAATATCCACCATGCATCCAGAAATCGATAAATGATTTGTTCCTGACAGGTGAGCTGGATCATCGCGAGAGAATACATTTTGCTTCCTTTATGATAATGAACGAAGAAAAAGATAAGGCACATGAAATAATTAAGACAGCAGGAGATTATAAGGAAAGTATTACCAGTTATCAGCTTGATTATCTGGAAAAGAAACCTGCTATGTTTTCATGTAAGAATGTTCCGAAAACAATCTGTCCGTTTGCAGGGGAAGAGGAAATGAAAAAATGTCCGTATTTTCCAGATATAATGATTACATTTGGAGGACGGGGTAATTGAGCGAACCGTTGAAAGTAAGTTATGGAAGATACGATGGAAATCATATCTGGTTCCTTACTCCTGATGGTTCTATAATAGAAAGAACGTTTGAGGATTTGGAATATCCTTATTTTTACGGAGACGTGGATTTAAGTAATGAAGTTGGAGTAATCCGATGCACTCCTGAGCATGTAAATTTGTTATATAAGAAAGAAGAAGTAGAAACCGATTTATATAAAATTGAAGTAGCAAGACCAGAACTTGTAACAAGGCATAAAGGGAAGTGTAAGGTAGTTGCAGAAGCTGATATAAAGTATCTGGAACGGAGATTGGGTGCTGACAATATAATAACTTGGGAAGCACCAGAAAAAGTAGCAGTTCTGGATATTGAAGTCGATAAACATGATAACGTTTTTCTTACGGGATTTGAAATTATAGAGAACGGCAAGAGAAGCGTTTACCGTTATGTTTTCGATTTAAAGGATTTGGTGGATTATCTGGAAAAGCATAATATTCACTTTTTAGCTGCTTACAATGGAGATAATTATGACTTTCTTTACATAGCTGAAAAACTTGAAGGCACTCCTCAATTTGAATATCTTACGAAATGTTTGTTTATAGATATAGCTCCGTTGTACAACAAATTGATGCATAAAGCTCCAGCACCTCTTTCTCAGGTTGCAGTAAACGAAGGATTGATGGAGAAACTTGAAATAAATTATCTTGAAGAAATGGACACGGAACATATCGATAAGGTTATTCCTTACACCGAGAGGGATGTCGGGATTCTTTCACGTCTTATTATCAAGCATCATCTTATTGATGCTATTTACATTGCAGCGAAAGAAACTGGCGTAATGCCGTTTGGAAGAGAAGGATTGGAAATATCGCAAGTTCCAGAAGTTGAGAATTATATAATCAAGAACAGGAAAGAATTTGGTTATTGGCTTACACCGAAAGAAACAGGGGTAGAAGAGAAAGTCGAAGGCGGTGAGGTCGTATCTCCTCCGATTGGAATATATGAAAATGTAGCTGTAGTGGACTATACGTCGCTATATCCAAATTCGGTTATACATTCACGATATGATGGGGAAGGAAAGCATTTGTTTGAGTTATTCAAGAAGATACTGAAGGATTTCACAAACAAGAAAAAGATATACAAGAAATTGAAATCTGAGCTTTCCAGCAATGATCCTCAGAAAGTTATTTATGATTTGCTTTACGATGTTTACAAAATACTTGCCAATGGAAGTTATGGTGTGTTTGCGACGATCTATTTCAGGTATTATCTTCCTTCCATAGCTAATTTTATCACAGAAACTGGAAGGAAAAAAAGAGGGGAACTTGATAAAATTATGAAGAAGAAAATTCAAAAAGATAAGCTGTACGGTGATACAGATTCGTCGTTCAACCAGATAGAAACTTACGAGAAGGCATTGCAGATCGTAGATGAAGTGAACGCTGAAATTGCTCCTTATGAAGTATCTCTGGATTATTTCTTTACGAGAATTGTATTTTTTGCAGGTGCGAACAGTGGGGAAGTCAAGAAGAGATATGCTGGAATCAACAGGGAAGGAAAGATAATTATCAAGGGATTGGAAGCGATAAGAAAGGATTGGTGCAGTTTCATTAAGGAAACACAGAAAAAGGCAATAGATATTATGTTGAAATACCCGATGGAAGAGATAAAAATAAATATAGTGGAACTGATACAGGAGAGAAGAAAGATGCTTGAAGAGAAAACGGTTCCATTGGAGGAATTGTTGATTACAAAAAGTGTGAAGATGAATAAGGATTATAAGGCGAAGCAATCACATGTTCAAGCATACGAGAAACTTATAGCTGAAACAGGGGAAACGAATAAGGTAGTTCCGTTTGTTTCATATTGGATAATAGCAAGAGAAGTTATGGGAAAGAGGAAAATTAAGAAAGTCAAGGATGTTCTTCCTCTTGGAAGCGAAAAAGTAAAAGATGAACTTTCTTTACTGGATTGGAAGTATTATATAGATAGTCATGAAAATCTTATAAGAAGGATAATTACAACAGTTGAGGGATTTTAAATGTCTGAAATAGATAAGGAAATAATAAGAAAATGGATAAGTGAGAATTTTCCGTCGATGGAGGGAAACGATTTTCTATCTGAAAAATTATATAGAGCAAGAGTGATGAAGGAAACCTTTGTTTCTATACCGAAAGGAAGATTCGCAAAGATAAGGTGGCTTGAAGAAGGTGCGTTATCCAGCATAAAAATAATAAAACTTACAGAACCAGAAGTTAGAAGCTGGACGAAATGTATCACTTGCGGTCAAAAGAAATGTTTTGTTGTCGGTCATAATAAGGAAGTAAATTATACTTTGAGTTTCAAAGGAATAGACGATTCTGGTGAAATAGAAATAATATATTTTTCGGATAACTTGGACGATGTTAAAAAGATCAAGGAATTGAATAATTGTATCGTGAGCGGTAAACTTACAACTGGAAAGTTTGGAACGTCGTTTCAAGCATCTTCTTTCATTTATTTGACAGACGAGGATGAGGTTGCGTTTCCTGTTCTTGAACATTTTATGGATTTCAACGGAGGATTCACTGTTGGAGTGGATTCTGATAAATTTAACGATTGGATAAGGTTTCAGTCAGAAGGAGTGAAGAAACTTGTGGAAAAACTTGGATTGGGAAGTAACGGAGGTAAAGTAATATGGTAGTCGATATACAAAAAGAAATTTCCGATCTTTACTTCAAGGCATTTGTAAAGTTTGATTATGAACACAACAAGGATAGAACGGTTGGATTTCATGTTTCAGCAGCTTCTTACGGTTGTGCGAGAAAGATATTTTATGATTTGTCAGCGAAGAAGAATGAGGAATACGAAGGGTATCAGTATTGGCAGAAAGACGCTAAAGGGTTATATAAGATAAGTTTGGGAAGCAAGCTTCACGAAGTTCCACTTACTGACGACAGTGAACATGATGTTTCGTATAAAACAGGAGTCGAAGGTCTTGATATTTATGGAAGCATAGATGAAATATTTACTGATAGCGAAGGTGGGAAGTGGATAGTGGATAAAAAATATGTTGGGTTTGCTCCAAATTATCTTATGAAACCAGAACACAGAAAACAGGTTGGGTATTACTCTTGGTTATACAAGCAACAGACAGGAACATATGCTAAGGGAATAATACTTGCTTATTTTGTTGTAAAGGAGATATATTTCAAGAACTACGATAAGATGGAAATCGTATTGGATGAAAACGTAACCAAATATCACGTCGAAGAGCTTACTCCCGACGATATAGATGGATACGGAAAGGAACTGATGGCTATGGTAATGAGCGTAAAACAGGGGAAGGATACAAATACACCTCCCGACAAAACAATCTCATGGTATTGCGGATATTGTAAATTTGGTGGGAACTGTTTTGAAGGGAGAACTCAGGAAGAGATTAGAAAGTCAATTAACTCACTCAGTTAATACGATACTGGTAAATCCGAATATTCGATATATCTCTCACAAGAGGATAACACTTAAGTTTTATAAGCTCGGATATTCTTCGCTTGGCGTATTCGATGTAACAATCTCTCGGATGGCATCTGATCTTCTTGATTGTCTTGAAGAGAAAGGGTTCGTAAAAATTTACTTTATTCGCAAAAAGAGGAAATTATACGAAGTGTTGAAACACGAGGAAATAAAAGAGGAAGACGTATGTTGGTAGTAGATACAAGAGAAGATCAGGTAATACCGAAGATGCTGAAAGAGAAGGGTGCGGATTTCAAGCTGGATATGCTCAATTTTGGAGACTATCTGGTTCTTGGAGTGGAAGAGAAATTTGTGATAGAGAGGAAGACACCTCTTGATTTGCTTCTTTCTGCTGAACATGAGAGAATTTGGGATCAGTTGAAGGGATTGGAGAAATTCGATGGATATAAGAAGATATTATTGCTGGAAGGAGAGTTTTCGAAAGAATACATTCTCACGCATTACAGCATAGAATTTCTGTGGTATCAGGCGAAGTATCATCTCAAAGATTTTGATCGTTCTTATAACAGGTATATGGGAATCCTGACAGCCATAGCAAAGAGTTGGAATGTAAACATTATTTCGATGCAGGACAAGAATGCAACAGTTCAGTTTTTAATGACACTGAACGCGAAAGTCGGCGAACCTCAAAGCGACGTTGCTTACGTGTCCACAGTACCGAAAAAAGGGAGAAGGGGTTCAGATCAGGAATCTATTGACGTTCTTGCAGCTATCGACGGGATCGGTGGAGAGAAAGCTCGGAATTTGCTTAAAGAGTTTGGAACATTGAAGAAAATTTTCGGAGCAACAGAACAGAAACTTACAGGAGTTGTCGGAGAAAAGATAGCTAAGCATATAGTTGAATTGAGAGGTTCACAGTTCGGGAACGAACAGGGGAATCAAGATTAATAGAATGTAATTAATTTCCGATTATGTGCATGAACTGTATAGACCATACAAATGAATCATATTGCACACATAATTGTGATGATTCCACTATACAAAAGATAACTTCGTTGTTCGTATCAAAGGACACGGGTTATTTTTGTATAATATGTGAACATTTCATTTACGGAGAGAGCGAAGCAAAGGGAATATAATAGAAGCATTATGTTAAATACTTATTGTGAATTTGTGAAACTATGAAAGTAGCAAGAACATATGTATCTCCTCTTGGGATTGGAAAAGATGCGAAATCGGAACAGTTTATAGTTGTTTTGAATAGAAAGGGAAATGAAGTTGGTTATAAAGAACTTATCGAAGAGATAAGAGAATCGAAACTTGATAAGGTGGTATTTATCGGAGAAAATTTGGATGCAGGAATTGATGTTTTGAGGCTTATTCCAGATTTTCCAGATATTTTCAAGATTTTGAAGAAATTACAGAAGGATGGAATTTATACAACTTTGATAACTTATGGAACTGTGGATTTTGATGTTAAAACGATAAACGACGTATTTGATTATGTTATTCTTCTTATCAAAATGTTCGATTTTGATTATTACAAATATTACAGCAAGAACAGAATGCGAACAGTCAAGGGATTGAAGGATAAGACTTATGCTTTTATAATGCCGAATAATCTTCTGGATTTACAGTTGATGCAGTTCGTTCAGGACAATGCTTTGTTTAATGAAGATGTGGAAATGATTCCTGTCGGAAATACAACCAAGGAAGTTCATAGAGTTATCAACGAGCTTGGATTTATAGTTGATGAAATAAAATACGGAGCACCAGTCAAGAATTTGAGGATTTCTGACAGAGGCGACGTAGAGAAAGGATTTTTTACGGTTCCTGTGCATAGAGTATGATAAAGCTATATTTGAGCAGTGTAGAAACAGAATACAAGCAGATAGATCGCATGTTCAGTCGTGGTTATCCTTCTTATGGTGTTCAGGTTTCTTACATTTATCTGAGGAAAGCTAATTATCTTCTTGAATCAGTGAAGAAATGGAATGTTGATTATAAGGTAAGATGCTACGTTACTTCTGGATTGGAAGGTAAAGATAGAAATTTCAGCAAATCATCAGAAATATCTAAAATATTGTCTTCTATCGGAGACGAAGAATACGGAGAGGAATATACAGATTGGTTGATTCAGAATGCTCCGTTATACGAGAATGCGTTTGAATATTATCATTCGGAAATAGACGGAGCTTTCCTTTCTAAACTGAGGAAGAAGTATATAGAATCTGGAATAGCTAAACACATTATTATGTTCGTGAGTGGAACAGCAGAGGTCAAGGATGCAATCCAGAGTGGTTTTCAATGGTTTGTTATAGACAATGACAGGTTAAGCGAGAGCGAAATAGCTGTCATGGTTAAAGAAATAGACGAAGCTGGTGGATTTGTTCATCTTAACAATCTTTATTCGAATCTTCTGGAAATGAAGGAAAATGTAGAAAGTGTTTCTACTTCTGCTTGGACACAGGGATCAAGGACTAAGCAGATATTCTTTATGAAGTTTGGGAGATTGAAAATATACGAAGCAAACGAACCAGATGCTCTCAATGCTTGTTTGCAGGACAAATTCTGGAATATTATTCCTGATGATGTTAGAAAAAAAATAGGAACAAATAAATCAATGCATTATATCAATCTCTGGAACGCTTACCAGATTCAATTATATATTGATCATCTTAATGACAGGATTCCAGCATATAAGGAATATTTAAAGAAGGGAGGGGAGGTTCCAGAGTTCGCAAACGGAAAGGATTCTATCGGAAGGGATAAAATAAAGGAAATAGCGAAATTCAAGAGTCCGTCCAATGCAGTTTTCAGTAGAGGAATAATGGATTACGGATTGCAGTGTAATTCATGCATTATCAGGGATAAATGTCCAGTTTATAAAAAGGATTCAGTTTGTGCTTATACTGAGGTTTGGACTAAAACTGGAGCTTTAAATACTCGCAACACAGAAGCGATAATCGACTCACTTGAAAAATTGATAGAGGAACAAAACCAGAGGTTGATTCGCGGTCAGTTTATCGAATCTGTTCAAGGCGGTACGATTAAGAAAGATGTTACGGAATTGCAGAACTCTCTTGTCAGGAATATAGATATTCTATATAAGCTGAAATTTGGTTCAATTAACCAGAATAAGTATAATATCATCAATCTCGGTTCTACACAGATGCTTGTTGGTAATTCTGACGATGTTCTTGCTAAGGTGAGGAAGGATATGGACGGTAATTCTTCCTATGTCGAATCGGAGGCGAATGACGGTGGAAACAGTCAGCAATGAAGAACTTGTAACTATATTGAAATCACCATCGTTGTTTATGTGGAAAATGCTCGGCATAAAACCACTTTCTTATCAGGTTCAGATTCTTGAAGATGATAGCAGAAATATTCTGATAGTCGGCGGTAGGCAGATAGGAAAATCTCTTACACTTGCAGCTAAAGCGACATGGAGAGCGTTTGTGAAACCTAATGAAGATATATTGATACTTGCGAGAAACTTAAGACAAGCGAAGATTATTTTTGATCATATTTACAGATATGTGAGTTCTAACTCATTTATAGCTCAACACACAACGAAAAAGACAATTTCAGAAGTGAGATTTGATAATGGAAGTGTAATAAGATGTCTTCCAAGTGGTAGAGCAGGAGAGGGTATCAGGGGATTTTCAGCTACTATGGTTATTTTTGATGAAGCAGCATTCATTCCTGAGGAAGTGTTTGTTGCGTTGAATCCGTCGCTCGCGGTTAGGGGTGCTCAGGTTGTTTATTCATCAACTCCATATGGAAAGAGGGGATTCTTTTATCAGGCATATGAAGATCAGAAATCAAGGATAGCGTCTAACAGGACATTCTCTATTTATGAGATTCCTTCAAGAATGAATCCATATATGAAAGTGGAAGTTCTGGAAATGGAAAAAAGATTGAAGACTGCTGCTCAATACGCGCAGGAATACGAAGCTCAGTTTGTGGATGAAGCTGGAATGTTCTTTCCTTATTCTCTTGTTTATTCATGCATTGCAGATTATGATTATGCATTCCCGAAAAAGATAGAGGAAGGCGATAAATTCCTCCTCGGAGTGGATGTTGGTTATACGGGAGACGACGAAACAGCTCTTTGTGTTATAAGGGAGAATAAGATGGGAGACAGGAGAGTTCAATATATCGAAGCTATATCGAAAACTACGATACCACAAATTACTGGAAGAGTTCTTGATTTATTCAAGGCAATTCCTTTTTCCAGAATTTATATCGATAAAACTGGTGTCGGAGCAGGTGCTTATGATTTGCTTAAGGAAGGTATAGGTTCTACCGTTGTCGGGGTAGAGTTCAGCGAGCATAACAGGGATAGAATGTACGGAAATCTTAAATTGGCATTGGAACAGAAAACACTTGAATTGAACTCATCTGATACGAAAATGATTTACCAGTTTTCTTCTTACATGGCAAAATACGATATTACAGGGAAGTTAAGATTGACGAAGGATTTAACTATTCATGATGATCTTGTAGATGCTCTTGCTCTAACATTTATAGACAAGGGAGGATTCAAGGTTGGTGTTCTTGATCAGGGAATGGATTTTTCATACACGAAATTCAGCGATAATAGACCGCATGTGGTGGATAGAAGATGGTTCGGGATAGATGAGGTGAGACAATGACAAGCGAGGAGGAAATGGGTGTTTATGGCAAAACGAGAAGGGTTAAGGATTGGGATAAGTATAATCCTATGAAGATCAAGGTTATTCCATTTCCAGAAGAATATATGTGTCCATTGTGCGAGGAGAAGAAAGAATATGTTTTTCCTGTCACGCTTGAATTGTGTGAAACGTGTGCAATGAAAGTTATGGAACGGAAAGACTGTTATAGGATGTATGTAAAAACGAAGATAGATTTTGAAAAATTCGGGTTATACTGTCATGCATGTGGAAAATCTGTTCCTAAAGTTCATGTGATAAATACAAGAGTTTGTCAGAAATGTACGGTTAAGTTGGGAAAGGAACAGAAGAGGTATCAGGGATTGCTCAAATACGCAAGAAAGGTGATATAGTCATGGGAATTAGGATAATAAAGGGAGTGCATATAGGGTAGATATGGCGAATTATAGTACTAAAAGATTTTCAAACATTTTCAGAAGAAAAGGAGGGAAGATAGATCAGAGATCAGGTTGGTTGAATCCGAGACCTGAAAACTATCCGACTCCTTATGCACCATATATTCAAACTGGTGGTCAGGTAGAAAAAGTTCCCATAATGCTGTTTTCAATCAGGTGGTTATACGATATAACATATGCATCTGATGTTCTGAGGACAATTATAAAAACTCTTATTCATGAAACATTCAAGAACGGTTTCGATATAAAGGAAAGATTCAAATCGAAATGTCTTATATGCAAAAGGGAATTTGAGGAAGATTTGGATGTATGTCCTTTTGACGGATCGCTTACACGACCACCCGATTTCAATGAACACACGAAATTGGAAGAGTTCATGAAAGTCGTAAACGATTGGGGAGAGAATTTCATTTCTGTACTTAAAGAAGTGGATAACGATGTAAATATAACCGACAATGGATATATTTTCTTGCAGAAGGATTATCTATATAATAAGGACACTCTTGAATTTGAAGGTGCTGAGATAACAAGTCTCCTTCGTTTGACTCCCGAAAAAATCAGGATAATTGCAACAGCTCATGGTGGAGGAAGAGGAGAAAACGGGGAGCGTTATTATTTCTGTCCATTGCATAGAACTGTGCTTATAACGAGATCGGATATTCAAACAGATGTTCCGAGGTGTGATGAATGTCATGGGGAAACTCTTGAAGCTTGGTACGGAGCAAGAGAGGAGGAGAAACCAGTTTATTTCGGAAGATTTGAAGTTTATCACATGAAGAAATGGAGCGAAGTTCAGGGATACGGTGTCCCTCCGCTTTATTCCATTTATCTGAAAGTTCTCGCGTTGCTTAAGATGGATAGATTCATTGTAGATGCATATAATTTGCAGAGATCACCTCAGGCGTTGCTTATCTTGAAGGGAAGACTTGACGACGTGAGAGCTGCGTGGGAATATAACATGCAGAAAGCGAGGGAGAATCCTTACATGATATATCCTCTTGTGATCGAGGGAGAAGAGGAAACAAAGAGGATTATAGAATATCAGGAGTTTTCGCTTAAACCAGAAGAAATGAAATGGGTAGAATCCAGAAAGGAATACAGGGAAGCTATAGGTGCTGTTTATGGAGTTCAACCTATCTATGTAGAAGGTGCAACTGAGGGTGGGTTGGCAAACGAAGGATTGCAGATAACAGCAACAGCTCAGACAATAAACAACTCACAGCGTACATGGAATATATTTCTTGACTGGTTTTCTCAGATGCTCGGAGCATTTGATTACTATATTGTTCTGCATACCAACGAGCTTGAAGACGAGTTAAAGAAACTTGATATTGCTATGAAGAGGTTGGAAATAGCTAAGGGAGTAATGGAACTCGGTTTCAATGTCAGGATGAGGAAGGATAACAGAGGAATACTTGATTTCGAATATATAGATTCTCCTGAAAGACTTGACAAGAAAGAAGAGAAAGAGGAAGAGGAACAGCAACAGAAGGAACAGCAGGAACAGAAATCTCCGAAAGACGGTGCTGAAGTTCCAGAAAGAAACAAGAAAGAAACGTCGAATCCATCAGGTTTTGGAGGATGATTCATGGTATATTACAGGAGACGATCATGGAGACACCAGCGTTCAGGATCACCCCGATACCAGTTAATCCGACAAGACCAATTCTTCCACAAAGACGTAGAAAACGACGTAGAAAACTTGGGAAGGGAAATCGGGGATAAAATATCGCGGGAAATAAAAGCTGTTCAGGTTCCAAATTTTAAAATTCCGAGTGAAGCTATCCAGAAACTTGCGGATAAGATAATTTCTGGAATGACACAGGAAACTCTCAATAAGATAGCTAAATATTCCAATCGTGTTTTTGTGGATGTTCGTGATGAGTTATTCAAGCGTTACGGGTTTAAGATAAGCAAGGATACGATGTGGAAATATCTGGTGAAAGATTTGACTCAGAGAGTTGTATCTCTTGCTAAAGATTCTATGGTTGAATTGAAATCTGAGCAGATGGATAATATAGCTCAGCAGTTTGAGAATCCAGAAAGGGAAGTTTCATTTGACGATACTATAAACGATATTATAGATACTACTAAAGCTAATTCTGGAATGGTAGCAAGAACACTTGAAAGTTCATTATATAACGAAGCGAAGAGAAGAGGATATGAAATAATAGAAGCTGATTTGGGGATGCAACCAGAGGAAGCCAAATATGTTTGGGTTAATCCTCTTGATCACAGAACAACGAAAACATGTCAATCGATTGTGGAAAGAACTAAGGATGGAGTATCTATGAAAAAAATGATTGAAATAATCAAGGAAGAAAGCAGGAAAGAGTTTCCAGATTATTGGAAGGAAGATAATCCAACGTCAGCTCATTATCAGTGTAGATCAAGTTTCTATCTTCAATCCGAATAGTTTTTAATCTTCTATCATATTCCAAGTTTATGTCTAAAGATAAGACAATAGATTTTGATGGAGATTCGTTATACTTATCGAATGTTCCAGAGAAATACAAGAAAATGGCTGAGAAGTTCATTATGGAAAACGAGGATTTCATAACTACGATAATCAGAGACAATGTTATCCTTTTGGTTCCAGACGACAAAGCGGAGCTTGCGTTGGAATGGGTGGAGAAGAATTTCGGAAGCGGAAAGAAATTCAAAAGAACTTACGAAGGTATGTATGGGTAAGATTATTAGAAACATGCAAATTATCAGATATGGGAATAAGTTTTCAGATTAACGGTCATGATAGCGTCAATATAAGATTGAATACAGTCGGTCAGGTTCTATTCAATGGACTTCCTATACCTGTATCACAGAGTTCAAGGAATTATGCAGTTCTTTCTGGTTCATCTTCTGGAAGCGTTGAGTATTACGAATATGTAATACAGGGAGTTAAGTTTTTCATAGCTAAATTCGTTGGTTATACTAATAAGACTTCAACTGCTCAGACTATAACATTTCCTATAGCGTTCACTGCTGTTCCTTACGTTCTTTATGCGACAGAATCATTAACTGTGGTTCAGGATTCTGATGGTAACATACTTGGAACAGGAGATCAAATGACAGGTAAGGTTCTTGAAGCTGGACAACCTCTTATCCAGTTTGGGTTATACAATCCTTTCATTCCGACTGGCAATGGAACAACGGTATCAGCGACAGAAACTGTTCTTACGTTTCCTTCCAATACGACAAACATAGCAAATGGAACTCTTATAGTGATGGGAAATTGAATGACAAATTATACTCTTGAACTTACTGATACATTCTCTACCTCAGAACAAACTTTAAATATAAGTTCCGATTTTTTGGAAGTTGAGGAGATAATAGGTTCTATGTTGTCTCCGTACTTCGTTATTTATTATATTGAAGATCAGAAAACGATACAGGTAGATTTAAGCAGATTCACAGCAGTAGTGTATCAGGAAGATGAAGAGATAGAATGGGTTGGTTACGGAGGATTGCAGAATTTAAGGCATTCGATTATTGAAGCGGATATTAGGACAATGGGAGGAGTTATTAACTATAATGGGCAGGTTTATGACTCTGCAAGCATCATTTCTCTTGTTGTTCAGCTCACTCAGGATTTGAATCTTAAAAATATAACCGTTAATGGGGATCATGTTATATTTGTGAAAGTAAAGAGTTCGAAGAACTTGGCATCGGAACAGAGAGGAGAGGAATGGGTAGAAATAGTATTTCAGATAGATGTTTTGACAAACAATTTCTGATACGTTTGGTTTATTAATGAATCCTCCATTTTCTCCTATGGAAATCAAGGAAGGTTCAAAGTTAAAAGGAACTTTAATAATTGATCATTACGATAAGGATGGAAAATTAAAAGCTCATAATGTTTATAATAATCTTATAGTAAATTCTGGTATAGCACTTCTCGCAGCGTTATGTGCTGGAACAGCGACAACTCCTATAATTGCTATGGCAGTTGGAACTGGAACAGTTGCAGCAGCATCTACGGATACAGCACTTCAAACGGAGGTTATGAGGGGAGCAACAACCAATACTATAGCAACTACAACCATTACAAACGATACAGGCGTATATGTGACTACATTCAGTTTCACGGCGACATATGCTATTACTGAGGAAGGATTGTTCACTTCTACAACAGCAAGTTCGGGAATAATGTTATCTCATCGCGTGTTTTCAGCTTATAACGTTGTTAGCGGCGATACGCTTGCTATAACACATAAGATTCAGAGTTTAGCATAATGTGTTCGGATTGCAGAAATGAAAAATGTAATTGCGAATCTTGTAGATTATATCATCATCAATCTTATTGTTTTGATTGCGGTTGTGTTCTGGAAAGCGATTGTTGTCAGGGATTTTAACAGGTAGTGTTATAACCAGATTTGTATGGTGATAGTATGGATATGAAGAATGAATCTTATGTTGCTCCTCTTGATATGCTCCTTTTGATGTTAGGTGCTATCGGGAGATTAGCTGTTATGCTTCTTACTTATCAACAGGTATATGTTTTGCATCTTGCAGTCGAAGTGAATCCTATAAGTGCATTTCTTGACGGTGGAGGGAATATAATTAACATGATACTGATAAGTGCCGTTTTACTGTCTCTATATCCTATTATAGCGTTGGTAGATACCAAATTTAAGCAGATAACGGCATTTCAATATTATATAGCATTTATAGCTCTCACGTTTATTATATGGATAGATGCAGCTAACGATCTGTATTACTATTTCTTCCCATAACGAAGAGGTTAATAATAAGGATTCAATCTTGAGAATGAGGAATAAAATGGTTAATGAAATATCAACTGTAAGTTCAACTGTAGCTTCACCGAAAGCACCTGCTTCCTTGCTCGCGTTGCAGACATTCTTTTTGGCGATAGCGGTTGCTCTTTTCAGCGTTGCTGGAACTCTGTTTGTCGTGTTTATAGATAATCCTTCTCTGGAACTTATCGGATTCCTGATAGTTGCGATTGTTCTTCTGGTTTCTGCTATCTTCCTTTACTTTATCGGTAAGGGGAAAGTCGGAGCTAAGGAACTTGCAGTATTGGCATCCAATCTGTCTCCTTCGGAAGTTGCCGATTTGAATGCATTTGCTCCTATGATTAAGAATCTTGCGTCAAGCGAGGGTGTTACAATATCTAAACTGCTTGACACGCTGATTGCTCAGCATGGGAAAGTATCAGCTCAGGATGTAGTTTCAGCACTTGCATCGGGAGCACAAAGTGCCGTAGCAAAACCTCCAGCATAAGATTGACTCCTTTTGTCAATTTTTCAGTCGATAGGTGAATCCTTTTTTCACCTTCGATTGGTTTATTAACTCTTTTTTTATCTGTGAAATATGTCTGAAATACACATCAAAATGAAAGGACTGGATGTAGATATAAGCGGCACGGATGAAGAGGTATCGAAGATTGTCAGGAAGATATTTTCGGAAGAAAAAGAGAGGATAATTTATGTTCCTTACTACCCGAACAATGTATGGTATGGAACAACATATAATCCTACTGTTACGTTTGGAAGTTCGGGAGTTGTGTACGGTACTTCTGGTGGGCAAACGACAGTATATAATCCTTAATTGAAATAGGTTTAATACCCTATTTCTAATTTTGTCTTCATGGAAGATGCAGCAATTCTCAAATTTTTCGATAAGGAAGGAAACGAAGTTACAAGTTTATATTCACAACCAATTCCGCTTGCTCATTCAATGTTAAGACTTCGTCTTGTAAATAGAGACGAAAACGGGGTTAAAGTTAGCGAATATGATGCTCCGACAAATCTTGCGACTAAGCAGTTCGCTCAGTTTGTTTTAAACAATATATTTGCAACAGCTCAGACGATAACAGATACATCAGATGCAGGTATAGCGGAGACAGCGACAAAAGCACTTTCTTCATTTAATATTATAGTTGGAACTGGAACGACTGCTGCTGCGGTTACTGATTACGCGCTTCAAACTCCCACAAGCGGTTCAAGTGGTACTATAGCTGCAACAATAAATGCATATTCAGGTTCTGGAACAAGCGGTTCGTTTACTATTACAGGAACGATAACAAACAGCTCAGGAAGCACTATATCTTATACTGAAGCAGGGATAACAGCTTCGGATGGAACAGATACGTTCCTTCTGACACACGATGTTTTCACTGCTCAGAATGTGAGCAATAGTGGAACTCTTGCAGTTACATATACTCTGACATTCTCATAATCTCTGAAATGGTTCAGAAGGATACAGCGAAATGACAATAACATTCGGAACTCCTGTAATTCACACGACAACCAATGGTCAGACTCTAAGTGATTCCAGTTTTACTATAGCTGTCGGTGATTATGTTCTTATTCTCGGTGGTGATGATTCTGGTAGTAATCCAACTGTTACTTCAAGTCTTGGAACTATTACTGCAATAGAAACAGATTATATGGTTGTTTGTTATTATGTTTATAATGGTACAACTTCTTCTATAAATCCGACTATTACCTATACTGCTTCTTCTGGAAGTTCTGATATTGTATTTTCTCTTGTTTCTGTAACTGGATCATCTGGTATAACGCTGATAGATTCTTTGAGTGGAGGTACGTCTCCAAGTGCATCGGCGAGTATCACACCAAATTCTGTTTTGGTTCTATTTCTTGGGGACGAAAACGATGCTATGCCAACTTCAAGTGATACAGTTTTAGTATCTGAAAATCTAACTGGTGGTTTAAACGATATAGAAATATTTGCTGTGTATAACACAAATACGTCTTCGTCAAATGCAAGTGTCGGAGTATCTGCTACTACGAGTGTTTTGTATAATTATATAGTTTTTGAAGTTGAAGCTGCTGCTTCTGGTTCAACTGCAAGCGGTAGTGCGGCAATATCTGATACTGTTAGTTTAATATCATCACAGGCAGTCGGAGGAAGTGCGGCAATATCGGATTCTATAAGTTCCATAGTTTCAGCATTGGCGGCTGGAAGTATTTCTGTTTCTGATGCTGTAAGTTTCATAGTTTCTGGTTTGGCAAGCGGAAGCGTGTCTCTTTCTGATGCTGTGAGTTTTGTTATAAATAACGCGGCAAACGGAGCGGTAAACGGCATTGTTTCTATAGCGGATGCAATATCGTTCCTTACCTCAGCTCATTTGGCAATGAGTGAGGATATTTCATTTTTGTCTTCTCTTATAATGAGCGAGAAATCTTCTATTTCAAGTGGTTCATCCACGTCGCTTTCGTTCAAGATTTCAGCGAATTTCGAAACACCAGAATCTATCAATACAAGTATTTCTTTTGTTAAGTCTCAGGCATATTCTTCATCTGGAAATATTACGGCATCTCCTTCTTTTGTTATCAGTCAGGTATTGAATCTTTATGAATATTTTCAATCTTCGGAAGAACAAAGAACAGTACAGCAAACATTTTATCAAGCTCTTGAAGCATTTCTTGAAAGCAAGGGAATAACACCAATATCTCTAATTAAAGACATAAAAGCAATCGGGTATTATTATTCAAGTCCATACGTGATAATTCCGAAAAATTTATCGGTTGAAGCGGTGTGGAATGGGTATCTGTACACTTACGATTTTGACATGATAGTAGCATCGTTGAATGAAAAAACATTCAGAACAATGAAATCAAATGTTCAGAGACTGATTGGACAGAATTTATATTATGGACAGGTTGTTATTGTATATTCCAACTATCAGAAACTTGATATAATGGTTAAAGGATTTTATCGTGAAACATACGGTTTCAAGATAACTTTCTTCATTCCGTTCAGTTAGAATTAATACACTTAGTTTATTCAGTTGGTATGGCGATTGATGAATCTTCTATCTTATACAAGCTCGGAGAAATGGATACCAAAATAAAATCTATCTCTGAAAATATTGTAGAGTTGAAGAAAGACATGGATCAGGTGGATAAACTTCAAGCGGAGATAGATGAACTCAGAGGTGAGGTAAATGGATTCTTGAAGAAGATTCAGTTTGATCAGAACAATACGATGCTTAAGCTTGAAGGAGCAGTTTATGATATAAGCAAAACGAATGTGAATGTAGATAAGATAAATACAGCGTTTACAGTAACGGGAGTGTTATTTAACATAATTCAACCTATTGTTTCTGCCGCTGCGATTATCTTTGCTGTCTATGCTATATTCCATTGAATATTATAGATTGGTTAAATAACTTGTTATATATCTTCCAGATATGGACAAATATAGTACAGCTCAAGAGAGTTTGGGATACCTCGCTAAACAGGTTCCCAATAAAGTTCTCGTTAATGATGCAGCTCTTTCTACCACAACATTTCTTTATGATTTATCACAGGGAGCGGTTGCAGTTTCCCTTTTTCTGACAGCAGATAGCGGAACAACTACTGTAAACGTTTATCCAGTTGATCCAGCAGGAAACGTTTTGAGTTCTGTTTCGCTTACAACGGCAATATCCCTTACTGCTGCTGGAAATCAGTTTGAGTTTGCTCAGGTGTTTGGTTTCAGGAAAGTGCAAGTATCCGTATCTGTCGGTACGAGTGCAACTGGAACATTGGTGGTATATGGGTGAGTGAATGATCCAGAACGAACAGATTTTTGAGAAGTTAGGTTCCCTTGACAGTAAGATCGATAATATTGTTGATGATGTGAAAGACATGAAAGACAAGATTACCAAGATGAATGATATTATTGTTCAAACTGGAAAAGATCAGGTATCTACAGATTGGAGACTCAAAAATTTGGAGAATAGGAACGTTTCAAACACTGAGAAGTTCAGATTCTATGTTTTGGCAGGAGCATCACTGTTTGCATCTGTGATTGCAATCTTATCTACGTTCAGGGTGGGGATTTAAATATGGTTGATTATAAAGATATTGTAGTTAAAGATGATGATAACCGTCTCGTCGAAGGATGGGCATCTGTTGAGGTTCTTGATAGACAGGGAGATATAGTTCCTATCGAAGCAGTGAAAACAGCGTTTGTCAATTATATGATAAACGGCGGAAACATAATGAAGGAACACCAGAACAAACCAGTTGGTCGTGTCATACAGTGGGAAGTAGCAAAGAACGAAATCGGTGTCGAAGGTGTCAAGATGATAGTAGAAATAAACAAGAATAACACCGTTGCTGATGATACTTGGAGAGAAATAAAAGCTGGATTGCTCAATGGATTTTCTATTGCAGGAAGGAAGCTTGACAGTGAAGTAAAGATGGATAACGGAGGAAACCAGATTCAGGTTCTTAAAGCACTTGATTTGAACGAGATAAGTATTGTTCGGGAACCAGCGAATCAGTATGCTCTTCTTGAGCATGTAAGTATAGCTAAAGGGATGAAGACAATGGATATTGAAGTAACAAAGGAAATGGAACACGAGGTATTCTTCAAATTCTTGAAAGCTTCGTATCCTTGGGATAAATGTCTTGAAGACAACAAGGAGAAATACGGAGAAGAGGGAGCGAAGAAGATTTGCGGTTCTATAAGGGAGAAATACGGAAAGTCAATGGACGACGAATGGAACGAGAGCGACGCAAATGCGAACAAATCAGAGGAAGAGGACGAAGCGGAGAAAGCTCTGAAATTCATTTTGTTTAATAAGTATTATGATCCCATACGCAAGGGGTACATGTGGGATAAGTGTATAGCTGATCAGATGGACAGGTATCACGACATGGCAGATGCGGAGAGAGTTTGTGGTGCTATAAGACAGAAGATCATGAGAGAAAGGGGATACAGTTATACGGATCATAACTCTGAGCATAAATCGATGGATAGTGAAGAAGAGGAGAAGGCGAATTACGATGCGACAGATACAAGGGAGGAAGCAGAAGTGAAGAGGATAGCAAATACAGGAATTAAGGGAAGTGGCGAGGAACACAATCCTATACATAAAAATAGCGATAGTGTTAATAAAGCGGATAAAATAACTTCAAATATGGCAGTTAATAAGGTTAAGAAGAGCGATACTCAGATTGAAACTGTTGAAGATAAGGACATGAATACAGCATTTCATACCGAATCTGACGGACTTGAAGAGAAAAAGAAAGGTGCTCTTTCCACAAAGATAGAAGAAGAGGAACACGGTGAGAAAGCTTTTGAACACGGTGAACCAGAGGAAAGATCAGAATCAGGAAGTGAAGAGTTCGAAGGAAGGGAAGAGAGTAATGGAGTCGAAGAGAGACTTGAAAGGATAGAAAGACTTTTATCTGAAGTTCTCGGACAGAGAGATAAGGTAAGTTCCGAAGAAGCTGCTCTTGGAGACGCTCACAAAGCTAACTATCAGGATCAGTCGAAGGATGTTTCAAGCAAGGAACCGAAGAGCGAAGTAGATGGGAGAAGGAAAGGTGGAGTCGGAATTGAACAGGTTCCCGATGGGGGAGCTAATTCGGTGAGGAAATCTGCTCAGAAACCGTCAGGAGTTGTCGGGTTCGGAAGAGACTATACCGCAGGGAAAGTATCAAACGATACAGCTATTGATCCCGACGAAATATTCAAATCTGTTCTGTCAGGTAAGCAGACAGCTAAGGGTATTTACGCTAAGACACATGGGAGGAATTAAAGATGGCATCAGCAAGTGGAGTTCCGTCACACATAATGACAATGCAGGACGTGATGCAGTTCTATACAACTTCATCACTCGTACCTCAGTTGTCTCCATACAATGACGAGTATATCAAAGCTATGATATACACTGGTATGGGTACAAACGTTTGGAATGCGATATATGGCGCGCAGGCGTGGTATCAGCTCAACACAGAGTCAAATCTGTTTGGTGTTCTACCTAAACTGAATTGGGATAAGTCTGGTTTCAGGGTTATCACTGACTTCGTTCAGGTTGCTAACACGATGGGTATTGCTGAAACTGGAAATCTTGGGACACCCGAAGTTCCAACGATTGACATTGTGAAGCTTACTCCGAAACTGTCACAGACACCATTCGAAGTTACTGACATAGTTGAACAGCTCGCAAAGGTATCACAGGATGATATTTATGCGAATCTGGACACATTGAGACAGTATTTCGCAACTATGCATATCAAGAACCTGAACATCAACATCGGTGCGAAGGCAGTTGGTTCAAATGTTGCTACTTCGGTTTCAGGTGCAACAAATCTGAATATGGAAACTCTTGACAGGATAATTTCATCTTACGCTGAGGGTAGTGGCGTTGGACTTACAAGCTCAACTTCTCCGACTCTCGCTGAGGTAATCAATCCATACGCAGGAGCAATAGACAGAAGCGGAGGTGCATCTGCATTCGACTCGTATGTTGTATCAGCATCAGGAACATTCGGAACTCTCGGAGCATTGACAGATCAGACACTCAGGGATACAATTCAGGGTGTTAAGTTCAATGGTGGAAGAACCAATGTCATGGTAACAGGATATGACACATATGCAAACATACAGGGTATCTACCAGAACCAGTTAAGGTATCTTAATTGGGGTGAACTCATGTATCAGACAGGACTCAACGGAATCGAAACCAACACTGGTGTCGATGTAGGTTTGAGAGCTGCATCTGTGTACGGAATACCACTCATAGAAGCTGTGAACACCACAACCGACAATGCATCAGGCGGATTCGATACTTCGAACACTGGTTCAAGCAGAATATTCCTTCTTGACACAACTGACACAGAGGGATACGGAGATGCTCGACTGAGTGCTTCAATACTGAGACCAACACAGTATCTTGAAACAACGGACAGAGACTTTATCCTGTTGAACAACATTGCATACGAAGGATTGTATCTCACAATATCGGAAACGAGGTGTACTTTCTTCGCGGCTCAGGGTAAAATAAGGGACATAGAATGATGTTGAGTGATAACGAACAAGGAGTATAGAGCAATCTATACCCCTTAAATTTTTTTATCTTTACATTGGTTTTTTAACTTATACATAATTTCTTCCTCATGGTATCCACTTTTGCAGGAGGTCAGTCATACATACAGTCGTCAGACGTCGCGGAGTATCTTCATATTGCAGATACAATGACACAAACTGATTTGAATTATCTTGATACAACCGTCATTCCTTTCGTTTGCGAATATATTGACAGATTAGCAGGAACAACTTGGGGTTTGAAATCAACGCAAACGGATCAGTATAATAACGCTTATCAGGGATATGAAATGCACTCAATCGGTCAGTACACCGCTTATGGATTGTATTTGATTGGTGCTCCTATTTATCTCAATCACTATCCTGTCGTTCCAGTCGTAACGGGTTCAATGACGAATTTTTCGGAACCACCGCAGGATTTACAGTCGATGATTATCTGGAATGGTAATGTTTACACCGAATGGGTGAATGTCTTTACAGAGGGTAGATTCTCACAGTATTGGGTGGATAGACTTTCTGGAATTATCTATATTATGGGATGGTACTGGTGGATGGGGTATGAAGCTGCCGTTCAGTATCAGTACGGATATAATCAGTCGGCGACTCTCGCGAATGGTGGTTTTATCGATCCTTACGTTTACGAGCTTGCTGTGTATAAAGCAGCTCACTGGTGGTTATCAAGTGAAAGATATACTTCAACAATCTCTCAGGGAATTGGAGGTATAGAGATACCTCAGCAGTGGGATTTCCTCAATCACAGGATAAAGGATTTGGAAATATACGTGAAAGGTTACAAGAGATTGGCAGGAAGCTGGTTATCATAATCAAGCTTATATCCTATTACTTCAAGTTTCTGGATGATCATCCTTATCGTGATAACGACGGTAAGGATTTCTTTCCAGATTGGGTACAGGGAATATTATATTTCAAGTATCAGTTTGATTACGAATATAATGGAGAGACTATGCTGCATTCTGCTTACCTGACACAACCATTCTCTCTTACGAAAACAGAAAAGTGGAACGGATGGAATATATGGAAGTGGGATGGAAACAGGGAAAATCCAACTCTCAATCCCTCCTTCCTCGTAGATTTCGAAATGGAAAAGTCGAAAATGCATTTGTTTGTTCGGAACGGAAATCTCCAAATACTATCAGACACGACTATAGACTGCAAGGACGTGTTCAAAGAGACGGAGTACGATAAATTCTTCGGCAAAAGAGATTAGAGCATCTTAAATCGATTATAAACGATTGCATTATAATAACGTTATTTCTTGGTTCCGCCGACGCTTACAACAAATTCGTCTATTGAACGTTCAAGAATGTGATAATCCTTGGTTCCCTTCCTCTTTATGCTCCTCAATATTTTCCATGTGACTGATCGCAATTCTTTCTTTTTTGTTATTCCGAGTTTCAATCTTACCCATTTCATTATCGGTGGGGATGTGAGAAAATTATATCTTCCGCTTCCTCTCGCTATGGGAGGATATTTGCTTCTCGGTGCTGTTCCATTTTCTATCCATTTCAGATTCGGGGAATCGAATACAATCTCCTTAACTATCTCGCTTGATTTGATGTACTGTCTCTGTCCAGTCTTTCCAGTATAATTGTGGCTGTATGGATATTTTTCAACCTGTGGATCATGATTGTATAACTTCTGATAGTTTTCACTGATCTTTGCGAATATCTCTGCTGAAATCCTTCTTTCGATTATTTCTAAATCTCTTCCGTTTAACTTAATCTGCAAGATGTATTACCTTCCCTCGTATAACATAATATTTCTTTTCACAGTGTGGACACTTTATCGATTTTTCGACTGAAACGAAATGTCCTCTTTCTATCATTATTTCATTATGAAGCGGAAAGTTTTTGGAACAGAATGGACAGTTCATAAATATGCTGTTATCCAATCCATATATTATTACACCAGCAACTCCCTGAAAATCCTCCTTCTCAGTTTCAGATACAAAACTTACAAACTCTGATGTCATTCCTGAAGATTTCCACGTCATTTATAACTTAATCCTCTCCTTCCCCTTTATCTCCAATTAGTGTTATAAATACGAACAGAATCTCTTTTATATGGCAGTCTATACAGGTACGAATTTTCTACTTGATTTGGGAAGGGAATCTTCATTCAATACTGGTTCAACTTCTGCTTTTGATATGGGAAGTCTCGGAGTAGGTCTTAAACTTTCAACATTCAGCATGAAGAATCAAGCTAATCCTATTTATGGAGTAAACCAGAGAACAGCTCTCGGTTGGTACAGTAAAGGAGTGGATGTTGATGTGAGTGCAGATTTCAGTCTCGCGGATGATTCAGATACAACGAAATCTTGGTTAGATTTCATTCTCACGGGAGCAGGAGGTTCGGCGACCACTCCGAATACTTCTTGGAGTTCTGGAGGTACAGTGAATACAGGATATGCATCCATACAGTCATACATGTCAGCTTATGAGATGTATGCAGTTAGCGGCATTGTATTCGATTCAGCGAAGATAAGCATTAAGGAAGGGGAACTTGTTTCCGTTACATTGAGTGGAACTGGAACACAGGAAACCTCATCTGTTCCGACTTCTTCCATAAGTGTGACTCCTCCGACTAATGTTCTTTCTTGGAAGGATGCATCGGTTGAAATCGGTTCTACTCTTGCATCTATTCCGACACCTATCGACTCCCTTGACATGACAATAAGCACCAATAAGAAAATGATATACGGATTGGGTTCACTGGTTTATCAGGGATACTTCCTTCAGGAATTCAAGGTTGAAGGAACCATGAGTGTTTACCATGATAGCGGATTAATGGAAGATATATTTAAATATAACATCGGTTCATCCGACTCACAGTTTGCTCTCACAGATAACTTGCAGATAACGATAGGAACATATACATTCTCCATATCAGGATTGATAAGGAACGAGGGAGCTATGGACGTACAACCTGTGAAGGAAGTCATGGATAAGCTCAGTTTCCTTGGTACAACAATGACCGTATCATGAGGTGAATAAATGGTAAACGTTGAAATTGAAATAAACGGAAAGAAAAGAACAGTTGAAGTGCATCGGATAAGCTGGAAGAAATATCTTTCAATATTGAAGAGAGTATCCAAGACGAAACTCGTCGGAGAGAAAGCGGAAACCGCAATCGAACCGTCAGATTACCGTTGGGAAATGCTCAAGGAAACTATAACGGGAATTACGGATGCAGAGTGGGATATAATCGATGCAGTGGAATCTATGAAACTTGAGAAAGTTTCAAATGAGGTAAACAGTTTCGATGAATCCTTTCAACAGTAAGAACAGGACGATTACTGATGCTGAACAGATGGAATGGGATATTCAACTGATTCTTACGCGTGAGCTTCATTTCTCCAAGAAGGAAATTGATGAAATGTCGCTCTCCCAGATCAAATATTATTTGGATATTGTTAAGAAAGAAGATGAAATGAGAAGGGAAGAGGAGGCGAAGATACAACGGCAGATTGGGAGATAAAGGTTAAGTTACTGTTCGACGACAGCGATGCCGATAAGATAAGCAAACAAATAAGCGACGGTATATCGAAAGCTTCCAACGGTGTAAACAGTTCAGCTAAAGCCGTAAATTACTCACAGAAAGCAGTAGTGGATTCCCTCAATAAAATATCTCTGGATTCGGTTACGAAAAATATTACAAATAGTTTGAAAGACGTTTCTCAAAAATCAGTTGTAGATAACATGAGTAAGGTATCTCTCAACAATGTCGTTAAGAATCTCACAGACAGTATCGGAGAGACGGAAAAGAAAATAAAGGTCGGAAGTACACCCCTCGGAGCAAACATAACGAGGGAAATGGCAGTCGGAAGCAGGATACACAACAGCATAATGGCTAATACTCCGTTTAAGGAACCACCAGAGTCAGAACAAGGTGGAAAGAAAAAAGGAGGGATACTCGGAAAGATGGGAGGAATATTAGGAAAAACAGGTATGGGAGGATCAATAGCTGAAGGTGCTGCAGCAGGAGGAGCCGCAGGTGCAATGATAGCAGTTCTTCAAGGTATTATGAAATTCGTAGAATCTATTCCACCGATTAAAGCGGCTATGCAGATGGTAAGTAAAATTTTAACTTTATTCATGATGCCAGCAGCTATGTTCGTTCTTGGAATGATGCTTCCGTTCATACAATTCTTCTTTGCAGCATTGAAATCTGTAAATCTGTCACAGATGTTCAAGAATATGTTAAACCTCGGTGCAACGATAACAAGCGTTTTTGTTCCCGTCTTTAATCTTCTTAAACCTTATCTTCCTCAGATGGTTATGGTTCTTGCAGGTATTCTTACTGCGATCACTATACTTCTCGTTGCTCCTATACTCGGAATTCTTGCAGTCATAACTATCATGTCTGCTGAAGTGGTGCTTATGTATAAATTATTCCTGTTTATTTATGATCATTTATCTCCTGTGTTTACAGAAATTATGTCAGCTATACATTCACTGATTTTGTTCATTCAAGATATTAGTCCATCTAATATGATGAATTCAATCGGAAGTTTCTTTTCGTCAATTCCGAAACTCGCAAGCGGAGGAAACATTTACTCAAACGGATTGGCGTATCTGCACGCGGGAGAAACAGTGATACCGAAGGGAGGGAATCAGAACAACACATTCAATATAACTTTACATTCGACTGGAAACACAAGCATGGATATGGATCAGCTTTCCAATGAGGTTTATAAGAGGATACAGAATAAAGTAAGAGGGAGTACACCGTGGTAAGCATACATAATTTGACAACTGGAAACGTATATACATTCCCTTTCAACGCTCTGAGCGTATCATATTCGAAACAGGTTATGGCTACAACCATAGCGATACCACTGAGCAATGAACCTATACTGATAAACTACGGTGGAGACCAGATAACACTGACTATAAACTTCATGACAACAACCATGAGTGATATATCTTTGCTTATGTCCACATTCAGCGATGCAAGCGGTTCTATATACGAGGTGGATTTGAGTGCAGAGTGGGGAACGTATTATTCAGGAAGTCTTTCGACGCTTGGAAGTTTTCAGGGATATGTGACACAGATGAACATTGACCAGAAAGGTGGACAACCTGATGTCTGGAACTGTTCCGTGACTTTAATGATAGGACAACCAGAGTGATTTTATGAGTTCTTTATCGTATAAATATACAGGATCATGTCTTGGTTTGGGTGGTTCAGCATCACCATACGTAAACGGAGTATTGGAAAGTCCGAGTTCTGCATACAGTTTAGCTGCTGCAAATATAGACGTTTATTGTGCTATCAACGGGTCTTATGAAAATGCATGTACTGGTGCAGTAACTGATTTCAATGCAGATACAAACAGTCAGGGTGGACTTGAATATGTAGCATGGTCAAGTTTAACAGTGTCGTTGGTAAAAACATGTCTTTCTGTTTGTTGTAATAGCGGTTGCACTTCAAAAAGTTCAAACGGAGGTGCTACGACATGGGATGTAAACGGTTTTACTTTTGTTTCTATGTGCAAAGCAACTATAACTCAAACGTCTTCAAGCAATACTACATTTAATTTTTCAGCAAGTGCAAGCGGCGGCACAGGAACTTATTACTATCAATGGTATGCTGGAACAGCCAATCCTCCGACTACAGCTATTTCTGGAGCTACAAGCTCTACATTTTCATATACTGTAAGTTCTGGAAGTGTATATTATGTAAAGTGTGACGTTTGGGATTCTTATAATGTTCAAGTTTCAAGCAATGTTCTTTCGTTTCAGTTTGTCGATAATCTCGCGGTTGTAATAAATCCGAGTGGACAACAATCATCAGGAACGTCAGTTACAAGTTATCCTATTTCTGCAACAACTTCAAATGGAAACGGTTCAGTCAATGTTTATATTTATGAATATAACAACGGTTCAAATTCATCCTGTCCAGCTTTTTCCACCTCCACTTATACACAAATGGCGACAGCATCTGCAAGTTCATCTCCTGTTACAACGACATATGGATTTGATCCAAGTACTTCGGCGATTGGTTATTGGTGCTTTTACGGTTATGCAACCGATCCTTACAGCAATGTCACTTCTTCTTTGCTTGAAGTTCAGGTAACAAATAGTCTTGTAGCTAACTTGAATGTTACAGATACAAACATAAATGTTGGAATGTCCACTAATTTGTATGTTACAGCGACAGGAGGTTCTGGAAATTACAGCTATACATGGACAGTTGTTTCTTCTCCTGTTGGTGTATCCCCTTCAGGTTCTAATTTTCAGTTTTATCCATCTTCTTCTGGAACATATCAATTTTATTGTGTTGTAACAGATTTGAACAACAACGGAACTGCTACAACCTCAACAATAACCGTAACAGTCCATGACCCTCTTGCTACTTCCATAACACCGTTCTTTTCATCTATAACAGCGAATGGAGCAGCTCTTTCTTCAATAACGCTCACATTCACAAACGAAATGACAACAGCGATAGCGGCAGGAACGCAAATCATGGCAGATATAAACTGGTCGCTTTACCGTTCTTACCTCACACAGACATGCGGAAACGTAAGATTCTTCGATCAGGAGGGAAATCCTGTTCATGCATGGTTGGAATCCGTGCAAACTTCGACTGGAAATAATTACGATGCAACTTCGTCGGTTGTCTGGTTCCTCACCAACAACGAAATATTGGGAAACTACGGTTCCTTATCTGTTGTCATGACACTGTATGCAACCGACGGTTCGGTGGGATTCGACGGAGTATTTTGGGGAGAAGCACCGAATCCTAACGGCGGCAACTCGTCATTAGATAACGGTGATCTCATGTTTCCAGATTTGTACGATGGATTTTACGGAACAACATTAAGTTCAAATTGGTTATTAACTGAAAATATAAGCGGATTGGTTACCGTAAATAACGGTTTAACCATAGACGAAACAAACAGTTCAGCTCTATATGCAGGAATAACATATCAAACTGCTATTCCTTCTGATTGTATATTTGAAGCAAATATAGACGTTATAGATGTAAATTCAGGTAATTGGGCATTTGGAATTGGATTAAGCTTGGGAAATAATGGAGGAACTACAGCTTATATAAACGATACTCAGAACGGAGGATTAACTTCTTGTAATGGGATAAGCGGTGGTTGTGGATTCGCTAATGGAGGAGGTACTGATCTTACTACTGGTATAGGAGGTATTTATTGGGTTTCTCAAAATAGTGTAGTACTTCAAAATAACTATGTTGAAACTTCTCTCTCTCCAACTTACATAACTTCATATAATTCTCCTTATCCTCAACTTGGAGGTTCAAATGATTCTCAGGGACAAAAATCTACATTTTCATTTGCAAGAGCACGTGTTTATCTCGCTCAGCAACCAACGGTCACATTCACTGGCGGATACCAAGTCAGGTTAAAAACTGAAATAGCTGGAGGTTCAAGCAATTTCAATTATACATGGTATGATGGTTCAAATGCAATTCCAACTTCTGTTTGCGGAAACTCCAATGTCTGTTATTACAGTACCTCAAGTTCTGGATTGCATTATGTTTACTGTCAGGTAACGGATACTACAACAGAAGAAGTTCAGGTAACGCCGATTTCGGCTATTTCGGTTACAGGTGGATTATCTACGTCGATAACGCCATTGTCTCAATCTATAATCGCTAACCAAACATTCGAAATAACAGCAACTGTCAGTGGTTCTAACTCTTCTCCCAATTATATTTATTCGTGGTATTCCAACACAACGAATACAAACAGTGGAGGAACGGCACTTAATATTTTCAATTTAAGTTATTCAACGTCTTCCGATACACAAGGAACTTATTATTATTATTGTGTTATAACTGACACAACCTCAGGAGTATCAGCAGCAACGCCAGCAGCAACCGTCACAATTTATCTTCCTCAAACAGCAACATTGACTTCTAACAGCAGCACAGGAACCGTTCTGATCGGAAACAGCGCGATATTAACAGTAAGTACAACGAGTGGCTCTGGAACATTTACATATGTCTGGTATCAAATCGATCCAACTGGTTCAGAAACTATATTAAGCGATACTGGAACCTCTTACACGTTTTCTCCTGCTTCTGGTTCTACCACGGGAGCATATTCATTTTTCGTTGCCGCTGAAGATACCATAACAAACTACATAACATACAGCAATACAATAGTTATTCAAGTTTATAATTTCAGTGTTTCGATAACTGCAACACCAAGCATTGTTTATTCTGGAACATCATTCACGTTATACGCTACGGTTTCTGGTGGAAGTTATCCTTATTCTTACACATGGGACGTTTCTGGAACTCAGGTTTCTGCTGCTTCTTCTTTTACAACTTCTATTACTGCAAATACAACTTACGATTTAACTGTTGTAGATAATAATGGATATAGCACAACTGCTTCTTACGCCGTTACTGTTCAACCTTTCGTCGCAACCGCAGCAGCAACAGCAACCACACTGATCAACACAATCACTTCTCAGACTTCAACGCTATCGGTTACACTGAATCCAACACAATCCTCACCGACATACCAGTGGTATCAGAACGGGAGTGCAATTTCTGGAGCAACCGCTTCATCCTATACATTCAGTGGAAAGGGAACGGCAACGGGTTCCTATTCCCTCTACTGCTTGGTTAATGGAAGTGTCGCATCCAACACCCTGATCATCACTGTCGTTTCTGGATTGAACATATCCGATTCCTTCAGCAGTTATGAACCGTCGCTGATTGGACAGACAAATGCACAGAACAATCCGAGCATACAGACAACCACGGCATTTATCGTCTATGTCGCGGGTGTCAATGTGAACGCTTACAATATCAAATCAGCGAAGACGATGAACTCGGCAGGTTCCCTTAACTTTACAGTACCGAAAAATCAGCAGAACAATATAGCTCTCGGTTATGGCGTTACCTTCTATTACAGGAATAAACTTGTATTCACTGGAATAATAAGGAGCATAGAGAAAACATCGACATATCAGTATATGTGTACCGCGTATGACGGCATGTGGGAGCTTGCAGGTGTGACCGACCAGACAGTAACTGACACACTGAGCAATCTGGTGAAGAAATATGCAGCACAAACATCCATGAGCACACAGAATATATCTGGAAACGAAATCACGGATACATACACGATTAACTTCGGAGGGAAATCTGTCTTGCAGAAACTCCTCGAGCTGATCGCATTGTACAACTACAACCTCATATCCGACGAGAATAACGCCATTTGGATGGTCAATTACGGAAGCTCACCAGAATACACCATAACAGAAAACAAGAACTTCCTCGTTTACAGCAAGAACTTCAATGTCGTCTCCCAATACGGTTCACTTGAACTGACAGCAAACGTGGGTAATGAAGTTTACAATACGTTCAGTGGTTCGGGAACGCCAGTACATACCATTGGAGGTTCTTGGTTGAGTATAAGCACAACCGCAAACATGAAATCGCTGATTGAATCCCTCGGAAGCACTTACTTACAGGGAAATTGGGAGATACAGCTAATCACCTTCAACTACTATCCACAACACTTCGTGAATTCTGATGGAACGTTGCAATCCTTCCAAGTGAACTTCGCGGATGGAACTGTCCTCAATGAACTGATTCCGACGGGAGTTCAGGTTCAGGGTAATGGTGTACTGATAACGCTGACGACTTACAGTGACGTGATCATATCCATCCTCAACACATTAATCGGTTAAGTGCTTACACCCACCTTAAATCGATTATAAACGATTGCATTATAATAACCTATTTTAGCTGATTCCCTGCATAGGTACAGCGAGAGAATACTGGAAGGTTCCATAAGTCAGTATTACCGCTATTGTGTAGTTCCCTGCACTTGTAAATTCATGTGTGATCGTCGGTGTGCTTCCAAGATATGTTGCATTGATCTGTTGAAGTGTGTATAACGTCGGAGCATAAGGAATGAACTGATCGACGACATACCATGAGTAATTAAGGTCGTAGTTGAATGTTCCATAGCTGAAATTACCCCATGTTACGACGAAAGTTGAATTTGCGTAAGCAATCTTGCCGATTGAAACATTAAAGGTTTCATTGACGTTTGTCGTGACATTCGCGGGATTTACATATATATTACTCATTGGAAGCGAAAATATATTCACGCTTTCATTCTTCGTTACATTGAGTGCATGTACACTGACTGTCGCATTTATCACGCCTTCATGATTGATAAGGAATAGCGTTGTCTTATGTAGTGAAGTCAGATTGGATAATGTATTATTAAACATTGTTCCATTAAAATTGAAATTCTCCAAGACTTCGTTTACTATCCCCTTATGTATTGTCAGATTCACAGATGCTACATGATTGGTAACGAGATCGTACTGAAAGATTATTCCGCCGCTTCCGTTTGGATTCAGCGTTCCGTTTGCATTCAGATACAAACTCGGCATGAAGACATTCGTCGGGATCAATCCATTAGAGTTAGAACCGATTGCTGGCGATGCTCCCTGCTGATAAGAACCAAACGATTCGATTTGCAGATTCAGCTTGAAACTGTTATGAGTCGCTGTCGTATTGTTGTTTCCATTATGACTCGGAGGAGCTACTGTCGTATGTTCATTTAAAACAACATAAGCAACTCCACCTATACAAATTCCTGTGACGATCATAACTGCTGCTATGATTGTCCAAATGTTTTTACTTTCCATTTTTTCCACCTCTCCATATTATTACTCCTATCCATATAATTGTTGCTATCAGTTCTGATATTCCAGATTCAATCAATCCTATATCGATAAACGCAAACGTTATAATCGCGAGAGCTGCGGAGGTCGCAACACTCGTTTTTCTCGGAACATAAGCATTCCTGTCCAGCAACATCGGTATCATCATCAATCCGAGAAGGAAGACGACAACGGCAATTATCCAGTTCATTTCCTGTAATGTTCCAATCATCTTTCCTTCCTCACTATTTCATGTTTCATTATCTTGCTTATCTCTTCCATGCTCATTGTCGGAGATATTTGATGCCTAATTTTTTCAAGATAATTTCTCGCTTTATCCATGCTCTTAGCTTTAACAACACCGCGTAATAATATTAAATGATAAGGCATAGACAAAGAAATATTACCGTCATAATAAGAATAAGGTTCACTTAACAATTTATCCATTGTATCTTTTTCCAAAAACAATTAAACCATCACCCATTTCATTTTTATACTCATATAACTTTTTAAATTCTCTGGTAGAAAGTATTAATGGTTTATAAAAATCTAATTGATATTTTCTACAACTATCTACTTCACATCTATCTACTTCTACCATTTTACTATCTTTTAAATAACCTACTATTGCCCAATGATGCACACCCCTATTTAATCTTGCCATTTTTACTTACCTTTTTCAATAATTGCAAATGGTTTATATGCACTTTATCTTTTTGAAATTTATCCCATTTCGTAAACATAGCATAAACTCCATCTTCTTCGAAGAAAAATCTCCTGAAAACATAACCGTTGCTGTCCAGTAATTCTATAACTTCTGATGGAAGTTTAGATGCTTTCTGCATATTCAGTTTCAAATCCAGTTCTATTATATCGAACCCTATCATGAAAACATTGCAGTCAAACACATATTCTCCATATTTCTCTTTTATTTCCTCTATTAATTCCGTTGTTCCTTTCGTCATTTTAATCACTTTCAAATTCTTCTAACCGTCCAATATATATAGAACCCAATGCAAATATAATATAATACACTCCTCCTAATTTTCCGAAATAAAATAGAATACCTGCAAAGATAAACCATAAAACTGCAAGACCATACATTGATAAAGATAATATTTTATATTTCTTCATTTTATTCACCCATGTCTATTGCACCAATAGCCAATGCTGTGAATCCTAATCCTATATACAACGTTATAATCATAAACACACTACCATCTATAAGTGCTTGCACTCCCGTTGCTACCGTCAATGCTTGCATTACTATAACATCCACCCACAATAACAATCCAGTTACTAATCCTATAAATAACCCAAGCTGAAATTTTGACATTTTAATCCCACCATTCATAATGTTCCGCAATCATAGGTCGCTTCTGCTTGATTAAACCGTATGCTTCTCCGCTTTCCATATCCTCATGTATTTTGAGATATGTAGCAACTACAAACGGTGAACGATCAATCCCATGCCAGCAATGAACAAGAACATTCTTCTCTCCCAACGTTTTCAACAGCGTCGCAATCATATCAACTGCCACCACGACCATGTAATAATTAGGAATATCGTAAATTTCAGAATTTCCGTTATCATGGTAAAGGGGTATCACGTAAGTCTGGTGAGAAAACAATTTCCTCGCTTTCTCTTTCGACCATCCTTTATATGATCTGGTTCCCGCGACGTTCACTATCACAAAATCTTCAGGTGCATTTATAGCATCCTCAATGTCTCCAAGATACAATCCTTTTATTATTTCATCCATTTTTACCACTTCGAATATTTATCTACCAGATATAAAAGATAAGAAATAAGAAGGAACATCATAGGAATTATCAACAATAAAAATTCTTTGCCTAAAACATTTGAGATAAGAATTATTGCATATGAACCTGCAAACACAAAAGCAAACCACAAAAATAAATTAAGGACTAACATCCATCCTTCCTTTTCGACGTTTTCCATATTTTCTTTCATCCATTTGAAATATCCCAAGATATATCACCCTTCATTAACCAATGGAAATTTGTTTCCCTTCTTTCTGACTATCCTAAACCTATCGTATATCCTCTTCCAGAATTTCTCTTCCTTTGTTATTATTTCTTCCATTCTTCTTCACACTCCATATTCTCTGGTACTAATTTAAATTTTCTAACGTTTTTGAAAATATTATATTTCATTATTGTTTCCCTCATTTAATTCCTCCAATGTCCAAAAATCCTTATATAAGTCAGGGTATCCCCTATCCCGATACTTGATTATCCGAAGCAGTGATCGCTTCTTCTCCCGACGAACAACCCGAACCGACGATTTCTTCTTTTTTCGATAAATATTCCGAGTATCTACTTTTGACTGCTCTCGGAGTCTTCGCATTCTTGTTCTGTCGTACTCCCTTTTCTTTTCGGCGTTCTCTTTTACGCTTCTCCATTTTTGTACGCGCAATCTGTTTTTTTCTCGCTTTTGCTTTAATTCCAGTTCTGACTCTAACGTCACCCTTTCCAATCATTCTCACTCCTGAATAACTATTCTGTTAAGCTCCCACGCCAGTTTCCTGTAATACTCTTCTGCTTGTTTCAGCGACGCAAGATAATGCATTGAACCAACAGATTGTGGCGATCTTCCCTCTACAAAATCTGCAACGCTTTCAGGAACTCCCTTGCTTATCATGAAATTATAAAAGAACTTCCTTAACGATTTTGCATTTATTCCAGATGCTGATACTGACATTCCTATTTCAGATGCCGATATATCTTCTATTTTCTCTATCCAGTTCATAACATCTATGGGAAGAAACATACTGTAAGAACCTTTCTTCCCTCTTTTCCAGTTAAGAGGATACCTGCAAGCATACTTACCAATCTGAACAATAAGGGATGGATCAAACTCGTTTATTATTTTCGTAAGTTCCGAAAGCCGTATTCCAGACATAGCAAGAATCATGAAAAACATCCTTCCGTTTCCTGAAAGTTTATTGACTGCTTTCTTAATCTCCTCTGTCGTTGGAATATAACTATCCACCTGAACCTTACGATTCGGAATAAGTTTCCTGTAAATATCAGATGATTCCTTATTGAGTTTCCCGACAGTTTCCAGATACATAATATATTTCTTCATGAATGGACGGAAGTAGTCAGGTGCTTCCCTAATGAGTTTTAGGACATCATTTCTGTTATCAATTTCGTTCCTTATAAATTTCGACAGATATGAAACAGTATCGCTGATATATTTGTCGCCGAGCTGTTGATTGGATAACCATACGGTAAATTGCTCCTCCTCTTTCTGGAACGCTGGAATAACATCTATGGTTCCATCACCGAAAAATTTTGAAAGCTGATTGCTCATCCATTTCGGGAGATTCAATCCATATTGATCCGCTTTAATTGCTAATTCTTCTGGAATGTTTACTTCTATTTTCAATTCTCCTTACCTCCTGCATTAATTTTATCTGTTCATCTACGTGTTTCACTTCACATTCAAGAGAGCAGAAATTATCGAATGTTCCTTTTTTCTTATATTCTCTTCCGCATTTTGTACATGCATTTATATTAATTTCTTTAATCTTTTTCTTATTCTTTTCCATGTTTTCCATTTTGTCTTCCCTTGATTTTTCTTTCTTATTTCATCCATTATCCACTGTTCAGTAAGCAGAAATGCAATTTCATCCACTTCATCCTGTTTTTCGTATTCATCTACTGGAAATGTTATCTTCAATCGCAAATCATATTTTCGGCTGTAAAGAGAGAACTCATCTGATTTACGAAATCCGTATTTTCTCCTCAGTTTTTTCAGAACCTCTTTCCCTTTCATCTAATGACCGAAACCGTGGCTCCAGAGATCAACGAATACCGCTATTGCAAACGCAAATATCAGTATCGGTGGTACTATCATCAGCAGGAACGTTTCAAGCGATGCAAATCTCGCAAATAAGACAGCATCGACTATAACTATCCACGCTGAGATCATTATAGCAATCAATCCGTATGCATCATGAAACTGTCCTTTCAGGAATGCTTTCGCTTCATACTTATTAACGGATTCCTGTGCTTTCAATTCATTCGGTTGATGTGTTGTTACGCTCATCTATAATTTCCCTCCTTATCTTATTATACACTCTCTTCGCAACGGGGTATAAATCCTTCAAGCTTCTCTCATTCAGGTTCCTTATCGCGTTGTTGTCTAATCCTCTCGCAACGAGAAAATCTATTTCTATCTTCAAGAGAGCTGCTGCGAAGAATCCAGTAAATTCTGCTCTTCTATCGGTGTCGCTTCCCTCTTCTCCTGTAAACTTTGCGTTGTACTTGAGTTCCAAATCCATAAGTTCCTTATATATTTCCTCAAATGTCTCCTTGTCTTTTTCACTTGGCATTTATAACACTCCCTTCGTTCAAATCGTAAATAAAACGAATTGCCATCGTTGCTACCTGTTTTGCTTCCTTTTTCATTCTTTCTCCCGATCCTTCTTTCTTGTTCCCTTTAATTTCATCCCATAGCTCATCATGTTCCTCGTCGATTACGGCGAATCCTTCGTGAGCTGAATGGAATGGAGGAAACTTGTTTGTCGCAAACTTAAATTCCTCAATTATTTCGTATATAATATTTGCAAGTTTCTCATCTTCTATATCTATTTTATATCTCATTATACCACTCTCATCATAGTATGCAGGTGAATATCCCTGACTCCATTCTTCTGCTGTTTTACGCTTCTTTCCGTTATCTTCAACTGTATTCCGCATTTGCATTTGTACCGTATCCAGACTGCCTTTCCTCCACGAGCTTTTGCTGTTCCTTTCCCTATCTTACTTCCATGCGTCATTATGTTTCCTCCATATGAAATATCTCATCTATTATTTCAGACGTTAAGAATCCTATAATCATGCCAGCAACCAATGCTCCAAATTCATATTCAGTATTTATGAGCGCGATAGAACCGCCGATAAGCACACCTATCACGAATCCTGCAATTACTAATACTTTTATTACATCTTTTCTAATTATGTTCCCCATTCTTTTTTACCTCCTCATAAACTCCTTCCATTCTCTTGTTTCCTATATCAAACCACTTATCATCTTTTTCCATCCCGATAAATTTCCTCCCTTCAAGTTTAGCAGCAACTGGAATAGTCGCTGTTCCGAAAAACGGATCAAGAACGACTCCATCAACTTTACAATGCGTCTTGATAATGCTTCTGCACACCTTTAACGGTTTCTGTGTGGGATGCCGCACCTTCTCTCCCTTTTCGTTCACGTAAAACAATCTCTCCTTTCCTGCAACCACAGGGTGATCAAACACATCAAGCATTTCCTGTTGAGTTCCAAAAATGAAATTTGGATTGCTTCGCGAGTTTTCTCCCTTCATCATCCAGAACATTATTTCGATTGACTGTCGGTATCCTGTCTTCCTGAATTGCGTCGGAGGATTGTTCTTTCTCCATATGAGCATCTTCTTGGGATTGAATCCTATCTCCTTTCCCATATTCCTGTAATCCCCAACCTGCTGCTCGGCACACCAGACAACAAGCGATCCCTGTGGAACGAGCACACGATATGCTTCTTCCAGAAATGTTCTCATATCAAATGAATAATCCCACTCCCCGAAATCCATCCTTATGTCTCCTCTTTTGCCGCTTCGATAATCCCTGAATATCTTATCGTGTTCAGATATTAGGTAAGGAGGATCGGTAAATACCAGATCGATAGATTCATTTGGTATCTTTCCTAAAAGCTCAAATGTATCACCTTTTATAAGTATGTTCTTATCTCTTATCATATTAGATGAATCTTGCTTTATAGAATATTTATACATACCATCTTCTGACGGTTTAGGCACAAACATCAAGGAATATCTCACCTCCTGCAAATGGATAATTATCTATCTTCGCGTTTCCCCAACCATATAGAAATTCTACAAAATCCTCGTAGAAAAGATTACTGAACAACTTCAATTCTTATCACATCCTGCACCCTCTCTTTCGGAATAAAACTGGAACCGATCTTGACTGAGCGTTTCGTCAGTGTTATTTCATATCCCCTAACATCAAAATGTACCAACTGCTGTAATTTTGCATCCGCAACAACACGCAGCATTTTCGGGGATTTTAATATAATAGCGAGTTCACCCTGCATCCCGACATATTTTCTTGTCACTCCTTCCATATTGCTTCCAAACACTATTTTTTCCGTAAATATGTTTGTATCTGTATCATCGTGTATATCTTCTATTCCAACCATTTAACTCACCGCTTCGTGTATGAGGAACGCCATGTTTGCAACATCCCTGCATCCGTCTTTAACTCTTTCCTTTTGTTCTTCTGTATAATTTCCATTATGAATTATATTATAAATTTCCGAAAACAATTCTCTTTCCTCATCTTCAAGATGCTTGAAAAGATTTTTCAGATCAGTACTTAACAAATTCCAATCGAAATTATCGTCAGTCACGCTGTTTCCAGTATGTCTGTTTGCTCTTTCCATGAACTTATTTATCTGTTCACTGTTAAAATTATTCAATCTTGTTTTTAAATTATCGCCCATTTTGTTCACCTTATCCTCTTTTTTTACTTCCACATCCACAATTCTTTCGTTCTTTCCCAATATCAATGTTATGTCTTTAGCTTTCATTTTAATCCATTATCCATTCTGCAATTATACTATCCATTATTATTATGGCGATCATAGGAATAATAAAATAAACGGATCGCATAATAAAAAATATTCCAGCAGCTAACAACGTGGAAAGAATCCACAAAAGATATAGTTCAGTGAGTTCTGACATTTTTACCACTCCGTTATTTCTTTCTTCTATTTAAGTAGTGTGCTGAGCGTCGCCGAAGTCTCCCGACTGCGTGATTTTCTTGTTTCTCATGCGTTGCTGATCAGGTTTTGTAATATGTTCCAGTCGCTTGATTTGCTGATTTGCATCGATCATGCCACCAAATCCGACACTTCCAAGCTGATCTTTTTCGGTATCGGTATCCACATCATCTACTTCCTGTTCATCCTCGGTTGTTTCCTCGGAATCCTCAGGTTCCTCGAGGAGCTGTGTTGCATCGTCTGATTCTCCTGATTGAGATTGAGCTAATGCGAATGAGGGATTATCAGATTTCTCCTTGTCTTCATACTGATGATAAAGCTTGCCGCATACCTTCTCTGCTACTTCCTTCGAATAATGCTGTCTCTGCTTTCTCAAACAATCGTTGAAATCTTTAAATCCCGCAAATGGCATTTACCTCAGATTCCTTCAAGTATGATGAATGCGTCGGTTGCGACGGCAGCCATAGATACAGGGAACGTGATGCTTGATGCTGTCACCGTCACTGTCATTCCAGTACCGTTTTCAACTGTATAAGGAACGTGCGCGAAAGCAACAGGGAATGTAATCACCTGAGCTGTCGCGGTTGTGTTCTCATACCCATTCGCATAGATTATAACTTTCTTATATCCATCCCCGATAAAAGGTTCTGAATAGTCAAGACTTCCAGCAGAAGTTCCAGCGAGTGTCAGGAGATCGTTTGCGAATCCAGATTCACCAACTGTTATACCATTAGGAGCAGCAGCACCGATAGATACTGCATCCGCCATTCTTGCACCGAGGTCTTCCCTCTGCGTATCGTAGAAATAATCAGATTTCTTTAAGTTTGCCATGACGATAGATAATGAATAAGTTTATAACATTATGTTGTCAGCATAATGATATAACGTTCATAATCCTCCACACAGGCATTAGAACAGAACTCCTTTCCGTGTTTTCGGATAATTCTGTTCATCCTTCCTCCACATGCTTCACACTTCCTTCGGTTGCTCATGTTGTTCACGTTGTAGAGTGTTTACATTTCTGACATGTAAATAACTGTACCTGCTCACCATTCTTATAATTCGTTGTGGTTACGCGGTATAGAACTCCTGATTTTGCCAAATCCTTATCGTTGCATTCACATCTGCATCTTATCATGCTTGTTGTCTTACAATATTGACACATTTTATTCGACTCCAAATCTCAATGACACTTATATACCATTCTGTTTATGCTTATATCTGTATCCAACTATGATAGTAAGGAATCCTCCTATTATAATGCCTCCTATCCAAGAAACTATTGAAATAATATTGACAAACAATATATTCCAACCACTCAATGATGCTGTTACTCCATAAGATAAGTGTCCAGTGATAGCATCGTTTATAAACAACGCAATCAATATAGAAAAGTACAATACGAGAGAAATGGCTTTTATCCATTTTCTTTCCACGCACAACGCAAATCCTAAAAACATTCCCATAAACAATCCGAAAATTGCATTATAAATTAATATTTCTACTACACTCATATGATCACATCGAAAGAACTCCAGCGAGGAATGCTAAACCAAATACTGCATAAGGAACAGTATAAACAATAAGATGCCATTTCTTAAATTCTGTATAATCTACTCCATAATCATTTGAAACAAATCCCCATCCTATCAGAGCAACCAATGAACCTATCGTTAATGAAGCTGAAATTATAGCAAGCGTAGCATACTGAGGAGAATTGATCATCCAGTATTCTATATTGGAAAGTAAATGTATATCCATATTAAGAGAACCGTTCAATTTTATATACGTAGTAAGAGTCAGAAGGGATGCATTGTATAAGCTTCCCATCTTAAGCTGCAAGTTATATAATTGCGATGCAAGTACATAAGTACCCTGTATCTGTTTTTCCAAGAAGCTGAACGAAGTCGTCGGCATCGGATAGAACCATGACGGATTTCCAGAAAATTGACTCACAATAGCTTCGCTTTCATTTATGTTCTGCATAACTGCACTCATATCTGAAATTCCGACAGATGCTTTCAATTCTGATTGTGCTTGATCAATGTTATATGCTCCCGATGCTTTATACTGGTATCCGTAAAATATAACCATAGTTCCAGCTACCATCATAAGACCGATTATAAACATTGCAACCAATATTTTTAACATTTTCATATGTTCCATATTTTCACCCTTTCTTTTCACTTTTTACTATATTCAACGAATTGCATACAAAACAAGTCGCGAACACTATTTTTTTAACATCAAGTTCATTAGATACATTTTCTGCTAAGCAATAATAATGTTCTGGATAAAATCCTTTCATCCCACAACTATTACAATCATAAAGTTCTTTGTTTTTGTTTTCCATATTCTCACCTGAATGTACTTTCGTTTAATTTTGCGTCGCTTATCATGCGTTCTTTTATTATCTCCGCATTCGGGATAAATTTATATCTGTGTGGTCTTTGCGTGTAATCTTTCTGTATCATCCGTGAGTACGCCATTCCAGTAAGTGCGCGAGCAATACCATCCCAAAATTTAGTGATTCCGTTTGCATATCTTTTCTTGTCAGATTCTGTCAGTGTTATATATTTTGATATAACATTCACTGCATCATTGGCACTAAACCAGTTATTGTTTGTCTCCTTCATGATCTGATCCGAGAATTTCAAAATCAGTTCCTTGTTCTTCCTGAAATCACCCGTCTTTATCATACGAGCTGCGTAAGGTTCTGTATCCTTCGATTTCTTTCCTGTCAGTATGGTTGGTACAATCGGTACAGTCGATACAGTAGAAGCGGCATTCGTTTCTACCATCTTACTTCTCGGAATTATAGTCATAGATGAAATAATATCTCTGTCTGTCCTGTCTTTTCCCATATTCCATCTGATAACAAAATCTCCTTTCATTTCCCATACCTTCGGAAGATTTAAAAGATTCCTTACGGTTTCGAAATCCCCGAAAAGACTGCTCACTTTCTCTGTGACAGTCATATCCTTTATGACAATCTCATTCATTTTTTCCGAATCTATTACGATCCTTCCGTTATTTTTTGCTTCCATTTTCCTTACTCTCCTTTTTTTCTACTTTCTCCAATCCTTCAAATCCTTCTTTAAACATATATTTCAAATTTATCATAGCCTTTATCCTATTCAGAAATACATTATCGTCACTATTTTTCTCATAGAGTTCGACGGCTACTAAAACTCCGTTGTCGAAAAACTCTCCCAATCTTCTCATTTCCGCTTCCACTTCCGCTTTCATATTTTCACTGCTCCATCCCGACATTATTCCATTCATATGTAAAATTCATATGGAATAACTGAGGAAATCTTCCCCAAATTGCACGCTCAAGTTCCTTGAACATATCACTGTCATAAAATCCGATTAACTCGTTAAAATCGGCATACGATAAACCATCGCGTGATTTGTCCAGTATCTTTTTAAAATTCCTGTTCATAACACCATCCTCGCTTTCTATACCAAATATTCCCGTACTCATTCCTGCATTCTTTTCGTTTTCCATTTTTATTCCTCGTTAAAATCCGTTTGCTTTTCTGTATATAATTCGAATAAATTTCATAATATCCATGAAAAGCTTCTTACTGCTTATGCTCATATTCATAGCGATCCGAGTCCAAAAAAGTTTCCGAGATTACCGAAGAAAAATTCACCGATAAACTCATCTTCCCCGATTTTGCGTCGCTGTATCTTCCCGTCTTTCACCAATGAGAACAAAATATCTCTCATCAGTTCATTATCAATATGCACAATACGGCATAATGAATAAAAGTCTATCTCCTTCCTGTTTTTTATTGTATCGTAAGTCAGGGATTCTAATTCTTTCCTATCCATTCTCTCACTTAACCTTTGAAAACATTTCTCTTATTTCTTTCCAATACTGAACTAACTCATAAGGTTTTCCCTTTTCACTAATACTGTATTTATGCAACGTTGATTTGAATCCAAATAGTACTCCGCTCCAATATATAATCTGTGAATCATCGGATTGTCCTTCTGCTGATACGGCTTCATCGAATGCTTTTTGTGTCAAATCTATAAGCTCTTTCAGTTTCTTTTTCGAAATCCACATATCGCTGTTTCTCCTACAATTACCACTTTTTTTCTGCGAGAGAATCCCTTACCCAATGATAATGATTTCCGCACAAATAAATAACTTTTACTGGAAATTGCTCGCTTCTATATGTCTGAACCAATCCTCCGCATTTTCTTGATATATCCTTCAACATACATATTTCTGCCATATTATTCATCCTCTTCCTCATAACTTTCTACTTCAAAATCCCCTTCGTAGTTATAATCTTCCTTGTATTTATTCCCGAAGGTTATTTTTGCTCCGAGTGCTTCCCACAATGCATCTATTATCAGTTTTGTGTCGCTTTTCGCTTTTGTCGGTGCTACCTCACGAAGTATGATCGCTTTTGCGTCGGTTGCTGTCTTACCTATCCCGACTATATCATGATCGTAATATTCCTTTCCGTTTACTTCGACGAGAAGTACCTTCCTTGTCACTACATATGCCATCTATTTCACACTACCCCTTCTCGATTGATTTCCACCCCATAGGTTGATAAAAAGTACCTTCTGCGGATAGTTTTACTATATGAGTATCAATAAACACGTATGACCGTTTATATGGATTCCTGATACCATCTTCTGCTCTCCTGCAAACATAATAAGAATCGTCGCCATCGTCGTAAAGATGATCCAATTTCTCATTATGAAGAGGACATTTCGGTTCTATTGATATTACTGCCATTTTTTCACTCATCCTGTACCTGCATAGTAATATGCATGTATATCATTTCTCACTCTTGTTATGATATTAATTTCTCTAATGACTGGAACTATTTTACCTTCCTCGTTCTCTTTTGTTTGAGATAATTTACTGAGGTAAAACAAAACTTTCCTCCGCGCCTCATTTTTATTTTCCGCCATCAGAACAATGTGAGATAAATGTTCTTCGGTATAAAAATAAATTCCATCCCAAGTTTCATTTATTTCGGCATTATACATTTTCATTTCAATCACCTTAAAAATTTGTATCCCTGCAATTTCTCGCAGGGATTTCTTAATTTACGGATATAAAAGAATCACTTTCGATGCAAGTGCCGTTCCCTTTGTCAGTTCTGACAACTGGTGAACCTCTTCACCCCTTTCCCTGAAAGAATATCTCACTCTCTTGACGGTTGTTTGCGAGGACGGTTTATAGAGACACATTTTCACCATATAGTTCCTATTATGTCCGAATTTTTCTACAAGATGCTGCTTGAATGCAAGTGCATCCTCATTCTTTTCGAATACACAGAGTGCTCCACATCCTTTTTCTGGTTTTGTTATTTTTCCGACTGTATATGATACAATCGCATGTCCTATTCCTCTTGGAATTACTGCACTAAGGTATGTTCTGTATTCGTATCTAACTACCTTAAATCCTTCCTTCCATATTCCTGTTCCGAACTCATGTGCTCTCAAAAGCGGCATTCTCGCCGTAATTGTACCCACATTCTCTGTTGCTGTCTGTTCTGTTGCCGATTGCTCGACTCCGTTTTCTACCAAGTTTGGCATTTTTTTCCTCTCCGTTGTTTTATTCCCTAATTCATTCATCGTAATTTCTGTATCTTTATACATATCAGATATATGTCTTTCGAACCAATGCATCGTCTCTCCCATCGCTTTCCAGATAAAATAATCAATTTCCGTACTCACGGGAGGGATCACTCCAATGATTGATATTTTTTCCCTTCCGCGTTGCATTCTTACGTTTCCTATATCTACTTCAACTTCAACCTTACTGCTCAACTGATTCATCCCCTATCATAAATTTCAACGAACTTCCATCCTCAAATATGAATGTCATGAATCCACTGAATTTCTTTGCATTTATCGATTCTGAAAAATCCTGAAGTCTCCCCAAAAACGTATGTAAAGCTTCCTTCTTTTCATCTTCTGTCATTTCAATCGTCTCCGAAGCTTCCATAAGTTCGTGATCCGCTTTCGAATCCTCTCTCGTATGCTTTCTGAATCCGTTCCTTTACTGCTCTTCTATAATAATCATATGTCTTGTTCTTCTCCTCGTCGGAATCATCAGACTCCCGTACAGTCTCCGCTATATTCAAATCTTCCATGACTTCATCAACTAAAGATTCTATCAAATTTTCTTCATTTTCATCCATTTAAACCACCTTCTGAATCCTCCTAATTTCTTTTCCAGTATCCATACTCTCTTACCGCTTTCCTCTGTCCTTTCTATTCCAGTTATCATAAAACCTGAATGCAGAAATAAAGTCATAGAGGGAACGTTGGTAATGCCGATTTTAACTTTCAATGATTTCCATCCGTATTCCTTCGCTTTTTTGATTGCTTCCCTGACAAGTTCACTCCCATGTCCAGAATTTCTGTTCAATCTGTTGGTGACTATCCATAGTTTAGGATCATTCTCATCTATCATCATTCCTCCAGCAGATAAAATATATAAGCCGTTTACATGATTAGCGGTTTTGATAATTAAAACAGATTTCAAATCGAAATGATCCATTTGATATTTGAAAGATAGAACGTGTCCTTGGCTATTATCCTTGACAAATTCTACTAACTTGCTCATCAGTTCTATGTAATTATGATCATTTTTCAGTATTGTTCCTGTTGCTTTTTCTTCTATTTTCATGCCATTACCCACTTGTTCGCTGTTTTTTCTATTGATGAGTCTTCAAGCGTCATTATAGGTTTTGTGTCTAATCCCCCTCTATCAAATTTCCTTGATGATCCAAACGCTTCAACTTCAACCATTGATGGCAAATTATATTTATGATTTTCGTAAAAATTGTTTATTTTATCTTTAAGCATTTTAACAACAGAAAGATAAGAAGTACCTGTATAATAACTCTCTTTAGGTATATCTCCCGAATACCAATCAAAAATAGAAATAAATGCTGCAAGATTCATGCTGAAATCATTCACTGCTTTTTTAAATATCAGTCTCCTTTCGTATTCTGTATGTCCTTGTGGAAGAATAATAGGATGAGCTGTTTCATATAAATCTAACTGATTTAGGAATAACTGATAATTAAACCTTCCAAGCAAATCAAAATTATACATTTCAAACATTTGAGAACTGACTATATTAAAATATGCAAGGGGAGTTTTTCTTGATCTCATGCCATATCCATAATCTATCATCAGTGAATGTTTATAAAGAATAGAATCGTCTTCCAATCCTATATACCTTACATAAGATGGTTGTTCCTCCCAAATTTTAAATCCAGATTTATCCAGAACTTCGTATATCCTTTCTATTTCTGATTTTTCAAAAATTACTTTCATTCTATTTATACTTCTGTTATTATAAATAGGTTCGACTGCAAGTTTAAATTTCATATTTATCAGCTTCCGTTTTCTCTACTATGATAATCGTCGTCATTATCGTCGTCGTTATAATCTCCATCATCATCATTCCTATCGTCGTCTGAATCATTATCATATTGCGATGGAACTTCTAAAAACATATTTCCATTGTCTCCTAACCTAAAACGAGATAGAATTTCATTAGTTTTGAATGATTCATCCTGAATAACTATCCTCTTGAATCTCGGAGTCCATGACGGATAGTTATCCTCATACATATTTAAGAGTTCTGAGTAATTAAGATTAGGATAGAGTTTCTTCGCTTCTTCGATATAAAGGTCGGGTCTTATTATATTTCCTCTCCCGAATCTATATACTTCGTCGTAATAATTAGGATTGTTAGACGACGTTTCATATCTGTTCCTTGACATATTAGTGTAGAACTTCAATCTTATGATCATAGTGACGAATGAAAGGATATACATTTCCATGATTACTTTATTCGAAGGAAGAACTGATATATCGTCCCTTATGAAGAATCCTTTTTTAGCTACGGAAGGATCATACAATAGAACTTTCGCATTGAATTTTCCACCAGTGAAAAGATTTCTTGCTCTCCTTTGCGTGAAAAATGCAAATGTGTTAAGACAATATTCCTTAACATCACTGCTTATTTTCGTTGTCATGAACTGCTTCTTTTCCTCAGAATATCTCGATTTTGGCACAAGTAATGCTTTCAGAACTTCCCATTCTCCACTCTCGTAAAAAACTTTAAGTTTGGAGATTTTTGTTCTTTTATTCTCCGCTATTTCGAATCTCATTTAATCACCTTTACTTTTTTCACAGAATCCACTATGGCATTGATTTCCTTTCTTTTGTTGTATGATGCAAACATTTCATCGTTGAATGATAAAAACCATTCAAGAGTCTTTATTGCTTCATCGTCGTTATACTGATACGGAAATATCCTGAACTCTATGGTTTTGTATTGCTTGAACGGATTTATGTTCACTGCATAATATCTTGAAGAATCCTTGTAATATAGAATTTCCTGAGCTAACATTCTTCCAAAATCAAATCCATTCCATGATGAGTAATGATTTTTCAGTCTATCCTGATATTTCCTCGATGGAAAATTCTCCTTATATCTGGAAATGAACTCATTCTGATAATTCTTCGTGGATACCATATGTAAACCGAGCTGCAGATTCGTAAACTTTACATGCAGATGAAATCCACACGTATTATTTGTTCTTGCTCCGATTCCGTATGTGTCGTGAAGGAACTGATAAATTTCTCCCTTATCCTCCGACCAGTATCTTATTTCCAATCCGCGCATTTCCTTGTCTGCAACATCGACGCTTCCGTCTGTTCCAATTTTACATCTCGGATTAGCTGAATATCTGGAACGGAACTCATCATACTCTTCTCTATCCATTCCGCATTCAAGTTCTAATCCTAAACTGTGTATGCTTTTACTTATCATAGATCACACCATCGCCATCTTATATTCCATTTCCGTGATTACTGGTTCTACTACCTGCACATCGTCGTTGTATGAAGTCAGAAATACATTAATAGCTAAAATTCTCATATAATCCATTTCTGCTGTTGTGCTTGGTACTTTTCCAGTCGCCATTTCTGTCGGACTTAAGTTTAGCTGTGACACTGCTATGCTGCCAACTCCCTGTATGTTCAGAACGTAGTTTGAAAAATGATTCCACTCCTGAGCAATCTTGGTTTTTTCCGTATCGGTGAACTCAATACTTATGTATTTTGCACCGACTCTTTTTACTCTCATTTTTACCACCCTGCTTAATCTGCGTAATCTTCCCAATCTTTATCTGGTTCGTTTTTGCTTCCAACCTCTATATACCTGATTTTTCCTGCGTTGTCTTCGAACATATCGTATTCTATCCTCCCTCTCATTATCGTTCCTATATAACCGTTCTCTTTCCTTGCTTTCGCGTACACCGTGGTTTTGTTCATAGAATCGTAATACTTCTGTGCTGACTGGTACGCGACCTGTGAGTTTTTTATTTTTCTGCTCTCGTAATCGTCGTAGTAATCATCAACAACAGATGAGGACACTCCATAATTTCCTGACCAGCGATATTTTGTTCCTCCGTACCCTGAAAATTCCGCTACCTTTTCCTTATTTAGAAGTTCTCCGTCAAGTATATGATAAACAGTGTCAGGTTCTATTCTCTTTACTGGAATGATTGTACTATCAGATGCTCCGAGGTATCCACCATTTAGCTTTGCTAATCCGTATTCCGCAAATGAAGTTCTATAAACGGATATTTTATTAGGATATTCCAGAATTTGAAGTGCCATGTATCCAGTGACTCCGAACTCGTTGAAAACATCAATGAACTTCCATCCAAACGTCTTATATGCGTGGAGGATAATTTCTGAATCCACTGTTGTTTTGAATTTTGCTCCCTTCTCCTCTTCCAGATATTTCTTCATTTTGTCGTAATTCTGCAATACTCCATTATGAGAAAGCGAAATAGACTTACTCTGGAAGGGATGGGATGCAAGATCATTGACTCCTCCACCTGTTGCTGTTCTGGTATGGAAAATCAATGCGTTAGTCTCTATATGTGGTTGATTCTCCAATATCCACCTTCTCGCTGCCATTTTTGTTTTGTGTGTCACTATGGAATGTGAATCCTCGTTGTAGTATGAGAATCCGAATCCATCCCTTTGTGTCGTAGAATATGCCGATGCAACCGTCGCGAGATAAACAGATACATCATCTTTTCTATCCAGTGATATGATCCCCTGTCTGCACATCTAATTCTCCTCCTTTTTTACAGTCTCTACCGTTATGTCTAATTCTGTTTGTTCTGCTTTATTTCTGTCCTCGTCTATCTTCCTGATTCTATCCATTTCTTCCCTCGTATAATCCATTATTTCCGATCTCCATCTGTCCTGATCCCATATTTCGCTTGGTGCTTTAGCTTTCTTCCTTTCCCATACTTCTGCTGCTATGATCGGATATTGCCTCATCAACATTCGCAATTCCTTCATTCCAACTTCTGAGGGATGCGTTGCTACCTCTACAAAAATCTCCTGAATAGATTTCTGCAATTTCTTTGAGTTATCCTTCTCCTTTTTTGTGACTTCTTCGTTCACAGTCAGAGATACTTTAGGTTTTTCCTCCTTCTTCTTTTTCGTCTTCTCCGTCTTTATTTTCAACGGCGAGTAGTGAACTAACAACGCTTCTATCTTCGTATTACATGCCATGCACTTGAAATCTTCTCCATCGATCATCCATTCAACGGGATAATGTGAAGTGTCATAATCACTTACCGTCTGAGGAAGCTCTACATATGAAGTACTCACGGCATTTATCATCAATTTCAATCCGCAGTTGCACTTCAAGTTTATGTATCTCGGAATTATGAAATCATCTGAGGAAACTCCACAAACAAACGGATATGCACTACTTGTCCGTGATACGTCAGATTCCCTGTATAACATAAGTATGCTGTACAAATCGTTGCTTGAAGTATAGGATAAACCATCTATCCATACAAATCCCGATAACTGCATACTCATTATGTTTTTGGGATCAATCATCATAGACGTAAAGAACTTGACATTTGTTCCAATTCTCTTACGCTTCACCCATTTCTCTACCGATTTGCTGTCGATTATGTCAGATTCTGTTTTCGAAATCCAATCTACAATTTTCTCGGTATTGGAATTACCGTGAAGGATTCTTGACAAATAACTCGCTATGTTGAATCTCGGTATGATTGCCGTTATTCTGTCACCTTCTCTTTTGATTTCTATTTCCAAATCTGAATTATCCGCATTTATCAGATTTTTACCATCCATCCCCAACTCATCAACCAGTTTTTTCATGATCGGATGAGTGTTAGGATAATACCCTCCGTGATTCGGAACGAGCTGTTGAGCTTTTATTATAAAACTTTCATAGGATGGAGGTTCTTCTATGATATTAGAAAAATCTGTTCCTTTGATCGTTCCTAAAATCTTTATGTCTGTCATTTCTGGTACGGTACGCACATCAAAAAATTTATCTACCTTTTTCTGCACATAAACAGTGGTAGTGTGTATGCTTTCTTCCGCTATGAATATCTCTCTAATAGATTTCAAATATTTTTGCTGCATTTCAATTCCTCTTATTGTTTTAATATTTTCCTTGTTTGAATATTTTCGCTGGAATCTGGTATGATTGTAATACCAGTTCCAGTCAGGTCTATAAAACCGACCTTATTTAAAATTTTTCGGCGAATAGATACATTCGCTATGCTGTTAGTTCTTGATTGCATAGCTGCAGTTCTCCTCATGTTTGTTTGCTTCCTCGACGAGATTTTCAGATTTAGGATTTTCCTTCTTCATTGTCTCGTATAGGACGCATAGATAGCATTCTCCCAATTTCATCACCTTACTTAACTTACACATATTATAAAAATGTTATGTGTTTAACCAAATAACGCCGATAACCCCCTTCCTTCTTCGCGTGCTTCTGCTTCCTCGTATCTCTTTTCCTCTTCCAGTTCCTTCTTTGTTGTTTCATACCACGAGGATAACGAGGATGCTATGACAACTGGTTCCTTCGCTATTCTGTTCATCGTTGCTATGAGCCATCTTAAATTTCGTATGTATTCATCGGCAGTAAAAACATAGGGAAGGAGTCTTATTTCTATGGTTTTATGAACATTCAGGGATTCGAGGTTCATTCCACAGTATCTTGTTCCTCCCTGAATGTTCCTGTCTCTTATGGTATTATCCATAGAGCAATACTGATTGTTCATCCTTAACTCATATCGGATAGAAAGGTAGTTATCCCTTATGTATTTCTGGTATGCTTCCTTGAATTTGAGGAACCTTTCGTATCTCTTGAATCTTGTATGAACTGCACTTGGAGGTACATTCCATCCGAGGTGTATGTGATTTCCGCAGGATTCGTTCTGGATGAATCCCTTCTTGAATATCTCTCTTACGAAATTTTCAAGATTGGATAATCCTCCTTTTTCCAGCTTCACATATCCCTTAAGTTCAAGGGGAACAAGTCTGATATTTTTCTCATATATGGCTACGCTTCCATCCTGAGCGACATACGAATCTCGTATTTTATATTTCTTTGCGAGTTCAACATAAAAATCGGTGACCTCGTCCATAAAAGATAAATCTCTATCCGTGAAGACAGAGTCGGAAAATGATCCTTCAAGTTCTATTCCAACGCTTACTATTTTCATGTGCATCACTGTTTAATGGTTTAAAGGTTTAACGATTCCATTTGACCGAGATCGATAGTAAATCTCTTGATTATCAATCTTGCAGTTTCTTCTATGATTTCTGCAATGCTCAGTTCTTTTCCCTTGTCCATCATTCCAGCTATCTTTTGAGCTGCTTCCTCTTTTGATGCTTTAGCAGAAGCAAGGAACTTCCCATATACGTTGCTTATCGATACCATGCCTGTTCCCATCGGCATCAATCCCCATTTTGAAGGAGATTTGAGAACCAAATCGATTCCCCGACGTTCTGCTTCTCTCTTTGCTTTATTGTAGTCGTTCAGATTGTAGAGATCGTAGTTCCTCGGATTCAACTGCACATCGTCTATTGCTCGTCTCCTTCCGCGCTCTTCCGAATCTCTGTCCGATAGCATAGCACCTGTCCTGATCTGATCTCTGTCGCGTTGCTCAAATACTGCAACCTCGGCGAGAAGCTCAGTGACTCTCGTTCTCAAAATCTGATTCTCGGTGATTGTTTTGTCAATCCCGACTTTCAGAACCTGTCTGGTTTCTACCATACATATTCACCGTTTTTATTCGGTTTTCTTTTGTTCATGCCGTCTGTCGGCTTAAACTCATTGTTTTTCGTTGGAAGCGGTAAAATGATGCTTCCGTTGTTGATTTCATTGCATACTGATATACATGCCGTTTTTTCGTGGTTTATTTCTGCTTTTACCAGATCAATAGCGTATTTCACCTCCAAATTGCACTCATACATTTCGTTTATTTCTGATTGAGTGCATACCATAGCAGATTCAACGGAAAAGTGAAGTTCAGGACATACGAGAAAATCAGTATGCTGAGCTGTACTGAATATAAACAATATTTTATGACATATAGGACATGTCATAACTTTGTCGCATACCCTGATGGCTTCACTTATCATATGAGATCACCTTAAATCCATGAATTTCACAGTTTTTCCTAACTTTTTAGCGTAATTACCTGTCCACATACCTCCGTTCCAGTCGTCATTAGATAGAACATATAATATGTCAGATTTTTGAGCTATTCTCATATTGCGAGCTTTAAATCCGTCAGGTTCCCATCGTAAATTATTCGGAGGATAAGGAATCATACTAATCTCAAATTTATTTGCTATCTCTTCCGCAAATATGTCAATACCTCCAAGATGACAATGTCCTGATACTATGACTATGTTCATATGAGGATGCGATATGATTTCATATGCTATGATTTGACTAATCCTATCCCTCGCTTTTTTCTCTGACAATTTGTCAAATTTGCGACCATCTGATCCGACTATGCCAACGTAGAAGCTTTCTATTACCGTATGAGACACCTTACCATATCTTCCTTATATCTTCAAACTGTACGCTTTTTTCGTATTTTGCAGTCATAACTCTGCAATACCCTTCTTCGGGATATATGATCGTGACTGTGCCAGTTTTGATCATCGGTTTTCCCCAATTAGAAAAACCATTGAAGCTGATTTTGGAATTGACATGCAAATCTTTTATGTCTATTTTTATCATATGTCATACACCGTTCCTTTCGCATATGTGAGCTATCTTTATTGATTTTAGCTGTCTCATACAATCCGTGTATGTACCCATATATATGAGATCATCAAAATTCCTGATCTCATACATGCGTTGTTCTGTTGCAGATTTTACTATTTCCATCTATGCCGCATCCCCTATATGAACGGTTATACCGTTATGTGTGTCTGATCGTATATGATTTATGAATCCCTCTAAATTCGGGATTATAGAAATTCCGCATTTATCGCAATATGTGGGAAATTTGATTCTCTTAAATTCCATGATGATAACCTCCGAATACCAACAACAACAACAACAACAGATAATGAATGATCATGCCAGTATATGAGAAGTCAAAAAATGTAAAAAAAAAAAAAGGAGGAGAAATTTTACTGAGCGGGGATTACTTTGTATGTGTATCCTTTCTGTTTGTTCTTGATCCGCTTGATCTTTAGGGAAGTGCTCACGTTATACCATTTCCCGTTATCCACGGGATAGTTAGATTTCCCCTTTGCATCATCAAGAACGGCTTTCATGTGATTGAGTACCGACGCTGATCCAGTCTGAAGGATCACGGTCTTTTTGTGTACATCCGCCATCATGATCGCTTGTGTGTATTCTGGATACCTAACATGAAATTGTCCATCCTGCATGTATCCCGTGGCTTCCCTGTGTATAAATCCGAATCGCGTTACGTCTATGCGATCTGTCTGATCGTTTTTCCATGCGGATTCGTCTTTTAGGGACATTTTACCTATGGAATTTACCATGTCCCATGATATGTCCTCAAGGTTGCTATCTGGTGCGATTTCAGGTTCTTTACTCTGTGCAGGGACTGATACGTTCCCACTGTTCAATATCCCGAATACTTTCTTTACCAGTTCAGGGGATTTCGTGAGCATGTCAAGAAGCTGCGTCTCTTCTTTGCTCAGTTTTGAGGTTTTCGCCGTGTGCTTTCCCTTCACGCTTTCGGATTTCGTGCTTCCTTCTGTGGTGCTTACTGTCTGCTTTGTGTTTTTAGACATTTTTGTCACCGACACTTTAACCGATGTGGGTATATAAACAGTGTGAAATCACGCCGAACCGTTGTTTTACGGCTTCAGCGTCGAAATCGATAGTATATCTCTATATCATGCGCGTGAACTAATTCGGGATTGCTTACCGTCGGGAAATCGGCTTTTAGACGGCATTTTTGAGAAATCGGCACTCGCTATTTTCGGGGTGTTTTTTCCCCTGTTGAGTTTTTCCCTATTGTGTGTATCACGTAAACAGATTGTAGAGACAGAAGAACGGCGACGGGAGGGGATGAGGTGATTTTATCGCTTTTTTCTAACTAATATTTTATGTAAAGCATAATTCTGGTGAGCGTCTGGATGAATTTCAAGGAAATCGATTTATTGCTTTATTCAAACAATCGAATTAAAATATATAAACCTCAAGTCTTTTTCGGAGCTAATTTTGATTAGAGAAGTCGCATTATCAATGGTTTTACGAATTAACGCTAATCTCGTACCGTTGGCGGATGCCGTTAAATGCGTTAAATTACGAATCAAAATCGTTAGAAATACAGTGTTTAAGCTTAAATTTGGTTAAATTACGAATTTCGGAATTGCAGGGAAACCGTGATCTGGAATCCCAACCTAAAACCAATTGTTCAGGGATGCCGTGAAATCCGAGGTTGGCGAGCAGATTACTGATCTGCCAAAAACGCATTTTTCAGAACGGAATCGGGAGCAGATTTACACACATCCCCAAAAAAATTTTAAAAATTTCGACCAGATTTTTGCGTGTGAATAATTATCTGTCGGGGTATAGAATCACTCCACCATCCCTATTTTACGGCATTATACAGTATCTATTATTTTAATATATAATAGTGTATTATCTTATTATTAAAATATTAATGTCATGATCATGATCTATCTTTATTTACTGATACCTATTTAAAGTAACAGTGATAATAGGTAATAGTAATAATAATAATAATACATGTTCATGTTTATATTATAATATAATAATTAACAATAAGAAAGGAAGATAAAGATATTCAATTCATCCTTTCTTGTACCTTCCTTATACCTTCCTTATATCTTCCTTATACCTTATTGTACTTTTTTGAATATCATTATATCATTATACGTGTTGTTGGAGTTGGAGTTGGAGATAGAGATAGAGATAGAGATAGAAATAGAGATAGACTTCCTTATATTTTTCTTATACCTTAGTGTACCTTATTATAATATAATACATGATCCATGATCCATGATCTAACTTTAACTGTTACTCTAAACATTTAAATACCAATTTTGCATCAGAGTTTTAGGATGCTTTATGGTGTCGAAAATTAAAGAAACAGAAGAAACCGCCGCCGTCGCCGAGGAACCCGAACCACGTCTGAAATCCCACGAAATACTGCATGTCGGAAGTCTCAACTACGATAATCGGCAGGGAAGAATTGTAATAGAAAGCGAAGAAATCGTAAACGTTCCGAAGAACAAAATTTTGATTTTTCAACCAGTTCAGGAACTTCTTGACGCTGGATTAATCGGAGGAGCAGGTGCGATCATTGGTGGATTTTCAAGAAAACTTGTCGTGCAGTTTGCAAACCACGGTAATGTCTCATGCGGAAACAGGGTAAGTTACCAGAAAAATACAGGAAATCTCGGAACTACCATAGTAACGGAAACAAAGGAAGCGTACTGCAAATCTCCCAAGCTGGAAATAACAAAAGGAACTCCATTCATGGAAATAGGGTATGTAAGCAGGGATTAAATGTGCAGCACTTGTCTCAGTAAAACAATAGACGATTGCGGTTGTAAGGAATGCAGTAAACCGTCGAAAATAGTTTACGGAGAAGAAGAAGGGTTCATGGATTTCTGCGTTGTCTGTGGACACGAATTAAAGAAGGAAGGAAAGAATATGAAAGAAGAAAACAACGAATCTCTGGTTCTTGTGTATCCACATTTCCTGAGAAAAGTGAGATACAAGAATTTTTGGGAGAAACACCCGACATTTGAGCATTCTGAAATAGTTTATATTTCGGAATCAACAGAAATTGTCAAAATAGACGAAAATGTAATAAAGAAGAAACTTGAATTTTTTGAAAATCAGTACGGTCTTGAACACCTCAGGATTGTTGCTATGGGATATTCCCCGTTTGTTGCGGCTATATCTATCGTAGCTTACGAAATGAATATTCCTATTGTGTATTTCAATGACGACGGTTTGAATTATATATACAGAGAAACAAGGAGAAGATGAGTATGGATAAAAAAACGTTTGAGAGCGAAATGCAGAAATTAGGATTCGAATGGGATAATTCAGTTTGGGCAAATTACGAACTCAATTTCTGGTGCGACAACGATATTTTGAGAGTAAGGGATGGTTATGTTCATGCACTTGAGCAAGCAGAAACTTTATGTAAGTATTTCAAATACGTTGTTGAAAATGAAGAAAAGGATAATGATTTTCAGTTGAAGCAAATAAACAGATGGTCGTCGTTTATAGAGGAAATAGAATCATCTATGGATAATGATGATATTAGGGAATTAATTGAAAATACTAAAGCAGCGTTTACGATGGTTGAATTGGTTGGAGCGAAAGGAGCAAAGGAAGAGGTAAGAAAGGAGTGAACAAAATATGGGAACAGTAGTAGATTATAAAAGCATAAAGAAAGACAGCAGGAAAGACAACGAGAACAGACCGAAAAGCGATCCGCTTGATCTGGTTCTCAATAAGAATTTGATTGTATCGAAAGCAGAAATAACGGTAACGAAATATGGAGATCAGGCACTTCTCTACACCGATCTCGGTACATTCAGAAGCACGTCGAAGAGAATAGTGGAAGCAACAAAGGAATCGATTATTCCTGCATTGGAAAATGGCGATCAGATCAGGGTGAAACCTGTCAGGAGAGCGTACCAGAATGGAAACAGGGGATACGATTTCGCAGGAGACGGCGAGTAAGGTTTTCGAACCTGCTCGCTTCTGGATTGTCAAGCGTAAGAACCGTCATTTTCATGTGGTATCACTGAATGAAAGTGTTTATTCTTGCACTTGTCAATCTTTTATCTTCCGTCATGAGGAATGTAAACATATAAGAATGGTTCAAGGGAAAGAATGGAGCGAAGATTATGAAGTCATTTTTGAATAATATTTCTTCGATTGTTGGAGATTTTATTCCAGAAGAGTATTATTCTATATATGCAAGAGCGTCAAGTGGAAAATCCCTGTACCTGCTCGAGGAATCTGCCAACCTGATAGCTCAGGGAGCGACAGTTGTTTATCTGAACACAGAAGCAGGATTTCAGGGAATTTATGATAACTGGCATGAAAAGTTTGAACAGAAATTCAACATGAAATTTGACGATGTGCATTTCAAACTATACAAATTATATACAGTAGAAGAATTGATGAAATTTCTTGGAAATCCCATAAGTATTCAGGTGGGAAAGAACGGAAAGATTTCTACGCTTCTTGAAGCTACTGACGAGAAAGAAACAGGGGATACGCTCTGGATTCACATTTCACACTCAAAGAATGTAGTTTTTATTCTGGATTCGTTTTCTGCTTTGTTCAGGGAAGACTATAATACAACGGTGACAAATTTTTCAGCAAGAGCAGATGCAACTGGATTTCTATTCAAGACACTGAAAACATTGATGAAGAAGACTGGTGGATTTACTATAATGTCTCATCATGCATCTATCGATCCAATGAATTTGTATCACCAACCAGATAAGGTTCGCGGTGGTTCTGTTATTTCTTATTACAGTAAATACATGTTGTACTTGGAAATTCCAATAAAGGGAACAATGAAAGATTTCAGGAAAGTTTATGGAGTCAGGGTATCAGGAAGAAAGGATTGGGCACAGCAATCGTGGTTGAAGATAACCGACGACGGCATCTTCGATACGACAAATGAGGAAGCGGAAGAACAATATAATAAGAAGAAAGGTGAGTAAGATGGATAAGGAAATGGAAGAAGAATTGAAAAGAAGGGGATATTTGTATTATCCCGACGAAATGGTAAAAGAAGGCGGTGCGTGGGTAAACGAAGCATCCCAATTTGAAATCACATCAATGTCATTGGAAAAGAGTTCAGATACAGTGGAAAAACTCAAACAAAATCTTGATACGATGGAAAGATTTTTTGAAACCATGAAAGAAAAAAAGCAGAGAGAAGAGGAGGTTAAAAATGCTTGGAAATATACCATCGACGAGGATAAAGATTTGGATTTGGAAGTAAGAGAAGCATTAGTGATGATGAAGTCAAAAAATATCGATGCTAATACAATGCTTGTTTCTTATTTTAAACTTGTAGATATTATAGATTATTATGCAACGAAACGTTCAGAAGTTACATATTCTGATTTGAGGAGGTTCATTCCAGTAATGGACAGTGTTACTGTTAATTATCCTGAATATCAGAAATCGTCTTTTTCATTGCATACAATTTATGGGTATTACTTGATGGCTGATGTGAATCTTGATAAGAATGAAATGATGTTCGAAAAGAGAAATATTGAATTAATTAAAGAATAAAAATAGAGTGTTCAACATGATCGAAATAAAAAATGGAAATGTTCTGGATGAACTGAAAAAATTAGAAAGCGAAAGTGTGGATTCTGTTATAACGTCTCCACCATACTACGGATTGCGTTCTTACGTCGGCTCAGAGACGATTTGGGGTGGGGTAAATGAATGTAATCACGTTTGGGAGCGAGTTGAGGTAAGATTCGGCAAGGATCATCAGGGATACAATGAGAAGCGATCTTACAGGAAATTTAACAACGGTGGTGGAATAGGAAAGAACAGGATGAGAAAGGGAGTTGATAATTTTCAGAAATTTGATGATCCTGAAAGTTATCAATGTTCTTGCGGTGCTTGGAAAGGACAGCTCGGACTTGAACCAAATCATGACATGTACATAGAACACCTCATGTTAATTTCGGATGAAATAATGAGAGTTCTGAAACCGACAGGAACAGTTTTCTGGAACATGGGAGATACTTATTCAGGTTCTGGTGGTGCTGGCGGTGATTATAATAAAGGTGGATTGCGAGAGGGACAACCAAGATACAGACAGGGATTTTCTGATATTAAAAAAAAATCATTGATGATGATTCCTGAGCGTTTCGCGATTAAAATGATAGAACATGGATGGATACTCAGAAATAAGATTGTCTGGTATAAAAGAAATGCGCTTCCGACTTCTATAAAAGATCGTGTTTCCGTGAAATGGGAAAATGTATTTTTCTTTGTTAAGAGTGGTAGATATTTCTTCAATAAAAATGGCTTAAGAGGAGATGTTTGGGATATTCCCAATAAACAGCATCGTTTTGCTCATTTCGCCGTGTTTCCAGAGTCATTGATAAAACAGATAATGGAAATAGGAAGTTACGAAGGATCGACGGTTCTTGATCCGTTTGCAGGTTCAGGAACCACAGGAGTAGTAGCAAAGAAGAATAACAGGAATGCAATTCTTATTGAGATAGTTCCCGAATATGTAGAAATCATGAAAAACAGAATAAGTGAAGTATTGGGATGATAAATATGGATATAAGAGAAAAAAACATAGTCTATGACTGGATGCGTGACAGTTTCTTTCCCCGTACATATGGATATTTTGATATTAATGGGTTTTTCCATAGAGATAAAATAATTTCATTTGAACCAATATCAACGGTAAGAGATTCTTATCTATCTCTTTTTTCGGAAGAACAGATAGAAAAAGAAATGCTTGACACATTTTATCTTGACATTGACGCTCATAACGGCGAGAGTCTGGAAGACAGGAGAGCGACAGTTCTTGATGCTTTTGTTGATCTTGGAATAAATCTTTTCACTCGTTGTTATTACACTGGAAGAGGGTTTGCTTATTTTCTTGATTTCACTGAACCAGTTTCATCATCTTATTTCAAGAAAGCATCACGGTATCTTATCGGTTATCTTGAACTTGGAGACGTTGTCGATGTTTCGGTTATAGGCGATTATAATAGAATGGCGAGAGTTCCATCGACTTTCAATACAAAATCTAATTCTTGGATGGTCGAAATACCTCAGGATATTTCAATTCGCACAGCTAAGGAAAATTCTACTAATAAGATTCATAAGTTTTGGAGAGGAAACAAGGTAAATTTTAAAAAACTAATGGCAGAAATAGGATTTAAGGAAGAAACGGAAGAGAAGAAAAGAAATATTACGAAATTCGGAAAGATTCCAGAGACAGAATATCCACCATGCATCCAGAAATCGATAAATGATTTGTTCCTGACAGGTGAGCTGGATCATCGCGAGAGAATACATTTTGCTTCCTTTATGATAATGAACGAAGAAAAAGATAAGGCACATGAAATAATTAAGACAGCAGGAGATTATAAGGAAAGTATTACCAGTTATCAGCTTGATTATCTGGAAAAGAAACCTGCTATGTTTTCATGTAAGAATGTTCCGAAAACAATCTGTCCGTTTGCAGGGGAAGAGGAAATGAAAAAATGTCCGTATTTTCCAGATATAATGATTACATTTGGAGGACGGGGTAATTGAGCGAACCGTTGAAAGTAAGTTATGGAAGATACGATGGAAATCATATCTGGTTCCTTACTCCTGATGGTTCTATAATAGAAAGAACGTTTGAGGATTTGGAATATCCTTATTTTTACGGAGACGTGGATTTAAGTAATGAAGTTGGAGTAATCCGATGCACTCCTGAGCATGTAAATTTGTTATATAAGAAAGAAGAAGTAGAAACCGATTTATATAAAATTGAAGTAGCAAGACCAGAACTTGTAACAAGGCATAAAGGGAAGTGTAAGGTAGTTGCAGAAGCTGATATAAAGTATCTGGAACGGAGATTGGGTGCTGACAATATAATAACTTGGGAAGCACCAGAAAAAGTAGCAGTTCTGGATATTGAAGTCGATAAACATGATAACGTTTTTCTTACGGGATTTGAAATTATAGAGAACGGCAAGAGAAGCGTTTACCGTTATGTTTTCGATTTAAAGGATTTGGTGGATTATCTGGAAAAGCATAATATTCACTTTTTAGCTGCTTACAATGGAGATAATTATGACTTTCTTTACATAGCTGAAAAACTTGAAGGCACTCCTCAATTTGAATATCTTACGAAATGTTTGTTTATAGATATAGCTCCGTTGTACAACAAATTGATGCATAAAGCTCCAGCACCTCTTTCTCAGGTTGCAGTAAACGAAGGATTGATGGAGAAACTTGAAATAAATTATCTTGAAGAAATGGACACGGAACATATCGATAAGGTTATTCCTTACACCGAGAGGGATGTCGGGATTCTTTCACGTCTTATTATCAAGCATCATCTTATTGATGCTATTTACATTGCAGCGAAAGAAACTGGCGTAATGCCGTTTGGAAGAGAAGGATTGGAAATATCGCAAGTTCCAGAAGTTGAGAATTATATAATCAAGAACAGGAAAGAATTTGGTTATTGGCTTACACCGAAAGAAACAGGGGTAGAAGAGAAAGTCGAAGGCGGTGAGGTCGTATCTCCTCCGATTGGAATATATGAAAATGTAGCTGTAGTGGACTATACGTCGCTATATCCAAATTCGGTTATACATTCACGATATGATGGGGAAGGAAAGCATTTGTTTGAGTTATTCAAGAAGATACTGAAGGATTTCACAAACAAGAAAAAGATATACAAGAAATTGAAATCTGAGCTTTCCAGCAATGATCCTCAGAAAGTTATTTATGATTTGCTTTACGATGTTTACAAAATACTTGCCAATGGAAGTTATGGTGTGTTTGCGACGATCTATTTCAGGTATTATCTTCCTTCCATAGCTAATTTTATCACAGAAACTGGAAGGAAAAAAAGAGGGGAACTTGATAAAATTATGAAGAAGAAAATTCAAAAAGATAAGCTGTACGGTGATACAGATTCGTCGTTCAACCAGATAGAAACTTACGAGAAGGCATTGCAGATCGTAGATGAAGTGAACGCTGAAATTGCTCCTTATGAAGTATCTCTGGATTATTTCTTTACGAGAATTGTATTTTTTGCAGGTGCGAACAGTGGGGAAGTCAAGAAGAGATATGCTGGAATCAACAGGGAAGGAAAGATAATTATCAAGGGATTGGAAGCGATAAGAAAGGATTGGTGCAGTTTCATTAAGGAAACACAGAAAAAGGCAATAGATATTATGTTGAAATACCCGATGGAAGAGATAAAAATAAATATAGTGGAACTGATACAGGAGAGAAGAAAGATGCTTGAAGAGAAAACGGTTCCATTGGAGGAATTGTTGATTACAAAAAGTGTGAAGATGAATAAGGATTATAAGGCGAAGCAATCACATGTTCAAGCATACGAGAAACTTATAGCTGAAACAGGGGAAACGAATAAGGTAGTTCCGTTTGTTTCATATTGGATAATAGCAAGAGAAGTTATGGGAAAGAGGAAAATTAAGAAAGTCAAGGATGTTCTTCCTCTTGGAAGCGAAAAAGTAAAAGATGAACTTTCTTTACTGGATTGGAAGTATTATATAGATAGTCATGAAAATCTTATAAGAAGGATAATTACAACAGTTGAGGGATTTTAAATGTCTGAAATAGATAAGGAAATAATAAGAAAATGGATAAGTGAGAATTTTCCGTCGATGGAGGGAAACGATTTTCTATCTGAAAAATTATATAGAGCAAGAGTGATGAAGGAAACCTTTGTTTCTATACCGAAAGGAAGATTCGCAAAGATAAGGTGGCTTGAAGAAGGTGCGTTATCCAGCATAAAAATAATAAAACTTACAGAACCAGAAGTTAGAAGCTGGACGAAATGTATCACTTGCGGTCAAAAGAAATGTTTTGTTGTCGGTCATAATAAGGAAGTAAATTATACTTTGAGTTTCAAAGGAATAGACGATTCTGGTGAAATAGAAATAATATATTTTTCGGATAACTTGGACGATGTTAAAAAGATCAAGGAATTGAATAATTGTATCGTGAGCGGTAAACTTACAACTGGAAAGTTTGGAACGTCGTTTCAAGCATCTTCTTTCATTTATTTGACAGACGAGGATGAGGTTGCGTTTCCTGTTCTTGAACATTTTATGGATTTCAACGGAGGATTCACTGTTGGAGTGGATTCTGATAAATTTAACGATTGGATAAGGTTTCAGTCAGAAGGAGTGAAGAAACTTGTGGAAAAACTTGGATTGGGAAGTAACGGAGGTAAAGTAATATGGTAGTCGATATACAAAAAGAAATTTCCGATCTTTACTTCAAGGCATTTGTAAAGTTTGATTATGAACACAACAAGGATAGAACGGTTGGATTTCATGTTTCAGCAGCTTCTTACGGTTGTGCGAGAAAGATATTTTATGATTTGTCAGCGAAGAAGAATGAGGAATACGAAGGGTATCAGTATTGGCAGAAAGACGCTAAAGGGTTATATAAGATAAGTTTGGGAAGCAAGCTTCACGAAGTTCCACTTACTGACGACAGTGAACATGATGTTTCGTATAAAACAGGAGTCGAAGGTCTTGATATTTATGGAAGCATAGATGAAATATTTACTGATAGCGAAGGTGGGAAGTGGATAGTGGATAAAAAATATGTTGGGTTTGCTCCAAATTATCTTATGAAACCAGAACACAGAAAACAGGTTGGGTATTACTCTTGGTTATACAAGCAACAGACAGGAACATATGCTAAGGGAATAATACTTGCTTATTTTGTTGTAAAGGAGATATATTTCAAGAACTACGATAAGATGGAAATCGTATTGGATGAAAACGTAACCAAATATCACGTCGAAGAGCTTACTCCCGACGATATAGATGGATACGGAAAGGAACTGATGGCTATGGTAATGAGCGTAAAACAGGGGAAGGATACAAATACACCTCCCGACAAAACAATCTCATGGTATTGCGGATATTGTAAATTTGGTGGGAACTGTTTTGAAGGGAGAACTCAGGAAGAGATTAGAAAGTCAATTAACTCACTCAGTTAATACGATACTGGTAAATCCGAATATTCGATATATCTCTCACAAGAGGATAACACTTAAGTTTTATAAGCTCGGATATTCTTCGCTTGGCGTATTCGATGTAACAATCTCTCGGATGGCATCTGATCTTCTTGATTGTCTTGAAGAGAAAGGGTTCGTAAAAATTTACTTTATTCGCAAAAAGAGGAAATTATACGAAGTGTTGAAACACGAGGAAATAAAAGAGGAAGACGTATGTTGGTAGTAGATACAAGAGAAGATCAGGTAATACCGAAGATGCTGAAAGAGAAGGGTGCGGATTTCAAGCTGGATATGCTCAATTTTGGAGACTATCTGGTTCTTGGAGTGGAAGAGAAATTTGTGATAGAGAGGAAGACACCTCTTGATTTGCTTCTTTCTGCTGAACATGAGAGAATTTGGGATCAGTTGAAGGGATTGGAGAAATTCGATGGATATAAGAAGATATTATTGCTGGAAGGAGAGTTTTCGAAAGAATACATTCTCACGCATTACAGCATAGAATTTCTGTGGTATCAGGCGAAGTATCATCTCAAAGATTTTGATCGTTCTTATAACAGGTATATGGGAATCCTGACAGCCATAGCAAAGAGTTGGAATGTAAACATTATTTCGATGCAGGACAAGAATGCAACAGTTCAGTTTTTAATGACACTGAACGCGAAAGTCGGCGAACCTCAAAGCGACGTTGCTTACGTGTCCACAGTACCGAAAAAAGGGAGAAGGGGTTCAGATCAGGAATCTATTGACGTTCTTGCAGCTATCGACGGGATCGGTGGAGAGAAAGCTCGGAATTTGCTTAAAGAGTTTGGAACATTGAAGAAAATTTTCGGAGCAACAGAACAGAAACTTACAGGAGTTGTCGGAGAAAAGATAGCTAAGCATATAGTTGAATTGAGAGGTTCACAGTTCGGGAACGAACAGGGGAATCAAGATTAATAGAATGTAATTAATTTCCGATTATGTGCATGAACTGTATAGACCATACAAATGAATCATATTGCACACATAATTGTGATGATTCCACTATACAAAAGATAACTTCGTTGTTCGTATCAAAGGACACGGGTTATTTTTGTATAATATGTGAACATTTCATTTACGGAGAGAGCGAAGCAAAGGGAATATAATAGAAGCATTATGTTAAATACTTATTGTGAATTTGTGAAACTATGAAAGTAGCAAGAACATATGTATCTCCTCTTGGGATTGGAAAAGATGCGAAATCGGAACAGTTTATAGTTGTTTTGAATAGAAAGGGAAATGAAGTTGGTTATAAAGAACTTATCGAAGAGATAAGAGAATCGAAACTTGATAAGGTGGTATTTATCGGAGAAAATTTGGATGCAGGAATTGATGTTTTGAGGCTTATTCCAGATTTTCCAGATATTTTCAAGATTTTGAAGAAATTACAGAAGGATGGAATTTATACAACTTTGATAACTTATGGAACTGTGGATTTTGATGTTAAAACGATAAACGACGTATTTGATTATGTTATTCTTCTTATCAAAATGTTCGATTTTGATTATTACAAATATTACAGCAAGAACAGAATGCGAACAGTCAAGGGATTGAAGGATAAGACTTATGCTTTTATAATGCCGAATAATCTTCTGGATTTACAGTTGATGCAGTTCGTTCAGGACAATGCTTTGTTTAATGAAGATGTGGAAATGATTCCTGTCGGAAATACAACCAAGGAAGTTCATAGAGTTATCAACGAGCTTGGATTTATAGTTGATGAAATAAAATACGGAGCACCAGTCAAGAATTTGAGGATTTCTGACAGAGGCGACGTAGAGAAAGGATTTTTTACGGTTCCTGTGCATAGAGTATGATAAAGCTATATTTGAGCAGTGTAGAAACAGAATACAAGCAGATAGATCGCATGTTCAGTCGTGGTTATCCTTCTTATGGTGTTCAGGTTTCTTACATTTATCTGAGGAAAGCTAATTATCTTCTTGAATCAGTGAAGAAATGGAATGTTGATTATAAGGTAAGATGCTACGTTACTTCTGGATTGGAAGGTAAAGATAGAAATTTCAGCAAATCATCAGAAATATCTAAAATATTGTCTTCTATCGGAGACGAAGAATACGGAGAGGAATATACAGATTGGTTGATTCAGAATGCTCCGTTATACGAGAATGCGTTTGAATATTATCATTCGGAAATAGACGGAGCTTTCCTTTCTAAACTGAGGAAGAAGTATATAGAATCTGGAATAGCTAAACACATTATTATGTTCGTGAGTGGAACAGCAGAGGTCAAGGATGCAATCCAGAGTGGTTTTCAATGGTTTGTTATAGACAATGACAGGTTAAGCGAGAGCGAAATAGCTGTCATGGTTAAAGAAATAGACGAAGCTGGTGGATTTGTTCATCTTAACAATCTTTATTCGAATCTTCTGGAAATGAAGGAAAATGTAGAAAGTGTTTCTACTTCTGCTTGGACACAGGGATCAAGGACTAAGCAGATATTCTTTATGAAGTTTGGGAGATTGAAAATATACGAAGCAAACGAACCAGATGCTCTCAATGCTTGTTTGCAGGACAAATTCTGGAATATTATTCCTGATGATGTTAGAAAAAAAATAGGAACAAATAAATCAATGCATTATATCAATCTCTGGAACGCTTACCAGATTCAATTATATATTGATCATCTTAATGACAGGATTCCAGCATATAAGGAATATTTAAAGAAGGGAGGGGAGGTTCCAGAGTTCGCAAACGGAAAGGATTCTATCGGAAGGGATAAAATAAAGGAAATAGCGAAATTCAAGAGTCCGTCCAATGCAGTTTTCAGTAGAGGAATAATGGATTACGGATTGCAGTGTAATTCATGCATTATCAGGGATAAATGTCCAGTTTATAAAAAGGATTCAGTTTGTGCTTATACTGAGGTTTGGACTAAAACTGGAGCTTTAAATACTCGCAACACAGAAGCGATAATCGACTCACTTGAAAAATTGATAGAGGAACAAAACCAGAGGTTGATTCGCGGTCAGTTTATCGAATCTGTTCAAGGCGGTACGATTAAGAAAGATGTTACGGAATTGCAGAACTCTCTTGTCAGGAATATAGATATTCTATATAAGCTGAAATTTGGTTCAATTAACCAGAATAAGTATAATATCATCAATCTCGGTTCTACACAGATGCTTGTTGGTAATTCTGACGATGTTCTTGCTAAGGTGAGGAAGGATATGGACGGTAATTCTTCCTATGTCGAATCGGAGGCGAATGACGGTGGAAACAGTCAGCAATGAAGAACTTGTAACTATATTGAAATCACCATCGTTGTTTATGTGGAAAATGCTCGGCATAAAACCACTTTCTTATCAGGTTCAGATTCTTGAAGATGATAGCAGAAATATTCTGATAGTCGGCGGTAGGCAGATAGGAAAATCTCTTACACTTGCAGCTAAAGCGACATGGAGAGCGTTTGTGAAACCTAATGAAGATATATTGATACTTGCGAGAAACTTAAGACAAGCGAAGATTATTTTTGATCATATTTACAGATATGTGAGTTCTAACTCATTTATAGCTCAACACACAACGAAAAAGACAATTTCAGAAGTGAGATTTGATAATGGAAGTGTAATAAGATGTCTTCCAAGTGGTAGAGCAGGAGAGGGTATCAGGGGATTTTCAGCTACTATGGTTATTTTTGATGAAGCAGCATTCATTCCTGAGGAAGTGTTTGTTGCGTTGAATCCGTCGCTCGCGGTTAGGGGTGCTCAGGTTGTTTATTCATCAACTCCATATGGAAAGAGGGGATTCTTTTATCAGGCATATGAAGATCAGAAATCAAGGATAGCGTCTAACAGGACATTCTCTATTTATGAGATTCCTTCAAGAATGAATCCATATATGAAAGTGGAAGTTCTGGAAATGGAAAAAAGATTGAAGACTGCTGCTCAATACGCGCAGGAATACGAAGCTCAGTTTGTGGATGAAGCTGGAATGTTCTTTCCTTATTCTCTTGTTTATTCATGCATTGCAGATTATGATTATGCATTCCCGAAAAAGATAGAGGAAGGCGATAAATTCCTCCTCGGAGTGGATGTTGGTTATACGGGAGACGACGAAACAGCTCTTTGTGTTATAAGGGAGAATAAGATGGGAGACAGGAGAGTTCAATATATCGAAGCTATATCGAAAACTACGATACCACAAATTACTGGAAGAGTTCTTGATTTATTCAAGGCAATTCCTTTTTCCAGAATTTATATCGATAAAACTGGTGTCGGAGCAGGTGCTTATGATTTGCTTAAGGAAGGTATAGGTTCTACCGTTGTCGGGGTAGAGTTCAGCGAGCATAACAGGGATAGAATGTACGGAAATCTTAAATTGGCATTGGAACAGAAAACACTTGAATTGAACTCATCTGATACGAAAATGATTTACCAGTTTTCTTCTTACATGGCAAAATACGATATTACAGGGAAGTTAAGATTGACGAAGGATTTAACTATTCATGATGATCTTGTAGATGCTCTTGCTCTAACATTTATAGACAAGGGAGGATTCAAGGTTGGTGTTCTTGATCAGGGAATGGATTTTTCATACACGAAATTCAGCGATAATAGACCGCATGTGGTGGATAGAAGATGGTTCGGGATAGATGAGGTGAGACAATGACAAGCGAGGAGGAAATGGGTGTTTATGGCAAAACGAGAAGGGTTAAGGATTGGGATAAGTATAATCCTATGAAGATCAAGGTTATTCCATTTCCAGAAGAATATATGTGTCCATTGTGCGAGGAGAAGAAAGAATATGTTTTTCCTGTCACGCTTGAATTGTGTGAAACGTGTGCAATGAAAGTTATGGAACGGAAAGACTGTTATAGGATGTATGTAAAAACGAAGATAGATTTTGAAAAATTCGGGTTATACTGTCATGCATGTGGAAAATCTGTTCCTAAAGTTCATGTGATAAATACAAGAGTTTGTCAGAAATGTACGGTTAAGTTGGGAAAGGAACAGAAGAGGTATCAGGGATTGCTCAAATACGCAAGAAAGGTGATATAGTCATGGGAATTAGGATAATAAAGGGAGTGCATATAGGGTAGATATGGCGAATTATAGTACTAAAAGATTTTCAAACATTTTCAGAAGAAAAGGAGGGAAGATAGATCAGAGATCAGGTTGGTTGAATCCGAGACCTGAAAACTATCCGACTCCTTATGCACCATATATTCAAACTGGTGGTCAGGTAGAAAAAGTTCCCATAATGCTGTTTTCAATCAGGTGGTTATACGATATAACATATGCATCTGATGTTCTGAGGACAATTATAAAAACTCTTATTCATGAAACATTCAAGAACGGTTTCGATATAAAGGAAAGATTCAAATCGAAATGTCTTATATGCAAAAGGGAATTTGAGGAAGATTTGGATGTATGTCCTTTTGACGGATCGCTTACACGACCACCCGATTTCAATGAACACACGAAATTGGAAGAGTTCATGAAAGTCGTAAACGATTGGGGAGAGAATTTCATTTCTGTACTTAAAGAAGTGGATAACGATGTAAATATAACCGACAATGGATATATTTTCTTGCAGAAGGATTATCTATATAATAAGGACACTCTTGAATTTGAAGGTGCTGAGATAACAAGTCTCCTTCGTTTGACTCCCGAAAAAATCAGGATAATTGCAACAGCTCATGGTGGAGGAAGAGGAGAAAACGGGGAGCGTTATTATTTCTGTCCATTGCATAGAACTGTGCTTATAACGAGATCGGATATTCAAACAGATGTTCCGAGGTGTGATGAATGTCATGGGGAAACTCTTGAAGCTTGGTACGGAGCAAGAGAGGAGGAGAAACCAGTTTATTTCGGAAGATTTGAAGTTTATCACATGAAGAAATGGAGCGAAGTTCAGGGATACGGTGTCCCTCCGCTTTATTCCATTTATCTGAAAGTTCTCGCGTTGCTTAAGATGGATAGATTCATTGTAGATGCATATAATTTGCAGAGATCACCTCAGGCGTTGCTTATCTTGAAGGGAAGACTTGACGACGTGAGAGCTGCGTGGGAATATAACATGCAGAAAGCGAGGGAGAATCCTTACATGATATATCCTCTTGTGATCGAGGGAGAAGAGGAAACAAAGAGGATTATAGAATATCAGGAGTTTTCGCTTAAACCAGAAGAAATGAAATGGGTAGAATCCAGAAAGGAATACAGGGAAGCTATAGGTGCTGTTTATGGAGTTCAACCTATCTATGTAGAAGGTGCAACTGAGGGTGGGTTGGCAAACGAAGGATTGCAGATAACAGCAACAGCTCAGACAATAAACAACTCACAGCGTACATGGAATATATTTCTTGACTGGTTTTCTCAGATGCTCGGAGCATTTGATTACTATATTGTTCTGCATACCAACGAGCTTGAAGACGAGTTAAAGAAACTTGATATTGCTATGAAGAGGTTGGAAATAGCTAAGGGAGTAATGGAACTCGGTTTCAATGTCAGGATGAGGAAGGATAACAGAGGAATACTTGATTTCGAATATATAGATTCTCCTGAAAGACTTGACAAGAAAGAAGAGAAAGAGGAAGAGGAACAGCAACAGAAGGAACAGCAGGAACAGAAATCTCCGAAAGACGGTGCTGAAGTTCCAGAAAGAAACAAGAAAGAAACGTCGAATCCATCAGGTTTTGGAGGATGATTCATGGTATATTACAGGAGACGATCATGGAGACACCAGCGTTCAGGATCACCCCGATACCAGTTAATCCGACAAGACCAATTCTTCCACAAAGACGTAGAAAACGACGTAGAAAACTTGGGAAGGGAAATCGGGGATAAAATATCGCGGGAAATAAAAGCTGTTCAGGTTCCAAATTTTAAAATTCCGAGTGAAGCTATCCAGAAACTTGCGGATAAGATAATTTCTGGAATGACACAGGAAACTCTCAATAAGATAGCTAAATATTCCAATCGTGTTTTTGTGGATGTTCGTGATGAGTTATTCAAGCGTTACGGGTTTAAGATAAGCAAGGATACGATGTGGAAATATCTGGTGAAAGATTTGACTCAGAGAGTTGTATCTCTTGCTAAAGATTCTATGGTTGAATTGAAATCTGAGCAGATGGATAATATAGCTCAGCAGTTTGAGAATCCAGAAAGGGAAGTTTCATTTGACGATACTATAAACGATATTATAGATACTACTAAAGCTAATTCTGGAATGGTAGCAAGAACACTTGAAAGTTCATTATATAACGAAGCGAAGAGAAGAGGATATGAAATAATAGAAGCTGATTTGGGGATGCAACCAGAGGAAGCCAAATATGTTTGGGTTAATCCTCTTGATCACAGAACAACGAAAACATGTCAATCGATTGTGGAAAGAACTAAGGATGGAGTATCTATGAAAAAAATGATTGAAATAATCAAGGAAGAAAGCAGGAAAGAGTTTCCAGATTATTGGAAGGAAGATAATCCAACGTCAGCTCATTATCAGTGTAGATCAAGTTTCTATCTTCAATCCGAATAGTTTTTAATCTTCTATCATATTCCAAGTTTATGTCTAAAGATAAGACAATAGATTTTGATGGAGATTCGTTATACTTATCGAATGTTCCAGAGAAATACAAGAAAATGGCTGAGAAGTTCATTATGGAAAACGAGGATTTCATAACTACGATAATCAGAGACAATGTTATCCTTTTGGTTCCAGACGACAAAGCGGAGCTTGCGTTGGAATGGGTGGAGAAGAATTTCGGAAGCGGAAAGAAATTCAAAAGAACTTACGAAGGTATGTATGGGTAAGATTATTAGAAACATGCAAATTATCAGATATGGGAATAAGTTTTCAGATTAACGGTCATGATAGCGTCAATATAAGATTGAATACAGTCGGTCAGGTTCTATTCAATGGACTTCCTATACCTGTATCACAGAGTTCAAGGAATTATGCAGTTCTTTCTGGTTCATCTTCTGGAAGCGTTGAGTATTACGAATATGTAATACAGGGAGTTAAGTTTTTCATAGCTAAATTCGTTGGTTATACTAATAAGACTTCAACTGCTCAGACTATAACATTTCCTATAGCGTTCACTGCTGTTCCTTACGTTCTTTATGCGACAGAATCATTAACTGTGGTTCAGGATTCTGATGGTAACATACTTGGAACAGGAGATCAAATGACAGGTAAGGTTCTTGAAGCTGGACAACCTCTTATCCAGTTTGGGTTATACAATCCTTTCATTCCGACTGGCAATGGAACAACGGTATCAGCGACAGAAACTGTTCTTACGTTTCCTTCCAATACGACAAACATAGCAAATGGAACTCTTATAGTGATGGGAAATTGAATGACAAATTATACTCTTGAACTTACTGATACATTCTCTACCTCAGAACAAACTTTAAATATAAGTTCCGATTTTTTGGAAGTTGAGGAGATAATAGGTTCTATGTTGTCTCCGTACTTCGTTATTTATTATATTGAAGATCAGAAAACGATACAGGTAGATTTAAGCAGATTCACAGCAGTAGTGTATCAGGAAGATGAAGAGATAGAATGGGTTGGTTACGGAGGATTGCAGAATTTAAGGCATTCGATTATTGAAGCGGATATTAGGACAATGGGAGGAGTTATTAACTATAATGGGCAGGTTTATGACTCTGCAAGCATCATTTCTCTTGTTGTTCAGCTCACTCAGGATTTGAATCTTAAAAATATAACCGTTAATGGGGATCATGTTATATTTGTGAAAGTAAAGAGTTCGAAGAACTTGGCATCGGAACAGAGAGGAGAGGAATGGGTAGAAATAGTATTTCAGATAGATGTTTTGACAAACAATTTCTGATACGTTTGGTTTATTAATGAATCCTCCATTTTCTCCTATGGAAATCAAGGAAGGTTCAAAGTTAAAAGGAACTTTAATAATTGATCATTACGATAAGGATGGAAAATTAAAAGCTCATAATGTTTATAATAATCTTATAGTAAATTCTGGTATAGCACTTCTCGCAGCGTTATGTGCTGGAACAGCGACAACTCCTATAATTGCTATGGCAGTTGGAACTGGAACAGTTGCAGCAGCATCTACGGATACAGCACTTCAAACGGAGGTTATGAGGGGAGCAACAACCAATACTATAGCAACTACAACCATTACAAACGATACAGGCGTATATGTGACTACATTCAGTTTCACGGCGACATATGCTATTACTGAGGAAGGATTGTTCACTTCTACAACAGCAAGTTCGGGAATAATGTTATCTCATCGCGTGTTTTCAGCTTATAACGTTGTTAGCGGCGATACGCTTGCTATAACACATAAGATTCAGAGTTTAGCATAATGTGTTCGGATTGCAGAAATGAAAAATGTAATTGCGAATCTTGTAGATTATATCATCATCAATCTTATTGTTTTGATTGCGGTTGTGTTCTGGAAAGCGATTGTTGTCAGGGATTTTAACAGGTAGTGTTATAACCAGATTTGTATGGTGATAGTATGGATATGAAGAATGAATCTTATGTTGCTCCTCTTGATATGCTCCTTTTGATGTTAGGTGCTATCGGGAGATTAGCTGTTATGCTTCTTACTTATCAACAGGTATATGTTTTGCATCTTGCAGTCGAAGTGAATCCTATAAGTGCATTTCTTGACGGTGGAGGGAATATAATTAACATGATACTGATAAGTGCCGTTTTACTGTCTCTATATCCTATTATAGCGTTGGTAGATACCAAATTTAAGCAGATAACGGCATTTCAATATTATATAGCATTTATAGCTCTCACGTTTATTATATGGATAGATGCAGCTAACGATCTGTATTACTATTTCTTCCCATAACGAAGAGGTTAATAATAAGGATTCAATCTTGAGAATGAGGAATAAAATGGTTAATGAAATATCAACTGTAAGTTCAACTGTAGCTTCACCGAAAGCACCTGCTTCCTTGCTCGCGTTGCAGACATTCTTTTTGGCGATAGCGGTTGCTCTTTTCAGCGTTGCTGGAACTCTGTTTGTCGTGTTTATAGATAATCCTTCTCTGGAACTTATCGGATTCCTGATAGTTGCGATTGTTCTTCTGGTTTCTGCTATCTTCCTTTACTTTATCGGTAAGGGGAAAGTCGGAGCTAAGGAACTTGCAGTATTGGCATCCAATCTGTCTCCTTCGGAAGTTGCCGATTTGAATGCATTTGCTCCTATGATTAAGAATCTTGCGTCAAGCGAGGGTGTTACAATATCTAAACTGCTTGACACGCTGATTGCTCAGCATGGGAAAGTATCAGCTCAGGATGTAGTTTCAGCACTTGCATCGGGAGCACAAAGTGCCGTAGCAAAACCTCCAGCATAAGATTGACTCCTTTTGTCAATTTTTCAGTCGATAGGTGAATCCTTTTTTCACCTTCGATTGGTTTATTAACTCTTTTTTTATCTGTGAAATATGTCTGAAATACACATCAAAATGAAAGGACTGGATGTAGATATAAGCGGCACGGATGAAGAGGTATCGAAGATTGTCAGGAAGATATTTTCGGAAGAAAAAGAGAGGATAATTTATGTTCCTTACTACCCGAACAATGTATGGTATGGAACAACATATAATCCTACTGTTACGTTTGGAAGTTCGGGAGTTGTGTACGGTACTTCTGGTGGGCAAACGACAGTATATAATCCTTAATTGAAATAGGTTTAATACCCTATTTCTAATTTTGTCTTCATGGAAGATGCAGCAATTCTCAAATTTTTCGATAAGGAAGGAAACGAAGTTACAAGTTTATATTCACAACCAATTCCGCTTGCTCATTCAATGTTAAGACTTCGTCTTGTAAATAGAGACGAAAACGGGGTTAAAGTTAGCGAATATGATGCTCCGACAAATCTTGCGACTAAGCAGTTCGCTCAGTTTGTTTTAAACAATATATTTGCAACAGCTCAGACGATAACAGATACATCAGATGCAGGTATAGCGGAGACAGCGACAAAAGCACTTTCTTCATTTAATATTATAGTTGGAACTGGAACGACTGCTGCTGCGGTTACTGATTACGCGCTTCAAACTCCCACAAGCGGTTCAAGTGGTACTATAGCTGCAACAATAAATGCATATTCAGGTTCTGGAACAAGCGGTTCGTTTACTATTACAGGAACGATAACAAACAGCTCAGGAAGCACTATATCTTATACTGAAGCAGGGATAACAGCTTCGGATGGAACAGATACGTTCCTTCTGACACACGATGTTTTCACTGCTCAGAATGTGAGCAATAGTGGAACTCTTGCAGTTACATATACTCTGACATTCTCATAATCTCTGAAATGGTTCAGAAGGATACAGCGAAATGACAATAACATTCGGAACTCCTGTAATTCACACGACAACCAATGGTCAGACTCTAAGTGATTCCAGTTTTACTATAGCTGTCGGTGATTATGTTCTTATTCTCGGTGGTGATGATTCTGGTAGTAATCCAACTGTTACTTCAAGTCTTGGAACTATTACTGCAATAGAAACAGATTATATGGTTGTTTGTTATTATGTTTATAATGGTACAACTTCTTCTATAAATCCGACTATTACCTATACTGCTTCTTCTGGAAGTTCTGATATTGTATTTTCTCTTGTTTCTGTAACTGGATCATCTGGTATAACGCTGATAGATTCTTTGAGTGGAGGTACGTCTCCAAGTGCATCGGCGAGTATCACACCAAATTCTGTTTTGGTTCTATTTCTTGGGGACGAAAACGATGCTATGCCAACTTCAAGTGATACAGTTTTAGTATCTGAAAATCTAACTGGTGGTTTAAACGATATAGAAATATTTGCTGTGTATAACACAAATACGTCTTCGTCAAATGCAAGTGTCGGAGTATCTGCTACTACGAGTGTTTTGTATAATTATATAGTTTTTGAAGTTGAAGCTGCTGCTTCTGGTTCAACTGCAAGCGGTAGTGCGGCAATATCTGATACTGTTAGTTTAATATCATCACAGGCAGTCGGAGGAAGTGCGGCAATATCGGATTCTATAAGTTCCATAGTTTCAGCATTGGCGGCTGGAAGTATTTCTGTTTCTGATGCTGTAAGTTTCATAGTTTCTGGTTTGGCAAGCGGAAGCGTGTCTCTTTCTGATGCTGTGAGTTTTGTTATAAATAACGCGGCAAACGGAGCGGTAAACGGCATTGTTTCTATAGCGGATGCAATATCGTTCCTTACCTCAGCTCATTTGGCAATGAGTGAGGATATTTCATTTTTGTCTTCTCTTATAATGAGCGAGAAATCTTCTATTTCAAGTGGTTCATCCACGTCGCTTTCGTTCAAGATTTCAGCGAATTTCGAAACACCAGAATCTATCAATACAAGTATTTCTTTTGTTAAGTCTCAGGCATATTCTTCATCTGGAAATATTACGGCATCTCCTTCTTTTGTTATCAGTCAGGTATTGAATCTTTATGAATATTTTCAATCTTCGGAAGAACAAAGAACAGTACAGCAAACATTTTATCAAGCTCTTGAAGCATTTCTTGAAAGCAAGGGAATAACACCAATATCTCTAATTAAAGACATAAAAGCAATCGGGTATTATTATTCAAGTCCATACGTGATAATTCCGAAAAATTTATCGGTTGAAGCGGTGTGGAATGGGTATCTGTACACTTACGATTTTGACATGATAGTAGCATCGTTGAATGAAAAAACATTCAGAACAATGAAATCAAATGTTCAGAGACTGATTGGACAGAATTTATATTATGGACAGGTTGTTATTGTATATTCCAACTATCAGAAACTTGATATAATGGTTAAAGGATTTTATCGTGAAACATACGGTTTCAAGATAACTTTCTTCATTCCGTTCAGTTAGAATTAATACACTTAGTTTATTCAGTTGGTATGGCGATTGATGAATCTTCTATCTTATACAAGCTCGGAGAAATGGATACCAAAATAAAATCTATCTCTGAAAATATTGTAGAGTTGAAGAAAGACATGGATCAGGTGGATAAACTTCAAGCGGAGATAGATGAACTCAGAGGTGAGGTAAATGGATTCTTGAAGAAGATTCAGTTTGATCAGAACAATACGATGCTTAAGCTTGAAGGAGCAGTTTATGATATAAGCAAAACGAATGTGAATGTAGATAAGATAAATACAGCGTTTACAGTAACGGGAGTGTTATTTAACATAATTCAACCTATTGTTTCTGCCGCTGCGATTATCTTTGCTGTCTATGCTATATTCCATTGAATATTATAGATTGGTTAAATAACTTGTTATATATCTTCCAGATATGGACAAATATAGTACAGCTCAAGAGAGTTTGGGATACCTCGCTAAACAGGTTCCCAATAAAGTTCTCGTTAATGATGCAGCTCTTTCTACCACAACATTTCTTTATGATTTATCACAGGGAGCGGTTGCAGTTTCCCTTTTTCTGACAGCAGATAGCGGAACAACTACTGTAAACGTTTATCCAGTTGATCCAGCAGGAAACGTTTTGAGTTCTGTTTCGCTTACAACGGCAATATCCCTTACTGCTGCTGGAAATCAGTTTGAGTTTGCTCAGGTGTTTGGTTTCAGGAAAGTGCAAGTATCCGTATCTGTCGGTACGAGTGCAACTGGAACATTGGTGGTATATGGGTGAGTGAATGATCCAGAACGAACAGATTTTTGAGAAGTTAGGTTCCCTTGACAGTAAGATCGATAATATTGTTGATGATGTGAAAGACATGAAAGACAAGATTACCAAGATGAATGATATTATTGTTCAAACTGGAAAAGATCAGGTATCTACAGATTGGAGACTCAAAAATTTGGAGAATAGGAACGTTTCAAACACTGAGAAGTTCAGATTCTATGTTTTGGCAGGAGCATCACTGTTTGCATCTGTGATTGCAATCTTATCTACGTTCAGGGTGGGGATTTAAATATGGTTGATTATAAAGATATTGTAGTTAAAGATGATGATAACCGTCTCGTCGAAGGATGGGCATCTGTTGAGGTTCTTGATAGACAGGGAGATATAGTTCCTATCGAAGCAGTGAAAACAGCGTTTGTCAATTATATGATAAACGGCGGAAACATAATGAAGGAACACCAGAACAAACCAGTTGGTCGTGTCATACAGTGGGAAGTAGCAAAGAACGAAATCGGTGTCGAAGGTGTCAAGATGATAGTAGAAATAAACAAGAATAACACCGTTGCTGATGATACTTGGAGAGAAATAAAAGCTGGATTGCTCAATGGATTTTCTATTGCAGGAAGGAAGCTTGACAGTGAAGTAAAGATGGATAACGGAGGAAACCAGATTCAGGTTCTTAAAGCACTTGATTTGAACGAGATAAGTATTGTTCGGGAACCAGCGAATCAGTATGCTCTTCTTGAGCATGTAAGTATAGCTAAAGGGATGAAGACAATGGATATTGAAGTAACAAAGGAAATGGAACACGAGGTATTCTTCAAATTCTTGAAAGCTTCGTATCCTTGGGATAAATGTCTTGAAGACAACAAGGAGAAATACGGAGAAGAGGGAGCGAAGAAGATTTGCGGTTCTATAAGGGAGAAATACGGAAAGTCAATGGACGACGAATGGAACGAGAGCGACGCAAATGCGAACAAATCAGAGGAAGAGGACGAAGCGGAGAAAGCTCTGAAATTCATTTTGTTTAATAAGTATTATGATCCCATACGCAAGGGGTACATGTGGGATAAGTGTATAGCTGATCAGATGGACAGGTATCACGACATGGCAGATGCGGAGAGAGTTTGTGGTGCTATAAGACAGAAGATCATGAGAGAAAGGGGATACAGTTATACGGATCATAACTCTGAGCATAAATCGATGGATAGTGAAGAAGAGGAGAAGGCGAATTACGATGCGACAGATACAAGGGAGGAAGCAGAAGTGAAGAGGATAGCAAATACAGGAATTAAGGGAAGTGGCGAGGAACACAATCCTATACATAAAAATAGCGATAGTGTTAATAAAGCGGATAAAATAACTTCAAATATGGCAGTTAATAAGGTTAAGAAGAGCGATACTCAGATTGAAACTGTTGAAGATAAGGACATGAATACAGCATTTCATACCGAATCTGACGGACTTGAAGAGAAAAAGAAAGGTGCTCTTTCCACAAAGATAGAAGAAGAGGAACACGGTGAGAAAGCTTTTGAACACGGTGAACCAGAGGAAAGATCAGAATCAGGAAGTGAAGAGTTCGAAGGAAGGGAAGAGAGTAATGGAGTCGAAGAGAGACTTGAAAGGATAGAAAGACTTTTATCTGAAGTTCTCGGACAGAGAGATAAGGTAAGTTCCGAAGAAGCTGCTCTTGGAGACGCTCACAAAGCTAACTATCAGGATCAGTCGAAGGATGTTTCAAGCAAGGAACCGAAGAGCGAAGTAGATGGGAGAAGGAAAGGTGGAGTCGGAATTGAACAGGTTCCCGATGGGGGAGCTAATTCGGTGAGGAAATCTGCTCAGAAACCGTCAGGAGTTGTCGGGTTCGGAAGAGACTATACCGCAGGGAAAGTATCAAACGATACAGCTATTGATCCCGACGAAATATTCAAATCTGTTCTGTCAGGTAAGCAGACAGCTAAGGGTATTTACGCTAAGACACATGGGAGGAATTAAAGATGGCATCAGCAAGTGGAGTTCCGTCACACATAATGACAATGCAGGACGTGATGCAGTTCTATACAACTTCATCACTCGTACCTCAGTTGTCTCCATACAATGACGAGTATATCAAAGCTATGATATACACTGGTATGGGTACAAACGTTTGGAATGCGATATATGGCGCGCAGGCGTGGTATCAGCTCAACACAGAGTCAAATCTGTTTGGTGTTCTACCTAAACTGAATTGGGATAAGTCTGGTTTCAGGGTTATCACTGACTTCGTTCAGGTTGCTAACACGATGGGTATTGCTGAAACTGGAAATCTTGGGACACCCGAAGTTCCAACGATTGACATTGTGAAGCTTACTCCGAAACTGTCACAGACACCATTCGAAGTTACTGACATAGTTGAACAGCTCGCAAAGGTATCACAGGATGATATTTATGCGAATCTGGACACATTGAGACAGTATTTCGCAACTATGCATATCAAGAACCTGAACATCAACATCGGTGCGAAGGCAGTTGGTTCAAATGTTGCTACTTCGGTTTCAGGTGCAACAAATCTGAATATGGAAACTCTTGACAGGATAATTTCATCTTACGCTGAGGGTAGTGGCGTTGGACTTACAAGCTCAACTTCTCCGACTCTCGCTGAGGTAATCAATCCATACGCAGGAGCAATAGACAGAAGCGGAGGTGCATCTGCATTCGACTCGTATGTTGTATCAGCATCAGGAACATTCGGAACTCTCGGAGCATTGACAGATCAGACACTCAGGGATACAATTCAGGGTGTTAAGTTCAATGGTGGAAGAACCAATGTCATGGTAACAGGATATGACACATATGCAAACATACAGGGTATCTACCAGAACCAGTTAAGGTATCTTAATTGGGGTGAACTCATGTATCAGACAGGACTCAACGGAATCGAAACCAACACTGGTGTCGATGTAGGTTTGAGAGCTGCATCTGTGTACGGAATACCACTCATAGAAGCTGTGAACACCACAACCGACAATGCATCAGGCGGATTCGATACTTCGAACACTGGTTCAAGCAGAATATTCCTTCTTGACACAACTGACACAGAGGGATACGGAGATGCTCGACTGAGTGCTTCAATACTGAGACCAACACAGTATCTTGAAACAACGGACAGAGACTTTATCCTGTTGAACAACATTGCATACGAAGGATTGTATCTCACAATATCGGAAACGAGGTGTACTTTCTTCGCGGCTCAGGGTAAAATAAGGGACATAGAATGATGTTGAGTGATAACGAACAAGGAGTATAGAGCAATCTATACCCCTTAAATTTTTTTATCTTTACATTGGTTTTTTAACTTATACATAATTTCTTCCTCATGGTATCCACTTTTGCAGGAGGTCAGTCATACATACAGTCGTCAGACGTCGCGGAGTATCTTCATATTGCAGATACAATGACACAAACTGATTTGAATTATCTTGATACAACCGTCATTCCTTTCGTTTGCGAATATATTGACAGATTAGCAGGAACAACTTGGGGTTTGAAATCAACGCAAACGGATCAGTATAATAACGCTTATCAGGGATATGAAATGCACTCAATCGGTCAGTACACCGCTTATGGATTGTATTTGATTGGTGCTCCTATTTATCTCAATCACTATCCTGTCGTTCCAGTCGTAACGGGTTCAATGACGAATTTTTCGGAACCACCGCAGGATTTACAGTCGATGATTATCTGGAATGGTAATGTTTACACCGAATGGGTGAATGTCTTTACAGAGGGTAGATTCTCACAGTATTGGGTGGATAGACTTTCTGGAATTATCTATATTATGGGATGGTACTGGTGGATGGGGTATGAAGCTGCCGTTCAGTATCAGTACGGATATAATCAGTCGGCGACTCTCGCGAATGGTGGTTTTATCGATCCTTACGTTTACGAGCTTGCTGTGTATAAAGCAGCTCACTGGTGGTTATCAAGTGAAAGATATACTTCAACAATCTCTCAGGGAATTGGAGGTATAGAGATACCTCAGCAGTGGGATTTCCTCAATCACAGGATAAAGGATTTGGAAATATACGTGAAAGGTTACAAGAGATTGGCAGGAAGCTGGTTATCATAATCAAGCTTATATCCTATTACTTCAAGTTTCTGGATGATCATCCTTATCGTGATAACGACGGTAAGGATTTCTTTCCAGATTGGGTACAGGGAATATTATATTTCAAGTATCAGTTTGATTACGAATATAATGGAGAGACTATGCTGCATTCTGCTTACCTGACACAACCATTCTCTCTTACGAAAACAGAAAAGTGGAACGGATGGAATATATGGAAGTGGGATGGAAACAGGGAAAATCCAACTCTCAATCCCTCCTTCCTCGTAGATTTCGAAATGGAAAAGTCGAAAATGCATTTGTTTGTTCGGAACGGAAATCTCCAAATACTATCAGACACGACTATAGACTGCAAGGACGTGTTCAAAGAGACGGAGTACGATAAATTCTTCGGCAAAAGAGATTAGAGCATCTTAAATCGATTATAAACGATTGCATTATAATAACGTTATTTCTTGGTTCCGCCGACGCTTACAACAAATTCGTCTATTGAACGTTCAAGAATGTGATAATCCTTGGTTCCCTTCCTCTTTATGCTCCTCAATATTTTCCATGTGACTGATCGCAATTCTTTCTTTTTTGTTATTCCGAGTTTCAATCTTACCCATTTCATTATCGGTGGGGATGTGAGAAAATTATATCTTCCGCTTCCTCTCGCTATGGGAGGATATTTGCTTCTCGGTGCTGTTCCATTTTCTATCCATTTCAGATTCGGGGAATCGAATACAATCTCCTTAACTATCTCGCTTGATTTGATGTACTGTCTCTGTCCAGTCTTTCCAGTATAATTGTGGCTGTATGGATATTTTTCAACCTGTGGATCATGATTGTATAACTTCTGATAGTTTTCACTGATCTTTGCGAATATCTCTGCTGAAATCCTTCTTTCGATTATTTCTAAATCTCTTCCGTTTAACTTAATCTGCAAGATGTATTACCTTCCCTCGTATAACATAATATTTCTTTTCACAGTGTGGACACTTTATCGATTTTTCGACTGAAACGAAATGTCCTCTTTCTATCATTATTTCATTATGAAGCGGAAAGTTTTTGGAACAGAATGGACAGTTCATAAATATGCTGTTATCCAATCCATATATTATTACACCAGCAACTCCCTGAAAATCCTCCTTCTCAGTTTCAGATACAAAACTTACAAACTCTGATGTCATTCCTGAAGATTTCCACGTCATTTATAACTTAATCCTCTCCTTCCCCTTTATCTCCAATTAGTGTTATAAATACGAACAGAATCTCTTTTATATGGCAGTCTATACAGGTACGAATTTTCTACTTGATTTGGGAAGGGAATCTTCATTCAATACTGGTTCAACTTCTGCTTTTGATATGGGAAGTCTCGGAGTAGGTCTTAAACTTTCAACATTCAGCATGAAGAATCAAGCTAATCCTATTTATGGAGTAAACCAGAGAACAGCTCTCGGTTGGTACAGTAAAGGAGTGGATGTTGATGTGAGTGCAGATTTCAGTCTCGCGGATGATTCAGATACAACGAAATCTTGGTTAGATTTCATTCTCACGGGAGCAGGAGGTTCGGCGACCACTCCGAATACTTCTTGGAGTTCTGGAGGTACAGTGAATACAGGATATGCATCCATACAGTCATACATGTCAGCTTATGAGATGTATGCAGTTAGCGGCATTGTATTCGATTCAGCGAAGATAAGCATTAAGGAAGGGGAACTTGTTTCCGTTACATTGAGTGGAACTGGAACACAGGAAACCTCATCTGTTCCGACTTCTTCCATAAGTGTGACTCCTCCGACTAATGTTCTTTCTTGGAAGGATGCATCGGTTGAAATCGGTTCTACTCTTGCATCTATTCCGACACCTATCGACTCCCTTGACATGACAATAAGCACCAATAAGAAAATGATATACGGATTGGGTTCACTGGTTTATCAGGGATACTTCCTTCAGGAATTCAAGGTTGAAGGAACCATGAGTGTTTACCATGATAGCGGATTAATGGAAGATATATTTAAATATAACATCGGTTCATCCGACTCACAGTTTGCTCTCACAGATAACTTGCAGATAACGATAGGAACATATACATTCTCCATATCAGGATTGATAAGGAACGAGGGAGCTATGGACGTACAACCTGTGAAGGAAGTCATGGATAAGCTCAGTTTCCTTGGTACAACAATGACCGTATCATGAGGTGAATAAATGGTAAACGTTGAAATTGAAATAAACGGAAAGAAAAGAACAGTTGAAGTGCATCGGATAAGCTGGAAGAAATATCTTTCAATATTGAAGAGAGTATCCAAGACGAAACTCGTCGGAGAGAAAGCGGAAACCGCAATCGAACCGTCAGATTACCGTTGGGAAATGCTCAAGGAAACTATAACGGGAATTACGGATGCAGAGTGGGATATAATCGATGCAGTGGAATCTATGAAACTTGAGAAAGTTTCAAATGAGGTAAACAGTTTCGATGAATCCTTTCAACAGTAAGAACAGGACGATTACTGATGCTGAACAGATGGAATGGGATATTCAACTGATTCTTACGCGTGAGCTTCATTTCTCCAAGAAGGAAATTGATGAAATGTCGCTCTCCCAGATCAAATATTATTTGGATATTGTTAAGAAAGAAGATGAAATGAGAAGGGAAGAGGAGGCGAAGATACAACGGCAGATTGGGAGATAAAGGTTAAGTTACTGTTCGACGACAGCGATGCCGATAAGATAAGCAAACAAATAAGCGACGGTATATCGAAAGCTTCCAACGGTGTAAACAGTTCAGCTAAAGCCGTAAATTACTCACAGAAAGCAGTAGTGGATTCCCTCAATAAAATATCTCTGGATTCGGTTACGAAAAATATTACAAATAGTTTGAAAGACGTTTCTCAAAAATCAGTTGTAGATAACATGAGTAAGGTATCTCTCAACAATGTCGTTAAGAATCTCACAGACAGTATCGGAGAGACGGAAAAGAAAATAAAGGTCGGAAGTACACCCCTCGGAGCAAACATAACGAGGGAAATGGCAGTCGGAAGCAGGATACACAACAGCATAATGGCTAATACTCCGTTTAAGGAACCACCAGAGTCAGAACAAGGTGGAAAGAAAAAAGGAGGGATACTCGGAAAGATGGGAGGAATATTAGGAAAAACAGGTATGGGAGGATCAATAGCTGAAGGTGCTGCAGCAGGAGGAGCCGCAGGTGCAATGATAGCAGTTCTTCAAGGTATTATGAAATTCGTAGAATCTATTCCACCGATTAAAGCGGCTATGCAGATGGTAAGTAAAATTTTAACTTTATTCATGATGCCAGCAGCTATGTTCGTTCTTGGAATGATGCTTCCGTTCATACAATTCTTCTTTGCAGCATTGAAATCTGTAAATCTGTCACAGATGTTCAAGAATATGTTAAACCTCGGTGCAACGATAACAAGCGTTTTTGTTCCCGTCTTTAATCTTCTTAAACCTTATCTTCCTCAGATGGTTATGGTTCTTGCAGGTATTCTTACTGCGATCACTATACTTCTCGTTGCTCCTATACTCGGAATTCTTGCAGTCATAACTATCATGTCTGCTGAAGTGGTGCTTATGTATAAATTATTCCTGTTTATTTATGATCATTTATCTCCTGTGTTTACAGAAATTATGTCAGCTATACATTCACTGATTTTGTTCATTCAAGATATTAGTCCATCTAATATGATGAATTCAATCGGAAGTTTCTTTTCGTCAATTCCGAAACTCGCAAGCGGAGGAAACATTTACTCAAACGGATTGGCGTATCTGCACGCGGGAGAAACAGTGATACCGAAGGGAGGGAATCAGAACAACACATTCAATATAACTTTACATTCGACTGGAAACACAAGCATGGATATGGATCAGCTTTCCAATGAGGTTTATAAGAGGATACAGAATAAAGTAAGAGGGAGTACACCGTGGTAAGCATACATAATTTGACAACTGGAAACGTATATACATTCCCTTTCAACGCTCTGAGCGTATCATATTCGAAACAGGTTATGGCTACAACCATAGCGATACCACTGAGCAATGAACCTATACTGATAAACTACGGTGGAGACCAGATAACACTGACTATAAACTTCATGACAACAACCATGAGTGATATATCTTTGCTTATGTCCACATTCAGCGATGCAAGCGGTTCTATATACGAGGTGGATTTGAGTGCAGAGTGGGGAACGTATTATTCAGGAAGTCTTTCGACGCTTGGAAGTTTTCAGGGATATGTGACACAGATGAACATTGACCAGAAAGGTGGACAACCTGATGTCTGGAACTGTTCCGTGACTTTAATGATAGGACAACCAGAGTGATTTTATGAGTTCTTTATCGTATAAATATACAGGATCATGTCTTGGTTTGGGTGGTTCAGCATCACCATACGTAAACGGAGTATTGGAAAGTCCGAGTTCTGCATACAGTTTAGCTGCTGCAAATATAGACGTTTATTGTGCTATCAACGGGTCTTATGAAAATGCATGTACTGGTGCAGTAACTGATTTCAATGCAGATACAAACAGTCAGGGTGGACTTGAATATGTAGCATGGTCAAGTTTAACAGTGTCGTTGGTAAAAACATGTCTTTCTGTTTGTTGTAATAGCGGTTGCACTTCAAAAAGTTCAAACGGAGGTGCTACGACATGGGATGTAAACGGTTTTACTTTTGTTTCTATGTGCAAAGCAACTATAACTCAAACGTCTTCAAGCAATACTACATTTAATTTTTCAGCAAGTGCAAGCGGCGGCACAGGAACTTATTACTATCAATGGTATGCTGGAACAGCCAATCCTCCGACTACAGCTATTTCTGGAGCTACAAGCTCTACATTTTCATATACTGTAAGTTCTGGAAGTGTATATTATGTAAAGTGTGACGTTTGGGATTCTTATAATGTTCAAGTTTCAAGCAATGTTCTTTCGTTTCAGTTTGTCGATAATCTCGCGGTTGTAATAAATCCGAGTGGACAACAATCATCAGGAACGTCAGTTACAAGTTATCCTATTTCTGCAACAACTTCAAATGGAAACGGTTCAGTCAATGTTTATATTTATGAATATAACAACGGTTCAAATTCATCCTGTCCAGCTTTTTCCACCTCCACTTATACACAAATGGCGACAGCATCTGCAAGTTCATCTCCTGTTACAACGACATATGGATTTGATCCAAGTACTTCGGCGATTGGTTATTGGTGCTTTTACGGTTATGCAACCGATCCTTACAGCAATGTCACTTCTTCTTTGCTTGAAGTTCAGGTAACAAATAGTCTTGTAGCTAACTTGAATGTTACAGATACAAACATAAATGTTGGAATGTCCACTAATTTGTATGTTACAGCGACAGGAGGTTCTGGAAATTACAGCTATACATGGACAGTTGTTTCTTCTCCTGTTGGTGTATCCCCTTCAGGTTCTAATTTTCAGTTTTATCCATCTTCTTCTGGAACATATCAATTTTATTGTGTTGTAACAGATTTGAACAACAACGGAACTGCTACAACCTCAACAATAACCGTAACAGTCCATGACCCTCTTGCTACTTCCATAACACCGTTCTTTTCATCTATAACAGCGAATGGAGCAGCTCTTTCTTCAATAACGCTCACATTCACAAACGAAATGACAACAGCGATAGCGGCAGGAACGCAAATCATGGCAGATATAAACTGGTCGCTGTACCGTTCTTACCTGACACAGACATGCGGAAACGTAAGATTCTTCGATCAGGAGGGAAATCCCGTTCATGCATGGCTGGAATCCGTGCAAACTTCAACTGGAAATAATTACGATGCAACTTCGTCGGTTGTCTGGTTCCTCACCAACAACGAAATATTAGGAAACTACGGTTCCTTATCGGTTGTCATGACACTGTACGCAACCGATGGTTCGGT
>JAEHJW020008309.1_pt1 | contig 110168 bp, 134 predicted proteins | sample 9271431 | NCBI WGS metagenome assembly JAEHJW02
GTGGGAACCGAAGAACGTGCTGGTGTAGCCGCCCGAAGTCCAGTCCAGAATGTCGCTGGCGACCAGCGTGGTCATCTTCGCGGTGATCCCCGTGGTGGTGGCGATGTACACGCCGTAGGCCCCGTTAGGGCTGGAAAAGTACCCCACCTTGTTGCTGAAGGTGTTCTGGCCCGTGAAGGTCTGCGTGGAAGCCTTGGTGGCGGCGGTCGTGAGGGCGGCGGTGTTGGCGGAGATTTGCGATGATAAGACAGAAGTTGAGGTAATTACACCAGTAAGCGTAGAACCGTTTCCGATGTACGAGGTTGCCCGCACTATACCATCAACGTCTAATGGGTAAGATGGAGAAGTCCCGTTGCCGATTGCCAGATTTCCTGAAGAATCCAAATACATAGCATGAGAGGGGGAATTATTCGGGGCCCACTTCATCCCCTCGCCTGCCCCACCACTCACTTTGTAATTACGAGAGCTATCAGCCCCTATGCTGATATCTGCTGGAATTATTGAATTATCTTGTAGCCTGATAACTGAAAAAGCGACCCCATTAGTAGGGGAGTGCAGGGTTATAGAACTTGTTTGAGTGAGGGGGCCCGTCATGGTGTCCCCGGTGGTTTTAACTACACCGGTTAGTCTTGAACCGTCACCAATAAAAGAGACGGCAGAAACTGTTCCGGTAGAAAGCATGTCCCCATCAAGATAGGCCGCATAATTCGGGGCACCGTTCGAGGCGTAGCCGTAGAGGCCGTAATTGGTTCCATAGCCTGTCGCCTTACCTGACACACCTACTGATACGGCCGACGGGCCGCTTTCCGAGGCTATGCCAAAGCCTTCTCCATATATTCCGGTTGCCTTTCGCGCAGTACCAGAAGGGGTGTTATTATTTGCGGAACCGTTCACGGAATATAGGCCATAATAGGCGTGAGTTGTATCGATTGTCGGAATTATAGTGCTTACCTGTATCATCACGCCAATAGCAGAGGGAATTACGCTAAGGCTGCCGGTCATGGTATCCCCGGCCTTTAAGACACGGGAATTTATATCCGCTTGCAGTGCCGAGGTGCTGGTGATCACCCCGGATAGTTTTGAACCATCTCCATAAAATCCCGCCCCGGCGGTGATCGAGGACCCGGCAACCGCCCAACCGGTTAGCTGAAGATTGCCCGCGAGTATGGTCCCGCTGCTGACGGACGAACCCTGCACGGAGAGCGGGCCGAGAACAGTTAATCCCCCGGAACCCACGGTACCGCTGGAGACGTAGAAGGTGGTCCCCGCTTGCAGGGTATCCGTGGAGATAATCGGAGTAAATGCCAGGTTATTAACGGTTATTGTGTGCTGCGCGATATCCGACCCACGGATCCCCACCGCGGCCTGCGCGGGGGGACAGAAAATGCTGCATACGGATAGCAGAGAGAAAATAACTGTTTTCTTGATCATGTTCATGCGGTTATTATAGCACACAATTAATAGGCCTGCAAATTACAGGTAGGCCACGCCGCGGATCTCCGAGGTGTCGACACCCCCGCAGATGCCCCAGATCGCACCCGTGTAGGCCACGTTGGCACCGTCGAGACTCATGCTGGCGCCGGAGGCCAGGGCTATCCCGGTAGCGGAGGTTACGCCGGAGGAGAAGCCCAGGTAGACGATCTTACTCCCGGTGTTCCACAGAATGTGCCCGAAAACCCCGGCTTTAGCGATCCCCGCGGCCTCACTACCGGCATTCCCCAACCCGAGTTTTAACGGCACGGCCGCGGTTCCCGCGGAGACCACCACGGCGCTGCCCGCTCCGGGGAGCCCGCTGGTCAGGGTGTACACGGCGGTGAATACACAGGTGAACGCGGTGTAGGCCGCCTGGTTGGCCGCGGAGGCCGCGGTTAGCGCCCTGACCTTGGCTTGGATGTCCGCGGCGACCGCGGCGCCGGAGGCGCTTGTGGCCAGGGTGATAGTCTGCGCGATCTCCCCGTTTAAGGCGAGGGTCAGGGTGTCCCCTGCGGTGGTAGCGGTGGCCGGCGCGGCCGCGGATACACTGGTCCCCGCGGTACCCCCGGGGGTCGCGATCTCCGCCGCGGAGGAGTTACCGATGGCGATGGCGCCCATTAACGCCGCATTGCTGGTACCCGCGGTGGCCAGCCAGTCACCACCCGCGGACTGCGTAACCCGCAATGGGACCGCGGTTTCGGTAACGGAGTCAAACCCGGCCATAACCGCCACCGAGTGGTTGTTCTGGTCTAATGGAATAGTGTTGTTAAGGGTGCGTGTAAAAGTTGCCATGTAATGGTCTCCTTCTTCGTATCGTATTCAAAAACGGTTTTAAAATGTATAGACCGGTATAACGTCGCCGGGGTAATAAGCTTTTTAGCAAGGCGGAAACGGATACCCGCCAGGCGTACGCAATCGGCTACAAAGTAAGAGCAGATCATTCTTCCAGGGATATCCCCGATAAGCCAGAGCGGTGCGCGCCCGAACAATCTGCGCAGCGCGAAGTAAATCCCCATAGTGATTATCTGCCAATAGTCATACCCGTAGCCCACCGCGTTCTCCGCGTACTCGCAGATGTCCCGGGATTTACGAAACTCCAGCCCGCGAATGCGGCGCACACACATCCGGGTATTCGCGCGCAGAAGTCGGTTTATGGGGTTGATCTCTATCCCGGCCGCGGTGGCCTCCACGAGAAGCCCGTTCCCGATGGCGATAGCCGCATGATTCCAAGGGGAATCCGTAAATTCCTGGATTCCCCGGGAGAGCAGATGATCCCCGGAGAATAGCAGGATATCCCCGGGATCTATATTGTTTAGGTCCAGCATTTACGCCACCCCGTGGTGTTCCCCGGTTAGTCCCGTGCGTTTATGCAGCTTACTGATCTCCTCCGCGGAACGCTGCAGATTCTCCGAGAACTGGCGGGCTGACCGTATGTAGTTCTTAAGCAGCTCGCGTTTTCCTTTTCCGGATTTCGGATTCTTCTTGTGCATACAGCCACCTCACAGTATTGACAGGATCTCGCCAAATACGGTCTTCATCACCGCCCCGGCGGGTTGGCCGAGCGCGTGAATGAGCGCTGCGATTATGATGCCCTCGATTATAAAGATCGGTACGCAAACCCGGAGAACCCAGCCGCGAGAGGTCTCGCGTTGAGTTGTCTCCGTTTTCACAAAATCGTGTATGGTGTCGATGGACTTATTGCGAGATTCCAGATTGGAATTCAGGGCGTCGAGGGCGGTCTTCATCCCCACCATTATCTGATTCGTGGACTGCACGGCCGCCACGTGTTCTTTCACGAGCTCCACTAAAAGGCTATCCGGAATTCCCTGCGGGTGTCTGTCGGCCATTATTCCTCGGCTGGGGGATTGTAATCATCCCCCGCATCAGTGGAGTTGTCCGGGTCTTCCGGATCTTTCATTGCGGTGTCTACGATCTCCGCTGCGCGTTTACATACCGCGGCAGGGATCTCCGGGAATTCCGCGCCATGGGCGTTCTCGGTACAGACCACGAAGAAGGAGTCTTTGAGGCAGGCATAGTGCTTCGGCTGATCCACGGGATTGCATAAATAGTACACCCGGTCTTCCTGGCCCAGCGCCCGCAACACCTGGAACACCATCGGGGCGGTGAATAAGTCCCCGGGCTTAAACTGTGGATTCTCGTCTACACGTTTTTCGTCCATAAGAGGCAGGCACATTTTGCGCATTTTAGCCCCGTCCATATATATTATATAGTGTTATGCTCTGCTGTTAAACACGCAATGATCGCCGGCGCGCCCTCTATCCGGGCGTCCCCGTTAAATAGAGTGGGTACTCCGCGAAGATCGTGGATTTCAGCCCCGGTAGCAGTTAGTCGGTAGAAACGAGCTGCGGTTACCGGATTCATGGCCGGACGAACCCAGCGGATATCCACGTCAGCCGCGTTCTCCGCGATCCAGGTAAAGACCTCCAGGCAGGGACCGCAGGTGGATGACGCGTATAGTATTGGCCTCATGGTTACCCCGCTATGGCCCCGAGTACGCTGTTGACGACCAGGGTTCTCCCGCTGCTTATTGTTCCCCCGATCACACTCACCGGGGTGGAGATCTTAACCGTCCCCCCGTTGTCATCGGCTGTGGTGCCCAGTCCACCCCGGGTATCTATTACCCCCATAACCCGCAGACGCTCCCCGCAAACTATCTGCGCACCCTGGCTGACTATTGAGAGCAGGCACCCCCCGCCGGCGCCGCTACCTCCGCCACCGCCGGAATAGAGATAGTGTGCTAAATCCGAGTAAGTGGAGCCTGGGTTATCCTTGACTCCCCCAGGAGCAGAGAGCGTCCCCCCGGTTTCGTCATATACGGCATCCCCACCTTTGGATGTCCCGGTATTTGTTCCCGTACCCCCGGAAACCCCGTCTATGCTCCACCCAGCACCACCCGCAGAGGGGTAGACCCCGCCGCCACCTCCGCCGCGTGCAAACCACCAGCTGCCCCCGCTGTGCAGGGCATAACCGCGACCACCGTCTCCGGAATCCCTATCCCTGGAGAGTACAGAACCCGGGATCTCGATAACGGTGGCCAGAATTTTCACCACGCCCCCGCCATACGCCCCGGCACCACCTCCGCCGCCTCCCGCCATGGTGGAGTCAACGGGGGAGCCGTAGATGGCCCCAGCGCCACCGCCGCCGCCCCCGGAGCCCATAGCTACCGCGAGATCTGTGGACGTGTCATGGTTAGTTACGGAGTACACATGTGCATACCCCCCGGGAAGCCCCTTGTTTCCCGGATTTGCGGCGGCACTGACCGCACCACCGACGCCGCCATAGACCCCGGCTCCGGCTCCTCCTCCCCCACCAGTAAGTGTTGAGGTATCGCGGGAATCCCCGGTCCCGGAACCCGAAAACCCGGTACCACCCACTGCGCCCAGGGAGCCCCCGCCACCGCCGCCCCCGGGATAACCCGCGCCGCTGGCGTCCAGAGTACCCAGTATATTCGCGGTATGGCATTGTAGTTCCACCCCACCACTTCCGAAAACAAGGGAGTCATACGGCAATACCGTTACCGTCGCTCCGAGGGGGATACTCAGCAGCCCGATAGACGTGTGCGTCCCGTAGATCACATCGCCGCCTGCGAGCGTCAAATCCGCTCCCGCCCAATCTTGTCCCGGATGTGTAGCCATAGTTAGTGCTTAATTATGTAGTTCAATACCGCCGAGGGCGGCCTGTTCTCATGAGCGGCGCCACCCCCAGCATAAGGCAGGGTGTTAACATTGGTGGTGCCTGCACCATAAGCAAAAAAAGGTGTACCGCCTGAATTTCCGGCTAGATTACGAAAAGGAAGCTGGGTGGTATGTGTGTGGTCCGGGAGCATGGCCGCAGTTAATGTAACGTTTTCCGCGCCAAAGGTTGTACCCAGATTATAGGTCGTACCGGAGTCGGCCAGGCCGGCACCAACAGGAACCCGTCCACATAATTTAGGGACATTAAACGTAGTGGCATCGTGTCCCCAGGGGCTGCCGACTCCACCAAGCGCGGCAAATAGATCCGGATAGGTAGATTGCGCATATGCTGTCCCGTCACATAATAGGAATCCGTTCGGGGCGGTGGGTCCCGCAAACGGGAGGGTAACCCCCGGGGGCATTACGTACCCGGCATTAACGGTACCCGCGTATTCATGCACCCGCCCATTGGTTGAGATATCTCCAGTGGCTGAGACAGCCCCAGTGGCTGAAATATCCAATGTTTTCAGATTGTGGTCTATAACCACGGTATTCCGGTTATCCACCCCACCGCTGGTGTCATAGCGGGTTTCGGTTAACAGGTCAGCGCTGCCGATAGTACCCATCCGACGCATATCCAGCGCAGCCACCGAGGCCGCGCTATCGGGATCAGTGAGGAGCGTGAACAACCCGGTTGCATTGGTCCACTTCACAACCGCGATCGGAAGGAAATTAATAACCCCCGCGGCAGTCAGGGAGCTGTCCATATTGGAGATAACTGTAGCCAACGAGGTAGCCGCGTTAGCCACATACTGCGCGCGAATAACCCCCACGTATTTATTACTGAGGTCGGAATTAAGCAGCGGGGTTCCCGTATACGGATTCGGGAAAGCCAAGCCCGTGGCGGGATTGGTATTCAGAGCGGTGATGTACACCCCGTAGTAACCGTCTTGGGCTCTCCCTGCGCTGGTACATCCTAAAGGGAAATCGCAGTACATTCCCGGACTGGGCAGCGAGAGATCTACCGCCTGCAGACTTATTGTCGTATTCCCGGAGTCCAACTGTTCAGAATAATAGTAGGAGGCCGTGGTATCCCCCGCGTTTGCGCTGCAGCGGCTAAAACCCTGGTTATCCAGATACACCCAATCCGAACTCCCGGGAAGTGTCAGGCTAACGGTTTGTGTGCTCCCCGCGCCCACCGTGCGGCCCACGGCGGCCCCAAACCAGGGTCCGGCGCCGGTTACCGAGGAGTTGACTATCCCATTACTGTGGAAATTCTTAGGGTTATTCCCGTAGATGCTGATGGCCTCGGAGAGCCCCGCGATACCACTCGCGCTGAGCCCGTGCGGGTTCGCCGCGGTAACCTGTGTGGAATCCCCTACGGCGTTAATATGATCATACAGGCTTATCAGGTTACCCGCGACATAACTGGTGGTAGCGGCGGGCACGAGCGCGGTCTTAACCAGCGCGCCCTCAAGGCGCATATAGGTCCTGCCTGTGTACGAAAAATTGGTTACCCCGATACCGGTCACCAGTGTGAAATTCCCGAGGTAGATATCATTGGCACTTGCAACGTATCCCGCGGCATGGTCATGCACGTGCACACGATATCCGTCTTTCCACTGCGTATACGTCACCACCCCGGACACCGGGGATACCGTGTAGTTATCAACCGGGGAACCCCCGCTAACCGTAGCGGTATCCACACAGCGCAAGTAGCTGATATAAACGTCGTATACATAGGAGGGGTTTGCTCCACCGCTGCCGGGCACGCCCCGAGAACCCGAAGAGGAGGGGATGGAGTTCCCCAGGGCGTCCACCGCTGTGGGCGCCGCGGCGGTGTACGCAATTACCTCCCCGGGTAATATCGCAATCCTCTCCATGCGGCGGTCCACGGGATTAAGCGCATCGTAGGCTACAACCGCGGTGTCGGTAGTCCCGTAATCAGCGAGCGTAGGAACCTCGGCTACGGAGTGCGCGGAGAACGCTATACCGGGACCGATGTCTATCGCATTCGGGGTCGCGGATATCGAGAACCCGAATGGCATACGGATTCCATGCCCATCCGGGGGGCATAACTGGCTCCAATGGGTATCCCCGGTGGCGGTGTAGATATCCTGCACGGGAAGAACCCCCGGGAGCATCTGCACCCCGAAGCGCTTAAGCGCGGTCCACTGGGCGTCTATACCAACGGATATCAGTTCCTCCGGCTGAGGTTCCTGTAAGGGGGAAAAATTAGTGCTCTCCATCGTTGTTCTCCTCTACTCGATACAAACCGTAACCAGCAGGTCGTTACCGCCCGGGACATTCGTACCCGCTTGGGTGATCCACAATTGAATTCTATCCCCGGCGAGGACCCGATTGGCCGCGCTGTTGATGGTGCCCACAAGTAGCGGGTTGTTCTGGGCCAGTGCGGTGGTCCCGTTCTCCGTGGTGGACATTATCACCCCGGTGGTCGCCCCCGCGTAGTTCTTGGCATTAGCGGAAACCGTGTCCTTCATCGCCGGCTTGGTACTGAAAATAGTCGTACCGTTTATCGTCACGTCCACGATTAACGCGTTGGCGGCGTCGGATGGGGTATTGGAGGGTACGGTATCCGAGTACACTATTACCCTCCGTATCCTCCCGGCCTTTTTAGCCATGGTCTGCACCACCGGACGAACGGGGGTCGCCACGGCATTCCCCTGGGCTATCCAGCGCAGGGTGTCCCCGTATATAGCCGGGGAACGGGAAAGCGTGGACGTCTGCGCATTGGTGGTGGTCACGGCATAGCAGCGGTAGTCGTGAGAGATATTGGCGTCACCTACGGTCCCGAAGCGGCGGAGGTCCAGCACGTTGTAGCCCGTGGTGGTGTACCCCGTTTGCGGGTCCGTAAGGTCCTGAAAGGCCGCCCCGCCTCCGGGGTTAGCCCAGTTCACAACAGCGAGTGGAAACACCGTGGTCGCGTCCGCGGTACCGCTAACGCCCGTAATGGCGTCCACGGAGGTGATTAGCGCGGTCACCGGGTCCTCCGCGATATCCCCCAGGGTGATCCCGATGGCAGCCGGCACGTAGCGAATAGCCAGACCCGAGGTCGCGGCCACCAGGACCTGCTGTGCAAATACCAGGTATAACCCGTAGCTGGTTCCCGGCTGGGTACCGAGCGTGGCCTGGAATGCCGCATACGCCACACCCCCACTGACGGGAGTAGCGGAGATATCAGAGAAGTCAAAAATATTTGCAGAAGTTACTTGTGAATTGGTGTTGAAATATGTGGTTGACCCGGTATTCCCATACCGGTAGTCCCCGAGGTATAGCGCCTGGTTCAGTATAGGCAGCTGTATGGTCACCGCGTGCAGTCCCTCCTTCGACCCCGATGTGGGCCAGAACGGCCCGGAATCGGTGGGAGAACTGAGCTCACCCACTATTCCCGCGGTGTAGAAATCTGTGGGAGTATCCGAGAATACCCCGAACTTGGCGCTAAGGCCGGGAATGCTGGCTATGGTTGTTCCGTGCGGGTTAGTAACCGCCACGGCGGTGATATCCGCCACGGAGTTAATATGGTCCGCGAGAGTTACCGAACCCGCGGCGTATACTGTGGGCGCCAGGGCGGCCTGGAGTTCCCCGCGGACTAGTGGCGTGGGTATCCCGCAGTACGTGCGTGCATCGGTAACCGTGACCACACCTCCGACATCGGTGGTCGCCGTCGCCAGGAGGAGCATTCCCCGGGTATCCGCCGGGACCGACGCGGTTAAGTACGGGATTATCTGATAGCCGTCTACCCAATGCACGTAGTTAACTGCCCCGGTAGTGGGATTAACCGTGTATTGATTTTGCGGTACACCGTCCTTTACCGTGGTGGTATCCGCACACGCCAGGTATTTTATGTAGATTGAATACGAGGAGTTGGAGGCAAGAGGGATGCTCATATGCCCGGATGACGACGGAATGGGGTTCCCCAGGGCGTCCACGCGGTTAACGGTATTGGTTAACCCCGAGGGGTCCGCGTCATAGGCCGTGCTATCCCCGACAGGTATGTACACGCGCTCTGTTCTCTGGTCTAGCGGATTCCCGCTATCCGCGGGGTCATCCACCGCGGTCGCCACCGGGGCGCCGATAAATGCCACACCATCCAGGACATTGATGTGGTTAACAGCGGAGGCGACCACGCGCAGATCGTTGGAGCCCGACCAACGGGAATCCCCGGTCGCGCCGGATATCGCACTCCCGGGCACAACCCCGGGTTGAAGGAGAAGGCCTACTCTGCGTAGGGTATTCCACTGCGCGTCCAGAAACCCGGCCGTAAGCTCCTCTGGTTGCGGTTCTTGTTCGGGATAGAATTTCGTATTTTGCATAATCAAGTTAACCTAGGCTATTACATTCCCTGTTGGGTTGGATATCCCACCCCAGGTCCAGGGGATAAACGTGTGCCCCCCTGTTGTGGTGGTGAAACGCAGGCGTACGCACATAGTAGCCGGCTTGATGACCCCGATCAGGGTATTCAGGATATCCATCGGAAAGTATGTGTAAAGTATTGCATATGTGGAACCCGCGTCGGGGGCTAACCCGGGGACCCCGGGATAGAGCCACAGGATTTCCCCTGTGGTGTAATTGAGGTGGTAGTGTGTGCCCTGATAGAAAATGGTATTCCCATAGGTTATCCGAGAGGTATACCCATAGTCTTGAAGCCTGTTTGCGACCACGGTTACGATGTCATTTAGCAACAGCGGAATCCCGCTGAGAGTCACCGACATCCCGTCAGCTGAGAGCACGGTAAACCCCGGGGCCTGGATTTCCCCGTTAACATAGAGCTTTATGGAATTCGGGTCCAAAGGTGAGGCGAAAACAAAGGCGGATTCTCCGGTGGTAAACCCGGACCCATTCCAGATACTAAATGTCGCACCGTCGTAAACCCCGGTAACGCTCGCCCGGAAGTCAGAATTGTAGGTGTAGTAGTTTATGCACACGTGTTCTGTGCCTAAAAATGTGGAATGAATGGTGACCGTATGCGTGGTGATATCATACACCCAATGATTGGACGCGTTATCCTGATAACCCCCGGACACGAATACACTTATGCCCGCGGGGTTAGCGACGTGTGTGAGCACAACAGAATACGAGGATCCGGCAACGGCGGTACTTTCCTGCGAATACCGAGGGGACGCCGAGGTCTCATAGAATACCTGCACGATATCCGTGGGCTGGAGAACTATCCCCACATTGAAAGTCAAAACCGTTGTCGTTATCCCCGGGGTAAGCGTGTACTCCGAGGGGTACTCAAATTGCCCGTTCACGTACACCTCGGCATTTGCGACCACGGCGGGGATGGTGAATGTGGTAGCCGGGCCGGTGGAGCCGTAATAACCGCTACCCATAGGGGATGTGGAGTACCCGGCGTATGTGGCCCAGGGATTCAACCAGGTGTAGTTCAGCTTATCGGTGCCACCGCTGCCCCTGACGTGCACCTCATTTCCCACAAAGAATCCATCCGTTATAACCCGCAGCCCGATGGTGAAAGCCTGCATTATCCCCGATTGTAGCTTGGCCTCCGGGGAGTACCCGTCAGGGCTGGCGCCACCCAGCAGGTAGCGCTCGGCGTATCCCGCGGCCGCGGGATTCCCATCGGTGTCCCACACGTAGTACACATCAATGGTATCCCCGGGGTTTAGTCCGGTAACGGTCAACGTGCTGCCCACAAGCGACCAAGTTGTGATTACCACTGAATTCTGCTTTACCACCAGTCCGGCGGTACCTATAGGCGCCGGGGAGAGCGTGAACACATATGAGGCCCCGGCGGAGACAGCTGTCGCCTTGGTGTAACGGAATCTGGGGCCGGGGGACCAGAATACCGTTATCTCCTGTCCCAGAGTTAAGCTCGCGGTGACCACCACTTGCGTGGGGGTGCTCAGTACCCAGGTGGTAATCGCTTCACCGGAAAGTGTAACCCGCATATACTTCGTGGTCGTAGCCAGCGGGAGAGTTATGGTCGCCGTGCCCGCAAGGGCGTCAGCGGTGGTCGCAATATACGTGGTAGTCTTTCCCGGAAGTTGCCAACCGGTATACTGTAATAACCGGAAATCCGCGTCCACGGATTCATACCCGGTAACTGAGTACACAACGTCTTTTATGGCGCCAACGGAGGCCCCCTTTCTAAGCGCGGGATAAACACCGGGTTGTCCGGTAGCTGCATTTCCCCCCAGAGTAGTAAGGTATCTGGTTGACGGCCAATCTGAAGGCTGAGGGAATCCGATATCCAGTCCAAAATTGTCCTCTATTGCGGACTCGGGAACCCGCCCCGGGAAGATCTGCGCGTCCTCGGTGGTCACGGATAACCCCGCCATGGCGGTTATAGCCGATAACCTGAATCCCGACCACACGGCAGCGGCGGCATAAACCAAAGAGTATAGGTTTACGCTGATAAATGTCTGCGTGACCTCCGTAGAATCCTGGAATACACTGCGCACGTCGGAGGAACCCAAAGGGAGTAGTAATTGACAGGCATATAATCCCGCGGCATTCACGGTGCTCACAGTGGCCGCGAGAACCCCATTTACGTACACGCTTACCGCGCCGGTAACCGGAGCGTAATTTACATACCAAAAAGGGCTCTCGCTGAACGGTATGTAGTTGGTGTCCCTGGGATAGACCTTAGATCCCGGCAGGGAGTACAACATCTGCCGGTAGCTGTTCTTTGAGGGGTAGTATATTCCGGGGTCCAATGCCATATTAGAAATCCTGTATCTCCAGCGAAGCCGGGCTCTCCGCACCGTTGTAGGCTATTATGTGGAAACTGTATACGGTATCCATCTCTAATCCGTCTATGACCGTGAACTGTACGGGAGTTCCCTGATTTGGAATAGTAGCCATCAACACATACCCCAGCACGCTCAACCCGCGCGCGCCGTAGATTCGGTATTCGGTAACCGCGGGTGCGGCGGTGACCGCATTCCAGGCAAAGAAGGCGCTGGTGCGGTCAGCACTGCGTATTATCTGCGGATTCTCCGGAGCGGTCGGTATAGCCATAATTAACTCAGTATCACGGAACTCACGCGTAGGTATTCATTTCCGCCGGCGGTGATTACCCCCAAGGCGGGGATAGCTTGCCCAACGATGTTAAAAGCGGTGGGTGTAAGAGGCACGTAGTTAACCCCCGGCACGGCCTCGATCACGGCGATGATATCGGACTCGGCTATGGAGGCCCCGAATCCGGTGGCGTTAACGAGGGCCTCTATGGCCGCAGTAGCCGAGGAGAGAATGCTCGACCGGCTAGCCCGATAATTACCGTAGGTAACCACCTGGAAGCCTATTTCCAGGTCTATCCGGTTACCAGAACGCACCAACACGGAGTTCGTAACATCCCCCATTAGCGGTTTATACGCATCTGCGGTAATAAAATTGGATACATTATGCAACATCTGGTTGTAGACATAGGTGACCGTGGTACTCCCCACCGGGGCGGTCCCGCCCGGGAGCCAGACTACGCGGTCTATGGCGCGCGTGGAGTTCATGGTTAGGGGATTGGTGTCCGTGACCAACGCGTAATCCGTGCCCTCGACAAGACTGGTGTTGTTTGCGTCCACAATACTGACGATATCCAGCACCGGTTGGAGATTGAACACGGTGTTCCCGTTGTAGGTCATGACCTGCGTGGCCTCCACGGGCAGCATGTCCATGACATAGATATCCACTACTCCACCCTTACCGTTATTGCGCAACTGGTATGGGGACTGCGCGTCCGCGACCAGGACTTGACGCACATCCAGGTTATTCATTATCGTGGCTTTAATCCCCGGGGCAGTCTGCAAGCTGATCCCCTGCAGAGTGGTCTGTATGCGGGCAACTAATTCAGCGTCGGTTTCTGTGTCATAACCGGTCTCAATCGCATACTTGTTGGTAACCGAGAACCCCGCAGGGAGACCCGTGGCATTAACCAGGGTATTGGCCCCCACACGCCCGGATGAACCCGCGGCTACCGCGGTCACCGCGGCGGCCACGGAGTACGCGGCGAGCACCGGGTCGTAGTAGGCCGCAATGTTATCCGCGGGGAGCACCGTGGTATCCGAGGTCGTAAAAGCCACGCCGGTATTGGTGGTAATCGTGCTCGCGGATATCGACTGATCGCTACCCGGGGCGGACGTGGTGTAAAAGTATACCGTACCGTATGCGGCGGATGGGCCTTTACGGGTAAGCCCATAGTTGGCGCCGATGCGCTCTATGGCGGTGCTAAGTATATGCTGTACGTCTACCACGGAAACCGCCAGGGCCTCCGCCACCGAGGTCTGGAAATTGGTATCCGAACTCAGAGCCAGCAGCCGCGTAAGCGAGTACATGGCTTGGGTTAGCGTCAGCATGGAGCTATCCCAGGACAACGCTGTTGCCGACGGGAGTATGAACGCGCTGTGAATAACGCTGCCTGGTTTAGCGGTGACCGCGCTAGTTTCCGCGGAAAGTACCGCTATAAGTCGGGTTACTATATCGTCTACATTGGTTATCGGCATAAATTCCTTAGATGGTCAATGATATCCCGGCCTGCGAACGCGCCAGTGTGGTGGCGGTTATTGCGCACGTAATGCTCGCGTTACTATAGGAGACATTGAGGGAATCCACGGAAGCCAGACGTTCCCTGTAATTCGCCGAGGTCTCCAACAGAACCAGGTATTTAAGCGCAGCCACTATGGTATTCGCTACCTGGTCCAGTACCGGCTGGGAAAACCGGGTATTCCCGGGCATTAACGGCAGCACGGTCCCAAAATTAGGATAGGGGAGGGTCCCGCTCTCGGTCATGAGGATCAACGTAATATCCTGACGCAGGCGATCCTCGTTCTCAACGATAACTATATCCCCATTAGCATAGGCGATATCATTAGTTGTTTTGGTCGGCTCCCAAATGGACTGTATATACTTTAGGTCCTGCATAGTTAGCTCACTAGTACGCTATATACTATTGTAAAAAAATTATAATCATTTGTCAAGTTTTGCAGCTCCACCATTAACCGTTCGTTGCGGTCCTTTAGGTGCCCGCTGTAGGCGGAATAATAACTAGAGGAGGAAACTAGGAGCTCACTTTCATCCTTAAAAGAACTCGCGGCGGCGTTAAAGGCATCCACCGCACTATCCGGGCTGGTAGTTCCATTGGCGTCCCCAGACACCAGATTCTGCATGTTGTTCACCGTGGGGGCGGACAGCACGCTAGCGCTACCCGCAAATTGATTTCCATAGATCCGGGTATCCGCGAGAATCCTCCCCTGGCTTGTTAATGCCCGCGAAACCCGGGTAATTCGCGCGCTCAGTACGGGAAGCAGTTTGCCCAGGGTTACCGCGAGCACCGCGGCGTCCGCGGACCGGCTTTGCTTGAACACCGTAAAGTACTGCGTCACCTGGTTGACAACTGCGGTATCCTGGCCTGTGTAGTCCAGATACTGTTGTGTGGAATTGATGGCAAATAGTGACATAGTTAGCTCGTTGGCACCGCCTTCAGATATGTGGAGGGGTGGCCAACTCCGGCCGTGCCTGTAACTACGGTGGCACTTGTTAAAACCGGAACAGCGGAACCAGGGTCCCCGACACAAACGCTGCCGGTGTTATCAAGTGCTATCTCTACCCCGGAGGAGGATACGCGCAACACGGTTCCTTTTATTGTAATTGATAACACCGCGCTATCCGCCAGCTGTATACTCCCCCCGGAGCTAGTCATGTTCAACGTGGTCCCTGCGATGGTCGCATTAAGCGCCCCAGAGACCGAAACAGTGGAGTTGGTTGCCGTGGTTGAGAGTGCAGGGGAGGAGATAGCTAATGAATTTCCTGCGTACAGAGTGGTGTCCTGGGTGGCGGTGTTTAATGTCGCAGCGGAAATCGTGGCCTGGCCGGCGGAAATGGTCGCCGTTGTGCTCGCGTTGAGCGCGATATCCCCTGCAGTGACATCCAGGGTGCCCGAGGACAGGCTCACACTAACCCCCGGAGCGGTCCAGGAGGAGGTACCATCAGCGCCCAGGGAGAGTGCAACAGGGGCTTTTCCGCTAGCTGTGAGCTTCAAATCTCCGGCTGCGGTCTCCACCACCGAGGTACCTATACCCCGCAGTGAGTACGTTACACCCGTGAACTCGATATCCCCGGTATAAGAAAGAAATAGCTCCGCACTGGAGTCCGCGTTGGAGACAATGAAATCCCCATTGTTTTTAGCCAGGGCCCAGGAACCCGGGATGCGCTCATAGGTCTTTCCATCAGCCGCGATCTCGATCAAACCCGGGGCACTCATTAACGCCTCTCCGGATTGCATAAGCGCCAGGAGGCTGTCTTGTATTCTACCGTCGGCCGGGTGTGTGGTTATCCCGTCGTTATTCTTCAGTATCGAGGTATCATCGTTAAACAGGCGCAGTATGCGCAGCGTGTTATCCGCTTGTCGGAAAAACTGTATGGTGGACCCGCTCTTTAGCACCCGGGTTATTCCCGTTACGGGGTCGGGGCCGATAACCGCAGCCACCGGGGTGGCGTAGAATGCGATATTGGCGTCTAGGGGCACACCGGGAAACGTAGAACCATCTACGGTACGGATATCCACCGTAGCATTGTCGGGATGATAATTAAGTACGTAGCCAATTCCCTGTTGCATGCCATTAACCTTTATTCACCGGATTTGTAGTCGGGAGATTAAGCAGATGCTTAGCTATCTGCGCGGAATCCCGGGTCTGGAAAGGCGCCACTGACGGCGTACCCGAGTAAGACCCATGCCATATAAAAGAAACCGGGTTGTCGAGTATCCCTATGGGGGTAACGGGGGCGGAACCCTGGGATATATTATCCCGAAGTAAGAACGTACACAATCCGATATCTCCTGTATTTTTGCTGCAGAAATTAACAAGTGTGGTCAGGGGATCCCCGGACTGGAAATTCACGGGCCGTATATCCTTGCTGTTGACGATGATCGAGAACTTATTGTCATTACTCCAACTAGTACCCGCCACCAGAGTGGAACCCGTGGGCGCCACCACAATTCCCTCTTTCTTGGTGGAAAGAGAAAACGCGTTGTAGACCTCTCCCTGTAGCGCTGGAGAAGGGGATTCCGACACCTGACTGGAGATCGAGAGGTACCGCGGTTCGGGCTGGGCGTATACCTTAGCCAACAGGGAACTAAAAAACGTATTATATGCCGGTACCCAGACCTGACGTGAGCCGCCGATAAAGGCCTGTTTAAGGGAATTTGCTGTAGTGGATTCCGCGGTGGAGGTATCCACCTCGTGCGGGGTGTGCGCGATATCCCCCTTGAATGCCTTAATAGCCGCAGAGGGCAGCGCATTCCAGGCGGAGGTAATCATGTCCTGAATTCGGGTATAATTTCCCGGCTGAATAGCGGCGGTACCGTTGTACGCCAGATTCAGACCCTGCACATAATTGTAGGGCTCCAGTACCGCGTTAGAGAACGCGACCAGCATATGGTTGCCATCACTCCCCTCGGGAGGGGCGTCGGCGTCCACGGGCACGCTGTCATTTAGGTCGAGCTCTACGCAGGAGTTAATTACGTCATCCAGGGTCCACAGTGAGGTATCCAGATTGGTGTACAACACGGCCTGCCCGGTATTAAACGGGTCTGTTTTTGTGGTCACAGAGTTTAGTTTAGAGGAGGTAGAAATCGACCTGTAGCCGAAACCAGGGGGAACCCCGGTGTTGATCATGTTCGCAAGCCGCAACGATTTAGATATCGGGGTGGCGGTTGAACTGTAAGGCACATGGAATAACAGGAATTTCTTGTAGTCGGGAACGCCCGGTTTATACCCTGTGAGCGCGCTCGTGCGCACGAAGGCGATCACAAAATCAGAAAGCAGGGACTCCGCGGAGAACGCGGGGTTGAAGTTATCCACCTTGGCTGCCGTAGCCACAAGAATATCCAGTTGTACGTTCCCATTAGGGGTGTTCACCTGGTTAGAGGTGGCTATGTAGCGCACCCCGCTAGCGGTCTTTATCGAGCTCTGTGCATATAGTAGCGCGTCTGGGTTCATCCTCGCCCCGCCGTTCTTGGTTATAACCCCCCAGTATATCTGGTTATAGATAACCCTAAGCAGGTCCGTGGTATTACGTGTGGACAGGGTATCCGTAAGAGGAGAGGTAACCGAAATCCCCTTATACAACAACCTCCGCGAAGGATACAGCTTAAGCAGAGGGTCATAGTCGTAGACCAATAGCTTGGCTATGAAATGCTTGTTCATGTATACCCCGAAATCTCCAGGATCTTTTAGCGCCCCGGCGGAAAAGGGAGTAATAAATATATCCTGTTCGGGGTCTAGATCCGGACTGGAGGGATTCACGAATGTCCCCAAGCCGAGTTTGCCCACAAGAGTGGACGCGTAGTGCGCCGTGGGCACATGCTGCAATGTGGGCGCATTCGTACCATTTGCAATCGTGAGCAGCCCGGTATCGGTCTGCCCGCAGGCGGCGCCGCTAATGGCCTCCGGGGCCCCGTTATGCGGGTTATGCACGGCGTCCACGGCGGTCTTGTAGAAATCTCCGTTAGAAGCCAACAGCCGCATATACGTAGATACCTCGGGAAGGCGTTTAAAATTAGCGTAGTATACGTACTTTCCGCTATTCAGCACAACAACGATCTCCGCCTGGCGGATATAACTCATGGTCAGGTCGTGGTAGAGCTTTCCCTGCGAAAAATCTGTAGAGATGGCAGTCACGTAACCGACAAGACCCCGGCTCACCACGGTATTCGGAGTCTGCGAATCCGGTTGGCTAACCGGAATATAATAAAGCCGGCCGACCCGGTATTCACGGTTATTGAATACCCGACAGCTCATGGTGCGGACATCCTTATTAGCTCTCGCAAGATAAACCGCGGAGAGTGCGGTGGCCACAGCCGGGGAAAGGGACATCGGATTATGCTGTGGGCCGGAAGTACGTAACCCGTAGCGCATGATCTCCCCTGCGTTGGTGAAATGCCCCGTAAGTTCTGAGATATCTAGACCCCCCGCAACGGGTAGTTCCCAGGTGTGATCCGCGCGCGTGATCAACGAGTAGTCATCCTTATTTATTCCCACCGCCGAGATATCAGCAGGAGATATCACGTACTCCGCGCTCAGAGTTATATCCTGTGTTATCCCCGAGGAGTTCACGGTGGGTATGGTGATCAACGGCGCCGTGGTGTTCCCCGCATATTCCGTGATCTCTGGATTAAGGTTTATAATATTGTACTTTGGCGGACGAAGCCGGATAACCCCCGGGCGATCATCAAAACATTCCAATTGGGTGGTCTCCCGGATGTCGGAAAGTATTTGCCCCGGTCGTTTTAGTTCCGGGTAAAAGAGGCGGAAAGAGGTCTGGAGCATAGCCTTGTAAGCTATATAGGAAGATTGTTCTACGCAGCCCAGAACCTCATTTAATACCGTACTCCGGGTGTCCGCGGGCTTGGAGTACACCAGGGTATCCCCGTTAGCCCGCACCTGCGCATCATACGCTGCATACTGTCTTGCCATGCCCATTAACACCGGGAGGTAAGCAATAAACTGAAATGAGGTATTCACCGCGCTGAGGTCAGAACGGAAAACATAATAGTCTACATCCACATCCGGGGGTGGGGTAATCCCCGAACCCGTGGAATCCGACAGGGCTGTGGGCGAGAAGATATCCGAATAGTTTCCCCCGTATTTCTCCGCAAATAGCACGTTTCCCATCATGCGCTCAAATATGGTATCTGCGGTTTGCGCCGTAAAGTTATTACCCCATAGCGTGAACTTTAAGTCCGACATCTCGGTATAAGGGGCGAACATCTCCCCTGTAACCTGCATAGCACTGGGTACAAACGCGGTATCAAAAATCTGTAACATTTTAGCCGGGCCATCAATTGTCAGCTCAAGCTTTTCCGTGGATGGATAGGACATCGTCTTCGACTGACGGGTGATAAATCCCATAAATACGCGGTGGAAACCATCGGAATCGGTGAATCCCCCCTCTGTAATGCCCCATTTATCATTATCCGGGGATAGGTATTTAACGCGGATCTCCACTATGTCATTCTCGTCTACAACGGGTATACTGTTCTGTTTATTACCCGATACCGGAGAACTGTCAGAAATATAAGGCAGGGTATCCCGGGTATCCCCGTATGAGGAAGAGGACGCGATTTCCCCATTAGCCCCGGAGAGAAATGCCATGGGGTCTGAAACCAGGGTCATGGATACCCCGTTAGTGCTGTCCTCCACTGTGGTGGTATGCCTATAATTGAGCACAAAACCGGTCAAGTCGTAACGGGATATGGCGGAATTCCTGTCCGTGGAAAACAACGTAAACAAATCCTGCAACGCGGCCGCCAGGTTATTCCGCTTAACATCCAGAAATTCCTTGAAGTCTTTTTTAAAGTCAGCGCTATATATATTTTTCCAGTTAAGCCTGCATTTGGTTGCGTCAAGATCTTCCAGTGCGTAATAGTTCTGTGCTTTACGCACCAGGCTGTTCTTAGCGGGATCAGCTCCAGGCAAACCCGTTAATACATCCGTGCTGAGCCCCACCTTACGGGGGAACCAGGAATCAAAAGGCATACGCTGCAGGGCCCCCGCGCCCCCGAGCGCGGATGCCACATCGCTGGAGCTAACATCGAGGTCGGAGGGATCTGCACCCTGCCCCGCCCAATTAGCGTACTTACCGAACGTGAAATCCTGGTGGAACAGCTTCCATACCTTGGTGTTCGCATTCAGCTTGTACAGATATACCCGAACAACTTGCCGGGGAAATGTCGCCCCCGGGAGCGAGTTAGCACTCATCGCATGCCCTTAATGGAACTATTTTGCTGCGCAGAATCGTAGAGCCGCATGGCGCGCGTCTGCGCGTCCACATACCAAGAGAAATCTACCCCCAGATACGTCAGGGTATAATTATGCACATAAGGCGCGGTCACGGTCTCCTCGACCTGGAAATTGCTTACAAATCCGATCAAGCTGAGTCCCCCGGGGTCACCGGGGACCCCGATATCGAGACGGGAAATTAATGCCGCGGTATCCGTGTAGTTGGAAACCGCGGAAGTCGCAGGCTGGGGGATGCTGTTAACGTCCCGTCGAGAAAGCAGGTTAACCCCGCTAAGTCGTTTATCCAGCTCCCCCATCTCATTATGGAAAAAATCTGTAATGTATGTCCCGCCCTGGCCGATTAAACTGGAGAGCGCAGCGGCTCCGATATCGGTCACCGAGGTAAACGCCCCAAGGTACGCCTTTCCTTTAACTACCGCGGTTACCGCTTTTGTGTACCACGGGAGCAACATGTACGCCTGTAATCCGTACTCTTCCGTGACCTCCCGCGCCCAGGTCCAACCGAAACTCTGTACAGTAGGCAGCGGATATACGGTATTCGCGAGTTTTCCGGGCCGCAATTTTGTGGTAATTGGGAGGTTAGCTTGAATCAACCGATCGGTTCCGATTAATGATTTGAATCTGGATTTAATATCCGTTTTAACCAAGGATTCTATCCCAAGAGAAGCCGCAGAGGACCCCACTGGGTAATAGTTTACCGGACGAGAACGAGGCGAGAGATAAATCTGCATAATTAGCTGGATGTGGTATACGCGCTTCCGCCACCTGCGGGGGCCGCCGTGGGCCGCGCCATCAGGGTATTCGTGGAGGTCCCAAATGCGGCACCGATAAATCCACGCTGACCTATCTTTACCAAAGCCGCAAGTTGTCTTACCACATTTTGCAGCAAGTCTACCATTTGTTCTTGTGGGGGACGCAGTAGCTGGAGACCCTGCCCCACAGCGTCTATGGTCTCCTGCACGCTCTTGGGAGCCCCGGCCTGCATACTGTGCAGCCTGCTCTGCAGTTCCTTATCCGTCCCTGATAAACGGAATGCCCCCATCAGCTTATCAAATTCTTTGGGTTGTGTGGTCTGCATGCGATAAAGTTGCCCTGCCAGTTCCTGAGGAAGACCCATTTTTAGCATCGCCACCCCCTGCCATGCGGGTGTCATATGCGCAGTTTTCAGCATATCCATCTGCGCGGCAATACGCTGATAGGGGGTCATACCAATATTAGCCATTATGCGCTGCGCGATATTCCCCTTACCTGGGGTCCCACTTGCTAACTGATAACCCGCCATCTGCTCCGGGGAGATCCCCGCACCGTAAGAAAACAGAGACATCAACATCTGCTTAAGACCGGCAGAGGTAGCCAGCACCGCGTTATCCGTGCCCTTGAGGGTATCCCCGTACTCGCGAAGCACCTGACTGGAGAGTCCCACCTGATTGCTCAGGGTATTAAATGCTATCCCCGCGGGCATTGTGACCGCACTCATCTCCTCCAACATGGAGATCGTTCCCGACATAGAGATCTTAGAGGCGTTGGCGACCATGCCCAGGGTGTCCATGGTGTGACCCAGGGTGGCATTGGTGGGTTTCAGCATCCCCCCGAAGGCCCCCATTTTTGTCGCAAACAGCGCCAGCTGTTTTCCAGATTCCTCAGCGGTAAGCCCCATGGCCTTCCCAAATGCCAGCATGTGCGCAGACATCTCTGAAAGATTACCCTGTAGACCCCGTTGCGCGGTATAGGAATCAAATGCTCCGGCCTTCATAGCCGCGGAACCCACTTTCTGAACATCAGCAATGTTGTAGAACGCGGTAGCAAAGCCGGGAGCGCCGGCTATGAACTCCGCTTGGGCATCCGTGGCCATCCCTAAACGGCCGGCGTATACATCTGCGTAGGTTGTGGTCTCCCGTGTAAAGATCTTTACTCCCGCTTGTACGGCCTCAATAGCCAACAACACCGCGCCAAAACCTTCACCTAACTTGACGAGTTCGGTGCCTAGTCCGGTAATACTCGCCAGGTATTTAACGGCGTCCGAGGTTGCGGGTAAACCCGAGGAAAGCGCGGCGCCCATAGCCCGCGGACGTTTTAGGAGTATGTCAGACCTATACCCCACAGATTCCGCCGCAGTTCTCGCCGCGGTACCCATGGATTTTATCTGTCCATGCAGGTGCATGAGCGCGCTACCCAAGGTCATGCTTTCCTTGGATAGGTTGGACACAATACGAACTTGATAATTCTGGGCCTGCTCTAGTTCTCGTATTTTGTCTGTGGTATCCCGATATTCCTGGGAGTTACTTGTTAGTGTATCATGGTACTCTTTTAAAGTCCCAATTTGAGCCTTGAGCTTCTCCAGCGCAGTGGATTCCCTAACCCATTCTGCAGCCAGCAATTTCTGGATATCTATGGTCTCCGCTTGTTTCTGCCGAGCGCCCTCAATTGCCTTCGTCGCTTCCTTGGAATCCGCGGAGAGTCCGGCAAGTTCCTGGCGAAGCAGATCAAGACCCGCAACCAAGTCGGATACGGAAGTCGTTGGCGTGGGCGCAAACGAGGGTGCGCCTCTTATGAACTCCTCTCCGGATGGGGATTCCCCTGGGTTAGCCATTGCCGTGTGCGATGTCCTTTAGCGAGGCCCATGAATTCCCCATGTCCTCGGCTGAGATATGCGCGGTGTGCTCTGCTCCCGCGTTCTCAATCGCCCGCTGCTGTTCACGTACGTCGTTATTCATATTCGAGAGTATCCACAAGGTCTGAAATGGTGTTAATTTCTGCAGCAACGGGTCGTTTGGCAGCAGTTTGAACTCAGAACATATTCGCCATATCTGCCGGGAACGCGGCAGATCCGCCAAGACTAATTTTTTTTTACGCCGGTATCTAAAATTTTAAGCAGATCGTCGGCCATCTCCAGATAGCGGAGATACACCATGTCCAGCATAAGCGCGGACATCCGATGTAGAATCGTCTTGAGCTCCGCCTTCTGCTCCGCGGTGCTAAACAGATGTTCACGTCCCCCATAATTAATACGGGTTATAGCGCGAGAAAGGGTTAATACTTTTATTAATTCCTGCGCGGCCGCGATATTGCTCGCTATGCTGTTCGGGATCTCGCTCGCATAGTCCTCGCGTTCGGAACTGGATAGTGTGTGCATAGTGAACTCCCAATCCTTGGCCGGAAAGGGCTTAACCGTGCGCTCCACAGCTCCGGTAAAGATAAGGGTATCCAAATCGGCTTCTATACCCGCGGCAGTCTTTTGTGTTTCATTCATAGTATTCACCTCACATTCAGTATACACGAGTTGTTTAGTTATGTCAAGTAAAACTAATCCTGGACTTGCTAACACCCGTGCTCCCGACATCCCGGATGTTTCCGTAGAGGGAGGAGCTGGCTAATACCCGGCCACAGGTCATGATCACATTCTGCCGTACCAGATTTCCGGTATCCGAAGAAAGATCGAAACGAGTTGGGAGCTCGGTTATCCAACAGTCCAGGTAGAGCACACTCTCCGGGGTATGCCCATCAGGATTGTCCAGGTCCTGCCGGATGATCACCGGAGACTGCTGGTAGTATAGATTCCAGGCGTTAAAACCCAGCGCGCTAAGGAAGTCCCCGCCGGATCTGTCGTAGATAACGATATTGTTGAGTTCCAGGGAGGTCTGTACCGCCTTAGGGACCATGAAGGAGGGATCAAAGGCATGCGCCCCGATTCCGTATACGCGCTCAACTTCCCGGGATTGATGAACCAGGAGGTTGTCAACATGCCCAAGAGGCGTGGACGCTCCTAGGAGATTTACAATCCCCGAGAGTACGGAAACCGGGTCTACACTGCTATTAGCCTGTAGGTCGTTGGACGTCAGGAACGCACTTATTGCGTTAGTCAGCGAGGTGTTTCCACCTCCAGTACAGTACAGGTAGCAGGATTGACTTAGCCGGCCGTGAGTATGAGGCAACGGCACCTGCATGAGCAATCCTCTCTACTTCAGACACCCCGCTGAGGGGGAGAACTTAGGGAACGATCATGAACGCGGCCTTGAAGTTTGTTTCCTGCTTGGCCACCATCGCTCCGGTATCAGCAACACCGAATTTCATCGGAAAACTGTCAAACCAACAGCTGGCGAAAATCACAGGCTGCGGCGCCGGATAACCGGAAACGGTGTTACCCGCGGCGTCACGTGGAGAAAGCAGCTGCATCTGTATCAACAGCGGCTTATCCTGGGAGATTATATCAAACCCGTTGTTGTACGCGCCGTAGGCGCTATTAAACCCGAAAAGGGTCATCAGGGTATCCGCGGAGGTGAGCCCATTCTGTAGGTCCTTGTTGAGCATGATCTTGCTCAGGGTAACCGAATAGGTGGGTAACCCCGGAACTACTTCCCGGGAGAGACCAGGGCGGGTGGAACTGAATTCACGCCAGGTCGTGGTCTCTCTGCCTACTTTAAGACTGAATTCCTCTATCGTGCCAAGTTCCTGAAAAGAAGAGGAGGCGACGTTATTGAGATCCCCGTCCCAGATTGCGGCAGAGACCGCAATATACTGGCTCAATCTGCCCAGAGTCTGCGGTATTGGAACTATGTTATTGGAAGCCATTGGTTATCTCCTGATTCCGGGCGCTTATAGCTGCAGAGAGAGCTGTACGTATATCCAGCTCACATCGGGCACGAGCTGCACCGCGACCACGATATCCACCTGACGGGAGTCAATGCCATCCTTGGTCACCGACAACCCAGAGAAGTCGTTGATTATGTGCAGAGTAGCCAGCTGCTGGAGTATCATTTTCGTGCTCCCGGCAATGCTGGAAAGAGTGGTCGGGCCGATATTCCGGGAATTCACATACAGTTTATGCAGTATGGACGACAGGGAGCTGGATACGTAATCACCCGAGCGCGTGAACTTCAGCTGGGAATTCACATTGCTAGACTGATCGGTCGTGAGGTCCATCAGTACCGCGGGAGTTCCGTACTCGCTGTCGATCATGAACACCCCGGCGGCACCAAGCTGGGATTTCTGTGTGCCGTTAAAGGGGTCAGCTATGCGCTTAAAACCCACCAGATCCTTCCCAGATATCGGTTCTCCAGCATCATAGGCAGGATTGGACACAATGCCCGCAATAGCCGAAGCCAGGCTCCAGCCGTCGAGAGTAAAGTCCACCCCACCGTATGTAAATTCAGCGGTAGAGGGCGCCATGTAGCAGAGCGCGCGGTTGCCGAGCACGACCTGGGTGGTGATATACTTGGTCTGCGGGGAGGCCCCGGCATCGGAATTCTTTTCCGCGCCAAGAAGCGCCACGCGCCATTTGTTCTCCACCACTGAACGAGCGGAGGATATATGTGCGGCAACTACGGAAATTATAGAGGTATTGATGTCCCCGGAAACCATGGGGAAGCAGGGGACAATCGCCCAGGCCTTCACGAGCAGCAAGTGAGCCAGCGCCTGGGTAACAGAGGTGAGAAGACCAGCTTCCTGGGTAAGATTCAGGTATGTAGCCCCGGAACCCGCGGCCTCACTGCCGGCATTCCCCAACCCGAGCTTTAACGCCACGGCCGCGGTTCCCGCGGAGACCACCACGGCGCTATTGCTGCCGGCCATACCACTGGTTAGGGTGTACACGGTGGTGTATGCACAGGTGAATCTGTCATACGCGGCCTGGAGAGCGCTATCCTTGGCGGTTAGCGCCCTGACCTTGGCTTGGATGTCCGCGGCAACCGCGGCGCCGGAGGCGCTTGTGGCCAGGGTGATAGTCTGCGTGGATTCGCCATTGATAGCCAGGATTAGGGTATCCCCAGCGGTGGTAGCGGTGGCCGGGATGGCAGCTGAAATGGAGGTGCCAAGCGTGGCGACAACACCTGTAGTAGACTCATCAAATGCGTTCAGCTGCTGTCCATAGAACTCGCCCATGCCATGCAGGGAACCTATATACGCGGCGAGTGTCATATTGTTTTTTACGTACATGCCGCTCAGTATCGCCGCGGTGGAGGCCACTGGGGCGCCGTAGAAGGATAAGAAATCCGAGAAATCAGTAAAATTCTGGGGCACAAAGTCCGAGGAGGGATTCTTGTATGCTACGTAGCTAACGTAGTATATGCTGGAAGCTGTGGGGGTACCCGATGACCAGGTGATACTCGCGCTCCCAAAGGGTACGGCACCATTGTTTATAAACCCGTAATTAGCGGACGATACCGTCTGGTTTTTATAGCTAACTGAAAGTATGGATACCACATTGCGAGCGGAATCCAGTACCTGGGTGGCTGACCCGTCGCTGGTAATCGCCTTCTGCGTGATAGTAAAACGATCCGTACCGTGACCGATGAAGGCCGCCGAAAAGCTGGTAGGAAGCGCTGGGGCGCTAATGGCCGTGGTCTGGTTTACATAGACCCCGGGGCGCACGAACGAACTGGTAAATGAGGGCATGGCTGGTCTCCTATCTATCTATTATATTAGTCTATGCTCCGCGGTTAAACCACTATAATTCAGGTGTCACCGTTATCTGCAAGTTGTCGATAATGTCCACCAGATCTACCGGGTATAGCACTTGAAACTCGGTGTAGCAGGGGATTTGTATCTCCTGCAGATACAGCGTCTGTCCCTGCCAGTCCTGGTCGGATTCCCCGACCACGGTGATCTGCTTGTAACCTATCCCATAGCGCGCGAACAGGCGAGTAAACAGGTGCCGACAGAAAAGGGCGGTAATATCCGCCATTTTACGCCTATCGCTGTCTGTCAATGCCGCTACCTGGATCTTCACCAAAGGAGTCAGAGACCCCCAAGAAAAGAACCCGTTTATCACCCCGTTTCCACCTCGGGTCTCCGACAGCTGGTCGGTCTCGGAAAGCGTGTTCCGGTTTACCGCCATAGACCCCACACCTACAATAAGTGCTGGGGCCTTAAACGGGTGTTTCGGGAAACTTTCGTGTATGCTGATCCCGCTTAGGGTGTCATTAGTGCTATATCTGTAGAGCGGAAACCATGTCTGTGCAGCAAAAGCCGCTCTGAGTGCGGACACAAACGCGGCCTTCACATAGTCCGTACCATGGATAAGTATGGAGGGCTCGGCCGTGGTGTAACTCACGGTGTACGTGACTCCCTGCGCCGGCTGGTCAATACCCGCCCACGTTAGTGAAAAGGAGTTTGCGCCATTGGTTATGCTATACCCGTCCACAGCGGACGCCGCGTACGTGGTACTCCCGGCGGTTACGGAGATCACGGAAACCGCGGTAACAAGGTTGTTGACTAAATCCGTTGTGGAGGCACCGCGTACAATGTTATCAGTTCGGTTCATGCGGCCTCCCCGGAAGCGATGGAGGTATCTGTAACCAGAGCGCGGATATCCCCGGGAGGAAGAAGATCCAGGTTTAATTCCTGGTGCAAGGGGATTCCCCTTAATTCGGAACGTTTAGGCTCGTTAACAACGAACATTTCACTGGTTTTAACCCGGCGAACTATGTCCTGTGCGTGCAGCCGGGGATTCCATAACGCCCAGCTATTAAAATTGTGTGGCAATTCCAGTCCGGTACCTCGGTAGAATATCATCCGCGACGGGAGATTACCATAACGCATCTTCAGCGTGGACCCGGAATAGTAGCCGCCTTTTATCTGGGTACCGAAACAGCGGGTGCATCTGTGCAGGGCGTCCCCTTGAGGATCCCCGGATACGTCCGGGGGTTTCCCGATACCTGAATCCGCGGAATTGAGGTCGCCTTGTATGGCGTCCTGGCCGGGAACTTCCGAACCGTACTGCTCATTACAGTTACAGTACGTCCCAACCCAACGCCGGGGATAGAGCACAAAGTCCTCACCGTCGTTGAGGATCATCGACATCGCCCTCCGGCGACTCTCTGCGACCACAAAGCGCATGTAGTCGTTATCTATGGTCACATCCGAATACCCGGTTTCCAGGGGATTGTTGGTGCGTGCAAAATAATCGTTTAGGTTCTCCACATTGGCGGGATCAGACTGGATAAGCACCGTACTTGTATCCGGTAATGTCGCCTGCACCCAAACCTGTATAATAGAATCCGTGGGAACCGAGGGGTAGAACTGGAAGGTGTAAGTTAGACTCGCAGTTGTGGTCTTTAATACCGCTTGGGTAAAGAACGGGCTAAACCCCGCGTATACCGAATAAGATACCGCGGTCGGAATCGCCGGCCAGGCCACGGTCACCGTGTTGTAAACCCCGGCCACGGAGGAGACCAGGACCTGCCCAATACCGGGAATGGAAGCCGGGGACCCCAGGGTATCCAGGGTTTTCCATTCGTTATCCACGTGTCCGGGGGCGCTTCCCCACGGATTTTGTGGCACATTGTAGGTATTTGGGAATTGTTCACCCATAACTATTCTCTGCTCAAAAATCTCCCGTCAACCAAAACCTCTCCCGAAGAAAACTTAACCCTAAACGTGGGCATCCCATTGGCATATGTGGAGCCCAACAATTCCCCCACTTCCCGGGGATTAACGAAACCAAAGGCGGAAGCAGCTAATGCCAGAGTTTCCGGGGTGGGCGCCAAGGTGGAGATCTCTCGGAGAGCCGTGTGCTCCTCCGCACCTAGGTCCGCGGAATAAACTACCCCGCCGAGCAGGTAATGATTAGCAGAGAATTTAACGAGCATCTTCTTGTACGATCACCGGCACCAGTTCCTGTGCCCAGCAATCACTGCTGGCTCCGGTTTCCCAGTCCACGATATAAGCGGCGCTTCTGCGACCGATCACGGTACCGGTAAGCATGCTGCCAAAACGCTGCACGGTGGATCCGATCTCTATGCCCTCTTCAGCGTTCTCATAGATTTCTCTGTGCCCTGTTTCCGGGGCAGGCAGTATATCCTTTATTTCCATGGTCTCCAGTGCGGCCTGCAGAACCTGCAGAAGCCGTTGCCGGCTATCAATCTCTGGAGAGGGAGCACTCTCCTGTGGGGCGGCGGAGGACATACCGCAAGGACAGCTACTTTTCTGGTCCTCGGTTATCACCCCGCCATCGTGCTCACAAACGCAGAGAGTAATCGGCGCCGCGGGCTCGCAAGGGAGATTCGTCTGTTCGAGGTCAAAGGGTATAACCTCTATCGAACCCCTGAGTTGGATGAATACCATGCCTATGTCCTTGTTTGAGGCGTCCACAACTCTCCCAACTGAACCATAAGCAGGAAGCAGATCCCCATTAGCTACTTTGTATACTTTTAAGGGAGTTACCTCGTTTATGGAAGCGGCTATTAGTTCCCGACGTTCATGGGTATTAATATCCGACTCGGGGATGAGGTACACACGCGAAGGATCTGATTCATCATAGCTGACGATTACATGCACTGCCGGGTAATCCCGATAGCGCACGGGTTGACCTTGTGCATAACCTACCCGCGCAGAAGCGGATTTAGCGGCACCAGGGGTACCCTCGGTGACTTCCCAGGATTGCATGAGATGATATATTTTTTCCATGGATTTCTGTACAGCTCCGGCTGCCTCCGTGATACCCGCGCCTTTGATGGGCTTAGCGTCCGCGTCTGATCCCATAAATGCGTGATAGTCGTTCTTAAATTCCTCGGCCACAACACGTAGCTGTTCTAGATATTTTCGAGCAGAAACCATATCCAGGCGGCGAATGGCGTCGACAATGCGCTGACGGAATGCCGCGATCTTTCTCTCAGAAGAAACCGAGCCCACGGAAGCAAACTCCGGGTATGTGAGGTCAAAATCTTTTACCTCAGGATCGTATAGAACTTTATTGCGGCCCATACGACTCTCCTCTGCACCAGGCCGCGGGGCCAGAATAAGGCGCAACGCGGTGTTGCGCAGGTCTATAATCATCTGCGCCGGTACCTCAGCGGAGTTCAGGTGTGCGGATAGCCGATGCATTATCCAAGAAGGGAGCACAATGCGCAGCGCGTTATACTCATCAGTATGCTTGAACATCACCCGGAAGTTGTTGGTCAACGCCTCAAGATGTTTAGTTTCCGCCAGATACTGCTGATTATACAACTCCGCTTCCCTGCGCTTTCTCGCCTTGGCACTCTCGTCCTCTTCTCCCGGGAGCTCCCTACCAAGGCCCCATTCTGCCACCTTGGGGTTTACAGGCATCTCAAGGATCTTGTCCGCAGGGACCTTGGCGTCTTTTGCCAGCCCCTCAAACGTGGCATAAATCCGAGGCACTATATCGTTCTCCATCCATAAACCTATGGCGGCGCCTTTAAGGTACTCCAGGCTGCCCCTGCCCCCGAAGAATTCCGCGAGGTGCGTTTTGGAGCGGGAGACAACCTGCTTAGCTTTGTCGGCCTCTACCCGTTCTCGTAATTTAGCGTACTCTGCTTCAACCTCTGCCTCCGCGGGGGTACCTTTTACGTCCTTGCGCAGCAGTTCATATGCGGTCTTTGCCGCATTCTCCCGGGAACGCCAGGCGTTGTCCACATACCTCTTCGCCATATCCCGCATGCCCGCGCCCTCTAACTGACCGGCGCCGGTGGCGATGATGTCCTGCGCATAGTTGTCTAGAAAATCTTTTATTCCCTGCTTGGTTTCCTCTGAAGGGGGGATGGGGTTTTCAGCGGAAGTCAGGGAAGCGAGCATGAACTTCTCAGCCGGACCACGCCAGAGAGTTACCGCCTCCTCTGCTGCACGTATGCGTTCAGCGGACGTGACCAGAAGGGATGATTGTTTATGCAACTTATAGTCATGCCCTATCTCGGAGAGCGGAACCAGAACACTCTCCGAATCCCGAGCACCCTCCCCGTCCATAAAATCAACAATAAGCGCACCTAGATACTTGTTGACCACCTTGCCAACAGCACCGTCCCGATTACGTATAATGGTAGACCCGACAGTTATCTCTTTCGGCATATCAGGATATCCTCGTGAACTGGTATTTGTCTCCGACTTCTCTTACGACCATAAATGTACCGCGTATGACGTTCCCATGAAAACTAAACCTTATCTGGCAGCAATCGCGGATGATATCCGCGGTGGCGATCTCCACTAAACTGATAGTCCCCGCGGCCAGCTCGCTATCATCTACATGCCCCACGAAACGAAGAAATGTGGCAGGCTTATCCGGCAAGGCAAACGCGGTTACAGTTTCCCCCAGAGAGGGAATACGCACGGTGGAGAACCCCCGGAGCTTATCACCCTCCCCCAGATACCAATGGTATCTGCGCCCTTGCCATTTTCCCTGATGCAGTTGCACACAGGCCTTTCCGGACACGCAATCCGACGTATTCGCTTTCCGCTTTACACGCAGCGAAAAAAACATATCGCCCAAGTGCAGTATGCGTTCAAGGAAGTTCAGCATCAGACTACCTTTGCAAAGGTCTCCTTGAATCCGGATATCTCACCCGCCGCATACTTTTGATATACGTTACCCGTGGCGGTATCCACTGAATATGGGGCAGGTATGTAGTCTACCCCGCAGGTTATGCGTAATGCCCCGGATTTGAGTGCGGACAGGAATCCGTTGTCCTCCGCACTACGCGACACCAACTTCGCTGTCTCGGTCTGCAGGTATTGCCTATCCCAGGCATTACCGTACTCCAGAAGCATAAACATATCCGTGCTGTTAGCGGCGATAACGTTTACGCCCGCCACAAGTTTGTCGTGCGCGCGAATACTCTCCTCCAACTGCACCACGGTCTCGTTCAATAACTGTGGGCTGTTCGCACATAGCCTTAGTGCGAACACCGGGGTTAAGTTCCCAGAAACATCCATATACACCGCGTCAAGATTAGTGGTGTTCACGTCTTTAGCAAAATCTCCGGACTTACCGTGAGAGCTGCATACCCGGTATCTCCCGGCCACCAGGTGTGAGGTTACCATCTTACCCCGCAGTTGCCGGTATATATCGTTTCCGTGCGCTGTGTACCAGGAAGCAAGCGGGGCATTGCGTGAGCCTATGCGGCGAAGAGAAAGCCGTTCAAGGCCGGAAAGTATCTCGGTATCCGCATGTACCACCCTTGTGGTGGTGTTTCCCACCCCGTCGAGCGCCACCAGGACTCCAGCGGTATCGATCTCCAGTACGCTCCCCGTACGCCCAAAATTTACTCCCCCGGAGGTCAGAAGCACATCATCCCCTGGAACCACGGCGTTAGCTTGCCGGCGCTCCAATACGTTAGCTAGGACCTCGCGCCAATAATCATCTGGATATGCGGATTTAGCGAGCTCAGTGACATCAACCCGCATACCGTACTTCACACGGAAAGCGTTAGCCACTACCCAGCGTTCTTCCGGGGTATTTGCGCAATGGGCGCTCTGCACATCAGAGCGAAATTCATCGTAGTCTACACCCAGGGCGTCCGTGATCTCCCGCATGCCAAACCGACCGAATCTAACAGCGGAAGCCAGAATCTCAGGCCGGCGGGTTGGCGCGCCAGCCTCCGGTGTATGCAGTCTCTCATACACCCCGTTCCAGCCATCGGAGATCCCGATAGCTCGGTCGTCCACGTACCAGTGAGCTTTAATTTTAGGGAATACTTTTATTCCAGGAAGTGAATTAGCTTCCAGCCAGGAAACTATTTGTGCTGTACCCTCGGGGTGTACTGCGCGATGGGAGTGTATAACCACCGCCCAACCTTCGGACATAAGACGTTTGAGGGTATCCAGAGCTCCGGGGATAGCTTTACCTATCTCAGGGAATTGGCAGGATTCAACAAGTGTACCGTCGAAGTCGACGGCGAGAACTTTGTGGTCGTCAGGGCCGGGTACGGCTCTCTCTATCAGAACCTCGGACATGCTACCCTCCTTAAGGTTTCAGTTTCAGCTCTTTGCCATCAGAGGTTTTTATAGACTCCGGGGGCTTGGAGGCGTCTACGTCCATAACCTGAGCTTCAGAATTATCAGACGCAACGTATACTTTTTTATCGGAAAATATAACAACGTTTTCCGGGATTTCCACGTAGTTCAGACGAACAGCAGTGCGTTCAAGTGCAAAAGTTGTGGGCATGCTCAACCCGCGCTCCGTGCACCAGCCACGAAAGGCGGCATAAGTTACTGGGAATTCCTTAAATTGAGCTATAAACTGCAGCAGATAACTGTTAACCGCATTATGGGTCACGGTTATCGAGGCAGCTTTCTTTACCGGGGGGTCAGAGACCTCCGTAGCCCGGCGAAGTTCTTCCGCATTGGGTTCCGAGACCACCACATTAATGTCTGAGGTGGAAACATCCTCGGTATTGCCAGAGTCCAGCCAGTAGATCTCGAGCTCAGTGGATTCCGGAGAAGACTGTTTTACGTCCAGAATAATGCCCTTACGCCCGGACTCCAAAAGAGTTATCTTCTTGAACCGGGAAAAATGAGCCGCATTGGCCAACTTGGCGCCGTAGATATCGTCGAGCTTGGAGGCTATAGCTATCCGCAGTTCCGGGTAGTTATCTACCCAGGCGGAGAACTCAACCAGTACCTTACTCTCCGCGTCGGCAGCGGGAATCCCGGTCTTGACCGAATCCTCTATCAGATCGGTAACCGCGGATTCAATGGATTCCACGGGAAATTTAGCGGACGCAACGGTGCCGAAAGCCCGGTCAAGAAATCTATTAAGCATCCGGCCAGCCCACTCAGCGCGCATAAATAGCGGGGCGTAGGACTTCTCTGCGGCTGTACGCGTGGCCGCCCGGGAGAGGCCCCCGCGTTTACAGTTAACTACCAGCGTGGACACGGAATTCAGGAACTCCCCGAAAAGTCCGTCAGTCTGCGTGCCCCAATCTGTAGACGCCTGGAACAGCCTATCGTATAAGCCGGTGCTGCAATATTTAGGGGAAGCCAGGGAATCCCCCTCTGGTGCGGTCGAATACGGGCCATCCCAGGTATCCCCGGTTGGATTGCTGGAGGGCTGCATGCTATCCGTCCAACCTGTGGTTTCGTACTCACCAAAAGGCATATCCTCACGGTGCATCACAGATTTGTCGTATGGGGATTGATCTACGGATCTCCCGTCAACGCCGTAGTGGTCATCGGTTTCTGTGCGCTCCTGCGGTGGCACATTCGGTTCCTTTTCAGGTATTGGAACATGCTCCGTGTAATCCGTGGGGCTATCCGGGGGTTGCCAATTAAAGTTGGAATCCCCGGCTGCGAGTTCAAGGCCGGCATTGTGTTTATAGTAGCGCATTCGTTTTAACGCCTGGTCGGCTTCCGCCTTAGATGGGTATGAACCCAGCAACTTATTAGTTTCGTGGGACCTAATACCCCAAGGACGAAGCCGGCCATCGGAACCCCTATGGCCGGGTATGTGCACAATATAGGACTCTACGTGAAATCCTGGCATCTTATTTAAGCTGTATATTCCCATGCGCTAAGCGCGCGCTGGCCTCATCTGGGTAATACCCAAGCACCTTACCCGTGGGGGTCTCCACCTTGAATTTGTAGTGCTCCTTCTGCGCATCCGTCCATTCGGCCGGGGGTTCAGTTACCGGAAGAAGTACCGGAGTAGATGTTAAAACCGGCACCTCACCCTCCGGAGCTATCCTCGCCTCTTCCTTAGCTGCTGGCTCAGAGGCGGAAAGGCCGCGCAGTTTCTCTATGGCACGGGTAAAGAGGTCGAAATGTATAGGCACCACGGCGGAGGGTGCAATGCGCTGAATTTCCGCAAAAACCTGATCCGCCGAAATCCCAGAATATTCCGCGTTTTCCGCTATGAATTGTGTAATCCCGGCAAGGGTGTCAGCATAGGGATCAACGCCCTTCTGTTCATACCAAGCCTGAACTATTCCCGGGAAATCCATAGATTCTTTGAAGTTGTTAAAGAATCTCCGCAGATCCGCGGGACTCGCGGCCTGGAGTGCGGGGGCAAATAGCTCCCTCACATAGGCCATCCAATGGGAAAAGGCAGCAGAACTGTCTTCTTTGTGTTCAGCGGGTTGAGATAAGTCCGGCCTGCGGGCCTCCAACTCCTCACGCTTAGAAATCTGAGAAATCAATACATCAAACTCCAGGGGCATCAGGTCCATGCTCTCGGGGTCTATGCCCGCGAGCACGCTGTTGGTCTCTTTGATTATCTTCTCAATTTCACTTTTTATGTCCTCAGGGATATCTGCGGCGATAATTTTGCTAGAAGGTGCGGCTTCAGCAGCCTCGTCCGCCTCCTCGTCAGCAACGTCTAAGTTGAGTGACTCCATGTCATCCGGGTTGGGCTCATCCGCGGAGAGAATTTTCAGGCTGGCTTTGAGGGCCCGAATTTCTCGCGAAGTATACCGGTCATCGGCAAGCCGGGTGAGGATGTTAATTAATTCATGATCCGCTAATCCCGCGGCGTGCTGCAACACCCTGTCGGCCAGGGAAGACTTTTCAGGGGACTTGCTTACAATTTCCAGCAAATCATTTACATCCACACCAGAAGCCGCTTCCTCCTCCGCGATCATTAATGCGAGAGGATCAGAGGCGGCCTCCTCTTCTGTGGGGGGTTTAGCATAGCGAAGAGGGCGAGACTCCGGATTTTCCTCATCGGAAACCCGGTGATCGCTAGCGGAGGTCCCAAAGCAACCGGTGCATCCCGAGACCATCTCCAGCCCGGATTCCACATGATATCCAGAGGCCAGAGAGCTCGCTATTTCCGTATACTTATCTTGTAACGTCCTGGAAAATGCTTCCAGGTCACAGGGATTCTCTGCAGCAAACTGCAGCACCGCCGCGGTGGCGTCGTGTTTAAACGTCACCAAATCCGCAGCAGAGGTTATAGTCCGCGGGGACACCAAATTCAAGGTCAGATTTCGGTCCATGATCTCCCACCTACTGCGGAGTTAAAATATAAGGCGGCCAATTTCAGCCGCGGAAGCCATGTCATCAACTGTCTCGTGCGCGGAAGCCGTGGCTTTCAGCGGAGTGAGGGCAATAGAGGCCGTCTTACCCTCTTCAACCCATTTGCAGAAAGCAGCAGGGTCATCCATATTCCCCTTTTGTTCGGAAATACACTTAGCCATATCGCCAGCGTATTTCTTATTCAGGGACTCGCGTGAGGCCTCCTGCGGCTCCGCAGAGGCGGTCAGATAGATCTCCCCATGGGTGTTCATGCCCGCGCGAGCAATAAGAAGTTCCCCATAGGCATTGGCTAACGGAGTTCTCCAGATGTTCACTCCGCACTTGGCAGCCGCGATCTGCAGTTCCAGGGCGGCGTCCTCAACGGCCTCCGCGGCGGCGGCGGCGCGTTCAGCGGATGAACTCCTCGCAAAGTTAAGGGAAAACTGCTTTTGGAAGGGTTTGGTGTGCTCAAAGCTGTCAAATACCTTCCCTATGTGCCCGTTATCCTTCTGCGCGCTAACGCCTGGCTCCTTGGCCGGACCTTTAGACTTCTTTATGTCGCCCTTGTCCCCGCCCTCAGAGAACTGCTTAGCTATGCTCTCGTCCACATTCACCTGCCATTCGATTTTTATGTTGGGGCCACCGGAAGAAGGGAACTGCAGTTTTTCCTTTTCCCCACCGTCTATCTGCTTTTTGGCCTCAGCGCTGGAATCCAGACCCTGCATCTTTATCTTGGGCTCTGGACCCGCCTTGGAAGGGAACTGCAGCTTTTCCTTACCGCCCTCTTCCATAAATTGTTTACCGCCGGCGTCTATAGAATCCGAGCCGGGAAGCTTTTGCGCCGCCTGCTTAACCGGGACCTCAAAGCCTTTCTCGCGCGCAGCGGTATACGCCGCAGCCTCCGCGATCTTAAGCTTCTCTTCATGGGATTTACCCTCGTAACGATCGAGCCAGCTCTTATCATGCATGAGCTTATCGATCTCCGCATGTATAAAGTTTTCGGCCTCTGCAGACAACTTATTTGCTTCCTTGTGCATAGCACTCTCCTTCTTGACCTTTGGAAATTCAAGCTTACCCTTTTCACCGGTTTCCACAAAATCCAGACCCTTTTCTACTTTCTGGGAAACCGGAACATCCGCTTTTCCGGGTTTCACGTTAATGGCCTCGGTTTCACCGTCATTAAAGTACTTGGAACGGTCAAACTTTTCCTTCAGGGCCATGAAAGCTTTCTTATCAAAAATTAGGTCAAACATATGTTATCTCCTGTGAGCCCGTAGGGCTTCACTATAATTATATAGGCTTATGCTCGGCGGTTATACCATGGGTCCCTGGGGTTGCCCGGAGAGGACATGGTTGGAGTCCAGTTCACCCGTTGAATGCTCCATATTGTTAGCGAGTTCCCCCATACCGGGGCTTTTTTTCTTCTCTTCAGCGATATCCCTAACCTGGGTGGGGGTTTTACCCCCCAGTCTGCGTATTACCGGGGCGTCTATATGTGGGATGGGCTCCACACGTATGTTGGCGGGGGGGATGATCCCCCCGGTAAACATCTCGGTTTTGAGTTTCAGCAGAAATTTCTTTAGCTGATACTTGGACCCAAACCCCACCTTCATCCCCGCGATCTCCGTAATGTAGTAACCCTCAGGAGTATCATCGGTTTTTAGGTAGTAATCAAAGAACTGTTCGTGGAATGCGATGGTAATGGTATCCACGTTGCAGGCGGCGGAGAGTACAAAACCAGCGGATACATCTCCCCCTGCTGCGGGTGCGACTTTCCTGCTATCCTCACTTTCTTTGCCGTCCGCGACCGCAATTACAACCTTTTCACCTTTAGCTGTGGTTTGTGTCATCATGGCCTGTTTAAGCCTTTTTTCTAAGTCTAACTTATGCTTTTCTTCCTCCGCGAGGATAAGACGCAGAACTCTATGGGTTTCAGTTTCCTCAGCTGGAAGTTCGGCTATAATACCCCGATAAGTTTTTATAGCACAGGATTCGGCATCAATGTTCTGCTGCAGTATACTGACCTCTGCGGGGTCATCCGGAGGAGAGTACGGGCAGGGGCTTTCGCTATCCCAGTTATGCGGGGCGCCCGTGGTCTTCCCCCCGTAGGACTCTATAAGCTTCTCCAAGAGATCCGCATGGTGCTTTTCCTGACCTGCGTGCTCCAACAGCTCGGACTTAACCTCAGCTTTGTCCGGACCTCGCACGACCTTTGCACCCAGCCAATATTGATAATAAGCTATCCACTCGCTGGAAAGAGCAGAATTAAGGCTTTTAATGAGTCCAGCGGGGTCTAAGGCTATGTGCACATGTGCAGCCGACGTGGTCTTGAGGGTATCATCATCATCATCCCTCCAGGTGGCGTCTATCAACTCATAAATAAGTTTCTTCTGCGGCTCCGTGAATACCCAGCGGACACCTATATTCTTGTCCGCCCAATCACGCGGAGTTCCCCCTAACTCCGCACTCATGGCCTCCCAGTCGGCAATCATCTCCGCGATTGCAATATCCGTCATCGCCGTGGCGTCCACAGGGACCTCCGGAGGGGCATCCCGGTGGTCGCGATTGATAGCCTCTTCCTTTGGGTTGGGGTCCCAGTATTCTGGATGATGCGGATTAGTGTGCACATGATGCTCGGAAGCAGAATGAATCAGTTCCTCTATGCCCTCCGGGGCCTGGAAGTCCTCTCCGGTGCGCCCACAGCGGTAGCGTTCGGTAAGCCATATATAGGGCTCCCGTTCGGGGGCCACGAACTTGCTGGCATCATGCGCTTCCCCGGCTTCAACAATACCCCCGAGACGATCCCCGGCATAATCCGCTATGCGCTTGCAGTAGTCTTTCACACGGTCAACATGCTGCCGAGTGCGGGACTCGAAGTGCTCCTCCATACCTGCAGATTTATTGGCTGCAACTTTAGGCACTGGCCAGGTCCAATGTTTTTCAAATCCAGGTTTATTCATAATGCTTTTCCAGTATTTACCGGCCGCAGATTCCCCCCATAGATCTCTATCAAAGCGGATGGTCTGAATTGATTTTTTTCCGGTCTTTAAATTCCCAACAATGAAAGTTACGCCCTCCGGCGCCGTTATCCCCGCCCATTCTTTCCAGCGCCGGAAAGTATCCTGACGGAAATCTTGTGGATCTCGAAGCCTGAAACGACCCTCATTGCGGCTGCTGTTAATGTCGTATTTAAACGACTCCGAGGAAGTTTTCAACCAAGAATTTATGGTCCTGGCCCTTGCGGTCTCTATGGCCTTAAGGTGCACAGCTTCCTCCTCCGTGCTGCGCGCTGCCGCGGTATCACACAGCCCATGAGAGAGCACAACCCCAGCAGCCTCCAGGTCTTCACGGAGTCCCCGAGAAACCCGACAGGTCTCAGAGTGCTCGTTTACAACGCGTTCCAGTAAACTCGCAGGGACATCCCCGTCCACGGAGGTTACGTGGTAGGGATAGCAATAACAGCAAATGTGAATCATACCCCGGTACTCATCAGCATTCAGTGCCGCGGTTATAGCGCGCTCGGATTCTCCGGTAGTAGCATTCAAAGAATACGGGCAGCGAATACTCCCGCCTCTGTGCAGGGTGGTCACATCCAAGCGGAGTTGACCATCCTTTACCCGACCTGTGGAAGTCCCTGGAAAATTAGGCACAACCTCCGCGTTCAGCCAGTCACGCAGTTGTTCACGCAGTTTATCCACATCCTGTGGTTTATCAAAGTAGATACGCATATGATACCCGCGACCACCGGAATCAAACACCCGGATTTCACGGAAATCCAGGGCATCATCTAAGTGCTCGCCTATAAATTCCGCAACCTTTAACGCCCGGGCTTTTCCATAACCGGGACGGGGGTCGAGATCTATCCAACCCATGGTGGTCTCCCCGGAGGGAATGACACAGTGGAATTCCGCGTTAACCCCGTTATTGACGTGCTCGAAATCCTCCGGCGTCTCGATCTTAAGCGGCTGCCCGGTACGCGGGTCTTTACGGACCACGACGAGTCCGGAATCAGTGGCCTTCTTAAGCAGGATATCAAAGCCTTTCAGTTCGGGCAGAATTTTCTCCGCCACACCTGCGTAGTAATCCTGCACCTGTTTTTCGGTAAAGCCCTCTGGGTGTTCTTTGGACGGGGGGATCACTATCCGTTCTGGATGCCGCATAGCCGACTTCAGGTATAACGGATCCCCCTCCCAATGGTCTACCATGCGCCGAATAACCTGCTCGGGAACCCCGTGCGTGTTACGCTCCACAAGCTCCGGGATATCCACGCCTCCGGTGCCCACGATATCAAAATCTACTTTGTAACCGTGCTCCCGCGCCAGGCGTTCGTAATCCGCCCATTCCCATACCTTGGTGTTAGTGTTATCCACTACTATAAGGGAATCCCCGCGTTCAAGAGCGGCCTTAAACGCATCCTTGGCTGAATTGTGTGCGGCGGGCAGAGCCTGAGCGTCAAACTGGTATTTCCCGTCGTGTATGAAATAGTCGTCGGCGGAGACCACGGTACCCCCATAGGTCTTCGCTTTAGTGGATTTCCCTGAACCGGGAAGTCCGCGCATGATTATCACCCGCTTATCCGCGGCTGACCGCAGCCACGAATTTATCGGAGTTTTTTCTGAAAAATTAGGAATCTGTGTTAGGCGTAAATCCTGGGGGTTCACCTGCTTGTCCTCCCGTATGCGGATAAATCTAGGCTCTCGGCCTATCCCGGATGTCAGCTGTCCTATCAACTCCAGGCTGCTGTCAAATACCGGGGAGTCATGCACGTTGATCTCCTTACTCTGGACCTCGATCACGACCTCCGGGTGCACAAAAAGGGTGTCCCCCGCGCGGCGCGCAGTGTGCTCCCGGGCATAACCCGCCCAATATTTACGTTCGGCCTGGGAAAACCCGGTACCGACCTGACCAGCATAACGATATCTCCCCTCGGGGTCCATATAGGCCAACCCCAGGGAACCCATTAGTTCCGGGTGCTTCTTGGAGAACGAGACGCTGATCACCGCCAGGTCCTGGGTGATCACGGGTTTTAGCTTAACTACATCATTTCCCGCGTGCACCACCAGGCCCTCGTAAGCCCCGGAGAGAACCCGAGATTTCCATACCTCCCGCAGGACCCCGACATCCCCGCGGTAGACAACTACGGGGGTCACCAACTCCCCGTTTGCAAAATAGTGTTCGATCAAGGCATGGCGCTCAGCATAAGGCAGACGCGAGACATCCCGACCGTCTACCTCCGCCAGGTCGTAAACCGCCAGGCGGATACGATCCTCCCGTCCCTCCGGACGACGCAGGATGGTTATCGCCTGCGGATACGGCAGGGGCTTACCCTCGGCGTCCACCGCGTAGAGCTCGCCAAATCCCCGCATGTAGCGTGAGCCATGAAGGAGAGTCCGCATCTCCTCCGTCACCGGTAAATCCGTGCGTTCGCGGCCGGCACGAGAAACGAGGTTTACCCCGCCGTTGACGTACTCCCAGCTGGAGCCCTCGCCGTCTTGTTTCAGGGAAATCAGCAAGTCCTTACGCCCAGCCCAACGCTGCTCGGCCTCCGGCATGTCCCAGGTCTTCATCGCCATCGCGTGCTTCCAGCGACGAAGATCCTCCGCAAGGGGATGGGATTTGGAAAAATTAGGCATATAACCTCGTGGCCACCCGGGCGTCCCAGAGGGCGGACTGAACGCGCGTTTTCCATTCAGAGGATTGGAGTTCGTGCTCCCAGATACGGACTACAGTGTACCCCATTGCACGCAATTCTTCGGTAATAGCGGCATCCATTTCTCTAATCCCGGGCCGCAGGCCCTTGTACTCACATGCGGGACACGCGTGAAAAAAACATCCGTCCGCGTACACTATCAGCTTTTCTCCTACAAGAAAATCTACCAGAGTCCAATGATGCCACTTGAATTCTTTCCTGAATCTAATGCAGAATTGCGGCACAAAGGGTATCCCCTGCTCGGTCAGGTATGCGGCTATCGTGCGCTCGGGCGCCGTGTCACAACGCTTCTGGGTCTTCCACTTCTCGGTGGTCATGTACCCCATCAGCTTCCTGCGGCGAAGAATATCCTGATGTTCTTTATTATCGCAAGCAAATTCCTTCTGCCCATGCCGCCGGCAGCCCATAACATACGCGGGGACCAGTTGACGGGTCTGCCCACATATTGAGCACGTAACAAGGCCGTCGGCCTGTGTATATTTTTTGTTCGGGGGTTCCCAATCGGGATTTTGCTTCCAATACGTATCTCGGCCTTGATAAAACTTATCGGCGTGGTGTGCACGCTGACATTTGCTGGTGCAGAAAAACTTAGTCTGACCGTAGTTTATATACCATGTATACAGTGATTTCGGCATTATGCGTGTACCATCGCAACCCGCGCAAGGAACTGTAACCATCTCCACATGTGCAGACCTATATTCATGCTGGCATTTAATGCTGCAGAAGTGCGTGTCAATTTTAAGAAATTGTTTATACTCATGTGGCTTAAGAATCCTATGCACTAGTGTTGGGCAGTTGTCACACTTGAAGTTAACTTCAGTAAGCACTGCTCGTGGGCGAGACTTCCAAGCCTTATACAGGGACCTGGATGGAGCATGAGGATCGCGTAATTTTAGTTGCCTATAATGCTCTTTCATGGTCTCTGATCGATGCGCATACTTTTCGCTGCTAGACATACCCTGCTTAAGGGCAGTCTTCATCTTAGCGGGATCTTTATCCCATCTACTTTTGGTCGCAGCAGCTGACTTAGCCCTAGACTCCGCGGTACTGCGAGCCTCATGTATGCGTCTGGATTTTAGTTCTCGACGGCATTCAGGTTTTTCACAAGAATACCTGGTCACCCTATTTCGTTTGTACATCTCAAACTGCCAAGTAGGTATTTTTCTTTCCTCACTACCACAAATTTCGCATTTAACCGTGGTCAGTGTATTTTCATATTTTTGCGTTGTATTTTTTGCTAAGTTGAACCTTAACCGATACTCTGCCATGTGCATACCATGCACATTAAGCACATGATGTCCAATATGGTTTCCCGCCTTTGGGACAAACCCACATATTTCACACTTGGTTGCAGATAATTTAGCCATAGTATCTCCCGTAACTGTCTAGAGATAGCTTAGCATATTCCACCAGTACTTGTCAAGTTCAACAACGTCATCAACGTCCCGCGCTGCCTAAAATCGAAAAAATTTCGAGGATATTACCTAGCTTGTTGCCCATCCCCCAGGGTACCATGAGTGTAGTTATGCTCTGCGGCCCCTCCGCGTAGTCCAATTTCGCTATCGCGAGCAGTTCGTTGTACATCTTAAGCACCCGGTCGAACGTCTGCCCCATCTTATCCATGCGGTTGGCGTTAAGGGACCATCCCTGGTCCGAGTATTGTATGTCCGTAAAACCCACACGCAGCATGTTCATCGAGGCCCCGAATATCAATCCCCCGAGCAATACCAGCGGTTCCAGGGACTGCGGGAGATCAAAGAATGTGAACGATGTGGTGGGTGAGTACACGTTTACCCCCTGGATGGCCCCCTCCAGGTATTGGCGGATTTCCTCGTCGGCCAGTGTATTAGAGATGAAGCGGGAAAGGGAATCACGAAGCTGCAGGACCAACCGCTGTTCGCGCGGGGTAAGCGCCTTGTACGCCAGATACGGGCCATTGTATGCCCCGGTAAGACTGTTAGAGAATATGACGGTGTAGAATACAGTGCCTTTGGTGGTTATCCCCTGAGAGGCGTCAGTATATGAGGTCTGGGGATTCCCCCCGGAGAGGAAGGGTATGCTCGCCATGAGGTCATAATTTTGGGCCTCCATGCTTGAGCGATATATGTTTATGGTATCATACACCACGGAGGTAATACCCGGGGGTATCACCCAGTTAACAACCACGTTGGTGTATAGATTTATAGGAAGTGCCATATATGCTCCGTTGTGCCCCCAATTGTGGCACCATAATGCCGCATTAACCAATCCGCATGGAATAGAAATTCGGAACCTTGGCGCCAAAAGCGTAGTTAGTGCCCTCGACCAGATTCTGTTTTCCAATATTAGCCACCACAGGAACCAGCATCCCCCATTTGCCAGAGTAGGTCATGGGCTTTCCGGGGTATACGATATCCACGTGCCCATGCCCGCCGTTAACCCCGGGCACTCCCACCTGTGCGGCGATCACCAGGAGCCCGGAATCCGCGTCGCTCTTGGCGCGCTCGGGCTCTACGTGCTCAAAACGTAGACTGTTCTCGGCGCAGGCTAGTGCGATCTCCGTGGCCAGCATAGGCCGCGCGGCCGTAGTATTGTAAAAAAACTTATCCACCCCTAGTTCTCGCGCAATGCGGTAAACCCCGAGATTGCAGTAGGTGTTAATGAGATTCCCTTTGGCGTCTACCTCGGGCTTTAGATCCTCCTGCAGAAGTATTTTATCACAGGCTGCTTTGAGTTTTGAAACATCCGCAATGTATATCATAGTATTCTCCTGGACGTTACCTGCAGTTTCCAGGCGCTCCCGGACATTAGCGGCAATCGGCCATCATTTTCTCTTAAAATCTGTTTGGTCTGCGCTAGGATAGACCGTTTTTGTGTGGGAGTAAAATCCCCGCTATACTGACTTAGTATCTCCTCGTCGGAGAATCCCCGCTGAATAAGCACCGCGGTCATAGCCATCTCCGCCGCATACTCCTGCGGCCGATTCTGATATAGAGAACGCGCCGCATACGCCTCATCCATAAGCTGGTCTTGAATGTCATGCTCCAGTTCATGCGCGAGAGTACTCGCGAGCAGGGAGGCCATCCCGCCATAGTGAAGAAAATCCGGAATGGCCAGCGAGTTCCGCCATTCCCGGCGTAAACTCGTCAAAAGCTCTGCAAAGTTTACATACACAAGTTTGGAGTCCGCGTAATACGCAGCACCCGGACTACCCACGGAATACCCGGGCTGAAAGGTCAGACGTGACAGCCAGTTAACAACGACCTGCTCCGGGAGGTCAAAACGTTGAGCCGTAAAATCCGCCAGCTCCCAAAGAGCACGCTCTATCAGGTCCACCACGTCAACGATATTCTCCATTAATGCCCGGGCTATCCCATCGTTTAATTCCGAATTCTTATCTGTGGTAAGGGTGTCATTGATCTTGAATGCCATATGCGTATCCGCCCGGCCCCGGGAATCCCCGAGGCCGGACATACCGTTATTTGCCTGACTTTTTCTTCTTCGGCTCCATGATGACCACAGGGAGCGCATACCCGCCATCCTCGGTTTCCACCAAAGGAAGTTTAACCCATGTAGAGGCCTCGGCAGCCCAGAAGAGGGGGTGCACACGACTGGCCTTCCTATCTCTATCAAAAGGCGGGAGCACCCCGTATTCCAGGACCACGATCTTGCGCACAAGGGGTTCCCCGGTTTCACCACCGAGCACCACCTGCAGCACGTACTTGGCGTCAGGTTTTAGCCCGTTCATCTCGTGGTCTATAAGGCATATCGAGGTATCGCGGGCAACGTCATCCTTGTCCCCGGGGGATGACAGGCTGATGCTTAGCGGTTTACCCTCACACAGAACCTTTACGCTGTTCCTCTGGTCATCGTTCAAGTGCGCCGTTGACCACAGCAGAGAGATATCGGTTTTGGTGCGGTGAAAAACCCTGAGTTTTACTCTGTCGATGTTCATAGTTCGGTCTCCACTAGTCCGCGATCCCGAGCTCTCCCAGCCTTTGGGAAATGCAGGAGACAACGGTCTTGTCGCGTTCAAAGTTCCTTATCGCTTTAAGGTATTCCCCGTCTACGCTCTGGAAGATCGCGATCTTCTTCTGCAGATGGGTCTTCTTAAAGAAAGCCTGCAGCTCGGGAGGGGTACCCTCGGGCACAACCCCGGCCTGGGGAGGGGTGGCCACCACCGCGTGCTGGCGCATGGCCTTAATAGCCTCCGCCGCGGTATCCTGCACGTAGTCCCCGACTGTAACCTCATCTGCAAACTGCTGATTCTTGCTCACCTTGAGCATTGTAGACGCCTTTTCGGGGTCTATGCTCTCCCCGGCGGCTATCGCGGTATCCCCCATAGAGACCACACAGTTGGCCATAGCCTCCCGCAGTTTATGCGCTGCGGGATTAACGTTTGGATCTGCATAGGTTTTAAGCTTCTCGGTGGGGCTCTGCATAGCCGGAGCCAGGTACTGCGGTCCGGCCACTACCGGCTTTACCACACCCGTAGTGGGGATATCATTGGCGTAGTCGCCTGAGGTTACGGCCCGGATACCGGAAGCGGGGAGCGTCATAGCCTCCTCCCGCACCATCAAGCCCGCGTTCTCCAGTGCCTGCAACGAGGGTGTGGGGGCCATCATCGGCGGGGTGTACCCGCCGGCGGGGACCACGATCATCCCCTCCGTAAGCGTCATCGTGGTCGGCGCGGTGTTCCTCCAGCGGAACATCGGAACCTGCTTCCCCCCGTGAAGAGCGGCAACCGGATTAGGCGCCGGGGCCGCCTCGGGAATAGCCACCACGGTCTCCATTTTAGGAGCCGGGGGGGTTTCCGCTGCACAGGCCTCGGCAATCGCCTGCTGTAATGCCGCCTGTTTGGCGGCGCTATCGGTTTCCACCGGGGTCTCCGATGGGATCTGCGTGTTCTCCATACTACCTCCTATTCGTGTTCAGTTTATTTCTACGTCTTGGATTCAGTTTAACCGGCGAACGCGGTCAGCGGGCTGGAATTGTATCTGCCCGTTATCATCTTCCAAGCGGTATAACCCGCCCTGATCATCAAGTGCGTGAATGAAGTTTAAGACCTTTCCGGTCTCAGTTAGCGTGCTCCCCGCGGGCGCCCAGGTAACCCGGGTCTCCGGCAAGTACTCGGTATCCAGAGCGGCCGCGGCGGTAAGAACGGGTGTGGGCACCGGATTTTCAGCCGGAGCAGGCACATGTAGGGTCTCCCACACCTGCTGTATCTTCTTGTAGAATTCGTCCTCAAAAGCTTTATGGTAGGCCCCGGAGAGTCCCCGCCTATCCTCTTCCCCGTATTTGGCGAGCACGGGCTGAATGTGCGGAGCGGATTTATTGAAGTTATCATCTGCGTACGTCTTAAGCGTGGTATAGAACTCGGATTCCCGGTCAAGACCCTTGCTTATATCGGACTTACCATACTGGTCAGCGAGAACCCGCTGGTTGGTCGGGTTATCAATTACCGCATTGGCGTCCTGGGCAGCCCGGTCCTCAATGATCTTCCTGTCGGCTTCTAAGGGGTCCTCCGTCTTGGCCTTATTTTCGGCTGCGCGCATGAGGCCGGCAAGACGGTGCAGGGTGGCCATGGCCGCCTGTTTTGCGGGGCGAATGCCCCAGCTGGTAAATTTGTCCATATGTTGACGCTCCTTAAGGTCTTCGGCTTCTTCTCTCTTTCCCCCGCGTTCTCTGTATCCCAGGAAAGCGCGCTCACGGATCTCCTCATCGGACTCAATGGCCGCCTTCAGCGCCGGGAATACGTTATCCAGCTCCGCGGGGGTTATCTCCTCCCAGGCGGTGCCGCGGTCGTAAAAAGCGTGCCCGGTAAGAAAACCGGGATGCACATCAAGTCGGACATCAACATCCCCAAAACGGTCCTCACGGACCACAAAATCGAGATCTATGTCCGCCACATATATCGGGATGGCCCCAGAAATAGGGAAAACTTTATCAACGTGAATACGCACATCCATATCAAAAACTCCTCTTGGCGTTCGGGTGAGCGCGCAGCACATCCCAGGTAGGCATCAGCATGCGAAAAACCCGGCCACGTTCTTTGACCCCCTCGGGGCCATCGTAGTCGGGTATATAATTGTCGTCGAAGACGTAGCGCGCAAGCGCCTCCACTTCGTAAAAATTTGCGCACTTGGACAGGATGTCACAAATGCGTGTAAATATCGGCTCGATCATGCCGGGCTCTACGTGAGCCCTCTCGGCTTCCGCCTTCTCAGACGCCTGCGCTCGACGAAGATCGCGTACAAACATCTCCTTGGCTATGCGCAGCGCGTAGGCCTCGCCGCCGAGCATCCAATGCATTTTATTGTAGGATGAAAAGTCGTAAGCTGATTCATTATTCTGGTCGCTCATTCGGTTCTCCTGTGTAATCCATTATAGCATGGTTTGGGTTTAGGTGCAATTTTTAGTAGGAACCCCGGGGGATTTCTCCCCCGGGATCCGGCCCATTTAGGAACTAAATGGGGACTACGTCCATCACTTAGGACAGCGGCCACGTACCAGGCAGCTGACCAGCGGTGAGCCCCGAGAGGTTCGCGCTGACGACGGCGGCGGTATTGTGGATGCCGAATCCGAGTTGCTCTGCGTTGTTACTCGCCATCACTGGCGGGCCCCGTCATTTCTGCGGGGCTCCCGGTATCTCTACCGGGGTCGGACTGTATCTTCAAGGGGGTTCCACTCCTTGGAACGCGTACATATCCATACTGCGGGTCCAACTTATACGTCATGGACGGCACTATGAATGGCTTTATATAATCAATGAACTTGCTGCCCTGCTGCATACCCATTGCCAGGCGGAAGTATGGACCTTCCCGTTCTATGCGGGGGGTTACTCCCAGCCTGCTGGACATCCAGGCGGCAACCAGCTGTAGTTCATTGCCGGTGTATCTATTTGCGTTTAGCCTTATCGTACGATTGTTAATCGTAGCTATTCCGGTAAGCTTATTGGTAACCTTATGGTGTATCATTGATCCGTCATCCTGGTACCAGATCGCCCACGCTGCGGGGTGATTCATCTGGTTCAGTATACCCTCGGTTATCCGGCGACGCCCATCCATGTACAGAGATGACCGAAGCCGTAAAACAGTTGGGTGACGAAAACGAAACATTGCGGAGGGGTAACCACCATTGTCTTTCAGCGAGAGGTTTATGCTCTCAGAGAAAAGGTATTCAAGCAACTCTTTCTTCCACTTTATGTACTCCAGTTGCTTTATACCGTGGTGGATAACCAAACGGTCCGGACGTTCCCGATCGATACAACCATCGCCCAGTACAAGCGCGGTGATTACCATTAGCCTATTATACTTGTTGTTTTTTAGTCTTTGCATGAGAATTCTCTCACCTTTGTTTATAAGCCTGAGTCTCTACGGATCCTCGTGGACAACAATTCCATGGGTTTCCTCGGTATTGTCCATACCATACATTATAGCATACGGGATGGGTTTTCACCGATATAGCGTTCTTTATAGTTGGGAGTTATCGGTTTCCCAACTCGTGATGTAGTAGCAGTTATCTTTCGGCCAGTCTACGACTTTCACTTCGACACTTTTTCTCTCAGGAATTCTCCCGAGTTTGTCCGGAGTTGCGGTCGCGTATACTGACGTGGGTGCCATGCGGGTCGATAGGATGAGCCTGACGCCGTGGAGGACACCGTACATGCCGGTCTCTACCACTTTGTTCAGGGACACCTGGTCGAGCTGATCGGCGTTCCAGCTAAGCACGTCCGCATAGCGCATCGGGTGCATAACATACGTACCGGGCGCCAGCTGGCGGCTAAGCAGGTGACCAACCATGCGAACGAGGTCGGCGCGCTGTATCGGGCCGGCAATCGCCAGCTGCGGGTTGGGACCCACGGCGGCGGCGCGGCTGAGCAGCGAGAAGACCTGATCGTCCTCGGCTATCGCGTTGCTGATGGCAACACGCTCTTTGGCCCTGTCGAATGCAGGGAACCTACGAACCTGGATATCCTCATAACGAACCGCGGACGTAACCGTTATCGGGAACGTGGGGATCGTTATGCGCTGGATGTTGGTTTCATCAACCGGGGGAGTTCCACGAGCGCCGATTATGACGCTAGGGAATTCCGGGATGTCCAGATCATACTTTCTGTTACTTTTGGAACCAGCACTGTGCTGGCGGGTTAGACTTTCGTCTAGCCTCTGCATGTCGCCATGCAGGTCGGACTGTATCTTCACCCGATATTATCGGGGCTTACTGTGTCCTTACGATTTCTCGTAAAAATCTCAGTCTCTGAGGGTGTTAATAGCTGCTTTCGGTAGTCCTCAACTTGTTGCTGCTTTCGCGCAATGTTGAAGCGTATACCAGAAGCTGCGTAGTCGACAATGCTTAGTGTGTACTCTATGTGTGGTATTCCGGATTTCTGCGGACGTTCACGGCGTGCGTAAACTGAAACACCGTATGCTTTTAAATACTCCGCAAGTTGGTCCACAATAGAGGAACTCATTGATACCTGAATCTTATATGTCGGAAGTTTGTACCGAGGCTGTATCTCTTTGTACCTGTAAATACAACCCTCGCTGTCCATTAACCCCTCAATAAGATTCTTAGCTAATGAGTTTATACCTTTAGATATAAAACTCGGAATCAACTGCTTGTTGTTGGTGCTCTGCTTTAAGAATGCACAAAAGTTTTGGTCATAAACTCGGAGCCGATATGTTATACCGCTCCGTGTACATGCTTTGTGCCGCTCGTGCAGATTGATTGGCCTGTGAATAACCGCCTCTAGTTCCTGCCTCGTTTTCTCTGCGAAGTCCTTATCTACTACTTCCAGGGAAAATATATACTGATTTCTATGCTTGTTATACCAGACTGATCCATCACCAAGATATATACCTACAACGTAGGCTAAGCTGTTTGTCGCCCTATAACACCCTGCTGATTGGCTAATCTTTTCCATTTTAACATTCCTTGTATTCAAGGAGACTTTGGTAGAAAAAGCTCTAAAGCTATTCCAGCATTTTAGTAAGTTTCTTAGCGTAATTACTTACGCATCCGCCTATGATTTAGCGGGTATCTCACCTTGCACTTTTGTTACTATCCGATGTGAACCGGACGGACATGACATTTCTGCACGCCTCTGCATGTCACCATGCAGGTCGGACTGTCTCACAATCCCGTATGACGGGATCCCTGACGTACAGTCTCTGAAGATTCCAAGTGGCGATGCTTATACATTTCAATTCGCGCTTTGTCGCGGATCCAGCATTCGTCCACCTAAAACCCTGCTGATTGTCTGCATATAAGCATTGTAGCATATGTGCAGAGGTTCCAGCAACAGTCAAGTTTGCAACAGTTCATTGCTGAACTGTGGCCCCATTGTGTTAAGGCAACTCATCGGTGAGCAGAAGCTTGCGCCCTACGGCAACGTAATCATTCCTGTCCTTCAGTGCGGTCTGCATCGAGCGCTATGTTACACGGCTTTCGCCGGGACTGAACATTTCTGCCAGTCTCTTCCGTTCTCACGGAAGATCGGACTATACCATGATCCTTGCGGACCCTTACTTGGTAGTCTCTGGGGAGAGTTATCTCTCCTGCTGATTGCCCAATTCTTTGAATTATTACACTTTGGTATCAAAGACTCTAAGGGGTTTCCAGCATATTGTAAGTTTTCATCGGTATATTTCTATACCGCGCCTCCTCTATTTGAAGGCGACGCGACGGAACTGAGGGCCGGGATTTGCGTAGACGTCGTTAAACGCCGCTTCTTTCTTGGTTACAGGAACCTGCTCGGCATACGCACGCTTTATCAGCGCACGCGCACCGCGCTCGGAACCGGTACCTAGAAGGTTGGTGTCGGACTCATACTGAGGAGCCCACACCTTTTCGAACTGGCCTTCGGCCTGGGGTTTAAGGCTAAACATAATTGCACCTGACATCCCCCTTTAGGGGGGTTCCGCGGGTTAGGCGGGAGGGCATGTCAACCCTCATCACCACAAATAGTGGTTCAATCGAATTCTAGTTCGGTGATTGTCAGTGTTTGTCAAAGAGCAGGTTTTATCCCCGAAGGGAAGGGAATCCCCGGGGAGAGCCCGTCTAAGCGGGATCCCCGGGGTACCCAGTTAACTTGTTACTTTATGAGTACTTCAAGCACGGGCTGGGTAGCCGAGCTGTACCAGGCGGACACGTAGCCCACGAAGGTATTGTCGTTCCTGTCAGCCTGCACGGCGGATATTACCTGATTGGTGATCTTACCGAACGCAGCGCTGTTTACATCGCAGTTCACGTACAGTTTCTGCATGGCGGTATAAGTCTGCGTGGTGTCGAACGCGAACACCTGGGTAACCGTACCCGTGGAGTTATCGCGGAAGACGTTGTTGATCAGGGTCACGCGGCCGAGCTGTATAGCCGAGCCAACGCTGGCGCCATATATACCGTAGGAATCGCTGGTGTCGTCCTGTGAGGCGTTCTTGTTGAACTTAGCAAGACCATACACAGGGGAATTCAGCGTCAGAGACTGCGCGCTCAGATAGTTGTAGGACACGACGCAGGGGGTTACCACACCGCCGATGGTCACGAAGGCCAGAGCGAGGGGGCTGCCGCCATAGATGTCGGTGTCGGTGGACACCACCGCTTTGGTGGAGTCCAGGAGTTTAACGTCATCGGAATTAAGACCAAGGCCACGACCGAAGGTGCCAATTATCTGCATTTTTAGTTCTCCTTAAGACCGCAGGTTTTCTACACGGTTACCAGTTGTTCGCCAGGAAGTCCATGCCATTGACTACATCCGGCTCGTTTTCATTTAGGAACTGACGGGGAATAACCACCGAGGCTTTGGCAACCTTTTCAGGCCCGGCAAAGGGCTTCTTTTCCTCGAGGTCAGCGGACATACCGCCCTTCTCCGCCTTGCCAAGGAGTTTCAGCAGCGAAACCACCTGCGGCAGGCATTTCCTATCTATTTTTGCGAGAGCGCTAATAGCCGCCTGTTCATCCTTGGCGTCTATAAGCTTTTTCGCAAGAAGATCTTTAACCACGGATTCCAGCATCATATTGGCGCCGGCATCCTCTTTTTCCTTCTTAAGGCCATCCGCTTCTTTCTCCGCGGATTTAGCCTTCTCTTCCAGCATCTCGTTCTTGGCCTTCAGTTCCTCAAGAGCGTGGCGCATGAAATCCACTTTGTCACGCATTGACTGCGGGTTGAGGGCCTTCACCGGTTCCTGACCACCGGCAGCGGAACCCGGAAGCCGTCCGTAGTACTGGCGCACAGGGGAGGAGCTACCAGCCGGAAGCGGAAGAGCTTTGCGGCCAGCCTCGGCTTCGGACTGCATGGAGGCCATCAGAGGGGCCTCGCCGGCTTTAGCGGGAGCAGGGATCTCCGATTCGCTCATGGCAAAAAAGCCCGCGGTTTTGCGCGAGGACTGTGCGGCCATGGCATCGGTCGCGGCCCTGAAGGAGGCGATGCTGTTCACACCCTGGGACAGCATCTGCTCAATAAGGTCCGAGGGAGAAGCAACGTCCTCAGGCGCGCGGCCGGTGGACGCCAGGGCGCGCAGTATGCGCGTCTGGTACTCCACGGGGATTATGCGCGAGGATTTAACAGCATGGAAATCGCCGTTGTCCTCCGCAACAAAAAAGCTTTTGTCGAAGGTGTCACCCTTAACAAAGTGTATGTTGAAAGCAGCCTTCTTCTCCTCGGCCTTCTCAACCTTCTCCTCGGCTTTAGCTTCGGCCTTTTCTTCCGCGGGGGTTTCTTTTCCCTCAAACGGTTTGGCCTCGGCCTTCACGGTTTTATTCGCCTGGACCGGGGTCTCCGGGGCGGCGGGGGCCTCTACTTTCGGCTCCTCAGCTGCAGGTTTGGTCTCCATACTGATCTCCTTAGTTGACTCTTGTGGTTGTAGTTCGCTCAGCATCGGCTCTTTGGTGGCCATCTGCTGCTCGATAACGCCTATCTGGCTTTCAACTGCCCGCGTCTCATTCTCGAGTTTTTCTTTCTTCCCTTCCAATTTCTCTTTATCTGAAATTAGTTTCCCGGCCACCGGATCCTTAATCTCCTCCACCGGGGCGGCCGCGGCTTTGCGCGTAAGACCGATACTCTGCAATATCTTAGCTATTCCCATGTTATTTCTCCTCCGCGGGGATTTCAAGCTCTCCAGCAAAATTCCATGACTTACGGTCTATAACCGCCTGCACAAGGCGCTGCCGGGCGTCATCCGTCCACGACGAGAAATCCTCAGTATACTCAATAGGGATAACCCGCGCGGCTGTGATTTCCTTAGGTTGCTCATCTGCGGCCATTCCTGCACGCTCTTCTTCAAGCTTCAGCTTCACCATAATATCATAGTTTTCTTTATCCGTCAATGCCTGTGTTCGGATAGCAGCTTTTTTTTCCGGAGCGGGAACCGCAGGAGCTTCAGCTGCGGGCACTACCGGCTTATCCGTCTTGGAGACACCTACCGGGCCCGAAGGGGATTTTGCAATCTCGGGTACGACTTTCCCCATCTCAGATTTAATTTTGGCTAGTTCCTGTTCCGCACGAGTCTTTATCTCCGGGCGAAGAACCTTATCCAGCTGTTCCAAAACCGGACCCAAAACTTTGCGCAATTCCTCTATCGCAATCCTGTCAACTTTGTTGTCTACCATTTTTTCCGCGGAATCCGCCACGTTCTCGGTAACGTCTCCTGCAACTTCCTGATAAGCACTTACTTCAGGTTTAGGCTCTGTTTTATCAGCTGCGGTCTTATTCATAATCAATCCGCCTGTTTGTGTAAAGTTAGAGACGAGTTCTATCGGCGTCTCTTTTAATTTCCGCCCCGCAGCTATAGAGTAGCGAGCAAAGAGTTCGGCAAGCCTACCCAGTTCCGGACTGGACTTCCGTGAAGCATATACCTCAAGCATGTGCGCAGTAGGATCCGCTGGCACGTACACAATACTATCCTCCAGGAAGTTAAGCCCATAGTTGTCTTCATAAACTATAGAACCATTCACATGCCGCCCCTTACAATACGTGGGGCTCTGTGGGTGCATGTGGGCACAGAGATTACCAAAATCTGTTGCGATATTCCCGCAAAGGGAGCACTTAGCGCGAGCAGCAAGCGTGCCCATGGATGTGCTGGTGACCCTCCCGGATTCAATGTCCTCGAGCAGGCCCGGGCGTTTCTCCCGTATAGACTTTCGATCTATGGCGCCCAGGATCTCCACGTACTTGTCTGCATACTTATCGTCATTAAAAAGTATAGGAGTATAAACAGCGTCGAGGATTATACCAAAAGCCTTCTCGGGAATTAGGCTGTCGTGATTAAAGTAAATACCCTTTGCAGCGAAGGTGGAATAGCTGGGTATAATTTCTGCATGAGGGAATCGGTCTCCGTTGCAGTCAAAGACGACGAGTCTATTCGCGATGTAGGAAAGGTCTTCCTCAACCTCAAAGTCGTAAACAGGACCTTCATACGATTTTTGCTCAACATGTGCCACAGGGGCATATACATACCCCTCGGCATTTATATCCACACGGTTAAATATTTTTCCATGCGGTCGATAGTCCCTAAACCTGAAGGCATATGTGTCACCAAACAGTTTAGCAGCTTGTGACGACCCTATAGCCAGCTCATAGATCATGCCTGCACCTGCAAAATTGCCGGGATTTGGCCTTCCGGATACCGAAGCATGTACTCCTAACCGCCAGCACAATTGCTGTAAATCCTGAGCCAGCCGCTTTGACGCTGTAACCCCCCGAATGGTCCCCGAATAGCGATTGAGACCTGCACTCTTGGGCTTATGCTGGGAACCATCACCTTGCAAATATGCCAGAAAGAATTCTTTTTGCCAGGCAAGCGGCATATGCATTATTTCTTTAGATAAATGCTGTTCACCTGCATATTTGCCACAATGCTTTTCGCATAAATCAATCCACTTTCCGCCATTAGAATTGAATGAAGTGCGCGCGGATTTAATGCTAGGATGATACACTGTTCTAACCCCAGAGCCTAGACGTATGGCTATATCTTGCAAATCCTGGATAAATTCAGACTCGTCCTTATGGGTAACAAAGATTACAGTTTTAGCGCCCCTACAGCCCTCTGCCAAATAATATCCCATAAGCCGCGCCATATCACTGCCGGCCAATTCATTGCATTCAGTCACCCCGGTATCAAATCTAAAAACTACTCTATCTCCGCGTTTTAAGTCTGAAGCCGGTATCCATTTTGGGGTTAAAGCTTGTAAAAAAGTCACTCGGGCATCCGCAATGGCTACATTTGATCCTTGGTCTCTATTCCGGTGATCAGGATAGTTGCGATAATACACTTCATTAAAACGGGTGCGACGATACTCCTGGCGGGGGATAGCCCATACTTTCTGGTCTGGGGTAATCCAAAGGGAATCACACCAGCCTGTGGGCCTAATGCCCACAAGCTGTTTATGCTGGTCAAACTTAAAAAGCTTAGTAACCTTGCGACGTTTTCCGGTATGAGAAATAACAGTGTCTCCGATAGCTATATCCTCTACATTCTTATCAGACCAGTCAGCCATGGTTATCTTGGTTCCAGGGGGAACACAGTTCATGACATCAGCCGTGATCGCGCGCGCGCGATAGTACAGGAAATTGGTGGGATCGTACTCGAATTTCTCACCGGGAACAAACGGGCAAGCCCCATCATGACAGAAAACCGAGCTTCTGCGCGTATACTCCGTCCATTGATGCGCAAGGCGCACCAAATCAGAGGGTTTACTGTAGACCTCAATTACCTGCGCTTGACCGTAACGACGGAATCCGTTTGACATGTTTTAGCACACTCGGGGCATAGATTCTGCAGGCCTTTCTCCGTCTTAATGGGAGAGACCGGCGCCTTGCGTCCACAACGTTCGCAGGCGGTGTACGTGATAAACTCAGCGTGCACGGGAGTTCCAAAACGTCTAAACATTTTCAATCCCCCTCTGGCTGCTGTGCGGCTATATTCAGAATTTCCTGCATACGGTTCAACCCGGACCTTATAGCGTCTATCTCCGCTTTGAATGTATATGGGAGACGGTCACGGTGATCGTACTGCAGGTAATCCAGGTATTTCAAATTATCCTCGATTCTTCCGCTGTGGAGATCAAAACGTTCCTGTGCAGAAGCGAAGTACTTATCAGTCATTTTTTCCGCCCGGAACCATTCCGTGGTCGTATGGCTTTACCTCGGGGTTCATCCCTGTACCAGCGCCATACCCATCGCTTCCTGGTTGGCTCTGAGGATCCCTAAAGATCTCCGCATAGTCCGAGGGATACTCATCCCGTTGATTATTGGCCCCAGGGTCATAAGGGGACCCCGTGTGGCTGTCTACCCCGATATCGGTTAAGACTATCGGGATTTTCTTTACAAGATCGCTTTGGGCCCTCATTTTCTCTTATTATATAGATCTATGCTCTAGGGTTAAACACTACACTGCAGGTGGCAGCTCCTCACCCATAGGGGTAGGGAGGGCTCCTTTTTCTGCCATTTTATCGCGAGGAGACACTATGTTGTTTGGGAAAAGGGCTCTAGGTGGCTTAACCTTCTCATCTTCCGGCAGGGAGGGTCTACCTGCCCCTTTTGGGTTGGAAACCTTCCCCTCTAGGTCTTTGGGAATCTCTATGTCCTTGACCTTGGTACCTTTCAATATCTGCCGCATAACATCCGGATTTTTAAGCAATTCCTTGAGTGCGTCACGATACCGGGGGTCCAGCGGAGTTCCCTGTTCATTAACGAGCGCGGTCTTAATCCGCTCCTGGTCGTAGCCAAGCAGGTCGTTTATGACCTCGGCCGGCATGTCACCCTTGTCCCTGAGCTTGAGCAGAAATTCCTGTTCCTGCATGCCGCTAACCAAATTGGAGGGGCGCCAAAACATTTTAGGTATGGAGTACTTTTTTATGTCCGGAATGTATGTCTTATCTCCTGCAACACCGGAGATACCCTCGGCTCTGCTGTGAACAACATAGCCGCGTTTCTTCGCTACCGGCATCCAAACCTTATTTGATACAAGATCGTTGATAAGGGTACGCTGCAGCATGTACCGGTGCATGATAAGCTTTATGCTCATCGCCTCTTTGGCATAAGGATTGGCCTCAGCGAACATCGCTTCGTTAGCGGCCAACGCGATCAGAATTCTCCGCTGAGTCCAGTCAAACCACTTGATAAGATCCTCATGCTTGTCAGACCCGGTCTTGAACTCCATGTCTAGGTATGCGTGATATATAAGATCCGCTGAGGGGTCCCCCGCGATCTTGTTAAGCTCCAGGCGAAGCATATCCAAATGCTTCTTGCTGGGCAGCCATTTCTGCTCCTTGGAACCTACTTTCCAGATCTTTATAGGGAAGGTTACGCGCTCAATGAGAGCAAGCATGTACATGTACAGCTTGTCCTCAGCCAGAAGATACTTGAGTGCGGCCTTAACCGGGGATTCCCCGCGAGACAAGTAGCCGGATGTTTTTCTTGCATAGTGTATAACCCGACTATTATCTAGGTGTGTGGGTTTACCCGCCATCAGGTTTTCACGATACTCCGCGGGAAGCAGCGCACTAACAGCCTGGTCTATATCTTTAGCGGAATTTAGAACTTTACGGAGCTCGTCGTCAGCCTTCAGCAAATAAGCAACGCCTGGGCCAACATAGGTTTTATGCACCTCTATATTTTCCGGGGGTATCTGGTTAAATTCCTGCCACTCCTCCGCCATCTCATCCCAATTCCCCACGTGGAAACTGTTATGCACCACGATCCCATCCGCAATATAAGTGGGATCCCCGTCGATCTCCATTGAATAGACCTTGCCTGCGTAGTGTCGCCGTTTAAGCTTGCGGATAGGGAATAGCTGCATACCATCCAGCTCTCCGGAGATCTCAATGTCCTCATAACCTGGAACGCGGCCAACTGGGTCATTACCGCTGGTTAGGAAGATTTCCTTAGGGATAGCCACCAGATCCCCTACATGAAGCTCGTCGGCGCGTACAAATTTAAGGACTTTACCTTTCTGTATCGGGTGAACTTGACGATGTGAATCACCTAGGGTATAAAAAGACGCGGCGCGCAGTACCGGATGTTCCTTAGTCATCCATGAAAACCGTTTTCCATCTATGGAAATACCTACAAGGGGTTCGGCTACGGTCTTAGAGGTGCGATACTTTACTTTACCTGGAAGTCCGGTGGCGGTTACCACCTCATCCCCGACCTGTATACGGCATACAGGTTTGTGTTTCCCGTCTATCAGCAGTATTTTAGTACCAGGTCGGTGGCATTCCCCTAGTAGCTCGTAATCCCCGGACATCTGCACTACCATCTGCATAAGGCTGAGACGAGTAGAGAGATCTTGCCAGTAGGGCTCAAGACCTTTATCCTCCCCACGAACCTCCATGTCACTAAAAGGAAACGTGGAGTGCAGGTCTATTAAGTTCTTGACAATGGGGTGGAAGGTGCGATAGTGGCGCAGACGCCGATTCAGCTCCTTCAGGTTCTCCTTCGGGAACATCAGAAGAATCGGATCAAACATCGGATCCACGTACATCAACGGGATCTGGTTCCCGGTACCAGAGGGGGAACCCACGCCAAAAACATCAGCGGTGGCTTTACGAGAAAGAGAGGCCTCTATTGCATTGTTTATCGTGGTCTCATACTTATTGCCCATCGTGCCGTGCGCAGTAGACTGCGGCCGAACACTGTTGGCTTTACGCACGAACTGCTTGTTTTCGCCGTCAGGGGTGTTAGCACCCTCTTCCGCTTGCGGCATATGTGCTCCTATCTGGTTCAAAAGTCTGATTTCTGTTTCTGTGTAAGGGCGTCCGCAAAGTATTTGCTTACGCCTTCTCTATCCAGTGCATATAGCTTCCCATCGGAACCTTTGAAGTTACCGGTAGTCTGCAGATCTCCGTCTAGAATAGAGAACACCATTAGCCCGTAGCGGCCTTCCCCATCCGCGGGTAATTCCGCGGAGGTGAACAGGAGCACCACGGAAACAACTCCGGTGCTGCTAAGGAATTCTAGAGGACGAGAGGTGGACGTTGATACATTTTTCTCGTTGGACTCATACTTATCCACCGACTTGTATTTAAAACTGACCAAGGAGAATTTAAAGTCAGGAGATACCGCTGCAGACTTTTTAGCTAAGTAGTCGTGTATCTTATCTAGCAGAGGGGTAACGTTTGTAACCTCAGTGTCCGAGGTTTGATTCTCGAAATAAGCCTGAGGGGAGCTCTCCTTTATCTCTGCGGATACCGTACTGGCCGCCAGCCTATCCTCCGCGTCCTGTAACGCATTCGCCTCCGCGGCCTTGAGATACCGATTGGACAATATTTGGAAGTCATCAGCGGAAATAAGACCGTTGAAGTAAGCGTCCTTTATATACGCGTTGGCCTGTTCTGTACGAACGCCAGCAGATACCACGGACAGATAATCATCAATGCTTTTACCCTCCGTGGAAAGCGCGGCCCGACGCGGTTCGCTAAATGAAGAGCAGTCCGTCTCTTTTTTTACATCTAGATCCACAACTTTGTCATGCTGCCTGTATTCTTTTACAAGCTGTTTAAGTTCTTCCCGGGCGTCCTCTAGAACAAGGAAATTTTTGATCTCGCTCCTGTCTAACTCCCCCTTCTGTGCGAATATAGAATACCCGGATACCCAGGGCATTATGAAGTAGAAATCAAACTTCTTAGCCTTAGATACCCCCCAGCCTAGATTGTAGGATGGGATAGCCGCGGGAACAGTAAGTATCTCCGCGTCATCGCGAAGAAAGTCATGAGGGGAAAGACCGGTAATCTGTGTAAACAACTTCCTAATCATGTCCTGCCGATAGTTACAACCCATCAGATAATCTTCTATGTAGGAATAAGGGAACATCTTAGACTGCAGTAATTGCCTAAGATTGTTCTCCAGTTCTGTAATTTCCTGCTTAGTGCCTGTGCCGGCGAATGCCACTCCGGCCATCATCTGTGACATAAACCAGGTACCAGAACCCGCAGCCTGACGATTAAACTCATGCGCCATATCTAAATCCTCCACTGTCATTTAGAACATACCCTCTAGTCCGGGGTCAAAAACATTCTCATGCGCCACTGTGTATTCAGTTCCGTTCGCGACCATCGTGTACGCTGTGCTGGAAATCTTGGATATGGTTCCTGAAAGCATAGAACCATTATACACGAAAGCCAGATTTTCTCCAACATTGTAAGGCACTACTGGCTCACCCTTCACCGCGTGAGCAATAAGCGTCTTGCGCCTATGAAGCATGTTATCGGTCTTATCGACCTCCCACGCCCCTTTGGTTTTATCAAACTCGGAATGCTTAGTTATAAGGCCGGCCGGGTGAAAGAATTCGGTGTCAGTGTCTAGCTTCTCAGGAGTTTCCATTTTTACCTCTGGGTGCACAGCGTAGCCTGTAAATTGGTCTTTTATTTCCGCAGGGATGTCAGAAATCAAAGGAGACTGCACGTACTTAATTGCTAAGTCTGTGTCCTTAACGGCGTCCCATGTATCTCGGGAAAACTTATGGTCAACATCTTCGGCTAGCTTGAGCGCCAGGTCGGGGTATTCCAAGATCTGGTTCCGGCCGGGAGTAGCTTCCATTGGGTATTCAACTAGCCCCTCTGGGCCCCGCTTGACCATGTGTGTTGGAAGCATTCGCACACGTTCCCCTGGAGAGACGTTCAGGAAGTATTGCAGCGCCTCTTCAGCTGTACTACGATCTTTAGCTTGAGTCTTTTCGTCTACCCGTTCTTTAAGTGCAGAAAAGTATAGTTTTAATTCAGGGAAATTAAGCATGTTCCATTGTGCGGATTCACCCCACGACATCTCAGGACGAGTAGCCAGGGTCTCATGTATCTTTTCTGCATACTCGTCCACCACTTCCGCGAGTTCTTCTGGGACCCTAGCTTTAAGGTTGTCTATGAATTGGTCTAGTCCGGTAAAACGGGAGATCTCGCTGTCTAGGGTTTTCACATCCTCAAAATACTTTTTCTCCAGAATTTCCTGCTCCTGAAGCTTACGACGAAATGCACGCTCTTCCGGGGAGAGTTTGGACTCCTCTTCCTTGAACTCCTTTTCTTTCTTTTCCCTAAGCGCCTGGGCCTCCTCCTCGGTTAATCCGGGAGTTACCTCGCGCTTGTGCTCCTCTTTATACTCTGTAATCTTATCCGCAAGAGACTGCAGCTCTGTATTCATACCCTCGACTATCTCGTTAAGCAGAGGGGTTGCCTCAGCCTCAGGTAAATCCGCAGCTTGCGCCAATTTATCCACCATCCTGTCTGCAAAGCCCTCCAGATACTCTTTCAATTCCCGTATGTGCAGAATGAGATCAGAATGGTACAGTTCACGATAGTACCGAAATGTAAAGGTTACCAGAGCTTCTATGGGGGTACTAAATAAAACTTTTATGTCAGCTTGCTCGCCGGTAGGGACCGCGGAAACGAACGAGTCTAGCAAATCCGCATATATTGTTGAGGGATTAATGGAACCAGGACCAATCAAACGTGACATCTTGCGCATACATGTCCTCCAAACAGTCTATTTATTATATTTGTCTATGCTCCGAGGTTAAACGCCTAACCGAGACACGCAGTAACCAGGCCGATGATGGGTGCAACTGCAACGGGTAATCGAAATCCGGAAGTCCCCGGGAGTGCTCTATGGCGCCCTCCCCGGTGGATGAGCCGGGGGTAGTGGGGTAATGGTGCGTAATCGCGTCCCGTTCGGCGGTGGAATCCTCCGTTCGAGACTGAGGGGTCTCCTGCATCGTGTGCTCATCTACAGGATACGAGCTTAAATCATGCAAAGTCGGGGTCTGTTTTGGGTGAAATTCCATAGCCATATTATGCCCAAGGGTCCTGTGTGTGCAGGTTCGCTTCAATAGATTCCATGTCCCCCCATTCATTGTCCCCCGTGGAACCCGTAAGCGTTGGCTGCATCAGAATACGTGCGGCTAGGCAAACGGTGTCCGCGAGGTCTTTGGAGTTGTGGACGAAAACTCCAGCAGCGAGAGCAAAATTGTGGGTGTCCGGAACTTCCAGGTCATATACGTCTTTCCGCTCTGCTACCGGCATAACGGAGGCTACACAGCGCGCCAATTTGAAACGCGCAGACTCAGGACTTAAGGACATTAGTTCATCTCCGGGGAGCAGAGATGCCGCCTCTTGGTACCTACCGCTAGCACGCATAAACCTATGCCCCGGAGTGCACAGTATAGACGCACCGGAGATTAGGGATATGCGAATGAGCGCAGCATTCTTGCGTGTGCACCACGCTTTTTCTACAGGACGTAAAACCACCCCGTCTCGTTTATGGTAGCTATAAACCATGTACGTGGTACCCGCGGCAGATCCATTGGCCAGGTCTACAAGCTTTTTGGGTCCCTCAGAGGTGAGCACCTCGGTATCCCCGGTAAAACAGCCAGTACGCGGGTGGTCTACCCGAGTACCCAGGTCAACAAGTTTTCTAAGCTCATGAATCTGCTTGGCGTATGGCAGCAGTTTTATGCGCTGTGTGTACACCAATTCCTTGAGCGTCTTGTAGTCCGAATAGTTTATGTTGTATTCGAACGCCTGAAGCCCGCTATTAGTCAGGGTTTCTTGGAGCCCAAAAGACTGCCACTGGTCAAACCATATCCCTAATAGGTGAAATCTGGAGCCTAACTGAGTCATGAACTCTTTCATGTTCTCGTAGGATACTATGAGCTGTTTTGCCTTATCGGGCTGCCATTCGGTCACAAAGTCCTGGATGGCCACATATTTCCCCCCAACAAGCTCTTTGTGGAAAAGTGAAAGCGCGGCCGCGTCTTGCCTGGCCCCCAGGTCCACGGTTATTATGTAGTCGTGTTGGCTTACCCCGGAGCTGTTAAAGCCGGTGATGCGCTTACAGATACGGGAGTCTTTTACGTAGTCCTCGCAGGTTACAGCCGGAGTGGCGGATACGTCGCAGCATGCCGCTATTTTTTCCGGGAATTCAAAAAATCCGTGTTCCGCTTCTGGAGGATCCGCCATCAGCATAGTCCTCATTCCTGTAGGATCTTTTTCAAAATCCTCCTTGAACTCGACGGGGATTCGGATGCCGTGGAAATCTGTCCAAGTACTTTTAGAGAACTTCTGCGGGAGTATTTCCCAAGTTGCTCCCCGATCGGTACAGACGTGCAGATTACCTAAGTTTGCATTGTACATCTTGAGAGTAAAGTCATCTGTCTGTGAACGCGGAAAGCTTATTATAAAGCCTTTATGCCGTTGCCCGAAGCGGGTATTTGCCGAAGTACGCAGAGCGCGATATAATTTATCGGCGTTGGACTGCATCCCCCTCACAAAAGCAGAAGCTTCGTCCATAACAAATACCAGTATGTTTAAACCCTCGGCGCTCTCATTATCGCTGTTTCTTGAAAGTAACCTAACTCCCTTAGGGAAAATAACACCGTCTTTGGTCACAGTAACAGCAGCGCCGCCTGCGTCAGGCCGGAATTGACTGGTAAATGCCCCAGAGTTTTTAACCGGATATTTTGTGTGCAACCAATGCCAGCGAAGGATACGCTGTTTAACTTTGTCAAAGAATACATCGCTGGCCTTTTCTCCGGATGGAGCGACGTTAACGCAGTCTATGGAATCACCCTCTGCTAATCCAAAAAAGGAAGCAGGAGAACGCATGCAAAGGGAGAGATACGCAATATAAAGCAGTATCAAAACGACCAAACTATCTTTGCCCGAATTATGATGTAAGAGTCCACCTTGCAGATAATTATGTGTATCTGGGACAGTAAATGTGTACACGTCTTGCATACCTAGCGGCGATATCGACACGATGCGCTCCCACATAATGCTGCTGTTTGCGTATGCGCCCATCCAAGGAGCTGCTTTGAGTGTCTCGTAGCCAAAATGTTTACCTGCTTTTAGTCTGCGCGAGTAGCTTCGGTAGCGTTCCAGCTTCTTGAGGCTTTCAGGTAAAGTGGCCACCGCTATTTCAGACAACTGAGGTGGGCATATAGACCCTGCAACTACACCCGGCTGCTTGTCCTTAAGCAGCTGTTCTTGTTTTCTCCATTTATAGGGCACATTAAATGTACGGCAAAATAGTATCTGTGCGGCAGAAGTCTCTATAAGTAATTGCCAGTATGTACGAAGCTCCCCTTGGTACATTACCCGCTTTGACCGTATAACACCTACAACCCCAAAACCCCTAAGCAGAAAATCAAGGTCGTTAATGAGCGCCCTGTTCTTACCAAGGTAGCCTATATCCCAAGACCTAGGTTTTCCTGGAGTACCGCAAATCCACCCATCAGTGGCAAATAGACCTTCCACACAAGCTTTGCGTGTTTCTGCCCTAGAAAATAGGATCTGCACAGGTATGCGTTTATCTTTAGCTGTTTTACCTATTATCCCTAATCGGCGCGCATGCTCTTTGAGAGGATTGCAACCCTTACTCCATGCAGTATTGGCATTCCGCGTAATCGAAATCGCCTTAGCACTGGGAGTAGTACCCGGAGTAATGTGGACACTGCCGCCTAGACGATTAACTACCGCAGTGAAATCCTCTATTATTTCAGAGAAAGAGGCGAAGAATTGGAATCTCCCGTGCATACAGCCATCACCCAGCATATAGCCCACAAATTTTCCGATATCAGGGGATTCGTTATACATCGCGTCTATCGGTATAGTTTGTGCTGCGCATATCCAATCCCCAACCCCAAGATCCTTTAGCTTTTTCCAACCATTCACAGTAAAGTATTGATGATCTTCTGAGGCCTCTGATACATGCCCAAAGGAGGTTTCAATGCGGAAACAGTTCTCCTGTTGTGCCTTTTTTATCGCGGGAGTGGAAACTGTGGTTATAATTTTTCCGGTTTCTGTCTTTGTCCAAACCGATATCGGCAGATTCCTTTTTGCACATTCCGCCAGTGTGAATCGGTATCCGTCAGCAGTCAGAATCTCTTGGTGCCCCAGAAGACTTCCCTTTCCGTACATCAGTACCGCGAGCTGGTTTAGGTTATCAAATGTCTTAGCTGGGTTTGTTCCCAGCATGAAGTCCACCACCTGCAGTTGCCGCTCCGATAAGGGCAGGAAACCCATGTGTTCCTTAGATATCGCAAACGTGCGAAAATCTACAGGTATTTCATCCCAGGCAGCTTCATCTATTTTAGTGGAAAATCTGTTCTTGAAAAAGTCCTCTGCATTAGTCAGCACAGCCTCGCGCACACAATCCGCCAAACTGAAAGGACGAGCTCTGGTTACTCGGAAATTTCCCTGTTTAAGTCGTTCAAAATCCTGATTCATAGCGGAGATACGTGCAGCAGATTGTTGACTATGAACATGTTCCCTGAAACTAAATGCGGAAAGTAGTAATCGGTATCTCGCGTCTCTCTCAGGCTGAGAACTTCAAACCAGGAGATGATGTGTCCGCGGGAAATCCGTACTTGTTCGTCCACGCTAGGAACCAGGGCGTCCGGGGCTACAGCTATTCTCTGTCTCAGTTTCAAATCTTTAAGGCCTAAAACAGACAGAGCGGCTGAGTCGACCTCGGCAAAAGGGATAGATATCTTGCAGGTAATAAAACCGGAATATGAAGATATTGGACAACGTGTTGGTCCGGCGCGCAGCATGAACACCTTGGCAGATACTTTCATGATATGGGACACAGAGTGCAACGTTATCTTTCGTGTATCGGGGTCTGCACCATACACCTGCATGGTACCTTCTGGGTGCGCATACAATCCCGGAAGCTCACTATAACTCCTGATTATCATTTTTTATCCCGCAAACCGGAAATCTTTATTAGAAGTAGCCGCTGAAAATCCTCAAGCTTACCAGGGAATAAGGTGTTTACCACCTCACGCACCGCGTCCAGAACTATCTGGCTCTCTTTCTGCGCCTGGTCTGTTACCGCCCCACGCAATTCCGACAGATCTTTAGCATGTCCGTTTATGGACTCCACCAGGTTACGAATCTCTGCAACGTACTTAACTATGGCGGTTTCACTATTTCGGGTACTGTCCTGCGCCGCAGATACGCTCTCCAGCTCCACAATCCTGTTTAAGCAGGCCTTAACCATGTTCTGTAGTAGCGCGCCCTGAGGCCCGGCGTCAATACGAAGTATGTCGTCTAGGTTGCGATATATAACCCCGAAATCCCTGCTGGCGGTAACTGCCGGCCTAAATTCCCGCACTATGGCGTTTGCCGCACGACGCAAAGTATTAGCCTGTTTAGGTATTTTCTCTGGGGGTATCTCCGCTATTGAGGTGAGAAAGACATGTAAATCATCTAGTTTATACTCTTTGGTATAAGCAGCGTACGCGTCTGCCCCCTTATCCAGCATGCGGAGAATGTCGCATAGCTTATACTTAGGCCCTTTGAACATGGCTAAATTAAAGCTCATGTGAATCCCTAATCTTTTTTAGGCTAGCAGAAAGACCCCGGATAACCTCGTCTTCGTGCTGGTCCCAGTAGTGTATGTCGGGAAAATCCTCTTCAGAATCTTGTGCAAGATTTTTCCTAAATTTAACGTAATCCTCAACCTCTTCTCGCACCGCGGACTCAATAGCTGCGTCATCCATGCTGCGACCTTCTAACCGGGAAAAAACTCCCTGTAGAATACCCCCGATATGCTCCCTAACTTCCGGGTAATCGGCGGCTATTGTATCCGTGGCGCCAGTAAATGCCTTGTCTTCGGTGCCCAGTGTTTCCGCTAGACTTCCTCCTTGCTCTGTCCCGGGGGTAAGGGATTGCGCCCCCGTTCCACCCCAAGAAGGACTCTGCGTAAAGTGCTTGGTATCTATATATTCTCTTGCAGTAGCCCATACCAGGTTAGACAAAAGAGATCCCAGCTTCTGCAGAACTGATCCTACCGGAGTACGTCCGGATTTAAGCTTATCACCTTTGTAGTAGTCAAGAATAGACCTTCGGGTATCTGCAGAAAAAAGCCAGGAAGGAAGTGCTGCTATTATAGCCGCACGTATCTCCCCTGCATGTTGCTTAAACAACTCAGCCGCATCGGTATCCCCACGTGCTTTTAGGCTGTAGAGTACGGTCTCCATAGCCCGGGCGATCATCTGCGACTGAGAAATCAAGTCAAGTACACCATTTTGGAATCGGGCCGCGAGATCAGGAGATAGTTGTTCACTGTCCAATATGTGGTACATGTGCACAATGCGTTCGACATCGGCGGCAGGTAGGGATCTAGTGCTTTCGGGTTTTCTCCCCGGAGGGAGTAATGAAAATTTTAGCATAGTGTCTCATTATTATAGCTGTTTATGCTTCCTGGTTAGCTTTAGCGGCCTCACTCTTAAACCACATCTGCTTCCCGGTATACAGCGCGAATCTGTGTATGAGCTTGAAGTTAGGGTGTTTACTGAGCGTAAATAGGAGACGTTGAAAAGTAACTGTAACACATTCCTTTTTAACTCCCCAAATACCGGAAATCTGATAAAGTCTGTTCCCTGCTAAAACCAAATTGAGTAGTTCATATTGTCGGGGTGTAACCGCGTGCTTTGCCGCTAGGTATTGCGGGACCAGATCAGGAGAATGAAGATAGCTGTATAGTGTAAATATCTTTTCTCTAACGGCGTGTATACGCCTAGAAAGCAAGTACTGGGATACAGAGAACTGAACCCCTAGGGTGCGCTGCGGTATGGAGGATGAAGAGGCAAACTTAGTGCGTAGTGCAGCTAGGGCTGTTTTGTTAGCTGAAGTCAGATATATATCCTCTATTAGATTCAGCCAGGAGCTTAGTTCATCTCCCTCAAATTGAGAGATTCTTTGGACTACGTCCGTAAACGTAAATGGTTTAGGGCTAGTCATGGCACTCTACCAATACTGAAAAGTTTTCCCTGGCTACAGTGAGTATTAGCTTCCTCCCATTGAACTCAGCGCTAGCGACAATGCTGTTAAGTGCTAGGTCCACCACATGCCCTTTAGCCCCTAGAAAAGGCCCAAAGGATATGGAGATTGGTGTACCCACCATCAGTTTACCTGCGTAGTCTGTTGGGTTGTAATCTGCGGCGGTTTCCCGCATTCTCTGCACTTCGTCAGTGGACATGACCTTATAGTTACCTGACATGTCCCGCAGAAAAAGTATAGAAGGACCTGTAACCTTGGTTGCAGGGGGAACCATGTGTGCCATACCATGGGTGCGACTTTGACGTATACGCTGTGGTGGGAGTTCCTGCCTAATTGTTTTCTCTACATCCGCTATTTTTATCCCACGCTCCAGGCCCACAAATACGTAACCTTCTATTATAGGCTCAAAAATTCGGTAGCAGTTATCACCGTTATGGTATACTCGGGGCTTTGCAGGAATCCAATAGTGTACTCCTGCAATTTTAGGATATTCAGCAGTCTGATATACCGGGGAGGCTACCCACAGCATATACCAGTCTAGGGGTACATCAGCGCAGAACTCTCTGTATTTTTCAGGGACTGGGAACATAAATTTTTAAATTTCTCCTCTCCATGTGCTGCTACAAAATCATCAGGATCTAGTGTACCTAAATCCAAGGTTGTGGCCGCTATTCCTGCTCTGCCTAGTCGAATCCTCGCTGCTGCGGCCGCCTCCCTTCCTGCGGTATCCGGATCATACACCACAACTGCCGTGGTTGTAAATCTCCGAAGTAAACACGCCTGATCCCACGAAAGGTTGGTGCCTAAGCTGCTAACCACATTTTTTACACCATTGTCGTACAACTTGAGGAAATCAAATATTCCTTCTACGATTATAGCATACCCGGACTCCGCAATGCAAGTGTGTGCTACGTTAAGCCCGTATAGCATGGATGTCGGCCGGGTAGCATAGGCTGTATCATACATAAACTTAAGCTGCGTAGTTCGATACGCAAGGCCCCTAAACGAACTCCAAAGATCCCGCAAAGGATATACGAGTCTCTCATCCCCCCAATCAGACAATCTGTGCGTGAATTCCGGGCCCAACTGCCCCGTCACGCTTCCCTTTGACACGTAGCAGATTCCCATCAGGTCCAAGGTGTTCCGGCTTATAGCCTTATCTGCTATAATCTCTAAAAGACTCACGCGATCTCCTCCATTTCCCCCAGGTTTAAACCACGCTTTATACCTACAGGAGTGGGGACTACAAGTTTCTCTGCAGTTTCCATAAGTTCCTTTACCTTAGGAAAGAAATCTAAATGTGTGGCTTGCGGGATCTCCAACACAGCAGCGTCGTGTATCTGGAAATGGAACTTGTATCCGAACGTAGATTCCGGGTATGTGCGTAGCAATTTTATGATGGCCAAGTTGGGGATGTCGGCGCCCATGGACTGTATTGGGCTGTTTACAGCACAGCGCTCACATCCCCCGCGGATTACCTGTAACGGATGGTCGATTCCATCCAACCGACGAATCCTACCAAAAGGGGTGTACACACACTTATGCTCCAACGCGAAACGTTTAACATTAGCTATCCAAGCAGCTACCCCGCTATAGCCGCGGAAAAAGTTGTCATAGAGTCGTTTCGCGTCTATTTTAGACATACCCTTATCCTCTGCAAGAGTTTTCCAGCTCATGCCATATATTATGCCAAAAGACACGCTTTTAGACGCCGAACGCATATCCTTGGTTACCCTATCTGGCGAGACGCTATACACCGTGGACGCCATTGCTTTGTGGATGTCTAAACCGGAGTTTAAGTCAGACACGAGCTTTTGGTCCCGAGAAAGATGCGCCAAAACTCGTATCTCTATCTGAGAGAAGTCAAACTCGTAGTACAAATACCCTGGGCGCGCAATGAAGGCCTTCTTAATGTCCTTATTGGTGCGAGGCAGATTTTGCATGTTAGGCGCCGACGAACTGGTGCGGGAAGTGCTGTTAACTCCAACTTTATACTCCGTGTGTATGCGCCCATCTTTTTCGGATTTAGCGAGGAGGGGGATGACAAATGTGTTCAATAACGTAGCTCGGGAACGATACTCCAGCAGCAGGTCTATCACCGGATGCTTACCCCTCAGCTTAGTTAAGGAATCCTTATCGGTTGACTCCTGCGTTTTAGTCATGCGTATTACAGGTAACCCGAGGGTGTGAAACAAGACGTTAGCTAGTTGCTCATCTGAGGTAACCTGGAATTTAGTCCCACAAGCGGTGTGTATCTGCACCTCCAGGTCCTGTAACCGAGCCTCATAATCCTGTTTGAGCCGGGAAAGATATTCCCGGTCTACCGGAACTCCCTCGTACTCCAGGTTCATAAATATCTGGGATATAGGCATGTACACGCAGTGAAACAGAAATTCCAGTCCTTTAGCCTTTAGGCTGTCGCGCTGAGCTAGGTATATGCGTAGCGTGCAATCCGCGTCCCGACATACGTATGATTTTAGGATGCTCCTCGGTATCAGGGAGTAATCTTTTGTAACCCCTAGCTGTTGTTTTACCTTCTCCAGCTCGTCGTCATATCCCCCCATACTCGTGTACACCCAGGCCAAATTTTTAAGCTTTTTGTTCAATTGGGTTTCGTCTAGCAAGGTGGTGGATATCACGGTATCCGCAAAATACTCTCCAGAGTCTACGCCTAGATTTTTCTTAAGTATTTTCAGATCGTACTTACCATTGTGCAATACCAGTTTCTTACCTGTTAAAAATTTGTTCCACTTATCTACTAGGCGTGCGTGTGCGTCTGCCGGCCAATGCGGTATATTCCCGTCATCCAACCAGGGAAAATACGCGGCCTGTCCCGGAAGCCAAGATATAGACCAGCAGGTAACGCGTGTGTCCATGAAACTGGGCTTACCATCGGTCTCTATATCCAAGGACAGCACAGGTCTGTCCTGTATCAGCGCCAGTAACCTGTCCAAATCTTCCTCGGTTTCTACATACGTATAGTGTTCCGGTACTTTTTTAGGCAGCCCGTTACGAACAGCGGTTAGCCCGCGCTGTATGTTACGGATGATCTGTGTCTCATGGTTTGGATCCGCAAATACCGCAGACAGGGAATATATCGGCATAAACAATATCCCTGGGTAGTCCGGAAGCGTACTTAAGGACCCCTGCATTAGGTCCAATCGCATGGACCTATCCTTAAACAGAAACTTAAGCAGGTCTACGCCCTCCACAATCACGAGCTTTGGCACTATGCTGCGTATTTCCTTATCCAGGAAGTGAAAGCATGCCTTGATATCCTTAACGGGGGGTTTAGCTACGCCCGCATAACACTTCGTACTGTAAGTGATGTAGATGTCTTTTCTGTCTATTCCAGATTTTTTAAGTATTCTATCTAAGATTATCCCGTCCTCCCCTGAGTAGGGAAAACCAGAGGCGTCATCTGCCTCCGCGGGTTGGGGACCTATATACATCACTTCCGGCGAAAAACTTCCGGTACCCCTAATAACACACTTTCGCGTAGAGAATCTTCCGCACTTCCTGCAGTCTAGTGGGACAATATCGGCAACAAGCTGCGGGTTAGTCTCCTTACGCAGCTTGTCATCGAATATTAAAGGAAGATCCAGTGTGTTATCTATCACTTAGGTTGTCTCCTGGACTTAAGCGCCTCGTTGCGTATACCGATAAGGCGCCACACATCCTTAGACCACTGCTCAAATGCCACCCCGTGATCCGTAATCCCTATGTACTCCACGCTGAGTATACGCGGACCGGACACAGTCTCCTCTTCCACCCTCAGCAATAGCTTAAACTGTGGGTTAGCAGACAAGATGGCAATGTCCTGGGCATCCGTAACGCGCACCACGAACATATCTAGGTGTTTACGGAATTGGACTATTCTCATAGCGGAACCGTCATTGAATTCGATAACTCCACTTCAAACACCTTCGGGAAGGATTTACGTGTAACAGTAAAGTGAACTACCGGACACCGCCTGCTGGTAGGGGAGTACACCTTTTTCTCCGCATAATCAGTCTGGCCCATAATTATTCCCTGCCTAAAAGATCCACAGTTAACCAGGAGCCCTTCCTGGGTGTGCACGATCGGAGGATTGGTGCCATAATCCTCGTACCAGCTGAAAGGGAAAACTTTAGGTTTATGGCTATGCCCGCGAATAAATAGCCTAACACCGGGCCATTGATGTTGCACACTCTGTAATTCCCGGATATCCGACTGTTCTGTCACGCCCCCACCCTTACCATGATGAACATGCACCTTTATCAACCGGGAATGCCTGGTTGAGTCGCAGAAGGTAAGACGCAGCAATGCCTGACCCCCGCCTAAATACGGTATTTTGTGCTTGGCGCACATATACTGTACGCTGGTAAGGCCTGTGGCATACTTTCGATAATGATCCCCGTCCAGTAGACCTAAGCATCGCTCTGGTTTTATCAGGCGAAGTAGTTTAGGTAGGACCTTGGTATCAAGCCAGTGGAGATGCTGCAGATCTTCCTGCTCGAAAGCCTCCTGCCGATCGTTAAACATTTGGTGGCGAAGTAAGCGTGTAGACGGCCTATCCTCATCTGTCAGGTCTCCTGGGCAGATAAAATACGCCAAGGGGTCACTTTTGACGATATCACACACGTGGTCAAATGCAGATTCCAAAAATGCCGGGCTTCCAATGTGCAGATCGCCTATGCAGTATAGGTTCATTGCTGGGCCTGCACCCCGAACCGATATACGAAAATCCTTAATTATCATCGCTATCTCCTTTATGCTGTTGTAGTTATAAGATTACCCTCTACATCTCGCTGTAAAATAAGCGTGCTGTTGAAGGCGTCTTTCAAGTCCGGTATATGACTAACCAGGAATATTTGATTGAATTCAGGTTCAATTTTCTTAAGCAGATCTCGCAGAGCTAACAGCCCCGCATCATCAAGATCCGCCACCTCATCGATTATCAATACGCCGGGGGTTTCCCCTGACTTAAGGTATAATAGTTTAGCTAGGGCCAACCTTATTGCCAGGTATACCCGCACTGTTTCTCCGCCAGAGTAAAGAGATATATCGCGTTCTCCACTGGAGTCCGACACGGTTATCTGCAATGTCTCTGATATCTTAGCTGTTGTTTGGTTCGTTTTCGTGGTACGAAAATTTATACGTATTTTCCCATCAGACAAGATGTCCATGTAGTGGTCTAAATACTGCTGTAATTCAAGTAGACAGTTGTCTAATACGAGAGCCGGTATTCCCGCAGGACCAAAAGCCCTGACTAACTCCGAGTATGTATCCCGTTCAAGCTTTAAGCCATAATATTCGGTCTTAGCGGTCTCAAGTTCCTGCTTGAGTGTCACCGTTCTCTCTGCTATGTACTGCGCACGGGATTTTCGACTAATAAGTGCGGACACCTCATCCCGAGCGTGAAGTAGTTTGGACGCCAATAAGCTCCTAGTTGCACGCAGCTTGTCTAGTTCGGTTTCGGATTCCCCATAAGTTTCGGGAGAATTTTTAGAGTTCTCGGATATCACCTGGGATAGTTCCGTTATATCCGCCGATAGTTTAGCTAAGTCTAGGTCTAACTTTTTAGTCGCATCCTGCACAGATATGCGAAGCGCCTCAGCCCTTTCCACTATGTTCTCGTATTGAGATTCAGCCTGCTTAGCAGCAATAAGCTTATCGGAAAGCGCAGACGCGCTGTCCGCTAGTATCTCCCACTTATCGGCGTCCATGCGCGCGGATTCCAGGCTCCCTGAAATCGCGGTTAAGGCTTCGCTGTTCTCCGCCGCTAAACTCACGTGTTTTTCCAAAGTTGATTGCAATTCCAATCTATAAGCAGCTGTATGCTCCTCTGTCATATCCGTACCACAAGTGGGGCATTTGCCCTCCGGAATAGAGTCTATCTGCGCTCGTAGGGATCTTGCCTGATTAAGCTGCTGTGCATAGTTGGCGTGTAGTTCGCCCGCCTGACGCTCTAAATCTGATATTTTTTTATTAAGTGTAGACAGAGTACCCCGTGCGTTGTGCGCGTACTCCAGGTCCACCTGTATGCTTACCGCTAACTTTGGGTCTGGTGGTGACTGGAGCTGAATATCCAGTTTAGCTAAACTCGACATGTTGTTCGAAATAGCGGATTCCCCGGCCAGTTTGGTGTTAGCATGTAGCTGCCTTAGTTCACCTAATTTTCGTTCCGCACGAAGGGACTCCTCTCGTTCTTGCTGCGCATGCGCTACACGTGCGCGCAATTCTGCCACCTCCGCATCTATATCGGTAATATCGGACTCAAGATTAGCGATGTCGGAGTTATGCGCTGCCAAGTCGGTATCAAGCTCCGTTATGTCCTCCGCGGGGGAACAATTTTCAATATCAGCAGTCAGCCTGGCTATATCCCGTTCGGTCTCTCCCATCCCATTTTCCGCCTTAGCAGCCAATTTGCGGGACCTATCTTCCAGACCTAGATAGATATCAAGACCGAACATCTCTGTAAGTATATCTTTTCGCTTAGCGGGGGTTTCGTCTACAAAAGCGGAAAGTTTTCTTTGCGCGGAATACACTGTATTCTCCCATATAATCTCGGAAGTACCTAAAAATTCCTCCGGGGATATGGACATGGTAACCTTGTTGGTTAAATCCTTGAAGGTTAATTTCTGAGGAGAACCCAGTTTTTTTCTTCTAACAATCTCGTAATGAACACCACGATGCTCTAAACGAAGAGTTACCTTGAAGAAATCGGATCCCTGCCTGATCATACCATCTAGGTTGTCCCCAACCACTGACACATATAAGGCAAGGTTAATGGCGTTAAGCAAGCTTGACTTGCCTGTCCCGTTGCTGTGCGCGGTATCGGACTCTACAGCACCAAGAATGGCGACCACACCTTTATATGCGCTCAGGTCCAGAGCAAATTTGCTCCAGCCCATAAAGTTCTCTAATTCAAGCCTTTCAAATAGCATTAAGCAGCTCCCTGCCGGCCGATAATACCGATGCCTGTAGTTGGATGTCCTGATAGTTTTGCTTATCTGCCCAACGGTTAAATGCGTCCCCTGGTGTTAATTGCTCTGTGAATGCTGTATCTCTGGCTACGGTGTTATCATTGCATACAAAACTTATCTTAGCTATTTTATAAGGGGAGCATAGCTTAAGCTGTGCTATTATAGCCGCCCTATTTATTACCCCCAGGTCTTTTATATGTCCGGTAACAACCAGCTTAACCACTGCCCCCGATATTACCTCCGCCGCGGCTTTAATAACCGACACCAGAGAGTTGGTGGTATCTCCTGAGCCCAGAGGCATACTCCCCGCGCCGCCGGCGCCCTTAAAAGAGAACTCCCGGCTGTCCATGTCCACGTTAATCTGGAAAAATTTACGCGCAGGAACCGATACAAACTGGGGGGATTTTAAGCTTAGGTCATACACCAGGAATCCTTTTGTCTGCTCTATCTCGTTAAACGTTACTCGTTCAGGGGAACCCGTATAGGCTATAAGTGGTTGTGTATTAACAATCTTCTGCGCATGAATATCCCCAAGGAATAATGGAGCGGTTAGCAGCGGAGATATATCTTTCAGGTGAAGTCCCCGCGGATCCTCGGGGTTGCAAGCACCATCGATTGCGTCAAAAATCAGTGCGTGCCCCACAGCGAGCTCATATTGACCGGAAAACCTAGTTAAGGCGGCAGAAAATGCCTCGCGCTGCAGCATAAGATCTTTGGTGTACGCCCGAGACAGGTGGGGTATTGCCAGCACGCTATGTCCCGCAAAGTCTATAAGCTTAGGCGATTCATAAACAAAGCGTATGAGGGGATTACTGATACCCACAAACTCGCTAAGTGCATGCTGGAAAAAGTTAGTTTGTTTTTCGTTTATATCATGATTCCCCAAAACAATTGTGGTAAATATCTTGTTATCTACCAAAGCCTTAAGTGCGTGATGAAACGCCATTCTCTCAACCGAGGAGGGCATCCAGTCCCGGTATATATCACCGAGAATACACACGTGTTCTATACGCTCTTCCACCGCATATGTGGTTATGAAGCCTATAGCCGAAATAAAATCCTCGAGCCTATTATTCCGGTCTAGATGCCAATCCGCAGTTAGTAGTAGTTTCATGCGCGTTTCTTGCGAGGCTTACCCTCATCCATCGACTCCCCTTTAAGTTCCGACATAACACTGGATACCGGGGTTCCCTTTAATGCCTGCAATTTTGCGGAAACTAATTCCCGTAGTTCGACGTGAACTGCCTCGTTACCTTCAATCGCCTCGGAAAGAGCGTCATACCCTACGGCCAGTTTCTTATCACCCAACATGTATGTGTTTCCACTCTTGGTAATGACCTCGGCGACAACCCCGGCGTCTATAAGATCCGTGGTTTTGTTTATTCCCTCCATAAAACGCAGTTCCACGTCCGCGCTAAGATAGGGCTGGCTAACCTTACTTTTTATGACCTTCACGCTCATTATATGCCCTTGGATAGGTGAATCCTTATCCGCACGAATCTTCTCCTTTTTGTACATCTGCAGACGTAGGGACGCATAAAACTTAAGCGCAAATCCCCCGGGAGTAATGGTTGGATCTCCATAGACAACTCCTACCTTATTGCGGATTTGGTTGATAAATATTATCGTTGTCCCTGTTTTGGACGCCTTATCTGCTACCTTCCGCAACCCCTTGCCGATCATGCGTGCCTGGAGTCCCACCTGCTGATCTGTCATCTCCCCCTCAAGCTCCGCCTTTGGTGTAAGCGCGGCCACGGAATCCACCACAATAAGGCTTACCTCTCCGGTCTCAGCAAGGCGCTCTACGGCGGTAAATGCGTCCTCTCCGCAATCAGGCTGCGACTTCAACAGCTTATCAACGTCTACCCCCATTTTAGACGCCCAGTTGGGGTCGAAACTTCCCTCGCTATCAATAAGAGCTGCTATTTCCCCGCGACGTTGGGCCTCGGCGATAGCCACCAAGCTTAAGCAGCTTTTACCGGAACTCTCCATCCCAAATAGTTCTATCACCCGGCCTTTGGGATACCCCCCACCAAGTATGTAGTCCAGGGATAGCATACCCGTGGACATCTTATCCAGGCAAACATTTCGTTGCTGTGTCAACAGAGAGGATACATTTATACCCTGAGTCGCCAGACCCTTAAGCGCGTCGTCAAGCTTGGACATTTAAAACCCCCTAAATGGTTCTGATTTTTTGCGTATCTGCGGCCATCCGTCTAAACGCTCCACGACCTCATACCCCTCAGGTACGTCTATGGCGTCGGCCTCCACGAAGCTGAACCAGTATCTGTACCCGCCAGGTATACCGATCTTGCCGTGTAAAAAGCACAGCTTGTTGGCTTTTTTGTATAAATGAGAGTACGCCATATTTACTTAGCCTCCACAGTAGTTTTCAGTTTAGTAATGTTAAAGTATTCCCCGTTCTGCTCCACTATAACCGATACCGACTTACCTATCATTCTACCTATAGGCAGCATATCGTCAACCTCAGCCAGAGGTACCCCGCATACACGCAGCCAGCTGTATAGACGACCGCCCACCGTAAGCTCCGGACGACAAACTTGTGATGCCGTTATGGTGTTGTTACCGTCAAAAATATCTACGTTTACCCGCACATACCTACTCTGGTCTCTGGCCGTAAACGGGACTATGCTGTGTATACGACCCGTCTTCCAGACTAATTTGGTTCCGATAGCCATAGCATTACCTCCTGCTCGGATCCAGGTACAGCATGCCCTGGAACAGACGTATTTTCTCCCGCAGAACCTCCACGGAATTCTTGAGATTTTCATGCACAAACATTACACTGTCATGGTAGGCCTCGGCGTCAAGTTTGGCCGCCATAGCGTCTGTTAGCCCCGAATATGAGGCGCCGGCTAGGTGTGCACACATCGCTTCCCTTATATCCGCGGACTTAAGGTTACCCACTTGCTCGGATATCATAGCCGCGTTATACTTTAAGTCCTTAGACATCTTGGAGGCCTCTAGCAGGGTTTTAGCCAAGTGCAGGTTATTTATGGAGTCGATAGCCATGCTACTTATTTTGTTAAAGTTATTCTGCACAGTACAGATCTTATCGTTGATTGCGTCGGGAGTAAGATCGTCCACGCGCAAATCCACGAAAAGTTTTTTTATCTCTGAAATGTTCAACTCATACTCCGCAGTCGTCATAAGGGTTTTCATATCCCCTCCATTGTTTTCACGAGGCCGTCGTAAACATCTTTTCCGATAAACAGCTGTGCCTCTACAAAGCGGTCTATTTTCTTTAGCTTATCTTTATCTATATCCCTGCCTGACATCAACCCATTATACCAAACCTTTGCCAGCAAAAGCAATAGCTGGCTTCTGTAGTTCACCTTGACGGGAGCCAGCTTTATGTCCATGCTCTCCCGAATATCTGTAACCTTATCCCAGAGCTGCATCACCGTTCGCCATGTGGTGTTCTCTGCTTGCGCCAGAAATTCCGCCTTGTCCCCTCCTCTCCTGCAACTAAAGCAGAAAAAGTTGTCATCTGGGTATATAAATAAGTTAGGTGTTTTTGTATCCCCGTGAAAAAGACAAAGACCCCGCAACTTATCACCCACCGGCTTAAACGTAAAACCATAGGATTCTGCAATATCTTGCAGTGGGACTTTGCATAGTTTTTTTATCTTCTCTTTGTCCATTAGAATGGGATATCCTGCGCCATATCGGTTTCAGCCGCGGGAGGTAATGCTTGCTCTTCACAGCGTATTACATGCTCCGCTAGCCGCATTCGTTCAAAGTTGGCCTTAACTGCGAACTTAACTTTAGGCCCATCCCGGTGCTTTATTATGTTGGCCTCCAGATCCACTACCCCGGACGCCCGGGCCTGGGCCTGGTCTATCGCGCGCAATGACATAATAATGTCGGAATGATTGGCTATGAGTTGAGACATCGCTAAATGCTGTACCCCATAAGAGGTACCTTTCTCTTTTATACCATCACGGTTTATCTGTACAGCGGATATTACAGGTAATCTTTTTATCCTGCCCACTTTCCGTAACTCCGAAGCCATGGTCCCAAAACGTTCATCTCTGTCCAGTTTACCGGCACCCTCGAGTTCCATAATACCCAAATAGTCCACAACAAGCAGATCGAATTTAGTAGGAAGTAAATCGTTCAATTTGGACTCAATAAAGTCCGGAGTACACTTAGCTGGCTTGTCCAACACATAAAATATGTTTTTCTTTTCCCGTTGTTCTGCCAAAGACCGGGATAGTCGAACCTTCTCATCATCAGTTAATGTTCCGCTTTTTAACCTGGAGTATGCAACCTGTGCGTCTAAGCTATCAAACCTGCGCAGAAAATCATCACGGTAGTTCTCTATGGTAATATACAGGACGTTCCTGTTGTCCGCCTTCCAAGCATGATGCGCCATATTCAACAACATTACGGATTTACCCTCGTTGGTGGCGGCCGCCACCAGCGCAAGCTGGCCTGGAAACAACCCGTTGGTGGCCGCGTCCAGTGTTGGAAATCCGGTCATAACACCGGGGTCCTTTTTAGCCGAGGCATATGCCTGCTCCCGGGAATCCACGGAATCCGAGAGCGTAGCCTCCGACGTGCCCTCATCGGTATCATACCCTATGGTAAAAAATTCTTTACGTAAATATGGAATAATCCCATCTAGGTTATTACCCCGATATAAATCAGCAGCCCGTGTAAGGCTACTTTTTAGTTTGGCACGCCTAAAGTCTTGCTTTATGGTATCAATGTAGAAAGCTAGAGGGGAGGACAAGGAGGATAACATAGCCTCGTCATGCGCGGACATTATATCCGCTTGTGCCCCGGGCCTCGCGCCCGAGGCCGAAAGTAAAGTCGATAAACTATCCCTGCTCAAAAGCGCGTTGTAATTTTTCCGGTAGTCTATAGCCAAGCCAAATAACGCCTTAAACCTGTTAAACTCCCTGTCGTCTTCCTCGATAAATACCGAGGCTTTAAGATTTTTTTCAGTAACAAGCTTGAAGCTGTTAACGTCGGTAAGTAAGTATTTTATTATCTCGCGCTCTACTGGCATGTTAGAAAGCCTCTATACTATCTGCGCCAAATCTAGCCTCTGTAGGCGTAAGCACCTCGCAATTAAAGGTAGTCTTTAATGCCTGCCTGTGCTCTAGGAACTCAGGATTAAGGGTAACAAATACAATGTATGTCTTCAAGGCTCGGGCCATGGATATCTTTGTGGCAAGGCCCAGCCAGGAACCTTTCATGGAGTCCGCGCAATTCTTAGACCCCGGACAAGCTTTCCAGATCTCTCTAAGTACCTTCTCTTCCGGCGCCAGAGTTTTACGTTTCTTTTTAGGCATAGTCACCTCTGATCTACTTAGATTCTAAACCCATGGTATCCCTAAAATTAGGGCCAGAAAACTGTACACGTTTCGCATGCTCTTTTAGTATAGACGCGATGCGTAATCCAGACGGATTTGCGGTCGCTAATTCCGACACACTCTTGTGTGATGTCAATATGTTCGGCATTAATGAATTACATCTCTGCCGAATAACCGAATCTAGAACTGAGTCCACATACGCCACCTCATCCTTAATCGGGCGGTAGGCGTAGCCTATGTCATCCAGCATTAAAAACGTTGTATTCTGCAGCATATAAGCGAAGCTATCCCTGGACCTAATCAAGCTGTCCACACAGTCCGTTAGTGTGGTAAAGTATGCGCTATACCCCGCGCGTATCGCGGATATTAAAACCGCACAGCCCAGGTAGGTCTTAGCTGTTCCCTCAGATCCCCATAAGTATAAACCCATGCCCTGTTTCCTCTGCGCGTGAATGGACTCAATATAGGCCGCTATCTGCTTTTTTGGCTTTTGCGCGGAAACCGATTGTATAATAGAAAGATCAGCTTTTCGATATTTCATAGGTATGCGCGCCCGGACTTTTCTAACCTCTGCATCGTACTCAGCATAACAAGCACAGTTAAAGTCCAGACCCCCACACACAGCGCAGGAATCAATGATTCTATTCTTTTCCGAGATAAGATAGTCTACGTCCGCCCCGGTGTTCTCAACCATAGTTATTTCCTTGAAATGGCGGCAACGAATCGCTGTAACTCTTCCCTGAGAGCAAAAAGATGCCCCTCTATCCTTCCCGCGGCGCAAGCATTGCAGATAGCTAAATCCAACAGTTTGGTCTGGTCCTGGCGCATGCACTTAGGCAGCGTCATGAATATGCATGAATTCTTATCGTCTAAATGTTTTCTTTCCGTATTAAGCATCTTCGTCCTCCATGAGTACAAGCTTGGTGTGTTTTAATACCGCTTTGCATATCTCTACTTCCTGTTTTTCAAGTTTAACCTCAGCCTCATACTGCAACACCAGCGCCCCGGCTTTAGCTAACGCGTAGGCGTCGCACTCGTCGTCGGTGTCGAACTCTACGCCCCACTTTTTAAACACACCCAGCATCATCTTATTTTTCTGGCCAATCCCTGTCCCTAGTACAAATTTTTTAAGAGTAGAGGGGGGGACTATCAGCATCCGGATACCGGATATGTGCACCAGCCTTTTTATTATCCCCCCGAGTTCCCCCAGGGCAAACACCTTGCCCCGGGCTTGAAACGCGTATCCCTCCATCACAACCACCTGCGTCTTCTCTGGTATCAGTTCCCTAAGCGCGGTCTCTATCTCTAATAAGCGCTTAACTCCACGCTTTAATGGAACCAAAGCTACTGCGGTATGATCCGCGGCGTCCCGCAGGATTACAACACCCGAACACGTAAGCGATTGATCTATTCCTACCACCGGATAAATATCAGACATTAGCTCTCCCTCACGAGTATCCCCGCTAATACGTACTCTTTAACCGCGGATACCGCGGTGGCGACCGCGGTCTGAAGAGAAAATACGGAATCCACCAGGCCCATGACTGTCACCGGTCGGTATACCCCCGCTGTTACGTCAAAAACATCCCCGGAGGTATGTTCCACCAAGAGCGCCCCGCTTTCCCTCCAGGGTTGCATAAGGGCGTCGAAAGGAGCGGCCATGGCAGTCAGTAACGGAACCGGGAATTCTCGGCGAAACTTAGTACGAAAATCATCAAAAATCTGATATGAACCGGGAATAAATCCGGATCTCTGCGCCCCGCGCACCACCTGCACCGTGGACTCCACAAGGTTGTAGTAGTCCTCCGCTTGAACCCGGGACTCCCCGCCTATACACAGCTCCGCTGATTTACCTGTGAGGGCGCAAAGATGTCTGCGCAGGGATAAACTTTGGCGAGGAGAGAGCACGGAACGCATCTCCCTGCTTAGGCGAGCGACCGTGGAGGGGATAACCTGCGGAGTACGCATACTCAGCACCCGGCCAGTGATGTCCACGTCTATGGGCGCCAGCATATCGGAACGGAAATCCTGACATGCATCCCCAAATAAGGGGGTGCCAAAAGCCAGGGACAGGTCGCGCAGAACCATATGCCGATCCAGCTCGTACTCAGGCGGAATTACCGCCGTAGCGGATACCGTTCCCTGGCGCACGTTGTGCTCTATTAGCTTGCGCACGTCCTTGCTTATAGCCGGCGCCATAATAAGCAGGGATCTTCCTAGGTCACGACCTAGCACCAGAGCGGAAAGCACGCCCTGGAGATCGCAGATAACGGAATCTGACAACCAGAGCAGCGTAGGACCGGAGATAGCCTTACAATCCCGGGAGAGTAATGATTTGTACTCCAGGGTATACCCGAGAGAACGCGTTATGGTTATCCCCGGTCGATGAGATACCGAGAGCTTTATATACCCCTCAGAACCCACCCCCCCGCAGATATCCCCGATTATGCCGCCTGTTTGGGGGTCCCCGCACGCGGTGGTGGCTGCAGAACGCTCTAGCCAACCCGGGGATAACCCGGAGCACTCAGAGGAGAATCTCTCTGCGCGAGAGAATAATATCCCCTCAAAAGCTGCGCTAAGGCCGGAAAGGTAGCCGCGCAGTGAGTGCTCCGGGATCCCCGCAACCAGAAGACGATGTACGGCCGAGGCAAGACCGGAGGTTAGTATTAGGGCCGGACGAATCCCGGAACCGGAACGGGACTTAACCTCCCCGGCAACGGTGAGCAGAAGCTGCAGTGCCTCCCTATTCGTATCCGTGGACTGCAGCCGGTCAAGAAGGCCCGAGTAGTGAGAGCGCAGGGTATTCCCTATCAGCGTGGTGGACTTGTTTGGACCCAGGGAACGAAAGATAAGCGGGTCCAGGTCTTGAAGTCCCCTGAGGATAATACCAGACGGAGAAGCTAAAATCTTTTTAGACATATATCATGTTGCGGACTCGCAACCAAACATTACCCAATCAGTATACTACAAAAAAGAAAACAATGCAACTACTCGTCGCCTGTTTTTTTCTTTTTACGTCGGACAGGGGTAGAGATATGTATGTAGTTAGGGCAGACTAATATGGACTCGGAGCTGTTTAGCGCATGGTCAACAAGCCGGCGTATGTGCAGAATATCCCGTTCGCTCAGGGTCTTGAGCTTACAGGTCACACTGTAGTTCGCGGGATCAACGGATATCACGCGTGTTTTAATACGGAATTTTTCTTTGTTAGGGAGTTCGAGGATATCCCGCATTGTGTTCGATACCGCGGCGGCGGTGGACTTCTCATCCGCGCACTTAAGGGACTGCAGCAGATTACGAATGAAAGTTAGATCCCCGGAGGTAAAGATATAGGCTTTATTGTCCGGAATCATGTGAACTATAGTGAGCTTGGTCATGCTTGTACCCCTTTCGCGTGCTCCTGAACGTGTGCCTTTAGTGCGATACCTATTGCGTGCGGAACGGACTCAATTATCTCCCCCTCCCAGACACCGATGTTACCCCCACGAACGCTGAATAGATGTTTGATTATATCCCCGGGTTTCCCCCCGACTTTAAAGTACTTGGAAAGAAGAATGCCTATGATCGCCGCATTCGCGGCATTGGTGGAACCCACTGGCGGTACCTGTGCAAAAATACGCCGAGGACCCCCCTCATTGTAGTCAATGTGTATGTGCAGCGGACCCATCGTGGTGTTGAAGCAGTAGTAATCGGATTTAAGGTTAGATTTAAGCACGTAGACCTCCAGCTGCCTTATTATATATCTTTATGCCCCGGGGTTAACCCCCGTGACTTCAGCTTGTCCACGGCCTCACGAAGGCGCGAAACATAGGCGTCTACGGTCTGGAGCTCCCGTTCGGGTATTCCGGACCGGACTTCACGCAGTCGGGAAGCCAGGTCATCCCCCCAGTTCTTGAATATCCTGATACCCAGTTGGACCTCGAGCTCTCGTGCGGCCTCAAAATATCTGCGGCGCAGGAATTGAATTCTGCGCAGAGCGCGGTGCCGGTTGTTCAGGATCTTGGCAACTTTCTTCCCGAACTGAACATTGTGCATGCGCGCCTGGTAGCGTGCGACCTCCACCTGACGTTCGGCGTACTGCCGGTCCTCGGCCTCCGCCATCAACAGCGCCATCACGTACTGGAAATCGGGCTCGAATTGGCGGCACACCGGGGCCTTCCGGACCGACCAACCCCCATCAACATCATCTTTACGGGTCATCCAGCCTACCCCGGGAGGGATATCCCCGGCCGTAGCCACCCCTTTTGCCGGGGTGGCGAAGTATATACGGCTGCAGAAAGGAAGGTAGTTCTTCCACTTACCCTTAGTTATATCGCTCATGAAGTCCGAGCGGGAGGCCTTAACCTCGTAGACAACAAAGTCGGGGCGAGTATAGGACTTCCTAATGCGCAGAATGTCCGGTATCGGGGTATCCGGGAATAACCACCGGGAACCCGCGTTCACCTCGTTGCATACGTAATCCCCGGTGAATTCCAGGAAACCCCTCAGATCCGCCAGGAGTGTCTTGTGCGTCCAGGACACAGTCATCTCCCTGGTACCTCATCTGCGGACATCCCGGTATTGTCCGGGTAGTCAACAAAGGAGACCACGTTGTCCCACCGTACGTAAGTGTTTGGTCGCCAAAATCCCCGGGATACAAATTGAGTTCCCGCCAGGGAACAGGTTCCTCTGGCTCGGACATCCCCCGCACGAGCAGCCCCGTGGACAACGATGTCCCCGGTTACCGGGTCCGGTGTTAACGTGGATGCCAGGGCGCAGATATGTGTCCTCCTGGACATCAAGTCCGGGCCGAAGGTGATAATGCAGTGCTTACAGTTAATGCAGGGTTTCATATTCGCGTCCTCGGCTTCCAGCACGTTGTGTGCTATTTATGTTCTCCGGCGAGTTCGCGGAGTTTTTTGATCGCCAGCGTGGTTACCTCCTGCTGGCGACGCAGTGCGTCCTTCAAGGCCACAACGTACTCCCTGACCAGCACGGGACTCGCGGCCAGTGCGGACTTTAGTTCCCGGTCATTAAATGTACTAACCTGTGTATTGTCTAACATAAATCTATTTTAGCATAAAAATCAACGTCCGAATACCCGGGTGCGCTCCATGCGCGCCAGGGCCTCCGCGGGGGTCTCCCCGGGCAGGAGATCGAAACCACACCCGGTCACGCCACCCTTGTAACTCCCTGTCCCCTCACCGATCTCGTCGTTAAATGTCACCCACAAGGAGGTACGTATTAATCTCGGCCAAGGCAGCCCCATCAACCACCGCCAACGCCATTCCCTGCGTTCCAGGTAGTAATCCGCAATCCGCTTCTGCGTGGTTCCGTCGTGCAGCGTGTACGCGTAAGGCGCACGCCACGTGGTGGCCACCCGCCCAGAGGGGAGACCGCGCGGGATCTCCACCCATATACCCCGGCCGATAAAGCTCTCGGCGTACTCCCAGTGTTTATAATAGTCCCAGGACCAAGGATAGTAAAGGAATTTGTTTGCTTTTCCCCAACATAGAACCAGCGCACTCTCGTCAAAGTAGAAACCATACTGCCCGGCGTCAAAACCACTTACATATTGTAACTTAGGTAGATGTATGTAGATCGCGATAAACAACAACCCCAGGGATAACGTACTATGTTTAGTATCCCAATCGTTCACCGTGATGCGAGGGCGACAATATCGGGTATCCGTTTCGCCCCAGGAATAAATCTTACTCCCATCCGCACGTACGTAAATGGGTATGAACGGTTTTAGTATCAAGTTCAGAATATTGGGCATAATTCCTCCGGCAAGTAGTTTAGCATTAAAGGACGATGACTGTCAAGTTCTGGTTGGTAGGTCGGATTCAAGTTACAGTCCGTGTTCAGGGTTGTCCTGGGTTGCGAGGGATACAGAGGAGCAGAAAAAGGAGGCCCGAACTTATTAGCCCTTAGGCTGGGTAGTCAACTATTTGCCCGGGCATAGGAAGGGCATAGACCACTCCCGAAAGTGATATATAAAGACTAATTAATATATCTTTTAAGAACTATATTATTAGCCCACTATGGAGATACCGGTTCTTCAGCAGGAGGAGGATTCCCCACCGTTTACTCGGGTGGATCTACAACTCCTCGGCTTCGCGGGCACGCTTATCTGCGTTGGTATCTGTGCCCGGACTATGCTCGCCCAGCTGGTGCCCCGCATAATCGGGTTGTCATTTGCCCGTTGCATGAGGTTTTGACATAGGCAGGGAGTGTGCATTCCAGCACACCACTGTATCCCCTGCATTGAGTCCGGTGGTCAGCCGGCTCACGTTACCCGGGATAATACCGGGCTTTCGCCGCATATTCGGGGCCGCGGCGCCATCGCCCCGTTGACATCACTTCTTTTGACTTATACGCCCGTTTAGGGGCGTCCGGCCTAGAAAGGTCCTTTATGGCCCTCACTGCGCGCCTAGGCCTACCAGCGCTCCAAATTGGCCACTACTGTGGCGGTATCTCATCCGGCTGCAGGGTGTCCTTAATCCCGCATTCTTTGCACTGGTCCCACAATAAGCCCCCAGAGAGTTCCGTATCCCCGGTATCCAGGAGGCGACACCAACCATTTTCCTGGGGCTGTCGATTGGGTATTGACAGCCAATAAGGGCAGGTCTTATCCCCTGCATAGCAATAACATCCCTTGGGGATAACTGACTCGTCTCGGTAAAGGTCTTTGCAGGGTTGACAACGCATTTCTCTGTACCCAGGGCCGGAATAATCCCGGCCGAACTGCAGCTTGGACGCAAATAGTCCGCATCTGCGTTCATAGAGATACCCGCATTGGTCACAAAAGGGACCATGCACACCGAGAATTATCTGAGTTGTTATCTCCGCCTCTGCCATTTGTGTTTCACCGGTTTTGGGTTCTCCGTTTGTTCCCGGGCTATTTTTAGCACGGAATTCACTAGACTGTCAAAACGTTTATCCAGAATGCGGTAGCTGGTGTTGACATCAATGCGTTTTCCGTTAGGGGAGATCATGTTCGGTCCAATGGTCTCCCGTTTCCATTGCATCCGCCAATACGCCCATGCCTGAATTTTAGCCTTCAGCTTCGCATTTATGGTCATCTTGGGACCCCCACATACGATCTATTTCAACGCAGCGCTGCAACAGGTCCTTAGCCTCTTGCCGCATTTTCTTGGACTTTTCCAAATCCTTGTGCTTAATCTTATCTCGCCAAACAGAGAAATCACCTTTATAGTATTTTTTAAGGCCCTCGGTTCCGGATACTAATTCTGCCAGAAATATTTTACCTTTAAAAAGGTATAAGCGGTTATACGCATAGGCCTCGAAATCGCTGTCCTTCCAGACCAGATTTTCTGGTTTACGTAAAAAACCTAGACGCTCACTTGGTTCCGCCATGTAGAAACTCATCAGAAAAGCTTACCTCCGTGTTTTAATGGGCGCGTGATATTGAAATCCATCTTGGCTTTTATGCATGCAGCGAGGTCTATTCCGCGGGCTCCGCAGAAATCAAAAACACGTATGCACACGTCCGCTAATTCCAAACCCACGGGATTAAATGCAGGAAGGTGATCGTCTTTTTTATCCGGCTTTCTCATGGCCTCCAGGGCCTCAGAGAGTTCACTGTGCATGAGCGCTATGGCCTGGCCGTCATTATCGTGCGAAAAGCCATGATCCTTAGACGTCGCATACGCCTGTGCACATAGTTCTTGTATTACTTGTATACCTGCCTCGTTCATGTCAACTCCTTAATGTTAGGGAAGATGCCCATCATTTTCTCCACGCGTACCGAAAAGTTTTGTTGCCACGCAATAGGGTCCAACTTATTCAGGTCAAGGCGGTAGATAGCATCAAATGTTACGTATCCTTGCCGTTCCCTCTCGAAGTGATTACCTGTAGGATCCTGGTCATTCGCGGCATCAAAAGCTGCCAGAACAAACGCGTCTTTGAGATCCCTAAATGTTATACCCTTAACCTCGGTTTTACCGCGGACACCGTTATCAGTGTGCGGCTGGCCTACATAGGGACGATTACGCCATAGGTAACATTTGTCCCCGTTGTGTTTAGCAAAATCCTCTAAAATGTCACCCATGTTCATAGTCATTCCTAACTGAAAACAAATCTGGAGGCGGACGGTGGGGTCTCACCACACATATTCCATTCCGTAGATATCGGACTCCGCCATAAGTGGTGACTTTCAGCCCAAGTCACCGAGGGATCGGTAGGCTCCCACAGTCCGAAGACCGAGGGTTGATCTCCTTCTGCGCAGATTGGGTGTGGGTTGGGGTTGCACCAACATCCCGGTATCCCCACCTCATGGGGCCCGGCGTCTTAGGACGTTAAAACGACCACACCGTAGATTAACTGTTGCAGGCGGGGCTTGATTCCCGCTGACCCAATATTAACCAGAATATGTTACCCACAATTTAATCCGCCTGGTCTTTGGGCTGTGGGATTCCCATTACTGGGTGGTAGTTGCATATTCTGTGGCGTCCTCGGGTGCGAACACCCTTCAGGTCTTATAGCGCGAGCGCATGCCCTCCGCCTGCTGCAACGTTTTTCTAAATCACCTGATGTGTACTATGCTGGTACCTACGTCGTATGCCCCTGAGACTGCTGTAGACAACGAAGCCACACATGACAGTTCCGTCCATCCGTTTTCTTGCGTATTCACGGTCATGCAGTTGCTATACGTGGGATTTATCTGCCCACACCACACTATTGGTCCCGATGGGGACGGATTAAAGGGACTATAAGGCTGCGGCTGTGTCATCGGATACGGGACTGGAACGTACACAGGTTCCGTCACGCGTTTAACGATGATCACCGCGGCCTCCGCGGCCTTCTTGTCTACGGCCTGACGTTCCTCGATGCGTTCCAGTTTTCCGTTCTTTAGATCCTCGATGTCCATACGTAGGAGTTTTATTGTCTTCTCACTCTCCGCAATGGCGGAGTCGTGTTCCTGCATCAGCCGCTCTTTTTCGGCCTTGATATCGCGTATCCCGGCCTTTAGTTCCTCGATTCTGCGAAGTGTAGCTAACACCATTTCTTTTACATGCGCCACTTCTTGGGTTTCAATTTCTTTTCTCGCCTGCTCGTAACCTGCTTTTACCGTCTGCTTGTCCATTTGTTTGTCTCCTGCTATACCCGTTATTTCCGGGGCTCCCGGATCCAGGGTATAAGCTTAGGTAAATAGTTTAGCATACTTTTTTGTTTTGTGTCAACTATCTCAACTGTTGGCACAGGTAATTTAGGCGCGCAGGCGCCGATAAATTTCCCCATCCACTCCGAGCCCATCATCCTCCGCAGAAGTGAAGCCGGAGCGTCAAGTTTTCTAATGCCGTAGGTTGTTATGCTGGTTCCATGGGGGCAAACAAACTGCTCCAGGAACCCTATTAGTGCAGAGATCATATCCCCTGGGATCGGATAGTCCGGGCATTCCCAGATCTCGAAGGTGGTGTTGCCCTCGGTTTCATGGTGCATTACAATCCGGAATTCCAGGGAGGTAGCAAGATCGTCCTCACCTAAAAGCCTAACCCACAGCGTATGTCTCATTTAACTATCCCCTGTCTCCTTTTGCATTTTTTCTTGCAGCCGAAAGGCAGGAACAGCACGTAGGGATTGGCCGCACAGTAGTGCATAGTCGTGTCCTCTATATCCTTTATGACACGCAGATGTGCGCACTTCTCCACCTTGGGGTTTTTGTAGGCGTCGAGATCCCTTCGGGTTCGGTCATACTTAGCGCAGAGCGGGGCACAACTTTTCCCCAGCTTACACCCCTTCTTTTGCCAATTAATGCAGGATTCTCGTTTCATATTCGTATCTCCTCTCCGTCTTTATACCCCATAGCCAGATAGTGCTGAGCTAATCGCTCGCTCTCGTGCTCACTGGTTGCGTTGTAGCGTGGACTTCTGTAGTCACAAAAAATTATTTTGTAGTCAGTCCCCAGTTGTCGGGCGGTATCTGTAATCACCTGCAGTTCGTTCTCGAACCTGCAATCCGCGCATACGAAATCTTTCTGCCCGGAAACAGCGGCCTTCTTAACCTTTTTAGCCCAGGCGTTAGCCCAGTAATTGGGGTCACGTTTGCGCATGACCTCGGTGCCCATACGCTGCAGTAGGCGCCGGCCGGTCATGGCCAGAGGTGCCATAGCCACGCAGCGGTTACTGTATTCTCTATGCTGTTCCTTCGTCCACTGAAGGTGCATTTTTTCCGTGTTCAAGTGCTGCGGTTGGAAACCCACAAGGTATTCCTTGAATCCGTCATAATCCCTACGAATGTCGTATCCGACCAGATCCGAACACATGTCAAGCAGCTCATCCTTGAAATCCACAGACATATATCCCTGGGCCACAAGTGCGTCCCTGCGAAATGTTTTTCCGCTTCCGATTACCCCTGTGAGCGCGACAATCATTTTACCTCCGTTAAACCCGCGTTCTTTATCCAGTGGCGTATTACGGACTCCGTGTACTCCTTAGCTGCGCCCAGATCTGCGAACGACTTACTGGAGCCGAGATGCTCTTTTAATCCCCCCAGATTTGCCCAGCAGTTAAAGCCCTCCGCGTGCACCATGGAGCGCTTAACCCCAGCCACCGGAAATTTACCCAAAAACAAGGTGGATCCTGAATAGTTTTCCCTTTTCCATATCATAACCAATCCCCCTTTACACCATAACAGTTCAGCACGAACGCGTCCCAGAATTCTCTGTCTACCTTTTCCGGAAGGGTGCTCGTGGCGATCAAGGTTCCCACCTCATCTATTTCCTGTTCTAGCCGGGCACCTACCTCCGGGTATGTGAATTCCCCGAGTTTTACCCGGCGTAAGTAATCCGCATTTTTGAGCGGAAAAACCAGGTCACCTGTGGTCAGGATCTCCCGCACCTGGAATGCCGCACGAAGTGCGTGGCTGACAGCCTTCCAGTCTACGCCTTCATTTTTTTCCGCCAGCTTAGCTCGGGCACCGTAATTTTCATAATATTTCTCAAATATTGGTATGGTTTTATCCACCCGACAGGTGGATTGCACCGCACGCCCGCACACCAAATACAGTCCCACGTTAGCTTGACTGGGGTCTGCTTTCTTGGCAATATGCTCCCCCTCCGGGAGATCATCCCAGAATTCCCCTATGCGCGCGGATTTAGCTGGAACGCTCTTCAGGAAATCCAGAACACGCCCACAATCTGATAGCCTACTGCCACGCACACCGTATTTTGCGGCTTGATTCCGGGCATAATGCACAAAGGACTTTAAGTTCCGGGTATAGAATCGACCTCTATTCGCCTGCAGATCATGCCATATACTTGAGGACTGCAACAGGGATTCCCGCGGAGCATGCAGCATATCCAGTGCCGCGGTTTCCCCCTGACAGGCCAGGTCTATAAAGTACTGAAGGGAATACACCTGGCTATCCACGTCTTGTGCGGAATTCTTGTGCGTGGTATCCGTTTTGGTGTTCTCAGTGAGCGTGTGCTTTACGCGACCGAGCAAGACCGATTGAGCCCGTGGGAGATACACCCCGCGATAATCCGTGTCCGAATTTTCCGTGGCCGTGCCATATAGCCGGCTACCGAAATACATCTTTACCAGTGTGGTCATATTCCTTCCCAATTCAATCCCGAATCCCGGGCCCTGTTGCCAGCGTCCGTAGTGCGGCCGCGATGGTGGATCGATCCCTAAGGTGCCCTTTATCTGTCACCTGTGCGCGAAATACCGCTATCTGGGTTTTCAGGGAATACCATTCATCCACAGGGCACGGCTTATCCTCCGGATTGCATTCAGGGCACCCTCTGTGGCATGTTCCATCCACATATTGGTATTCACAGCAACAGTAATTAACGGTATGCCTATCCGTGAGTTCTTTCTGATAAACGCGATAACCCAGAACCCCGAGCACAGTCCCCACTATACCCCAGACAAGCGCGAGCATTAACATAATCTTTCCTCCTGACCGCGATTACCGTTACGGATGGCTTGACCGGTATGCCGCGTATTCCTGGGAGACCGCTTCCGCGCGCCGTTCTGCGGATTCTATTTCCTCTTCCAATTCCTGTATGGTAGCCTCATATCCGGATTTGGTCTCTACATTTTCCGAAAGCGCCTGACAGAGCGGGCAGAGGGCCACAAAATGACCCTCGAAAATTATAGGCTGATGTCCGCGTGCGCACTCTACGGTGTGGATAGCGGTGTTCATTTTTTACCTCCCACGGTTCTTTCCAGCCGTGCAATGGCGTCAGAGAGCACCCGAAGGGTCTCCCGCGCCCCCTCTATAGCCGCGTTCGCGGCCTCCGCGGGAGCGTGCTTTCCCAGCGCGGTGTTTATCGCCGGCAGGTCATCCCCGGGGCTGAGATCCCCGCTGTCCACCCATTCAATATCATGCGCGGCCTGTGCCATGAGGCTCATACGTTTCCCGAGTGCACGCCGTTCTGGTTGTCTGCTTTCCCTCAAACTTTCGGCTAACTCCTCGAGATGGCGATAGGCATAATTCCAGCTTCCTCCGCTCATAATGTGTTCTCCTTTTTACTGCAATTTTTCAAACCTGATTGGGAGTAGCGGGGCCCCGTTGTTGCGTACTCCACGGTTTCAGGTATCAGCAAACTCGAACCGGGCGAAATCTGCCGCGTAGTAAATCCGCGGCTTTAGCATGGGCCTCATCCGGGCTCGCAAATTCATGCGTTGTCGGCGATCCACCGTTAACCCACTGCGGTTTCCAGAATTTCTTCATTTGACCTTCTTAGCCACCGTGGCGAACACCCGCACCACCTTACCGCAGAGCACGTGTACTCCGGGATCAGTTTTACTCCCGGGGACAAATGCGGTCTCTAATTCCGCTGTCGCGGGGATTTCCACCACCTCCACCGCGGAATCCAGCGGGCATTTGGTAGACAGCGGACGATCGTATCCACAGGTCCCGCAGATGTAATAAAGGTCACATTTAGGACAGTTACGCGCCACCCACCCCTCGGGGACCTCGATCACGACCTTCATTCCCCCTCCTTCTCTTCTGCTTTTTTATCCCAGGCGCTCTCAAAATCCCGCACACAGGTGAGCGCGGAGTAGAACCAGTAGGCCCATTCATTAACCGACAGCTCCTTGTTTACGGACATCGAGCGCCCGGGATATTTGTACCAGGAGATCTCCACCCCGGCATAAGCCAGATTAGGCTTCCGCTGCTCCTGTTCATCGTCGCCCCAATAATATCCCCGGGTTTCCAGTCCGGGGATTTCCGGGTCCTCGTAGTGCCATTCACGCTGATTTATATTCCAGTACACACGCGAGATCTCTTTGAGTAACGCCAGGATCAGGGCCTCCGCATGATCATCTGTTTTGTGGCTCTGGTAGGTGCCGAAGCAGAGCTGCCCGAGCTTGGGTTCCATTTTATCGGTCATAATTTCTCATCTATCTCCCTACCCATCATTTTAGCAAAATAGAAACCCGGTTGTCAAGCGTGTGCTCCGTGTTCTCTGAAAGACTAATCCCATAGGCTGCCGAAATATTTTCCGAAAAGGATCATCCCGCGCTCCGCGCGCCGGTGGAGCGCCATGACCCGCCTCGCCCAGGCGGCGCGCAGGCGCCGGTTGTCGCCCCCCGGACTCCGAGGTTTGTACCCGGTCTCGGCCTCCACGATCTCGAAGATGTCGTCTTTCGCGAAGCGCTCCACGGCCCACGTGATCTCCGCTTTGATAGCCCGCCATTTCCCGGGTCGGAGCTCGCAGGGATATCCGCTCTGTGAGGAGAACAGCCGGCGGAGCATGGGCAGCATGTACCTCGCCAGGTGACGATCCAGGCTCCAGCAGTCGCAGTCCGCCCAGCCCCGGCGCCGGATCTGCGCGATGTACTGCCGCTTCACCTTCTTGCGCAACTGCATCCCCTGGATGTCCGAGATTCTCTTTTCTGTATATGTTCTCATTGCGTATCCTCCGTACTCAACGTTGGGCCCCAAGATTTCACACCCCAAGCGAGCGCCCTGACATTTCACCTGGAAATTACTTTCCGGTAACTTGCCGCAGGTATTCGATCAACTTCTTTACATTCTCCGCTTCTATGCTCGTCGTGTACCAATCGCTTCCGCGCTCGGTGGCGCCGAGGACATACCAGATCGCCGACCAAACACGCTGAAAGAGGTTCCGCTTACTGTCCAGTTGGTAGTTAACAACCAAGCTCCCGTCGGCGCAATCGCTATCTCCGGGATACCAGATCAACTGCAGCATATGGGCGGGTGACCCGCAGTCGCAGGGGATATAATAGCTCATGTCGCTCATTGAGGTCATATTGGTGCCGGGTAGAGGACGCGCGCTCCGCGGCGGCTGTTCGGGATCCCCGGGGATCGCCATGTGCGGGCGCGGATTACGCTGATCGCACTCCAGGGGTCGCCAATGCGTGGCCGGGAATACCTCGTCCGGACCACTGCTAGGGTACCACCCGCTTTGCGCGGGGTCACCAATATAGTCGAACCAGTGGACAACCGCACACCCCGCCTGGTCATGCGGCCCCCCGAAACCCGTGCCGCCGTCGAATACCGCGGCCAGTATGTGCTCGCCGGTCTTGGGCGCGCTGGCGATGGGCAGCCAACCCCGGGAGCTCATTTCACACCCCCCGGGATCTCCAGCGGGCGCCATACGTAACCCCCGGAGGTCACACGGGTATCTATGTGCTCCGCCCCCGGCCGTAATTCCCATCCGGTGCCCACACAGAGCAGCCTGCGCTTCTCCGCGGCCGCCGCGGCCGCCGCGGGGTCCACGATGGCCCAGAAGAATAACCGTTCCGTGGTCTGCACGCCCACGCCCACCCCGGAGCGATGTTGGTGCTCCTGGGGAATATCCTGCACACGTAAGGCCACGATCTCGGCCCCCACGGGGAGCTCCGTGGTGTGTACCCCCTCGTCGGGGGATATCGGGTACTTAAAGGTCTTTCGCATAAAAGCCACCTCCGTTATTAAAGTCCCTACCCCTATATTAGCATAGTCCCCACCCGGTTGTCAAGACCCTTCTTTCTCGCCCCCTGATAACGATAATCCGGGATACCCCCGTCCTGGGCCTGGTTATAATCCCCCGACCACCCGGCCATGGCCTGTAATGAGCCCCGAGAGCCCCGCGGAGACCCCCAGGCTGCGTTTTCGCGCCCAGAAGACGGTAACCCACCCGTCCGGGGGCTAACGGGCCGTAGTGGGCCACGGGAGGCGTTTTAGGCGGGAAATAGGGGGCGTGGGCCGGGAAGGCGGGACTTTTGGGCGAAATTCCTGGGCATTTTCGGGGGGACCCCCTCCCCGCGCCCCGCGGGGGGGCGCTCCCTTTCTTTCCAGCGCGTTATTAACATATTATGACGTTTAGTATATAATGAGGAAAAAATGCCTATATTTTATAGGCTTTTTTCTGCCGGGGGGAACCCCGGCGCTTACTAGGGGGATACCCCTAGCAGTGAGTTGTCAACATATTATGACGTTTAGTATATAGTGTAGCTTGTAGTTGTTGTTTGTTTGTCTACGTTGTTGTTTGTTTACATTGTTGTTAATAGCTAGCCATTTAGTTCTATGGCTACCGGAGGGCTTATGCTAGGGGAACACCTAAAGGGGATAGCTCTCCCCCAGGGCTTTGAGATAAAGCCCTCAGGGGAGCGCGTGCCCGTGGAGTACTCCCCCCGTATGGCGTTGCAGTCAACGCTTAAGCGGGGGCGGGTGAAGCGGCGTGCGAATGAGTTAGCGCGGGAGTACCGGGGGTATGAGCGGGGGGCGCTTAAGATGTGTGGGGGTGTTAAAGACTGGGACAGTCAGCGCAGGTGCTTTAAGCACGGGGCAAGGATAACCTTTAAATAATCAAAGATTTTTCCTCCGCTGGTGGTAGTGGCGGGGGGATTGCGTGCACGCCGGTGACGGCGGCGCGGTGGTAAGCAAGGAGGGTTATACCATGCTTGGAACAATACTGAAGGGGTTCACGGTGCCCGAGGGGTTCTCGGTTAAAATCCGGGCGGGTGGCGAAAGCCATTACCCGGAGTACCTGACGAAGCTGGCGGGGATCCCCGTGGGGGATACCCTGGCGCTGACGACGGCGCCGGGGGAGATGGTGCCCAAATCGTTCGCGGGGACGCTGCGCAAGAAGTTGCGCGAGGCCTATGGTGCGGACGGGTTTGAGCTCCTGGTGGTGGCCGGGAACGGCATGGAGGCCGTGCTGGTCCGGAAGCTGAAGGCGGCGCTGCCGGTGCAGCCGAAGGCGCCGGCGGTGCGCGCCAACGGGGTTAAGCTGGGTGCGCTGCGGATGGAGAACTTCCTCCAGTCCGCTAAGTCCGGGAAATAGTATTCCCGGGGTAAGTCACGGGGCGGGTTCGGCCGTAAGACCCCGTGCACAATTTTGTTTTTCCGGGGGGAATCCCCGGGGCGTCCGGCTTAGGACCGGCGTGTGTGAAGGGCGGGTTCAATTCCCGCCGCGCCCCCGGGGATTCCGCTTGTGTTCAACCCCGGGGATATGGTATAATGCGTAAGGGGCAGGTCCGTGGTGGACGGGGATGATAGCCCTCGCCGGGTTCGACCCCCGGCTTGCCCTCACGATTTGTTGTTTAAAAATCGACAGCTAGGAGGAGAAGAGCATGAATACCGAAATCGACGAGGTGGTTATAAAAGGGAAGAGGTACATCCCCGCGGATTCCGTTCGCAGGGAGTTCGATGGCCCGATAAAAATCGTGGTCCTGCAGCGGGGCTGGGTTTTGATCGGGAGGATGGAACGGGAGAACTCGACCTGTCGGCTGCACAACGCGCGGGTGATTCGTATCTGGGGGACCACAAAAGGCCTGGGGGAACTCGCGGCCGGGGGTCCGACGGATAAGACCGTACTGGACGCGACAAACGGGGTTGTGGAGTTCGAGGCGCTGACCGTGGTGCTCACCATCGCCGCCGAGGAGTCAAAATGGAAGAACATATTATAATCGGTATCGAGGACGCCCTGTGCACCCTGAGCAAGGACGGGTACGGGTACGGGGACGGGTACGGGTACGGGAACGGGGACGGGTACGGGGACGGGTACGGGTACGGGTACGGGTACGGGAACGGGTACGGGAACGGGGACGGGTACGGGGACGGGTACGGGTACGGGAACGGGGACGGGTACGGGAACGGGTACGGGAACGGGTACGGGAACGGGTGTTGAGAGGCGTGGGCTAGGGGCGGCCGGGAACGCCCCACATTTTTTTGGTTTGCAGGTGGTACGGAGAGACCGGACAAGGCCCGGTTTCAACGGGGAAGTTTATGGCCGGCGGGGTATTCAACTGGGAGGAGAAAACAATGGGAGACCAATTTGCCGCACTCCTGGCCGGATGGGGAATCCGCCGGACGGGACCCTGGCGGGAGTACTCGCGGAATCCCGTTGTTCGTTGTGCACACGGGGATTTCCGGGGGGTTCCCGCGGTTATCTATGAGGGGATGGGCACGTTCTCGGTGTACCTCGGCCCCGGAGAGAACGATATCCCTACGGGGCGCCGGGCAGTGCTCTATGGCCAAAAGCAGGGCGATAACTGGGTAATAGACTCCAACCATTTTTGGTCCGTAGTGAGCTAATAATGAACAATAAGCAGGAGTGTAGGATCGTGGACCTCCCGGGCCTCTCCCGCCTGCTCGCTGATTTCGACATCGAAGTCCACTGGGATCTCCACCGTGCAACCGGGCGGCTCCTGCGGGAGTTCCCGGTGGTCGCGGTCTACTTCGATGACCTGGAGACCACCCTCGTCTACGCCAACCACGGGCCGGTGATACTCCACCTCCAGTACCAAACCCACTGGAGAATACTCCACAATTTACTGTACACAATGTACACCCCCAAAAGATAAGGAGAGACTATGACCCTCGATCAAGTTCTTGCCGCCTACGATATCCGGCTCGGGAAATCCCGGAGATATCAGCCCCACCCGGACTATGTAATACGCTCGGGCACCGCCCTGGGAATCCCCTGCCGGGCGTACATCAAGCCCGGCTGGTGCGGGATCTGGATTGCCAAAGGGAATTCCGATAACGTGATATTCCAAGGGGAGTACATCTTTTTCGCCCGGCAACAAGGGAATTCCTGGGAAATGATTGAAAACCATATCGTCCATGCTATTAGAGGTGCACGATGAACATCCTAGTGGATATCCCGGGACTAACCCATGGAGAGTTCAACCCCTGGGATCTCCACCCCTCGCACATGCTGGCCACCGGGGATTTCCTGGGACTGCCGGTTACAATCTACTGGGCAGACCAATGGCGGGAATTCCAGGTATACACCAATCTGCCGAATGCGGCTAGCCAGATATGCATTGGGGTATATGACACCGCAGGAAGGATGATACGGCAGAGTAGTCGGGTGGCCTACTGGTTGGGATTAAAATAACATTTAAAAAATCTGGAACGGTAAGCCCGGTCGGCGCACTTTTGCGCCGGGGGACCACGAAGGCGTTTTTACGTCGGGCGTGGAAGAAATTTTATAGCAGGAAATAAGGGGAAAAAAATGAGCAAACTGCGGAAAGAAAAGACGGCGAAAACGGGAATGGGCGGGCGCGCTCCCGCACAAATCACCCCCTCCATACCCCGGCCCCCCCGCCCTCGCGGGGTTCCCGGCATTCCCGCCCGGCCCCAGCGGGGGTCTCCACCCCCGCACGGTGGGCGCCTCTGGGAGCTCGGCTTTGATATCTATATAGTATAGCATAGGCTTGGCTGTACTATACTATACTATACTATGCTTGGCTATACCATACTATGCTATACGATTACCAAGTGCAGGGTAGGCAAGTCCAGCGTACAGGCGCTGGGAGGGGGGGGGGGGGGGGATGGACGGAGTATGGTTTAAAAAGGGATTGTGTGAAAGGGGTGACGGGTAATTATTAGGGAGATGATATGACTAAACTTGCTGAACTTGTAGAGTGGTTAGAAACATATAAAAAAATCATAACAAATATCCGCCTCAAATAGAAGAGGTGCTTAATATGCTTCGCAAAAAAGCAGCCAAAAAAAGCGAGAGAGGTCGCTTCAAAAACTTTGGCCGATGTCCGGGGAGGCCCTGTTGCTACTCGGGTATTACGAGAATTGCTACCGCTTTCGCAAACATATTTGGAAATGTATTGACCACAAGAAGGTTTCCCAAATGAGATGAGGATATACCTATGGACGATGAGAAGATTAAGAAGGCCGACCTTATTGACGGGGCTTACTATCGGGGCCAATGCCGTAACGCTAACGTGGCAAGGTGGTTCGCCAAGCAGAACAGGTTTACCCACTGGCGTTATAAGTTCGGGACAAGGTTCCTTGAGGATATAGATTGCGAGGAAGATGGTGCCGGGCATCATTACGATATCTTCTACGCCTATGAAAAGATAGACGAGCCCGCGGACGAGCAAGACCGTATACCTAAGACAGGGATAGATGAGGTGAGGTGAAAAGGGGGGATTATGCATAGCAATGCAGACGTATGCTTGAGCACTTACCCATAGCACCAACGGGGTTACTAGGGCTCCGCCAGGCCATCCTGAGGGGCGGGGACTGTGCGCCCAAATGGCAAGGCCGGGAACTCGCAACCACGGGCGCCCTGGTGGCTTCCTTAAGGTGGTAATGACCGGGGGACTTCCTTGCCTATGGTGCCGCGGATTTATACAACCAGCGCGCTCTACGCGGTGTTCTCGCTCCCGATAACGACCGCTGGTAACCGTGATAGCAAGGACTGGGCGGGAGGAAATAGTACTATGGATGTCTACGCAACAAAACCAGAAGGAGATCTTTTATGTCCAAGTCGAAACTAAGAGAACGGGTATTCCTCGCCTTAGGTGAGGCCTCCATGTGTTGGGATCCGCTGCCCTCGGGGGTATTTGACAGCACCAAGGCCCAGGAAATAGGCGACAGGCTTGTTTCCACCATTGCCGAAGACCAGCCCGCCCTTGAACAAGATAAGCGGACTTGTGAATACCAGGAATGGGACACAAAAGATTGCACGGCAAAATCGTGCCCATACACGGCCAGTCGAGGGACTGATTCAGACGGGATTTGTTTCCCTCATGCGCCGCTAATAAAAGACGGGAAAGAACTCCCTAAAGGCAGAACCTGCCGGTCGTGCACACATACGGTAAAGTGCAAGCAGCTTGGGGTATACAACCCTGATTCGGTTATATGCGACTGGGACCCCTGCCGGTACGCGGAGTATCACGGGGACATGACACCGGAACCCCTGTTTATGCATGAAATTTGCGAGGCTTTGGGATGCCAGGGCGGGACAGTCCATGACGCACTAGAGGAAATTAAAAGATTGAAATTATTGGATTGTCCCTCTGCCAAACAGGAGGACAAGGCCGCGGAGGGGTTGATAGATTTTGCAAAGGACGTTCGGGATAATTGGGACCACGACGGGGACGCACATAAATACGGAACACCTTGCCGCTGTTGTGAGGCAGAGAAGGCCCTCACCCGATACCAAGGAGGCAAATAAAATGACACATATCAGTTACGCGACGGCGAAAGCCTTGAAGGAGTTTTTGGGAGATAAATGTCCTAAACCTTTGGGCAAGCAGTGGTGGTTATATTACCCCGTTGCTTGCAGAGCCGAGATAAAAGATAAAGACCTTGCCAGTTGGGGTGCAGAAACGGCTCCCGCTTATCGGTTAGAGGATTTGTTATCTAAAAAGTTTGGGGCCGCACTATTCCCGAAATTATCATGGCAAGAGCCTAAAGATGTTCAAGACGAACTGTATTGGGCTTGGCTCGATGGCGGCCTCCCCGCCGTTGAGCGCGAACTTATGAAGCTGATGGAGGGCAAATAAAATGAACGAGAAGATATTGGAAGAACTTGGGGCATTTATGACCCGACAGCGGTTTAGCAATAGAGATGCGCAAGGGGTTTTGAGCATCGTCCGTAAATACTCCACCCCCGCGCCCGCCAAGACGGAGGACGGGCCTATTATTAATAAGTGCCGGAGATGCAAGGGAATTGGATTTTTCACGATAGAGGAACAAGATGGGAGTGATGGGAACCATTGATTGCGCTTATTGTGGTGGAACAGGTGTCTTATATCACAAACGCCCCACCCCCACCCCGGCGGTTGAGAGTTTGGCGGAACTGGCGGATAGGAAGGGCGCGACTGTGATGATGGGAAAGAACGACGGGGTCCCGCAACTAGACATTAACGTTTACGAGGGGAGGTTTAAGGCATTTCGCGCCGACACCTATTCCGCCGCCGAGAACTTGGCAAGGCAATACCTGAACGGATTGCCCGACGCGAAAAGGGAGGGGTGATGATAAATATAGGTGATAAGGTCACAGCGTACTGGACGATTAATGGAGAGCAGTTTACTGGTATAGTTTTAAATATGCCTTGCGGACCGGGAGAGTTGTGGTATCTGCAAAGTGAAAAAGGATATATTGTTGCCATTAATCCTTGTTGCTCCAACTTTGAGCAGATATGTAAAGCTCCCGACGTTCCCGCCCATACAGAAAAAAAGGGGGGGATAAAATAATATGATGTTGACTGTAATTATTCGTGACCTAGTGCCATTGATACACATGGATTCCCCTGTGAGGCGTAGAAGCGTGACCATATTGCTAACCCCAGAACAAGAAGAATCATTGAAGTTATGGCATAAGGACGAGGAAATAGGGGAGTGCTTTATTGAACCCCGCCCAGCCGCCAAAACCTGACAGGACTAAGGGGAACAGGTGGAGGGGAAATAAAATATCCGCTTTTGGAAATGAGGAGGATAACTAGGTTAATATGGCTAAATGTAAATATTGGAATCACTGTATGCTTGATGGCGATACGATTTCCGCCAAATGCAGGGGCAAGAATTCTCATTGCGACATAATACCCCGCAAGCCTAAGCGGGATGTAAAGACTAAGGTAGGGATATTCATGATTGTGTTGGGTCTTAGGGATCCAGCCAGGGCGCCAATAAAGTCTAACGACCAAGGAGAATAATATGATAGAAAAACTTACACAGAAACAGTTAGATAAATTCCCAACTTACAGGGAGAAATGGCTGAAGGTGGGACTTTCAACCGAGACACCGGGGCTAGACGACACCAAGAGGATACTGGTGCCTGTATACACAGAGATATTAAAACGCCCATTGCCGGAGGCCACGATTATAATGCCGTCACCTATGAGCGCATTTCTGGCCGCCTGCTACCTCACAAAGATTAACATGAGGATAAAGGGAGACAAGAACAGCGACCAGGTCCTCGCCCAGGTCAGCGACCAGGTCAGCGACCAGGTCAGCGCCCAGGTCCTCGACCAGGTCAACGACCAGGTCAGCGCCCAGGTCAGCGACCAGGTCCGCGCCCAGGTCCTCGCCCAGGTCAGCGCCCAGGTCCTCGACCAGGTCAACGACCAGGTCAGCGACCAGGTCCTCGCCCAGGTCCTCGACCAGGTCCTCGACCAGGTCCGCGACCTCGCGGGTTTGATGTGGTACGAAATTATTCCATGGTTAAGCGGGCATTTTGACGCTGCGCACTTTTCTTACTATGACTTTTGGGAAAAGGAGTGCGGAATCCAATACAAGCAGAAATTCCTGATGGATATATACAAGAAAACCTCTAAACTAGGGCCGATCTACCCGATAGAGAACTTTTGTATAGTCTCCGCCAAACCGAAGCAGATACACCTACTCAACGGCAGAATCCACCATGTTAAAAAACCTGCGGTGGAATATGCGGACATGAAGGTATGGGCGCTGAACGGCGTGCGCGTACCCGAGGAAATAGTGAAGACCCCGGCCGAGCAGCTGGACCCCGCCATCATTCTTAAGACCACCAACGCCGAGGTACGGCGCGAGATAGTCCGCAAGATAGGGATAGAGCGCATGATAGTGAAGCTGGGCGCTAAGTCCCTGGATAAGAGCGCGGACGGGGTGTACGAGCTGCTGAATATCAATCTGGGTGATGGCAGGGTGCGGCCTTACCTTAAAATGCGGAATCCGTCTATAGCCACCTGGCACGTGGAGGGAGTACACCCGAACTGCAAGACGGTGGCCGAGGCTTTAGAGTGGCGCAACCAGAGCAAGGAAGCGCCGGCGCAGTTATCTTAAACCAGTCAAGGAGAGCATTATGATAATCCAGCAGGGCGACGTGATAATAGAATCCATAGAGGCGATACCCGCCGAGGCTAAGAAGGGGAAACTGAAGGCCGGGAACATAATCCTGGCCGAAGGAGAAACCACCGGCCACGCGCATAGGATAACCGAGGTGGCCGGGGTGACGTTCAGGGAAGGGGCGGACGGGATGTTCTACCTGCAGAACAGGGAGAAACTATCCGTGACCCACGAAGAACACAACACCGTTTCAGTGCCGCCTGGGATATGGCGGGTGCGGAAGGTGCAGGAATACGACCACTTCGCAGAGGAAGCGCGCGCGGTGGCGGACTGATCATGCTGCCTGAGACCAAACTGCTGGCCGAAGAAAATAGGCCTTATCAAGTGACTGACGAAACCGGATAGAGCTTAGCGGAGGAAAAATGAACATGTATATATGCAAATACCGTCGCGTAGATTTGGTTGCTGGAAGCGGGTATTATTGCGACGCTTTGAAGTGCCAGTCACGGCATAAATCAAAATGTCCCGCCTACCATGGCTATGATAAAAAGATCCGCAAGCCTATGGTGGTGAAAGGGTGGTGCCGGCGTATGCCGGGAAGACTAGAGGCCAGAACCGGAAATACCTGTCTTGGGGTTTTTAGAACACCGTGTACCATCACCATCTCCCGCGCCGCCTATCGGGCGCTCAAAAGAGAAAGGAGATAACTATGCATGTCACAATCTACGCCGTGGTTCCGGGGGAGACCCGAGAGGAGGCCCTGGAGATCGCGGAGACCGTCTTTGGGGGGCTACAGGAGCGCCGAGCTTTCGACTACTATGTGATATGCCCGCCCACGGACGTGCACTGGATAACCGATATCACAGGCTGGGAAACCCTGGAGGCCGCCATGTCTGCGCAAGACCGGGAATTCCTACGCTACCTAGATAAAGTTAAGCGGATACTAAACACTCACACCGCAGAGGATATCCTAAACAGCTCATCCTCTTGCCGAGACCTGGACCTTCAACTATTTCGGCATAACTGTTTTAATCTGGGTAAGTACGAGGGCTACCCACTCATCGTCTACTCCGAGGGCGGAGACGCGGTGCGCAATTGCCGGGAGTTGCAGGAGTTGATGGCAAAGGAGAAGCAAGTGCTTTGGTTGGTCAGCGCGGACACGCATTTTTAAACAGGGGTAAAAACAAAATGAGAAACAGCAGAGATAACAATGACGCCTTGCCTGCGGTACTTATTGCTCTACTGGCTGCATGGCTTATCGCGCAGACTAATATCTACGTACGTCGTATATATGCCGACCGTATGCTCATAGCTACGCAGACGGAGCAGTTAGCGAATCTCCGTACTATGCTGCAGATTGCGACGGACCCGGTTGACGTGCGGCAGGTGGACGGGAGGAGACTACGAAAATAGAGGAGATTAAAAGCGATAGCAGGTTAACTCAAAGAAGATAAGCCTACGGGCCTTGGTGACAAGTTGGCTTCGTCAATAGCGGCTGAATAGAAGAGCAAGCCAGCGGATGGCCGATTCGGCTGGAATAGAGATCGGAATGATATCTATGTTTGCTAATCATGCCAGACCACCTTGTCTCAATCCGAAGCAGTCAAACATGCGTAGGTTGACACCTTACGCTGGCCTGATTATTTTGCGCAATACAGGGTCGTGAATAAATTATTCAAATAGTGACAAGAAGACCATGCACAATAACCAGGTAGAGAAACATGTGTTGCTGTAGGCGGATATCCACTTTTTTAAAACAGGAGGATTAGTAAAATGGAAGAGCATATTATAATCGGTATCGAGGACGCCCTGTGCACCCTGAGCAAGGACGGGGACGGGGACGGGGACGGGAACGGGGGTGGTAGTAGGTATTGAGAGCTGCGGGGCTAGGGCGTCCAAACCTATAAAGAGTCTTACAAGATAAAAGGAGAGACGGTATGAGAATACAAATAAAGCACAAAATTAGCGGCGCGGTCCTGTTTTCCTGCAAGGCGGGAAGCATGAAAATAGCGGTGGGGATGGCCGTTAAAGCCTCTGCGGACCTGAGCTATGCGAACCTGAGCTATGCGGACCTGAGCTCTGCGGACCTGAGCCATGCGGACCTGAGCTATGCGGACCTGAGCTCTGCGGACCTGAGCTATGCGGACCTGAGCTCTGCGGACCTGCGCTCTGCGGACCTGAGCTCTGCGGACCTGAGCTATGCGAACCTGAGCTCTGCGGACCTGAGCTCTGCGAACCTGCGCTCTGCGAACCTGCGCTCTGCGAACCTGAGCTCTGCGGACCTGAGCTATGCGAACCTGAGCTATGCGAACCTGCGCTCTGCGGACCTGCGCTCTGCGAACCTGAGCCATGCGGACCTTGATTATTCCGCGTGGCCTCTATGGTGCGGGAGTAAAAAGGTAAAGGTGGACGCGAAGATAGCGGCCCAGATCGCCGCGCACTTTTGCGTTTTGGATTGCGAGGATAAAAACTACCTCAAGGCCAAAAAGGCGATAATGAAGTTCGCGCTGACCAGCCACCGCGCTGTAGACCTGGGGCTTAAAGCATAGTTAACTGCAGCATAACATACTGCGATATTCAATGCGATACCACGCGGAGGAACCATGCACAGAAGACGAATACGAATACAGCTATACGCTTGGGAATTTGTGGATGTTATTGCCGTGCTGTCTCTGCTATTCTGGGTCTGGCTATACCGGGGACTATTTTGAGGGTAAAAGCATATGAACAACAAAAAGGCGGATACGCTGTTGAAAGCTAACGGCTGGGGGCGCACAACACCCTGGGTTCACTATACCGTGGAAGGGGATACCCATTGTTGGCGCTGCCGGGTAGTCTCCTATGGGTGGGACTTATGGTGTTTTAATAGCTGCGACGACTATCTAGTTATTCAACGTCGGTCAACCCTTTGGAGTTCCAGATACATATACGCAATAACCGAGGGAGCTTTAATCGCATTCGCAATGGAATACCTTGCCGAAACCGACACGGATTGGATATAATTATGCCTAAAAGTAAACAAAGTTGCTTAACTGAACCCTCCTAGCGTTTGGGATAACCATAGGTGCCTGGAGTGATCTAGGCAACAATGTGGTATTCACGGAGGGGAAAGTGCTGGAACAGCACGTTTACATTTATATGTTGTACAACCGCGTAGCAATCTTTACCTCGTTAATGCGGAGCCTAATGGAACTCTATTGGGATAACGGTTGGTTCATCACGTGCTACCATCTGCGCTAACTCCGTACGAGATAAATGTTTTTACACTGAATCAACAGTATGAATAGCCAGGTAAAAAGGAGATGTGTATGTATAGGCTTCCCAAAAAGGTGAAAGCATACTTCTCGCTATGGGGAGAGGTGCAGGGTAGCCGGCTTATAATATCCGGGTCTGATTTACAAATAGAAGCCTACGGGTTCGAATACCCCGCATGGGCGGTGGAGGGCCTCGGGAGCGGCATAGCCGCACATGTGGACTCCCGTGGCACCCTCTGGGTAACACACACACAATTATTGCAACCCCCGGCTGGCGTATGCTGTATAAAGACATTGATAAACGGGAATTAGCTGATCATTGGATACCCGTGGAGGGGATATGAATATCGAGCACGAGAAGGAGTTTACCGAAATACTTTCCCAATACGGGATATCCTTTTCGGTGGGCGGATTAACCAATCTAGTACGAGAATTACAGGGAGCGGAGATAACCTACTTGGGTTTTCCGGCAAAGCTTTACTTTAATCCGGGACGCCAAACCTGCGGGGTATGGTTAGAGGTACGGAGGGTTAAGGTCCCGCTTATGTTCTTGTCCCACACCCTTACGGGGTGGCAGACAAACGTGCGGATTCACTTAAGCTACCGTGGGGATTAATTATGGAAACTATAACTACGTTTGATGAGCGGGAAATAGAACGACTGCACTCCTTGGGTGTAACGATAACCCCGGATATTCCGGCCAGAAAAAAGAGTAACCGTTATTTGTTTTCCGGTAATTTTCTGGGTTACCCTGTGGAGATAACCCTCTGGAACGATAGGGATATCACTGTAGACGTGAACAATTACACTGCACTGTGGATTCGCGTGAACAACCCGGAATTCCCTGCATTCGTGTTCGGGCCGTTTACGTACATTATCGCAAAGGACATATGATATACCTACCTGCTGCAGTGGGCTCCTGGATTTCCCAGAATGTGGGACCGATAACAGAGACGGAAACCGGACTTAGGTGCGAATACTATCCAGGATATTTTGCTCATATATACGGATGGTGGCATAGGGCTCACGACCAAGCCTGGTTTTTCGCGACGATAGATCCCCCGTTCACACAGTTTATGGCCGTGCGCTATCTACATAATCACATACTGGTCCGTGAGAGCTCAATGTGCCTCGCACTTGGAGTTGGTAATGTAGTAGTCGACAATAACTGGATAGACTATGAGGGGGAATAACTATGCACAAACTACACCCTAAAATAGTGGCCTGGATTAAAGCCGAGTATTCGGTTGAGCCTATCAGGGGACAGGGGTGGAAGTCGCAGTCTACGTATTGTATTACCACCGCCGAATTCGGGATATTGCGGATATGGTGCTATGCCACTACCCCTCTTTGTTGGTGCCTAGAATTAGAAAATGAACGACAATTAGCTGCTCTCACGGTAGTCAACGAGGTGCTGCACATCCACGATAAACGCGGGGTATTCGCTTTAACCGGAGATAGCGGATACTTTAATGCCTTTCCGTATGTGGTAGGTCAGGGTCGCTGGCTACGCCTTGGTTGAATCCAAGACCCGATTCCTCCTTACCCTAAACTATAGTACGGTAGGCCTGCGCCCTAGTCAACGCATAAGCATAGCGCCGGTATAAAGGACACGTTATGACTACAATTAGGTACACCATACTACTACGCCAACTGGGATTCACTTTTAAACAAGGAACCTGGTATTTCCAGGGAGTACCTTGTGTGGTCTCGATATCTCGGCCTGTTACCGACCAGGGATGTCTCAGTGTGCGCTTTAGTCACCTGCCTAAACAAATACTTGAAGCCAGCTATGGGAACCCCAGTAGAATGGAGGATGGTGGGTGGACCGAGTACTCGCTATGGGGCGGGTGGTATTTCACATTTTTTGTGCACAGAATGCTCGGCCAGGACCAGGGTATATGATTTCGGTAAAAACTAGCCAAGGAGAACAAACATGTCAACTAAAGAAGCACAGCGGAGTATGAAGGCCGTGATGGGCGTGCGCGCCATACGCGCACTGCGGATGGAGGAGGCGGCCACAAGGCGGATGTCGACCTTTCTTTTCAGCCGGAAAAACCAGAGGATAATTCTGCGGAGGGCGTAGTACCCGATATCCAAACGCCTGCTGATGGCACCGCATACTGGGGGTGATATTTACCAACGCGAGAGCGGTGTATACCTACCGGGGACGCTGTGGGGCATCCCGGTGGGTATTACCATCAGCAGGTTTTCTGGGTATTACATCGCTAATGTCTACACTCAACATGGTGCCTAAGCGGTGATCACCTGTGTGAGCAGTAGCGGCGCGGGTATCCGCGGGATTCCGATAGCGGATAGTTGTAGCTTTGTGTGGAGGTTAGATTATGCAAGAATACACCGATATAGCGCTCAGTGCAGAAGACGCCGATAATTTCTGGCGCTGGTTACACGACAGCGGGGAACTCCGGGCACTCAATGCCTGGCTGGCTTCCGCGCCCGAGGAGCCCTCGCAGGGAAGGAATGACCCATGTTTTTGTGGTTCGGGAAAAAAGTACAAACGATGTCATGGAGGCGGATATGAATAACAAGGACGTTGTCAACTCCTGGCAGGCAGGGGTTGACGCCAAGACGAGGCACCTATTTGCAGAAAACGGGATTTTGTACAGCTATGGGTATCACTATCCTCTGGCCGTGCGCAGTGCACGTCATGTGGGCTATACATACATAAACAGCACTAGGTATTCAATGACCACCTCTCAGCATAGAACTCTGGTATGTGCGGAGGCGGCAATAGGCATAACAACCAGCATGATGAACCGCGTCCTGGAAAACAGAGGAAGCGGAAAGCCGGAGCCTGAACTTAGGGAATTGCTGGGGGAACTCCCGGAGAGGCTTAGTCGAGCCCTCTCTGACCGTGGCCTGCAGCTGGCTCCGGATTGGCTGCACTTGTATTCCGGTGGGCAGATGTTGACCGCACTTTGGGATATCGACAAGTCCGGCCCGCAGTTATTTATTACACACAACGGAAATATAATAGGTAGATTCCAGCCAAAGTACACCAAGCCCTGGTGGAAACCGATGAGGATCATACAGGAGGACATATGAAACGCAAAGACGCGCAGCTTAAGAAGTGGCGGTGTGTTGTTAACCACGCGGGTTTTACCGAGGTATTCGTGTTCGCGGAGGACCCTGATCGTGCCCGGGCCGTAGTGAGTGTGGAGTTGATAAAAAAGAACCAGGAGTTGCTGCTGGATATAAACTGGTTATCTGCTATGTCGGAGATCCCCGTAGAGGAAACTGCGGTCGTGGGTCCCCGGTATTAAACGTGGACGCCGCGGGGTTCCCCCGCGGCTCAATTTAAAAAACTATGAATACATTCCACATACTTGAATTACTTGGGTTTACTAAACCAGTAGCCCATGGTAATAACGGCATATGGTACACCGCCGAACTGAAAGGAACAGGACATATGTGCTACATTGAGGTCGTGAACGATAGTCTTTGGGTGCACCCGGTTGCGAGCAAACTGTTTTATGCTGACCAGCCTGATCCGTCCGTGAATGAGATACTACTTGTTATAAT